>Ga0207667_10008272_pt1 | contig 12380 bp, 9 predicted proteins | sample KBSCornC52_FD_184301 | JGI IMG/M metagenome (GOLD analysis project Ga0207667, IMG submission 184301) | Corn rhizosphere microbial communities from Kellogg Biological Station, Michigan, USA - KBS Corn C5-2 (SPAdes) (version 2) | ecosystem: Host-associated > Plants > Roots > Rhizosphere > Soil ...
TGAAGTTGGTCGCCTCGGCCGGCGGCAGAATGCGAATGTCGAGGCCTTTGGTGTCGTGCTCGGGCAGGTATTTTTCGACCTTGGCCAAGATTTGAGCGTCATGGGCGCGCTTCGCGTCGAGCCAGAACACGGCGGGCGTATTGCTCAGCCGAGCGCGATTGACGGCAAGCTTCACCCAATCTTCTACCGGCGCGTCTTTGGTTTGGCAGGCGCGCCAAATGTCGCCCTCCTCCACGTCGTGCTCGATCAGCACCTTACCGGCGCTGTCCACGATCCGAATCACGCCCTTACCGGGGCTGACGAAGGTCTTGTTGTGCGAGCCGTATTCCTCGGCCGCCTGCGCCATCAAGCCGACGTTCGGCACGGAGCCCATGGTGCGCGGATCGAAGGCGCCGTGCTTCCGGCAGAATTCGACCGTCGCCAGATACACGCCCGCGTAGCTGCTGTCCGGGATCACGGCCAGCGTGTCGGCGAGCTTGCCCTGCGCGTCGTACATCTTTCCGCCTGCGCGAATCATCGCCGGCATGGACGCATCGACGATCACGTCGCTCGGCACGTGCAGGTTGGTGATGCCGTTGTCCGAGTTCACATAGGCGAGCCCGGGCCCGGCCGCGTACGCCGCCTGGATCTCGGCGTCGATGGCCGCTCTTTGCTCGGCCGGCAGTGTCTTGACCTTCTCGACCAAGTCGCCAAAGCCATTGTTCAGATCGACACCCAGCTGGGCGAAGGTTTGGCCGTGCTTCTCGAACAGGTCCTTGAAAAAGACGCGCACCGCGTAGCCGAAGATGACCGGATCCGAGACCTTCATCATGGTCGCCTTCAGGTGCAGCGAGAAGAGCACGCCTTCGCGCTTGGCGCGCGCGATCTGCTCTTCATAAAAGGCGACGAGCGCACGCTTGTTCATCAGCGTACCGTCGATGATTTCGCCGGCTTTGAGCGGCGTTTTCTCTTTCAGCACTACGGCCTTGCCGCCTGTGCCGATGAACTCGATCTTCACGTCCGTGGCGGCCGGCACGGTCACTGATTTCTCATTGGCGAAGAAATCGTGCTTGGCCATGGTGGCGACGGTCGTCTTCGAGTCGGGCGACCACTTGCCCATCGAATGCGGGTGCTTGCGCGCGTACTCTTTGACCGCTTTGGGCGCGCGGCGATCGGAATTGCCCTCGCGCAAGACGGGGTTCACGGCCGAGCCCTTGACGCGGTCATAGCGCGCTTTGGCATCTTTCTCGGCATCGGTTTTGGGGACCTCGGGATAATCCGGCACTTCGAAGCCGTGCGCGCGGAGCTCGGCGATGGCTTCCTTCAATTGCGGCACGGACGCGCTGATGTTCGGCAGCTTGATGATGTTCGCTTCCGGCTTCAGCGTGAGGGCACCGAGCTCTGCCAGCGCGTCCGGCAAGCGTTGCGCGGGCGGCAGCAGATCCGAAAACGCAGCCAGGATGCGGCCAGCTAGCGAAATATCGCGGCTCTCGACCTCGATGCCCGCGTGCTTCGTGAACGCTTGCACGATCGGCAGCAGCGAATAGGTGGCGAGCGCCGGGGCCTCGTCGGTCTTGGTGTAGATGATGGAGGGCTTTTCGGACATGAGGAATGGGGCGGAGTCTGCCACCTAAAGCGGGCCAGATGGAGCGCAAACTCTCGCGCAGCCGAGGGCAGCCCCGAACGAAACAAACGGCTCGCTTCCTGATGGGGACACACCTGGGCGCCCCCGGCGGGCGGTGCTCGGGCTGCTCAGAAGATCGACGAAAATTCTGCACGCTGGCCGTACTTCGGGCGGTAGCGTTGGCCGTCTCGGGGCAGCCACAGGACGGAGAATTGACGCGCGCTGCCGGCATATTGCAGGCGGTGCTCGCCGCGGCTCAAGTGAAACACCGGCGAGGAAACGGCGCGCTCATCGATCAGCAAGCCGCCACCCGTCGCAACCGTGTCCGGCTCCACGAAGTAGTCCGCCTCACGCACGGCTTCGAACGTGACCGGCGTGGGGGTTGCCGTGAAGCGCTCGCCCCACAACCACAAGTCCGCGTCGTACGGCTGATAGTGCTGCGTCAAAAAACGGATCAAAGACGGGGGCAGGCCGCGAAAGCGCGCGTCGAGCAAGAGCGCGGTGCAGCCCTGCTCGCGCAACGCGCGCGGAACCGTGATCGGCAGAGTGGCGGCTTCTGCCGTTCGATCGAGCGCGCTCGTATAGAACCGAAAGCCGACGTGCGGGCGAGCCACGAAGCTGCCCGAGTTGTCGTACACCGCGTCCGTCACGTTCGTGAGGCGCGCGAGCTCGCCGAGTACCCAGTATTGATAGCCGTTGTCCGGCTTCAGCTTTTTGTCGGCCTCGGCGAGCCCCGCGCTCGGGCCGAGCTGCCACAACCCGAGCAGCACTAGTCCGCCAACGGCGATCTGCGCGGCCTCCGGCAAGCGCACTCGGCGGAGCAGCGCGAGCAGCAGACTGAGACCGCGCGGCACGAACGCGCACAACATGCCGAGCCCCGGCACGAGCGCGTACGGAAAGGGCGCGCGCGCGAATGCGAACGAAAACAGCGAGCTTGCAAGCACGAGCAGGAGCGGCAAATCGGGCTCGCGCAGCGGCGCCGCGCTGCGCGTCAAGCCGAACGCGGTCTCGAGCGCGCCGAGACCTCCGAGCCCAAACAAGAGCCACGCGCTCTCGAGCGCGGGCACCCCGTAAACCGTCCACGAGAAGCCCGGATAATGGTGCTCGTGGTAGTAGGCCCAGACCAAGGTCTGCTCGAGCCACGCGGCGCCCGAATGGGTCACTAGAAAATAGCCGGCAATGACCAGCAGAGCGCCGGCAAAACCGAACAGCAGCGGCAGCCACTCGCCGAATAAGCGCGATTTGTCGCGCGCTCGAACCGCGTTCACGAGCAGCACGAGGCCGAATGGCGTCGAATAAATGATGGCCTTTTGCGTCGCGAACAGCGAAAGCGCCCAGAGCACGCCGGCCGCTAGCGCGCGCCGCCGGCTCGCAGGCGCCGGATAGAGCAAAGACAACGCGCTGATGAACAGCGCAAAGGCCACCGCATCGGGCCGGATCTCGGTCGCAAAAAACGCGAACGGCGTGCTCGTCCCGGCGAAGATCGGCGCGCTCAGCGCCAAGGCCGCACCATAGTGGCGATTGATGCGATAGAGCGCGACGCTCGTGAGCGCGAAAAACGCGAGCATGACCCAACGCAGGTGCGCGATCGTGCCCGGGCTATCGCCGATGAACGGCGAGTACAACAGATACGGCAGCGGGAAGTGAAACTCGAAAAAATCGCGGTACGGCAGTTTGCCGTGCGACACGAGCCACGCCGCGTGCGCGTACTGAAACTCGTCGATGCTGAAACGCTTCCACAAACCCAAGCGCAGCACCTCGATGGCGGCGGTGATCGCCGCTACGCTGCCCGCGATCAGACCGGCGAGCGGCGCCCAACGGCGCAGGCGTGGCTCGGAGCTCATGCCGCGCATCGTCCTCGAAACCGACGGCACGCGGGAGCTTTTTTCGCTCAGCGGCGAGTGCACACGCGCTGGAGTGCGGTGCGCTTGCCCGCGCCGCTCCGGCCGAACCCAGCGCCGGAGCGCGCCCACGCCCCACCTCTCGAAGACACGAACCGGCCGTGCCGAGATTTTCTTGATGGTCACGCGACGCGGGCGCGTGGCGTCTTAGCCTTCGGCGGCGCGTTTCGCGCCGAGCCGATCAAACCCGAGCGAGTCGGCTCACGGCCGAATCACTTGCGTGCCCGGCGGCGGCGTGAACGTGAACTCGCCACCCGGGGCCTTGGTATTGATTTCCGGATTCAGGAAATCGAACCGGTTGCGATTGCCCTGCGCGTCGAGCAAGAGCACGCGCCGCACCTGGTACGTGTTCGCATCCACGTACAAAATGATCGATTGATACGAGGGCGAGGCCTCCAGCGGATCACCGACGATCACGTAGCCGCCTTCGAAGCCCATTTGTTTGGCGTCGCGCTTGGTGAACTTGAACGACTGCTTCAAGTTACCGCCGCCGACCAAGAACGAGAGCGCCGCCGGGTATTGGCTCTTGTCCAGCGGCTGCTCGTACATCTGCTTGTTTTCTTTTTCGTAGACTTTGACGAGCTTGCCGTCGGACACGACGCGATTGCCGTTGTTCGTGTAGCGCCAGCTCATCTTGCCCGGCTTCTCGAACACGACCGAGCCCTGGCTATCGATGGTTTTGTCGTAAGCGCGCACGCGATATTGCTGCTTGAACCCGGCCTTGAACGTCTTGGAGCGATCGTAAAAAGCCTGCACGCGGTCGGCGATCTGCTCGGCGGTGAGCGCGGCTTTGGCCGGTGCGCTCGCGGGCGGGCCTTTCGGGGCCGCGGGCGGATCCGCGTAGGCCGGCATCGCGGCGGCAAGGAGTCCGAAAAAACCGAGCAAAAACGGGCGGCGAATCATGAACAACCTTGGCTCTCAGGGCGTCTCGGAGTGGGGGCACTCAACCAACGCAAAGGTAGATGGCAGCTTACAGCCGGCCTTGCAATCATTCAGACGTTCCATACGCTGCAGGAATTCCGAAGCTTGTTGAATCGCCCAATTTCCAAGCACACTAGAAAATGCTATACCCGGTCGCTGATCTGCCGAAAATCGCAGGCAGCGCCGCGACCTACGACCTAGTGCTCGGCGATTGCCTGACTTGGCTCGCAGACCGCGCGGAGTGCTCGATCGAGGCCGTCGTGACCGATCCGCCCTACGGGCTGCGTGAATATTCGAAGCCCGAGCAACAAAAGCTCAGGAGCGGCCGCGGCGGGGTGTGGCGAATTCCTCCAAGGCTCAACGGCGCAGCGCGCAGCCCCTTGCCCCGCTTTACGGTGCTGACGGGCGCGGAACAAGCCGGGCTGCGCGCATTTTTCACGCGCTTCGCCGAACGCGCGCTGCGCGCTTTGGTGCCGGGCGGACACCTGTTCATCGCCACGCATCCGCTGCTCTCTCATCTCGTGTACGGGCCGCTCATGCACGCGGGCTTCGAAAAGCGCGGTGAAGTGATCCGCCTCGTGCAAACCCTGCGCGGCGGCGATCGCCCGAAGAACGCCCACTCCGAGTTCAGCGAGGTGAGCGTGATGCCGCGCTCGGCCTGGGAACCGTGGGGCCTGTTCAGAAAGCCGTGTGAAGGGCGCGTGCAAGACAACTTACGCAAGTGGAAGACGGGCGGGCTGCGCCGGCCTTCGGACGCGCTGCCGTTCGCAGACGTGATTCGCTCGGCGCCCACGCGCGCCAAAGAGCGCCGGCTTGCGCCGCACCCTTCGCTCAAACCGCAGGCGTTCATGCGCCAAATCGTGCGCGCCGCGCTGCCGCTCGGTGAGGGCACGGTCGTCGATCCATTCCTGGGCGGCGGCTCGACAATCGCGGCGGCGCTGGCCGTCGGTTACCGCAGCATCGGCATCGAGCTCGATCCGAGCTATCTGGAGCTTGCGCGCGTCGGCATCCCGAAGCTTGCGGCCTTGGTCGTGAACGAGCCCGGCTGAGCGCAGCGTGCGCCGCTCAGCGGATCTTCGACAGCTTGAGCGGCCGCGGTCCGGGCGCGCGCGCGCGCCGCTGCTTGCCGAGCAGCGCGCGCAAGCCATTGGCCGAAACGCGATTTTCGCTCTCGGTCTGACTCGGGCGCAGCGCGCGCATCAGCGCGCCGATTCGCAAATGGGTGATCGCGAGCGCCAGGGCATCCGCGGCGTCCGCGGGGGGCAGCGCGTCGAGCGCGAGCAGCGCGCGCACCATCATCGCCACCTGTGATTTTTCGGCCTGACCCGAGCCGGCGATCGTGCGTTTCACGCGCGCCGGCGGATATTCGGCGATCTCGATGCCCGCACGCGCGAGCAGCAGCAGCACCACGCCGCGGGCATGGCCGAGCTTGGCGGCCGCCTGCGCGTCTTTGTGGAAAAACAAGTTCTCGACCGAGCCGACCTCGGGCTGGTGGCGCTCGATGACCGCACCGAGCTCGACTTCGATCCGCGCCAAGCGATCGGCGATCGCGGTCTTGCCGTCCAAGTGGATCACGCCGTGAGCCACGTGGCACAGCCGGTTGCCCTCGCGGGACACCACGCCCCAACCAAGGTGCAAAGTGCCGGGGTCGACGCCGAGAGCAAGCACCGCTTCTACATAGCTGGTCCGTGCCGGAATGGAAAGCTTAGTCTGAGCCGGTGTAGGCTGTCCGAAAGTGCGCGACCCGGATCTGATCGTCATCGGCTCGGGCCCCAACGGGCTCACGGCGGCCAATACGCTTGCCAGCCGTGGTTTTCGCGTGCTCGTGCTGGAGGCCAATCCAAAGCGCCCGGGCGGCGCGCTCGGCACCGAAGAGCTGACCCGCCCCGGCTTCCTGCACGACGTCGGCGCGGGCTTTTTCCCATTTGGCAGCATTAGCCCCGCCTTTCGCGAGCTCGGGCTGACGCAGGCCGGGGTGGAGTGGTGCCACGCCAAATTCGAGAGCTGCCATCCGGCGCTGGACGGCAGCTACGCCTGCATCGCGCGGGATGCCGAACTCGCGGCAGAGCACTTCGGTTCGCCGCGCGACGGCGAGGCTTGGCGGAAGCTTGCCGCATTTCACGCGCGCACCGAGTCGGATCTGCTGGCGACGCTGCTCGGCCCCTTTCCGTCGCTCGCCCCCGCGCTTCGCCTCGGGCCCAAGAACTTGGCGCGCGTGCTGTGGTACTTCACGCGCAGCGCGGGCAGCTTGTCGCGCAAGCTGTTCCAGAGCGAGGCCGCTCGCCGCGTGCTGCCGAGCCTCGGCCTGCACGTGGACGTGGGGCCAGCGGATTGGTTCAGCGCGCCGCTCGGTTACATGCTCGGCATGACCGCGACCACCGGCGGCTATGCCGTGCCGCGGCGCGGCGCGCAGAGCATCACCAACGCGCTCGTGACGTTGCTCGAGGGCTACGGCGGACGGCTGCGGCTCGGCGCGGAAGTGACGCAGATCGTCGTGCGCGAAGGCGGCGCGCGCGCGGTGCGGCTCGAAAGCGGGGAAGAAATCCGGGCGCGCTTGGGCGTGCTGGCGGACACCGCGGCTCCGACCTTGTATTTGAAGTTGCTCGACCCGGCGCACGTGCCGTCCTGGGTGCGCGGCAGGATGCGCGCGTTCAGGCAAGGTTTCGGCACGTTCAAGCTCGACTTTGCGCTCTCGGACGCCGTGCCCTGGACGACGGCCGAAGCGCGCGAGAGCGCGGTCGTGCACGCGAGCGAGAGCTTGGACGATCTGGCACGCTTCACGCGTGACGTGCGCGCCGGCAAAATTCCGGAACAGCCGTATCTGGTGATCGGCCAACACAGCTTGGTCGATCCGACGCGGGCTCCTCTGGGCCAGCACACGCTGTATTGCTATTCGCGCGTGCCCTCCGCCGTGCCCGGCGGCTGGGCAGCCGAGCGCGAGGCCTTCGCCGACCGCGTGACCGCGCGCATCGACGGGCTCGCGCCCGGCTTCAGCAGCTTGGTGCTAGCCCGGCACGCCAGCGCGCCGCCGGATCTCGAAGCGAGCAACGCCAACCTGATCGGCGGAGATCTCGGCGGCGGCACGAACGCCTGGCACCAGCAGCTGCTCTTTCGGCCGGTGTTCCCGTACTTTCGCTATCGCACGCCGGTGAAGGGACTGTATCTGTGTTCGAGCTACGCGCACCCGGGCGCGGGCGTGCACGGCATGTGCGGTTACAACGCCGCGCTCGCCGCCAGCCGCGACTTAAGCTGAGGTGCCGCGGTCGGTTTCGTATTTACCGGGCGCGTCCACGTCGAGTCGAACCGGGCGCGATTCACCACGCCCCACGCGTTCGATCAGCTCGTCGACACATTGGAACAAGATGCCGTTGTCGCGCGCAGGATAGCTCTCGAGCGCGCGCTGGTATTCGTCCACCCGATCGAGGAATTGGCTGAGCGGCTCGAGCTCGAGTTTGCGCGCCCAAGCTCCGTAGCCGAGCTTCTCCAAGTAGCGCGCGTTGAGCTCCTGCTCGTATTGGTGCGCGACCGGCACGGACAAGAGCGGCACTTTGAGGCTCACCGCTTCACTCAGCAGGCTGAATCCGCCGCCCGCCACGGCGGCCCGCGCAGTCCGCAAATCCTCGAGGAAGCCGGGCTCGGAGAAGCCGCATAGCGTCACGTTGCCCTCTTGCCCCTCGCGGCCCATGCCGTACACGCGAAAGCGGTAAGGTAGCTTCTTCAGCGTGGGCACGAGGCTCTGGTTGGTGGGCGAAGTTTGATACACGAGCACGTGCGCGCCCGGCTCACGGCGCGCGGCGATCACCTCGGGGCGCAAAATGGGCGGCACGAGCGTCGTGTACTTCTTTCGCACTTCGGGAAAGAAGAAGCTCGTGACCAGGTAATGATAGGCGCCGGGCATCTTGATCTTCACGGCGACGCGCGCAAGATCGAAATCGAAGCCTTTGCCAGAGATGATGCTGTCATCGTGCCGGCAGCGATTGATGACCTGCATGTTGTCGATGCTCACCACCGGCAAGCGATGGTTGAGACCGTAAAGCGCCGCCCAGGACTCGAAATCGCTGATCACGAGCTCCGGCCGAAAGCCGCTCTCGGCGACCTTTCGATATACTTTGACGTTCTTTCGAATGCCCTTCGGAGCCTTGCGCAGGTTTTCGAACAAACTCTTCGAACGATCCAACGAGTTGCCGAAATAGCTCAGCGAAAGCCCGTGGATCTCTTCGATGCTCAGGTTGGGATAACCCGCCAAACGGTCGACCAGGAAGCGATGCGCGCGCCCGGACACCACCACCCGGACCTCGTGTCCGGCCTTCAACAGATGCTCGAGCACGACGCGACTGCGCGTCGCGTGACCCATGCCTTCGCCAACCACACCGTAAAGAATGCGCACGTGCTCTTGCTCCGGCGGCGGAGCATGCCACAGGGCGTCCCGTCACGCGTTCGTCACGCACAAAAACGCCGGGACTCTCGCGAAGTTCCGGCGTTTTGTGCGTGAGCAACGAGCCTGAGCTCTGAGCCTACGGGATCCAGCTCAGCGTCGAACCGGCGACCGCTCCACCTTGAAGCGAGAAGGCGCTGGCGTTGCTAGTAAACGTCCAAGGCCCGATCGCGTCACCGCTGGCCGTGATCGAATCGATCTCGATGATCGAGGTCGACCACGGGCCAACCGTGCCATCCGTGGTGAGCACTTGCACGGTGAGTGAGGTGATCGCGCTGGCGTCGAACGTACCGGCGCTGACGACATTCAGCGCCAGGTCTTGCATTCCATCCGAACACTGGGAGACGTTGTCGAAGGTCTTGTATTGTTGGCCGTAGTCACCCGCGTACGACTGCGCCGCGCCATTTTGCATGTAGATTTGCAGTGCGCTGGTCGCGGAACCCGCCACGACGCAGGCGCGCAAGGTGACGGTCACGCCGGTGAGATCGGTGGAGTTGAACACGATCTGGGCACTGGCTTGGTCGCCGTGAGCGGCCAAGGGCGCCTTCAGCACTGCACATCCACCACACGGAGCCGATGCGGGCGCACCCGCCTCACCCGCCGCCCCGAGATCGCCGGCTTGTCCAAGCGCGCCGCCGGTTCCCGCTGCTGCGCCACCCGTGCCGCCCGTGGCACCGCCGGTGCCTGCAGCTGCGCCGCCCGTACCGCCGCTTGCGCCGCCCGTACCGCCGCTTGCGCCGCCCGTGCCGCCGCTGCCGCCACTTGCGCCGCCCGTGCCGCCCGCGAACTCGGCGCCGCCCGTGCCGCCCGTGCCAGCCGTTGCGCCGCCACTGCCGCCGCTGGTCGCGCCACCGCTGCCTGCGTGCGCACCGCCACCCGCGCCCGCGTGCGCACCGCCAGCTCCGGCCGCGCTCGTGCCGCCTTTGGCGGTCGAGCCTCCCTGCGCGGAGCTCGTGTCGTCACTGCTGCTGCAACCCGCGACCGACCAGGCGCCCGCGAACACAACTAGCCCCAGCGTCGAAAATAATCGAACGTTCATTCGAACCTGGTACTGGCGCTCGCTCCGGGCGTCTAGGGCTTCGAGCTGGTTCCGAGCGCGCAATGAGTCGGCTAGCGACGACTTTTCTAGTCGCAGCGACAATTCACGCTCACGCGCCGCCATTTCCGGCGTTGCGGAGCAGAACGCGGACCACGACGATGGGATTGGAATGCGCCATTTACTTAGGATTCGTGCCGAGCACGCTTTTGAGCTAAGACCGCGAACGTGACGCCGCCCCGTGACTCGAAAACGCCGCTCACCGGCAAACAACGCAGCTTTCTGCGCGCACTCGCGCACCCGCTCAAGCCGGTAGTTCAAATTGGACACGGTGGCCTCACTGACGCGGTGATCAGCGCGATTGACGGCGCGCTTCACACCCACGAGCTGATCAAGATCAAGTTTGCGGGCAGTGAAGAAGAGTCCGCCGCAGATCTCGCGCCTGAAATCGAAACGCGCACGCGTTCGACGGTGGCGCAGGTGATCGGCAAGACGCTCGTCGTGTACCGCGGGCGCAAAAAAGATCCCGTCATCGTTTTGCCGAAAGCCAGCGCAAAAACCAAGAAATAGCGGCTACTCGGCTTAGCTGCTCCAGCTTCAACCCCTTCGGAACTCATGGCCGACCGCATCGCACGCACGCAAAAAGACGGCAATCTGGCTTGGCTCGATCTGGAGATGACCGGGCTCGATGCGCAGAACGACGTCATTTTGCAAGCGGCTCTCATCATCACCAACGCGAACCTCGAGCCGCTCGAGGAGTTCGTGTGCGACATCTGGCAACCGGACGAGGCGCTTTCGCGCATGACGCCGTTCGTGCGCGACATGCACGAAACGACGGGGCTAACGCCGCGCGTGCGTTTGTCCAAGCTCGATCAGCAAGCCGCCGAGCGCAAACTGCTCGAGCGCATCACGGGCTGGTGCCCGTTTCCGGCCATTTTGTGCGGCAATAGCATCGGCCAAGACAAGCGCTTCGTCGACCGCTGGTGGCCCGGGCTGAGCGGCTACTTGAGCTATCGCACGGTCGACGTCACGTCGCTCAAGATTTTGGCCAAGCTCTGGTACGGCGAAGCCGGCGTGTTCTCCAAGCCGACGCTCGGCGAGCACGACGCGCTGGTCGACATCAAAAACTCGATCGCCGAGCTTGGTCACTATCGCGCGCTGCTCTTCAAAGAAAAACTTTAAGGGTCAGCCCACCGCTCAGTGCGAGCCGGCGCGCGGAGCCGTTGCGGCTGACGAACCTGCATCGCAATCTGCACCCTCGTATGCAGCGCGGGCTGGCGCGGCCGCACTGCCGGCGCGCGCCGGGCACCGCTACCTATCGTCGCACCGCACGCGCAGCGCGCCCGTTTCTTCGTGGCCCCAAAACCAAAGCGGAACCGCTGCCAAGCGCGACGCAGCCGTTGCCGCTCTCCGTTCTCGAGTCACTGAGTTTGAATGCCGCAGCAGCCGTCTGTACAGCAGCCCGTCGAGCAGATGACGAGCTTCGAGCTACAAGTGTAGGTGGTGGTATTGCAGTACGGAACCGGGCATTTGGTGCCGATCGGCCCCGGACTCGCCGCCGCGATGACGCCGCCCTGGCAATCGAGATCGGAGCAGCAGGCGCCGCGCTTGTGGATGCACTTGTAGCTGGTGAGATCGCAGCTATCGCTCGTGCAGCCGATGTTGTCGTTACACTGTGCGTCGCTCGTGCACTGAACGCAGCCACCCTTGGCCGGGTCGCAGGTGAGCCCCACGCCGCACACCGAGTTGTCCGGCGTGTGCGTGCATTTGCCGTCGGCGCTGCAGCTATCGCTCGTGCACGCGATCAAGTCGTCGCAAGCAGCGTCTCCGCAGCAGCTCCGGCAGCCGACACCCGGACAGCACGTGCCGCCGTTGACGCAGGTGTCGAACGTGCAGCTGCCGGCGACGCACGAGCCGGTCTTGCACGGATCGGTGCTGGGGCAATCGCCGTCACTCGAGCACTGCGCGGTTTGCACGCAACCCTTGGCAGCGTCGCAGACGAAGCCCGCCTTGCACGCGCTCGAGTCATCGGTATGAGTGCAGGTACCGGAGGCGCAAGTATCCTTGGTGCAGTCGACACCGTCGTCGCAGTCAGCCGCCGAGCAACAGCTGCCGCACGTCGACGTGCCGTCGCCGCTCGCGCAACACTTGGCGCCCGCGGTCGAGCCCTGACAGAGCGAGGTGTTCGAGCATTGGCCGGACACGCACTTATCCGTGGTGCATGCGTCATTGTCGTTGCACTGCGAGTCCTCGCAGCACTGCGCGCAGCCGATGCCGGGGCAGCACAGCTCGCCCTTCGCGCAAGTGGTCACGGTGTGGTCGCAGAGCAGGTTCGTGCACACATCGTCCGTGCAGGTATTTTTGTCGTCGCAGCTCAGCAAATCAGTGGGGCCCGCGCAGCTCTCTTTGTGCCGACAGCCGTTGGCGACGGTGCAATATTGATCCGCGCCGCACGCGACGTTGTTGGGCGCATGGATGCAAGCG
>Ga0207667_10008277_pt1 | contig 12372 bp, 9 predicted proteins | sample KBSCornC52_FD_184301 | JGI IMG/M metagenome (GOLD analysis project Ga0207667, IMG submission 184301) | Corn rhizosphere microbial communities from Kellogg Biological Station, Michigan, USA - KBS Corn C5-2 (SPAdes) (version 2) | ecosystem: Host-associated > Plants > Roots > Rhizosphere > Soil ...
CGCGTGCTGCGGTTCAGCAGCCGGATGCCGAGTTCCTGTTCGAGCTGCTGCACGGCCTTCGTGACGGCCGGCCGATGCAGTTGCAGCGCATCGGCGGCCTGCGTGAAGTTGCCGCGTTCGACGATCTGTACGTAGATCTGCATCGTTTGCAGACGGTCCATGGCGCTTCCGGATGTCGTAGCGATCAGCCATCTTCGCACAGGGTTCCACGCCGGTTCGGCGTGGACGCGCGGCGGGCGACGCGCGGCCGCCGCCCTTCATTCGACCGGATGCAGGTCCTGCAGCAGCGTCGGCACGAGCTCCGACACCGTCGGATGGATGTGCATCGCGCGGCTGATCGTCGTGTACGGCGCGCCGGCGGCCATCACGTCGAGCAGCGCGTGCACGACCTCGTCGCCCGTCACGCCAAGGATCGACGCGCCGAGAATCGCATGGCTGTCCGCATCGACGATCACCTTCATGAAACCCTGGCTCTCGCCTTTTTCGACTGCGCGGCCGACGCGCGTCATCGGCCGCGTGCCGACCAGCAGCCGACGGCCGGTCTGCTTCGCTTCCGCGAGCGTCATGCCGACGCGGCCAAGCGGTGGATCGACGTACATCGCGTACGCGGCGATGCGGTCGGACACCTTGCGCGGATCGCCGTCGAGCAGGTTCGCCGCGACGATCTCGTAGTCGTTGTACGCGGTGTGCGTGAACGCGCCGCGCCCGTTGCAGTCGCCGAGCGCCCAGATGCCGGGCACGTTGGTGCGCAGTTGATCGTCGACCGTGATGTAGCCGCGCGAGTCGGTCGCGACGCCGGCCTGTTCGAGCCCGAGATCGCCGGTGTTCGGCACGCGGCCGACCGCGAGCAGCAGGTGCGAGCCCGCGACCTCGCGGCCGCCGCCCGCGCAATCGAGGCCGACCACGACGCCGTCGCCGTCGCGTCGCGCGTTCAGGCAGTTCGCGTCGAGCTGCACGTCGATGCCTTCGTTCTCGAGAATCTCGCGCACGGCCTGCGACACGTCCTCGTCCTCGCGATGGATCAGGCGCGAGCCCTTCTCGACGATCGTGACCTTCGAGCCGAAACGGCGGTACATCTGGCCGAATTCGAGCCCGACGTAGCTGCCGCCGATGATCACGAGATGCTCGGGCAGGAAGTCGACGTCCATCATCGTCGAGTTGGTCAGGTACGGCACCGAGTCGAGGCCCGGCATCTGCGGGATCTGCGCGCGCCCGCCGACGTTGATGAAGATGCGCTTGGCCTCGAGCAGTTCGTCGCCCACGCGCACCGCATCGGGGCGCTCGAAGCGGGCATGGCCCTGAAACACGGTCGTGTTGTCGAGCCCGCGCACCCATTGCTCGACGCCGTGGTTCGAGCGGCCGGAGATTCGGTCCTTGCGCGCCTTCACGGCCTTCATGTCGACGCTGACGGGGCCGACCGACACGCCGTATTCTTCCGCGCGCCGCGCGAGCTGCGCCGCGTACGCGCTCGCGATCAGCGTCTTGGTCGGAATGCAGCCGGTGTTCACGCAGGTGCCGCCGAAGCGGCCGCGCTCGACGATCGCGATTTTCATGCCGGCGCCGGCGAGCCGCGCCGCGAGCGGCGGCCCGGCTTGCCCGGTGCCGATGACGATCGCGTCGAATTGTTGCGTCATGACGTCCTCCTGCGCTGGTTCAACGTGGGAAGGGCGGCGCGCAAGCCGCATGCCGCGCCGGCGCGCGCCTGAACGGCGACGAGCGCCTATGGTAGACCGGTTGGCGCGGGCGTGCGAGTTGCATGGATGCGCGCGAGACGGAACATGCTTCATTCCCGGCCGGGCTGGCGGCTTCCCGCCCCGTGGCAATGCGGTCCCGTGATGTGTCCCTGCATCGACTGCCCGCGGCCGGAAGTGCCCGGGGGCTGGTGCGGTGTCAACGCTTCGCTCGAGCGGATCGCTTGCGGTCCGGCGCCGCGTTGGCTACGTCGACCGGAACGAACGGCGCCTCGAAGTGCTTGACGAGAAAGTCGATGAACGCGCGGGCCCGCGTCGATTCGTTGCGTTGCCCGGGATAGTAGACGAACAGGTCGGCGGACGGCAGGACGACGTCGGGCAGCACGAGACGGAGTCGGCCGCTCTGGATGTATTTGGCGAGATCCCACTCCGAGCGGATCAGGATGCCGTGACCGTCCAGCGCCCAGCGCAGCACGATGTCGCCGTCGTTGCTGGACAGCGAGCCGCTCACCTTCAGCGCTTCGAGGTGATCCTCCTGCATGAAGCGCCACACGCCGAACGCATCGTCGTTCTGCGTGTGGATGATGCAGCGGTGATGCGCGAGATCCTCCTTGCACTGCGGCACGCCGTTGCGCTCGAGATACTTCGGCGACGCGCACAGGAACCGGCGATTGCTCATCAGGCGACGCGCCCTCAAGCGCTGGTCCGGCAACTCGCCGAACCGGATGGCCATGTCGAATGCGCCTTCGACGAGGTCGACCGGGCGATCGGTGACCACGAACTGGACATCGACGTTCGGATAGCGCTTCGCGAATTCCGACACCAGCGGTGCGATGGTCGTACGCCCGAAACCGAGCGTCGCATTGATGCGCAGCCGCCCGTGCGGGTCCGCGGGCGTGCCTGCGATCGCGTCTTCCATCTCGCGCACCTGGTCGAGAATCTGCGTGGCGTACCGCGCGTACATCTCGCCTTCCGGCGTCAGGCTGACGCTGCGGGTGGTCCGGTTGACCAGCCGCTTGCCGAACCGGTCTTCGAGAATGCCGAGCCGCTTGGTTGCCGCGGGCGGTGTGATCCCGAGCGAGCGGGCCGCGCCCGACAGGCTCTTCAGTTTGGCGAGCTGGACGAAGAACTCGAAGTCGGAGGTCGAATCAGTTCTCACTTTGGGTAAAAAATGAAATGAATTGAGGTGAATTATAGGGCGCTCTCCGCGGACTATGCTCCGTCTCGTTGCAGCAACGTGCATGCAATCGAGCTACCCGCAAACGTGCCAGTCCAGGAGACGCCGCCATGAGAATCGTCGAGATTCGCGAACAAACCGTTCCGATCAGTTCCCCGATCCGCAACGCCTACATCGACTTCAGCAAAATGACGCTGAGCCTCGTCGCCGTGATCACCGACGTGATCCGCGACGGCAAGCCGGTCGTCGGCTACGGCTTCAATTCGAACGGCCGCTACGGCCAGGGCAAGCTCATGCGCGAGCGCTTCATCCCGCGCATTCTCGAAGCCGACCCCGGCGCGCTCGTCAACGATGCCGGCGACAACCTCGATCCGCACCGGATCTGGGCGACGATGTTCACCAACGAGAAGCCGGGCGGCCATGGCGAGCGCTCGGTCGCGATCGGCACGATCGACATGGCGGTGTGGGACGCGGTGGCCAAGATCGAAGGCAAGCCGCTGTTCCAGCTGCTGGCGGACCGCTACGGCGACGGCCGGCCGGACCGCAGGATCTTCGTCTATGCGGCGGGCGGCTACTACTATCCGGGCCAGGATCACGAGAAGCTGAAGGACGAGATGCGCAGCTACATCGACCGCGGTTACACGGTCGTGAAGAAGAAGATCGGCGGCGCGTCGCTCGACGAAGACCTGCGACGCATCGACGCGATCCTCGGCGTGCTCGGCGATGGCCAGAAGCTCGCCGTCGACGCCAACGGCCGCTTCGATCTCGACACCGCGATCCGCTATGCGAAGGCGCTGTCGCAATACGACCTGTTCTGGTACGAGGAACCGGGCGATCCCCTCGACTTCGAGCTGCAGGCGACGCTGCGCAACTACTACGACAAGCCGATGGCGACGGGCGAGGACCTGTTCTCGATGCAGGATGCCCGCAACCTGATCCGCTACGGCGGCATGCGCGCCGACCGCGACTGGCTGCAGTTCGACTGTGCGCTGAGCTACGGCCTCGTCGAGTATCTGCGCACGCTCGACATGCTGCGCCAGCACGGCTGGTCGCCGAGCCGCTGCATTCCGCACGGCGGTCACCAGATGTCGCTCAACATCGCGGCCGGCCTCGGCCTCGGCGGCAACGAGTCGTACCCGGACCTGTTCCAGCCGTACGGCGGCTTCCCCGACGGCGTGAAGGTCGACAACGGCTACATCACGATGCCGGACCTGCCGGGCATCGGCTTCGAAGGCAAGGCCGACCTGTACGCGCAAATGCGGAAACTGTCCGCATAAGCGTTGTCGGCAGGGTGCGCCGGCCGCTCGACGGCGCACCGTATCACATTACAAAACAATCAATCGGGCAGGCGGAATCGGCACTGGCGTGCCGGGCGATCGGCTGCATCGCCGGCACGCGTGCGCTTTCCGGAAACAGGACGCCATGCACAGGAGACAGTCATGCTGGCATCACGCATTCGCAGAACGCTTTCCAAACTCTACGTCCAGGTTCTGATCGGCATCGTCGCCGGCATCCTCGTCGGGCACTTCTACCCCGATATCGGCGCCCAGCTCAAGCCGCTCGGCGACCTGTTCATCAAGCTGATCCGGATGTTGCTCGCGCCGATCATCTTTGCGTCGGTCGTGGTCGGCATCGCGCGCATGACCGATCTTCACGAAGCCGGCCGGGTGGGTGTCAAGGCCGTGCTGTATTTCGAAGCCGCGTCCACTGTCGCGCTCGTGGTCGGGATGGCGATCGTCAACCTGGTCCGGCCGGGCAGCGGGATGAATGTCGATCCGGCGAAGATCGACGGTGCCGCAATCGCCAGCTACACGCACGCGGCGCAGCATCACGGCACGCTCGACTTCCTGATGAGCATCGTGCCGGGGAGTGTCGTCGGCGCTTTCGCGAACGGCGAGATACTGCCGATCATTTTCTTCTCGGTCATCTTCGCGGTCGCGCTCGCGAAACTCGGCCCGAGGACCGCGCCGCTCGTGGACATGCTGGACATGTTCCTGCAAGGGATGTTCGGAGTCGTGCGCATCGTGATGCATGTGGCGCCCGCCGGTGCATTCGGCGGGATGGCGTTCACCATCGCCAGATACGGGATCGGCACGCTCGCGCAGTTCGGACAACTGATGCTGTGCCTGTACCTCACGTCGATCCTGTTCGTCGTCGTGGCGCTCGGCCTCGTCATGCGCGTGTGCGGGTTGTCGCTGTGGCAATACCTGCGTTATATCCGCGACGAGATCCTGATCACGCTCGGCACGGCATCGACGGAAGCCGTGCTGCCGCAGATGCTGCTCAAGATGGAGCGAATGGGTTGCTCGCGTCCGGTCGTCGGGATGGTGCTGCCCACCGGCTATACCTTCAATGCCGACGGCACCGCGATCTACCTGACGATGGCGTCGCTGTTCATCGCACAGGCATTCAACATCCATCTGTCGATCTGGGACCAGCTTCTGCTGCTCGGCGTGCTGCTGCTGACGTCGAAGGGCTCGGCGGGCGTCGCGGGTGCGGGTTTCGTCGCGCTGGCCGCAACCTTGTCGACCATGCATCAGGTGCCCGTATCGGGCCTGGTCCTGCTGCTCGGCGCCGACCGCTTCCTGAACGAGGCGCGCGCCGTCACGAACCTGATCGGCAATGGCGTGGCAACGGTCGTGGTGGCCCGTTGGGAAGGGGCGCTGGACCTCGACAAGGCCCGGGCCGTTCTCGATCATCGCGCCGGGGCGGAGTCGATCGTCGTGGACGCGCGCGACGCGGGACCGCCGGCGCCGCAGCGGCACACGCAGGCGAGCGCGCCGGGCATGCAATCGAATGTGCGCTAGTCGCGGCGTATCAGGAACACGGACATGCGCATGGCGAAACCTGCGCATGCTCGCAGCGCGCGGGTTTCATTCCTTGCGCCGCCACTGGCTGAACGACACCGGCTTGCGCGCGTCGGCCCGCACCGCGCTGACGAAGTCGGGCTTGCCAGGATCGACCGGAAACGATTCGATGTGGATCTGGCTGGAAAACACCCACCCGTGCGTGCGCGGGTCGTAGTGGAACGTCACGTAGTCGCTCCAGTGCTGTCCGCATGCGACGTCGTTCTGCACCGTGAAATAGCGTCCCTTCACGGCGATCCCGCCCTCGGCGGCCGATTCCGGATCGAACGGGTCGCACTGCAGCGCGTCGTTCGCGCGCAGCACGACGTCGTCGTTGCGCGCGGCGAGCCGATAGGTGTGGTCGGCCAGTTCCTCATAGATCAGGAGCGGGCGCGGCGACGGCTGCTCGCGCGTGTCGGTCGCGCGATGCACGACGACGAGCAGGGTGCGCCGGCCGTCGCCGAGTGCCGGGCCGGGCTGCGCGACGAACGGCTGATAGCCGGCCGGCAATTGCGCGGCGATCGACGGCGGTAGCGGCGGCGCTGCCTGCGCATGGCAGCACCACGCGGCGAACAGCGGAACGAGGAGGGCTCGACGAACCGCCGCGGCCGGCGCGCGCATCGTGCCCCTCACAGATCCCGCCTGGGAAACGCGGTGCCGGGCACCGGATCGAACGCAACGGGCGGCGCGGGCGTGAAGCCGAGCAAATCATACAGTTGCCTTGCGGCGGCGAATTCGGGCAGCTCGATCATGGCGGGTGGTGCGGGATGGCGGGAACGGCAGCCAGCATAGCAGCGCGCCGGTCCTTCCGGCGGCTCGCGAAGCGTGCCAGAATCAGCGACTTCACCGTCGGGAATCGACACGATACCGACACGCAGGCGCCGGCGCTTCGGCGTCGCTGATCAAGGAGACTTCGATGACTGCATCGGCTGCCGTACTCGCCATTCTGGCCGCGCTGTGGCTTGGCGCGATGATTCCGGGCCCGAGTTTCGTGCTGGTCGCCCGCAATTCGATCGGGCTGTCGCGCCGCGACGGGCTCGCCACCGCGCTCGGCATGGGCGTCGGCGGGATCGCGTTCGGCGGCGTCGCGCTGGCCGGGCTCTACACGCTGCTGCAGACGGTCGAATGGCTGTATGTGGGGCTCAAGGTGGCGGGCGGCGCGTACCTGATCTACATGGCGTCGAAGATCTGGCGCGGCGCCGAGCGGCCGATCGCGATGGACGACCCGCAGGCAGCCATCGCCGGCAGCGCGCGCAAGTCGTTCTGGATCGGCCTCACGACCCAGCTCAGCAACCCGAAGACGGCGATCTGGTATGGCAGCATCTTCGCGGCGCTGTTGCCGCAGCATCCGCCGCTGTGGTGCTACCTGGCGCTGCCGCCGCTCGTGTTCGGCGTCGAGTGCGGCTGGTACACGATCGTCGCGCTGTGCTTCTCGACCCGTCGGCCGCGCGAGCTTTACCTGCGCGCGAAGAAGTGGGTCGATCGCGTCGCGGCCGGCGCGATCACACTGCTTGGGCTGCGGTTGATCCTGAACGCGCCGAAGGTCGGGATCTGACGACGGGCGGTGTCGCGGGGGCGCACCGCCGTTTTCATTCCTGTCGAGCATGCCATCACGGCCGTTCATGCCGGCGGGCGATTGGGCAGCCGTCCAACCGACGCGCGCAAGCGCGCGTCACGCCGCCGGAAACCGCTCGATCAGCGCCGCGAACCGCGCTTCATCCGGAAACGCCGTCACTTCATACCGCACCGGCCGGTGCGCGGTGGCCGTCATCAGGTCGCCGCACGCGTCACGCAGCGCGGCCATCGGCACGTGGGCCGACTGCCGCGTCGCTTCCCGATACAGCACGACGATGTCCGTCTCGGGCAGCAGCGTCGGCACGCCGTCGCTCCACACGCTGACGCTGAACAGCTCGCCGTTCTGCCGCCGGTACACGGTGTAGGTCGCGACGAAGATGTCGGTGCCGTCGCGCTTGTGCAGCTCGTCGAGCAGCGCCCGCTGATCCTGGTAGTCGCCGGCGAATTCGTCCACGCGCAGCGCATGCAGCTTCGCCTCCAGTCCTGGCGGAACGAAATTGCGCCACGCGGCGCCGTCCCAGCGCAGCATCAGCGATGGCAGCGGGCGCGGCTGCGCGCGCGCCTGTTCGGCGAGTTCGACCATCGTCGCGAGCCCGGCCGCATTGCGGTCGCCGGTGAGCAGCAGCACCGTCCGGTTCGGCGCCATCACCACCGGTGCACCGGAGATCGGCTGGCGGTGCAACAGGTCGGTCAGCAGCAGGCGCGCCGCGTCGTAGTAGTCGCCGAACTGCGACAGGAACACGCCGTCGCGCAGCGCGGCCCACGGCGCCGACGACATGCCGCGCAGGTTGTCGATCGCGACGTCGCATGCGTCGCCGAAGGTGACGCCCCATTCGGCGAGCCGCGCGGTCGTCAGCCGCGCGACGCTGAATTCGCCGTCGTATGCGATGCCGATCTCGAGGTTCTCGCACAGCGGCCGGAACGCGACCTCCGACGCGCCGGGCTGTCCCGCGAGCTGCAGTGCGACCGCGCCGCGCTCGGTCGCGCTGCGGATCACGGGGCGTAGCCGCGGGCGGACGTCCGCGAAGTTCGACGGGATCTCGTGCTGCATCATCGCGTTCGCCTGGCGCTTGAGCGTCGCTTCGCGCTCGGCCGGCTTCGCGCCCGCGTAATCGCGGAACAGGTTGTGCAGGTTGATGATGTTCGACGGGACATCCGCTTGCACGAGACGGCCCTTGTCGTCCTCGTGAAGCCACTCGCGCGTGTCGCCGGTCGCCCGCAGCGCGGCGATCAGGCGTTCGGCGAAGTCCTGCCGGGTCGGCGGTTTGCTGAAACGCTCGCGCAGGCGCGCGACGAAGTCTGAAAGCATCGTGAGCGGTCGGGCGGGCCCGTCTGTTATTGGTTCTGTTGTCATGGGCGGCACCCGTCTCGCCGGGGCGCCGACTGTGGCCCGCGGATATCGGCCGGATATCCGTCACGCGTCCGCGGCCCGCGCACCGGGTGCATGGTGGCGCAGGCCCGCAGCGGGCGCGATCGCGCGGCGGGTGTCGCGATGGTACCGCACCTGCGTGGCGAAATAGTAGGCCGGTGAAGATCGGCGCTCGCCGGGCCGGGCGCCGCGGTCGCGCGCATGGTGGTGGTCGAAGGCGGCAAGGCGGTGTTGCTGGACGTCAATGAGGATGCTGGCGCGACGCTCGCGCACGAACTCGGAAGGCGGCCCGGTACGTCGCCAGGATCGCGCCGGCTGTCCGCCACCGCGGCGATCGGCTCGCGAGCCTTGTGCGGCGGGCGTTCGCGCCGGTTGCGCGGCATCCCGGGCCGGCGCGCTTCCCCGATTCTGGCGGTCGACCTGCCGCCGACGTGTAAACTGCTGCCTTTTTGACGGTTTGCAGCATGGTGCAAGCTCCTCCGCGCCCGGCACTGAGCGGCCCGACGCTCGTCCGGCTGCTCGCGCGCCTGACCGATGCCGACGTCGCGGAATCCCGGCAGCCGCTGTCTGACCGCCTGAGCCAGTGGCTCGGCTGGACCGACGCGATCACGCTGTCGTCCGCGCTGAATGCGACCCCGCCCGGCGTCGCGGCCGGCGTGCGCGGTTACGACGCCGAGCGCGACGGCGCGCGTGTGCGCCACGACCTCGCGCAGGCGATCACGGCCGCCCACCGCCCGCGGATGCGGCGGCGCCCCGGCGAGATGCCGCCGCCGCCCGCCGACACGGCCGATTTCGCGGACTTCCGCCAGAGCTGTCTGTCCCTGCAGCAGGAGATGGAGACCGCGATCGGCCAGTTGCGCGGGCGCCTGCGGGTCGCGCTCGCCGCGCGCTCGTCGGGGATGGCGCGGCTCGCGGCGCTCGACGCGATCATGGAGCGCGTGCTCGGCGCGCGCGAGCGCAGCCTGCTGTCCGCCGTGCCCGCGCTGCTCGGCACGCGCTTCGAGCGGCTGCGCGACGCGGAACGGCAGGCGCTGGCCGATGCGCAAGCGGCCGCCGATGCCGGCGCCGACGACGCCGACGACGCGCCGTCCGCCGCGGCGATCGTGCCCGGCACGTGGCTCGATACGTTCCGCGACGAGATGAAAAGCATCCTGCTCGCCGAACTCGAAGTCCGGTTTCAAACGGTAGACGGGCTGCTCGCAGCCCTTCGTACCTGCTAATCCTTAGGGTCTGTTTACATATGGAACGCACATGCGAATGCCCGAAATCGCGCGTAGGGCAAGAAGTGAGAAGCGCCGTTTGGCCGCGCCAAACAAGCGACGAGCGACGCCGCCATACGGGCGATTTCGGGCATTCCCCTGGAATGTCTTTTTAATTGCGGGTTGCCACGAGAACGGCCGCTCGCCGCGTTGCGCTCCTTGGCGATACGTCGGTATTCGCGGCGTCACGCGCCTCGCGAGCGGCCGTTCTCGTGGCAACGCATGCGCGTTCCATATGTAAACAGACCCTATGCTATGTCCAGAATTCGTCTTGATCTCGTTGTCTTCATCGCCGGCCTGCTCGCAGTCTGCTGGATCGGCGTCGGCTATGTCGCGTCGAACCCGCTCGCGACCGCCGTCACGCTGCTGATCGGCGCGTGCTACGTCGCCGGTGCGTGGGAACTGCTGCGCTACCGGCAGGCGACCGCCACGCTGTCGCGCGCGGTGGCCGGCCTGACCCAACCGCCGGCGACACTCGACACGTGGCTCGATACGCTGCACCCGGGCCTGCGCGGCGCGGTGCGGGCACGGGTCGAAGGCGCGCGCGTCGCGCTGCCGGGCCCGTCGCTGACGCCGTATCTCGTCGGCCTGCTGGTGCTGCTCGGCATGCTCGGCACGCTGCTCGGGATGGTCGTGACGCTGAAGGGCACGGGCGCCGCGCTCGAAAGCGCGACCGACCTCGACGCGATCCGCGCGTCGCTGATCGCGCCGGTGAAGGGCCTCGGCTTCGCGTTCGGCACGTCGATCGCGGGTGTCGCGACGTCCGCGATGCTCGGCTTGCTGTCCGCGCTCGTGCGCCGCGAACGCGTCGACGCGGGCCAGCAGCTCGACGCGAAGATCGCGACGACGTTGCGCGTGCATTCGTCCGCGCACCAGCGCGACGAATCGTTCCGGCTGCTGCAGCGCCAGGCCGACGTGATGCCGGCGCTGGTCGACCGGCTGCAGACGATGATGACGACGCTCGAGGCGCGCGGCGTCGCGCTGCACGATCGCCAGATCGAAAGCCAGCAGGCGTTCTTCGATCGCACCGAGCGCGCGTACGCCGGTTTGGCGTCGAACGTCGGCGACGCGCTGAAGGAAAGCGCCGCCGAAAGTGCGCGCGTGGCCGGTGCCGCGCTGCAGCCGGTCGTCGCGGCGACGATGACGGGCCTCGCGCAGGAGATGGCTGCCCTGCGCGACACCGTGACGGGCGCGGTGCAGCGTCAGCTCGACGGGCTGACGGACGGTTTCGAGAAGACCACCGAAAACGTGACGGCCGTATGGAACCGCGCGCTCGACGAGCAGCGCCGCACGGGCGACGCCGTCGCGCAGCAGCTGCAGACGACGCTCGGCCAGTTCACCGACACCTTCGCGCAGCGTTCGACGGACCTGCTCGACGGCGTCGCGACGCGCCTCGAATCGACCGAAAGCTGCCTGGCCGACGCGTGGCGCGACGCGCTCGCGCGTCAGGAGCAGGTCGGCGAGACGCTGGCCGGCCAGCATGCGCAGGCATTGGGCGACGCCGCCGCGACGTTCGAGCGGCATTCGGGCGCGGTACTCGCCGCGATGCGCGAGTCGCATACCGGGTTGCAAACGCAACTGGCCGCGCGCGACGAAGAACGTCTGGCGACGTGGAATGCTTCGCTCACCGCGATGGCGACGAAGCTCGGCGGCGAATGGCAGCGCGCGGGCGCGCACAGCGCGGGCCGTCAGCAGGAAATCTGCGACGCGCTTGCGCAAACGACGCGCGATCTCGCCACACAGGCGGCGACGTTCGAACAACGCTCGAACGCGCTGCTGTCGACGATCCGCGATTCGCACACGGGACTGCAAACGCAACTGGCCGCGCGCGACGAAGAACGTCTGGCGACGTGGAATGCTTCGCTCACGGAGATGGCCACGAAGCTCGGCGACGAATGGCAGCGCGCGGGCGTGCATAGCGCGGGCCGTCAGCAGGAAATCTGCGACGCGCTTGCGCAAACGACGCGCGATCTGACCGCGCAAGCGGCAACGTTCGAGCAACGCTCGAACGCGCTGCTGTCGACGATCCGCGATTCGCACACGGGACTGCAAACGCAACTGGCCGCGCGCGACGAAGAACGTCTGGCGACGTGGAATGCTTCGCTCACGGAGATGGCCACGAAGCTCGGCGACGAATGGCAGCGCGCGGGCGCACACAGCGCGGGCCGTCAGCAGGAAATCTGCGACGCACTTGCGCAAACGACGCGCGATCTCGCCACGCAAGCGGCGACGTTCGAACAACGCTCGAACGATCTGCTGTCGACGATCCGCGATTCGCACTCGGGCCTGCAAACGCAACTGGCCGCGCGCGACGAAGCACGCCTGTCGGCCTGGAACGACTCGCTCGCCGCGATGGCCGCCGCGCTGCGCGACGAATGGGCGCGCACGAGCGAACAGGCCGCGACGCGCCAGCAGGACATCTGCGACACGCTGACCCGCACGGCGAACGACATCA
>Ga0207667_10008278_pt1 | contig 12372 bp, 13 predicted proteins | sample KBSCornC52_FD_184301 | JGI IMG/M metagenome (GOLD analysis project Ga0207667, IMG submission 184301) | Corn rhizosphere microbial communities from Kellogg Biological Station, Michigan, USA - KBS Corn C5-2 (SPAdes) (version 2) | ecosystem: Host-associated > Plants > Roots > Rhizosphere > Soil ...
GACCCCGACCGGCCCGGCGATTTCCCCGGCGACGATGGTCAGGGTTTCCGTGATCGGAAGACCCGACCGAAGACCGCGGACCATGAGCTCGATCGCGTCCGGGAAGTTGACGTTGAACTTGTTGAGCCGGCGCTTGATCAGCCTGCCGATCACAAAGTGCGGGCCGCCGATGCCGAAGAACAGGCCAAGCAGCAGCGACAGGATGATGGGCGCGCCGCGGAATGCCAGTGCAAGGGTGACGAATGCGACGATGCCGAGGCAGATCATCGCATATTTGCCGAGCGTGATCTCCTTGCCCGTCATCTCCAGCCGCTTGCGCAGCAATGCCGGCTTGGGGATCAGGGTCGAGGCATAGCCTTCCCACCGGCTCGCCCGTTCGGCGAACAGCTTGCGGATCTGGGCCTGGGCATTGCCGGCGATGACGTCGCCGTGGCGCTCCTTGATGAGCTCCATGCGCCGCTTCACCGCTTTGCCCGCCGAGGGCCCGCGCATCGCCATGAAGGCGAGTCCGAGCGCTCCGACGCCGCCGATCAGGAGTAGCCACAAGAGCATTCGTGCCTTCGCCTCTCAACTCTTCACGGGCGCGAGTCCGCGCCGTGCCAACCGGTTACGCCGCCGCCTTTTCCTTGGGCTTGGACAGCATCGACTTCAGATTATCGACCAGTGACTTGGCCGCTGCGGCGGGCGCTTTGGCATCGGCCGCGGCCGCGCCTTCGTCGCTCGCGTGGCTGAGCACCATGTTCGAAAGCGCGCTGAACGGGCCCGCCATCTTGCCGCTGGCGACTTCCGCCATGGGCTTGCCGAGCTTTGCCGACTGGGCCGCGAGCTTGCCGTCGAACGGGAAGACGATGTCGACTGCGCGTTCGATCGACTGTTCGAAGTCCTTGCGGCTGATCTCCAGCGCGCCGCCCGAGGGAACGCCGTTGGCAACGACGATCACCTTGGTCTGCGGAGCATTCGACTTCAGCCAGGCCAGGATCCGGATCGTGTCGCGGGTCGCGGCGAGCGTGAGCTCGGCGACCACCACCGCGACATGCGCGTCGTGGACGAGGTGCGGATGCTGGATCAGCATCTGGCGCGGAAGGTCGAGCACGGTGGATTCGAACGCGTTGCGCATCTCTTCCTGGAGCTGGAAGAACGCGGTGCCGTCCGTCACCAGCGGCTGATGAATGGGCGCTTCGGCCGAGAGCACCGAGAGATGCTCGTTCGCGCGGACCATCGCGCGCTCGATGAACAGTCCGTCGATGCGGCTCGGATTCTCGATGGCGTCCGTAAGTCCGCGGCCGGGCTCGAGGTCGAGCGCCAGCGCGCCGGTCCCGAAATGCACGTCGAGATCGAGCAGCGCGGTGCTGCGGCGGGCCTTTTCGCCCAGCAGCCACGCAAGCGAAGTCGCAAGCGTCGACGCGCCTACGCCGCCGCGGACGCCGATCACCGCCGCCATGACGTGCGGCTTGTCGGCCTGAGCCTCCCCGCGCGGGCCCGACAGGATCATCTGAGCATGAGCGAACGTGTCGCGCAGCTGGTCGACCGTGAAGGGCTTCAGCAGATAGTCGTGGATTCCGCTGGCGACGAGGTCGCGATACAGCCGGACGTCGTTGACGGTGCCGGCGGCGATGACGATCGTGCCCGGCTCGCACACTTCCGCGAGCGCATTGATGTCGTTGAGCGGGTCGGCCGATTCGCTGAGGTCCACGAACAGGATGTTCGGGCTTGCCGAGACGGAGAGCGACTGCACGGCGTTGCGCAGGCCGCCCTTGTTGACCTTTTCTGGAGACCAGCCGTGCTCGACCGCCACCGGCCGAAGCATGTCCGCCGTCGCATCGTCGCAGACGAATGCGGTGAACGGATCGCGAAGTCCCGCGCGAGCCTGGAACGGAGCGTTCATCTCTAGTTGCCCTTCGTGCTGGTGGACTGCAGGCCCTTGGTGCCGCTGGGCGGCGTCGAGCGATACAGGATGACTGCCTTTGCCGCGGTGTCGACGTCGCCCGTGCCGGTGCCCTCGCGTCCGTGGATCAGGTCCTCCGGGTTGGCGACCATTGCGGCGATGTTCGAGTTCAGGCTGCAGCCGAAGTTCGACATGTTGCGGTTGTAGTAATTAGGCTGCGACAGCTCGCTCCAATTGGGACAATTGGGCACCACTGCACGGCGGCGGCTCACGACAACCCGCACCGCGCCCGGTGCGACAGCGCCGACCGTGACGGGAGCGCCCGCCGACACCATCATTCCATATTGGCCGGCGATGGCCGAGACCTGGCCGCGGGCGGCGTCGGCGGCCGTACCGTCGACGTAAATCGTATCGCCGTAGCCGAGGCCGAGACCCTGAAACCAGCCGTTCAGCCGCTCGGCCTCGCCGGGTGCGAGCGCACCGTCGGGAGCCGCGGCGTCGAACACGTAATCGGCGCTCGTCACGACCGGCACGTTGACCGAGGCGACACCCGTGTCGGGCCTGTCCACGTCGGGCGTGTTGCAGGCCGCCAGCGAGGAGGCGAGCGCAATGAGGATGAGCTTGGAACGCATCGTCCGATCCTTCTTTGTCTGACCGCCGCTCACAGCCGGAACCCCGGAGCAGCGACCGCGCCGGTGACCGGCGTTGCCGCCGGGGCCTGGATTGCCGTGGGCTGTACGGCGCCGCTCTTGCCGGTGAACGTCTGCCCGAGCAGGTCGCGGCGGCCGTCATTCGGAACCCGATAGCCGTCAATCGGCGTTGCGAGCTGACCCGAGACCGGCCGTACGAGGTACGGAGTCACGATAATCACCAGCTCGGTTTCGTTGCGCTGGAACTTGGTCGAGCGGAACAGGGCGCCGAGGATCGGGATGTCGCCGAGGAAGGGCGCCTTGTCGATGCTGTTGTTCGTGCTGTTCTGCAGCAGTCCGCCAATCATGAACGACTGCCCGGACCCGAGCTCGACGGTCGTTTCGGCCCGGCGCGTGGTGAGCGCCGGCACCCGGAAACCGTTGAGGGTCACGCCGTTGGCGTCGTCGAGCTGACTGACCTCTGGGCGCACGCGCATCGAGATTCGTCCGTCGGCGAGAACCACCGGCGTGAATGCGAGACCGACGCCATACTGCTTGTATTCGATCGTCACGGCATTGTTGCCCTGCGACACCGGGATCGGGAACTCGCCGCCGGCGAGGAAGCTCGCCGTCTCACCGGAAAGCGCCGTGAGGTTCGGCTCGGCGAGAATGGTCGCTAGACCGTCGGTGGCCTCGAGGTCGAGGGTGCCGAGCAGGTCAAGACCGAAGAGCTTGCCGAAGCCGGCCAGAGTCGTTCCGGTCCCTGAAATATTGAACACCGGCGATCCGCTGTCGGGGATCGTGCCCGGGTTGCCGCGGCCGATTCCGAAATTGAAGCCGTTGGTCGTGTCCTTGGACAGGAGGTTTGCGCCCCACGACTTCAGCGCGTTGCGATCAACCTCGGCGATCCGGACTTTCAGCGTGACCTGAAGCGGGGTCGCGACCTTGAGCCTGCTGACCGGCACGATGTTCAACGCCGCGGTTGCGCTGTTGATGTCGACGCCCGGGTTGAGCGCCGCCTTGACCAGCATCTCGGCCTGCGCGGCGTCCTCCGGAGAGGCCACGGTTCCGTTGAGGACCGCGACCTGGCCGACGTTGGTCACGCTGATGTTCGCGTCAGGCATGGCCTCGCGGAGGATCTCGTTGATCGAACTGATGTTCTGGTTGACGCGGACATTCGCGCCATAGACCACCGATCCGTCCGCGGCGGTCGCGATGACCGTCGCTTCGCCGGCTTTCTTGCCGAACAGGTTGATCTGGCGCGGGCCGTTCACATAGACGTCGGCGATATCCGGAGCGGACACCCAGACGTTTGCGACGCTGCGCGGCAGGTTCAACATCTGGCCCTCGCCGACCGACAGCAGGACCTGCTGCGAGGGGCGATAGGTGCCCGACGCATACGCCTTGGGCTGGGCCGCGGCGGGCGCCGGGGCGGCGACGGCGGCGATACCCGCCGTCAGTGCCGCCAGGGCGGTGCCGAGGCGCGCCCGGCGATGGATTGCTTGAATGTTCATTTAGCGAGCTCCCACCGGAACAACGGTGACATCATTGCCGCGCGCCACCCGCACGACGGGTCCGGTCACCACCGGAGCACCGCCAGGCTTGCCGGTGAGCACCTGGCCAAGTCCCTTCGCCAGGCCGGCCATGGCTTTGCCGATCTGGTCGCCGGCATCGCCGGGCTTTGCCGGGACGGTGCGGCGCTGGAAGCGCGACACGTCGCCGCCGGTCGTGAAGGTCGTATTCGTATCGATCGGCCGGTCCGAGTAAGCGAGCAGCATCTGGCGCTCGTCGGCCGGGCTGGCGTTGGGCGGCAGTTTGATGTCGCCCGAGGCAATCGCCCGCTCGAGATCGGCGCTATTGTCTGAGATCGAGCGCAGTGACAGCGACAGCTGGCCGAGGCTCTGCGCGACCGCAACCTTCTCCGCGATCTTGGGAGTCACTTCCAGCGTCACGTTCGAGAAGGTCTTGATGGCGGTCTTGCCGTCATCGTCCTTGTCGGTGAAGCGCTGGTCGGTCGCAAGAACGCGAACGTTGCGCACGATCGTTTCGGAAACCTTGAGCGGGGGTCCGTCGCCGCCGCCGTTGACGGTCTGGGTCAGCACCATGTCGACATGGTCGCCCGGGAACACGAACCCGGCGACTCCGGTCGTCGCATTCACCGGGACGGTGACTGCGCGCATGCCCGGCCCCAGCGCCGCGGCGAGGAAGCCGCGATCCTGCGGTCCGACGAGCGAACCGCGGGTGACCGGCTGGCCGGCGGCGATCGCATAGCGGACGACGGTTCCGGCGAGATTCTTCGAATCCGGCTGGTTCTCGACATAATAAGCGCCCTGCATCAGCTCCTTCGGCCAAGGCTGGAAAGAGAAGCTGTCGGCGTCGATGATCGTGCCGACAGGAAGCGCCTTCTTGGCCACGAGCACCTTGGGCCCGAGCGGGATCGTTTGCGCCGCGGCGGCCTGCTGCGCGCCGGCTCCGGCGAACATGTTCTTGGCCATGACTGCGGTAATCACCGCGATGACCAGCGCTCCAACGAGCAGAGCGAGCTTCTTCACATCCATGGCGCGATCGCCTCCCCTGGAAGGGCCACTTGAACAGCCTCACACATCAGACAAATTGGTTAAGAAACCGTTGGGTGAGAATCGCGAGACCGCCGAATGCGATCGCGACTCCGTACGGAATTTCGGGCCGGCCCTCGCGCTTCTTGGCATGGTGCCAGGCAAGGACGAGAAGCGTCAGCACACCGCCAGCCACCGACATCAGGATCAGAAACCTGATCGTTCCGATCGGCGGAAACCACAAAGCGAGCGCGGCGGCGAGCTTGACGTCACCGCCGCCCATCATGCCGGCGTAAAAGGCCCCGGCCAGCAGCAGGAACACGGTTGCAGCCGCGGCCAGCTGCACCGCGACTCCCGGCCACGGCGACAACGCGACCGACGCCCAATAGACCGGCGCAAGCAGCGCCACGGTCAGGTTGAGCCGATTCGAAATGGTGAATGTACGGACATCGACCACCGCCGCGACGACGAGGATCGCCGCGAGCGCCACGAGCAGCAGGTCGGTAAATGTCGCGTTGAACATGACGCACCCCTAGACGGCGCGGCTTTCCAATTCGTAACCGGCGAAAGAAATGAACGGATTCGATGTGATCATCGTCGGTGGCGGGATCGCCGGTGCGAGCCTGGGCGCGGAGATTGCGGCCAGGCGGCACACCCTGATTCTCGAGGCCGAGGACCAGTGCGGCTATCATTCCACTGGCCGGTCGGCGGCCTTCTATCTCGAAAGCTACGGCGGCCCCGAAGTCGCCCGGCTCACGCTCGCCTCGCGGGAATTTCTTGATTCGCCGCCGCCTGATTTTTCCGACCACGGCTTTCTTCACGTGCGCGGAGACCTCCACGTGACGCGCGACGAGCTGCCTGAAGTGCCCGCGGAGGTCCAAACGCGAATCGTCGAGCGAGCGGAGCTCGAGCAGCTCGTTCCCGGAATCAGGCCGGGTTGGGACCGAGCCCTGTTCGAGCCCGGCTGCGCCGACATCGACGTCGCCGCGCTCCACGCCGCCTATCTGCGCCAGTTTCGGCGAGCCGGCGGCACCGTGAGGACACGCGCGAGAGTGATTCGCGCGCATCGACATTCGGACCAGTGGACGGTGACGCTCGAGGATGGGACCACCTTCACCGCCTCGATCCTGGTCAATGCCGCGGGCGCGTGGGCGGACGACGTCGCCCGAGCCTCCGGCGCACGCCCGCTGGGAATCGCGCCCAAGCGCCGAACGCTCGTCCAGCTGCGGGTCGGCCGCTCGGGCTTGCGCGATCTGCCCCTGGTCGATGGCGCCGACGGCAGCTTCTATTTCAAGGGCGAGGGCGACAACATTGTCTGGCTGAGCCCGCACGACGAGATCGAAAGCGATCCCTGCGATGCCGCGCCCGAGGAGATGGACATCGCGATCGCCATCGACCGGTTCGAAAAGGTCGTCGACTGGCCGATCGAGCGCGTGGAGCGGAGCTGGGCGGGCCTCAGGAGCTTCGCGCCCGACCGCCTGCCGGTCTACGGGTTCGACCCGGACGTGCCGGGTTTCTTCTGGTGCGCGGGGCAGGGCGGCTTCGGAATCCAGACTTCGCCCGCCGCCGCGAAGATGGCGGCGGCCACGCTACTGAACGAAGAGCCCGATCCGATGGTCGCGCACATCGACCCGAGCGTCTTCTCGCCGGCGCGATTCTTGCCGTCATCATGAACGACATTGCATGAAGAGGTTGACTGTGAGCATACCGACCGCACTTCCGGGGGGACGAACGTTGCGCGCACTTTTGCTCTTGTCGACGGTAGGTCTGCTTACCGCTGTTTCCGCGTCCGCTGCGCAGCGCGGCAACTTTGAGTTCGTCAAGACCTTTGGGACGGGTTCGGCCGCAACTTCCGTCTGGTACGACTCAAGCTCCGTTCACAACGTCTCTACAAACATCGGGAAGCTGGTCTCACTCGATTACAGGCAGCAAGCCTCAAACGATTCTGACTTTGTGACGACGGCCTACTTCGATTGTGCCGGGCATCTATACCTGGTCGCGGTTACGGGTCGCGTTGGCGGACAAACGGTGTCTGCCGACGACTCGTCCAATCCTGCAGCCTGGCAAGGTCGCCAACAGCCGACCGCCGTTCCTGCCGGCGAGATCGACACAGTGGCGAACGTTCTCGAGGGAATCGCCTGTCACAGGTAGTGCGTCACAACCGATGATGCCTCCGCTGCTCGTCGGCCTCGGCACAGGCGAGGGCGTCGACGCGGTCGTTTTCGGGGTGGCCGCTGTGGCCTTTGACCCAGTGCCATTCGATCCGGTGCGGCGCGGCGGCGTCGATCAGCTCCTGCCATAGCTCGGCATTCTTGACCGGCTTCCGGTCCGAGGTCCGCCAGCCGTTGCGCTGCCAATTGTGGATCCACTTCGTGATCCCGTCGCGGACGTAGATGCTGTCCGTGTGAAGCTGGACCCGGCAGGGCTTCGTCAGCGCTTCGAGCCCCCGAATCGCGGCGAGCAGCTCCATCCGGTTGTTGGTGGTCAGCGGCTCCCCGCCCGCCAATTCCTTCTCGCGCGCGCCCGCGCGGATCAACACAGCCCAGCCGCCGGGGCCCGGATTTCCGCGGCACGCGCCATCGGTGAACATCTCGACGAGGGGGAGGTCGGTCATGAAACCGATTCAGTTGGTCCGCGCATCGGCTGCGGCAATATGGCCTAGCTCGTTTCCGAAACTCCGTTCCCACAGCATCTTGGAAACACCGGCTACGCCGAACGCTGTTATGAGAACGATCCGTTCACCAGCAAGAGCAGAGGACAGAGTGACTGCCATGGCGGCGAGCAAGCCACCGGCATAGCCTGCTGCGTATGCGCGGGATATCCTAAGACGGCGCCTGTCGGTCCGTTTCAGTTGGAGCTGAACCTTCGAAACGCGAACGGCAAATGCAACCTCGCACGCAAAGATGAGCATCAGGCCGGCTTGGGTTCGCTTGGAGGCCGGGTCGTAGGCGAACAGGATGTAACCGACCTCAAAGAGGAAAAGTGCGGCGTAGGAGGCGATTGGTGAAAGCCGTTTCACTCTATGCCACCAGCTCGCGCGGGAGCTTGAAGATCATGCGCTCGGGGCTGTGATCGGCGATCTCCTCGGTCACGTCAAAGCGCTCGGCGAGCGCGTCGACGACTTCGCGGACCAATACCTCGGGGGCTGAAGCGCCGGCGGTGAGCCCGATCGTGCGGGGTTCGCCCAGCCAGTCCCAGTCGATGTCGGCGGCACGTTCGATCAGCCGGGCGGAAACGCCCATGCGCTGTGCGACTTCGGCGAGACGAAGCGAATTGCTGCTGTTAGGCGCGCCGATCACCAGCATCCGGTCGCACTCCGGCGCGATCGCCTTTACGGCCGACTGGCGGTTCGAGGTGGCGTAACAGATGTCCTCGCTGCGCGGCGCGCGGATCGCTGGGAAACGGCGCTTCAAGGCTTCGACGATCGCCGCGGTGTCATCCACCGACAGCGTCGTCTGGGTGAGGAAAGCGAGGATCGCGTCGTCCGGTACCTCGAGGCGCTCTGCATCCTGCACGGTCTCCACCAGCGTGATCGCGCCTTCGGGCACCTGGCCAAACGTCCCGATGACCTCCGGGTGTCCGGCGTGGCCGATGAACAATATGTGCCGCCCTTCCTCGATCAGCCGCTGCGCCTGGCGGTGGACCTTGGATACGAGGGGACAGGTTGCGTCGACATAGGCGAGGCCGCGGCTCTGGGCCTCGGCGGGTACCGACTTCGGGACTCCGTGGGCCGAGAACACGACCGGCCGGTCGTCCGGGACTTCGTCGAGCTCGTCCACGAACACCGCGCCGAGTCCGCGCAGCCGCTCGACCACGAAGCGGTTGTGGACGATCTCGTGCCGGACATAGACCGGCGGTCCGAACCGCTCGAGGGCGAGCTCGACGATCTGGATGGCCCGGTCGACGCCCGCGCAAAAGCCGCGCGGAGCGGCGATGAGGACACGAAGGGGCGGTCGGTTCAGCATGCAGAAAGCGACATAAGGCTTCGCTTGCAGCCATAGAAGGGGCTTCCTATGAACGCCGCCAATCCACTTCGCCCGGTTAAGGATCGTCCATAGTGAAGCTTCGTCTCGCCGCCCTTGCTGCCGCCGTCCTGCTCAGCGCCTGCCGTCACGCTGGCGACATCACCGCGGAGAATGGCGGCGGTGTCTATGCGGTGCGCAGCGCCTGCCCGATCGCAGGCATTCCCGCCGGGACCGGCGACATCACGTTGTTCAATCCGCCTGGAAGCACCGATTCGCGCGCCATCGACGTGACCGCGGCGATCAGCGACCTGCGCGCAACCTGTCAGCAGACAACGGACGAGGTGATCTCGACCGCGACCTTCACTGTCGTCGCGTTGCGCCGTGATCCCGGACCGGCGCGGCAGGTGGTGCTGCCTTATTTCGACGTCGCGCTTCGCGGCGGGTCGGAAGTGGCGGCCAAGCAGATCGGGCAGGCGGTCCTCAACTTCCGTCCCGGCGATCTCCATGCCTGGGCCCGCGTCGAAGCGATCGTCCGGGTGAATCGCGCCGCCGCCACGCTGCCCGCGAATGTGCGTGCGATCCTCACCCGGCCGCGCAAGGCGGGCGAGGCCGATGCGGCGATCGATCCTATGTCCGACCCGAGGATCTCGAAGGCTGTCGCCAATTCGACCTTCGAGCATCTCGTCGGGTTCGAGCTCACGCGGGACCAGATCAAGTATAACGCGACGCGCTAACGCGTTGACTTCGCTTGGCCGCGCGGCCAAGGCACGCGCTGTCGAAAATGGCCGCACGGGAGAGTTCGCACGCAAGTGCGGCGCCGAAGGAGCAACCGCCCCCGGAATCTCTCAGGCAGAAGGACCGCGCGCGCCGGACAGTCTGGAAAGTGCCCGCCGAAGCTTTGGCAAAGGCGGGCCGCCGAAGGGGCAAAGCTCTCAGGCGCTAGGGACAGACGGGGGCGGCACCAGCACTTCCAGAACGGGTGCCTGCGGTCGCACCTTTTGCCGGAGCGTATCTGAATGAGCAGCGAGACCGACTCAGGCGAGACTCTCGACAAGCTTCCGCTCGATGCGTGGCACCGCGCCCGCGGCGGCCGGATGGTCCCGTTCGCCGGCTACGCGATGCCGGTCCAGTACGAGGGGATCATCACCGAGCACCTCTGGACCCGCGAGAAAGCGGGCCTGTTCGACGTCAGCCACATGGGCCAGCTGCTCGTCCACGGCCGCGGGGTCGACGCGGCCCTCGAAAAGCTGATGCCCGGCGACTTCCAGGACGCCCGCGATATGAAGCCCAAATATTCACTTCTGCTCGACGAGGAAGGCGGGATCATCGACGACCTGATGGCCACCCGCCGCGGCGAGGACTTCTACATCGTCGTCAATGGGGCGACCAAGCATGGCGACATCGATTACATGGTCCGGAGGCTGCCCGGCGAAGTGGTCGTCGACCATATGAAGGAGCAGGCTCTCCTCGCGCTCCAGGGCCCGCGCGCCGCCGAGGCGCTCGAGACCATCATCCCCGGGGTGAGCGCGCTCGGCTTCATGCAGGGCGGCCCGTTCAACTGGAGCGGGCGCAACCTGTGGATCAGCCGCTCTGGCTATACCGGCGAGGACGGGTTCGAGATTTCGGTGCCGGCCATTGCCGCCGCTGACCTCGCCGATGCGATCACCGCGAACGCGCTGGTCAAGCCGATCGGCCTAGGCGCGCGCGATTCGCTCCGGCTCGAGGCGGGCTTGCCGCTTTACGGCCATGACCTCGACCTCAAGACCACGCCGGTGATGGCGGACCTCGTCTTTGCCATCAACAAGCGCCGCCGGATCGACGGCGGCTTCCCCGGCGCGATGCGGATCCTCGCCGAGATGGAGAACGGCCCCGCCGAGAAGCGCGTCGGCTTCGACATCGACGGGCGCCAGCCGGTGCGCGAAGGCGCGCTGGTTCTCGACGGCGAAGGAAACGAGATCGGCAAGATCACCAGCGGCGGTTTCTCGCCGTCGCTGCAGCGGCCGATCGCAATGGGCTATGTCGCGACGCCGTTCGCCGAGCCGGGCACCGCGCTCAAGCTCGAGCAGCGGGGCAAGCTGTTCGACGCGCGCGTCGCGGCAATGCCGTTCGTCCCCCACCGCTATCACCGCAAGGGAGCTTCCGCATGAGCCTTTACTTCACCAAGGAGCACGAATGGATCCGGGTCGATGGCGACACCGCGACGGTCGGGATTTCCGACCATGCCCAGGAACAGCTCGGCGACATCGTCTTCGCCGAAGTGCCCGAGACGGGCAAACGGCTGAGCAAGGGCCAGGAGGCCGCGGTCGTCGAATCGGTGAAGGCCGCCTCCGACGTCTATTCGCCCGTGTCGGGCGAAGTGCTCGACGGCAACAGCAAGGTAGCGGACGACCCCTCGATCGTGAACAGCGATCCCGAAGGCGAAGGCTGGTTCTTCAGGCTGAAGCTAGACAACCCGTCGGAGCTCGACGGCCTGATGGACGAGAACGCCTATCGCGAATGGGTGAAGACTCTTTGAGGAGACTGCTTCCCTTCGTTCTTTTGACAGGCTGCGTAACCGCACAGCCTGCTTCATCCGCGCTCACAGTGGCTGATGTCTGGGCACGTCACCACGCGCTAGATGGGAAAGTGATACGCGTGCGCGGTGTGGTCGCTGAGTGTTACAGCTTAGGCTGCGAGCTATACCAGTCGGCGGACGATCGATCGAAGTGGCTTGGCATCGGCACCTCCGACACGTTTGACGCCGCCGTACAGTCCTATCTTGGTAAGCAAATAGTTGTGAAAGGACTGTTTCGTGCCGATTGTCTCCATGCCCTTGCGGACCCGGCGAACCAGACACACCGCGCAGACGGTGAGCTCACGGTAGTTATCTGTACAGACCGAGCGGACATGATCATCAATCCGCAATTAGTTGGCGTTGTTCGGTGAACGTCGGGACCGTCTCGACCAGCACATGGGACGCGGCGGATTATGCGCGCGTCGGAAGCTTCGTTGCCGAACTCGGGCAGGCGGCGCTCGAGTTGCTCGATCCGCAGCCGGGCGAGCGGATTCTCGACGTCGGATGCGGCGACGGAGTGCTGACGAAGAAAATCGCCGCGCGCGGGGCGACCGTCACCGGCATCGACAGCAGCCTTGACATGGTCCGCGCCGCACATGTCAACGGGGTCGACGCGCTGGTGGTCGATGCGGCGGACATGAATTTTGAGCGCGAGTTCGACGCCGCTTTCTCCAATGCGGCACTGCACTGGATGCGCGACAAGGAGGCGGTCGCGGGCGGCGTCTTCCGCGCCCTGAAAGGCGGCGGCCGCTTCGCCGGAGAGATGGGCGGCGAAGGCAATATC
>Ga0207667_10008281_pt1 | contig 12370 bp, 10 predicted proteins | sample KBSCornC52_FD_184301 | JGI IMG/M metagenome (GOLD analysis project Ga0207667, IMG submission 184301) | Corn rhizosphere microbial communities from Kellogg Biological Station, Michigan, USA - KBS Corn C5-2 (SPAdes) (version 2) | ecosystem: Host-associated > Plants > Roots > Rhizosphere > Soil ...
CGCCCAGTGCTTTCGCACCGCCATCTCGCTGGACGACGGGAGCACGCGCGCGCTGGCGCTGAGCCTGGTGCTGCAGACCAACCGCCAGGCCTGCGCCTGGGCGCAGGATGCGCAAGACGCGCGTGCCCTGCTGGAGGCCGTCGACCGCGACGACCCGGAAACCGCCCGCCTGCTGCTGCCGTTCGCGCTGATCTCGATCGACTCGACGCCGCAGCAGCAGCGCCGCCTCAACGAGCGCCGCGCGGCCTGGCTGGCCAGCAGCATCGCGCCACTGCCCGCGCCGGGCCCGCGCAAGCCGGGGCGCATCCGCGTGGGCTGGCTGTCGTCGGACTTCTATCACCACGCCACCGCCGTGCTGATGACCGAGATCCTGGAGCGCCGCGACACCACCCGCTTCGAGACCTTCCTGTATTCGCACAGCCGCGACGACGACACCGACATCACGCGCCGCGTGCGCGCCGCGTGCGAGCACTTCGTCGACGTGCGCGGCATCGGCAACTGCGGGGTGGCCCAGCGCATCCGGGCCGACGGCATCGACATCCTGATCGACCTGAAGGGCCACACGCGCGACAGCCGCATGGAGCTGATGGCCTACCGGCCCGCGCCGGTGCAGGCCGCCTGGCTCGGCTACCCGGCCACGACCGGTGCGCCGTTCATCGACTACCTGATCGGCGACCGCGTCGTCACGCCGCTGGAACACGCCGCGCACTACACCGAGCACATCGCGCAGCTCCAGGGCTGCTACCAGCCCAACGACACCGCGCGCCCGCTGCCGCCCTGCCCGCCGCGCGCGGCACTGGGCCTGCCCGAGGACGCCGTCGTGCTGTGCTGCTTCAACCAGACGTACAAGCTGTCGCCGCGGATGCTGGACCTGTGGGCCCGCATCCTGGCCGGCGCGCCCAGGACGGTGCTGTGGATGCTGGCCTGGAATCCGCACGCCAGGCAGAACCTGCTGCGCGAGCTCGCCGCCCGCGGCGTCGCGCCGGAGCGCGTGTTCTTCGCGGCCAAGCTCGACCTGGCCAGCCACATCGCCCGCCTGCGCGCGGCCGACATGTTCCTGGACACCTGGCCCTGCAACGCCCACACCACCGCCAGCGAGGCGCTGTGGGCGGGCGTGCCCGTGCTCACCGTGCCCGGCGCGACCTTCGCGTCGCGCGTGGCCGCCAGCCTGGTGAACGCGTGCGGCCTGGGCGACCTGGCCTGCCGCAGCGAGGACGACTACGTCGAGCTCGCCATGGCGCTCGCCAACGAGCCCGCGACGCTGCAGGGCGTCAAGGCGCACCTGGAAGCGAGCCGCCGCAGCCTGCCGCTGTTCGACGCCGAGCGCCTGGCACGCGACATGGACGCCCTGTTCGTGCGCATGCACGAGCGCCATTTGGCCGGCCTCGCGCCGCAGGCCCTCGCGGCGGGACACGCATGACGAACTACAAGGTCGCCCTCGTGATGATCGCGCGCAACGAGTCCGCGCGCATCGTGCGCGCGCTCGCGAGCGCCACGAACTGCGTCGACGAGCTCGTCGTGCTCGACACCGGCTCGGCTGACGCCACGGTCGCCCTCGCGCGTTCGGCGGGTGCGCGCGTGGGCCATTTCCAGTGGTGCGACGACTTCGCCGCCGCGCGCAACGCCGCGCTCGCGCTGGCCGACGCCGACTGGAACGTCATCGTCGACGCCGACGAATGGATCGCCGAGGCGGGCGTCGAGCTGCTGGCGCTGCGCCACACCGCGCCGGACTTCGTCGGCACGCTGCGCGTCGACAGCCAGTTCGACACGCCCATCGGCACGTCGGTGGCGCCCAGCTGGCTGCCGCGCGTGCTGCCGCGCGGCGTGCGCTACGACGGCCATGTCCACGAGCAGCCCGTGCACGAGCTGCCGGTGCGACGCCTGGCGACGGTGCTCGCGCACGATGGCTACCGCGCCGAGGCGCTCAAGGCCAAGGCCGGCCGCAACGCCGACCTGCTCGCGCGCGCACTCGCGCAGGCGCCCGACGACGCCTACCTGCACTACCAGATCGGCAAGGACCACGACGTCTACGAACGCTGGGCCGATGCCGCGCTCCACTTCAACCGCTCGCGCGCCTGCGAGGCCGCCAGCGGCGCCACCGTCACGCTGGCCGGCACCACGCCCGGCTGGCACCACGACCGGCTGGTGCGCGAGATGCACGCGCTCAAGCAGTGCAAGCGCCACGCCGACGCCGTGCTGCTGGCCGAGGCCGCGATGCCGCACTGGCAGCACTCGCCCGACTTCTTCTTCGCGCTCGGCGACCTGCTGCTGGACTGGGCCACCGAGGAGCCCGCGCGCGCCGGCGAGCTGCTGCCGATGATCGAGTCGGCCTGGCTGCGCTGCCTGGAGATCGGCGAACGCCCCGACCTCGAGGGCTCCGTCGCCGGCCGCGGCTCCAAGCTGGCAGCCCGCAACCTCGTCGTGCTGTACGAGGGCACGGGGCAGGTCCTCAAGGCGATGAAGTTCAAGCAATCGCACTGAGGGGCACCGGAGGGGTCTGGCCGCTCCTCGGATCGCGCTGCCTCGTCGATCGTTGCTGTCGCGCTGAACGCGATTCGAGGACAGGCCTGACCTCGATCAATCGCTGACGATCGAGGCCAGGCCTGTCCTCATGACGCCGGTCGGCACCTCAAGGATGGCGGCGTCGTGGCGGCGACATGAGGACAGGCCAGACCCCTCGGGCCGCGCGAAGCCGACTTCCGCCTCAAGTCCGGCCGCGAAATGCCGGGGGGCAGCGTGTCTTTTCCAGGCTTGGCCGCGGCGGCCGTTCTCCAGAATCGGTTCACGACCGCCCATGCGGTCCACGAACCATTCCGGAGCCCGGTTCCCATGAAGAATGCCCCCGCGATCCACCTGGCGATCATCCAGCCGGCCGGCTACGTGCACTCGCTCGGCTTCCTGGACCAGGCGCGCTACTTCCGCCACATGTTCCGCCGCCAGGGCGCGACCGTGACGATGGCCAAGAACCGCCTGCGCGAGGACGCGGTGAACTTCGTCTTCGGCGCGCACCTGGGCTTTCCGGCCGACTGGCAGGAGCGCCACGCCTGCATCTTCGTCAACCTCGAGCAGCTGGGCCAGGGCGGCGCGTCCGTCAGCCCCGACTACCTCGCGCTGCTGCGCCGCTCGGCCGTGGTGGACTACGACGCCGCCAACGTCGGCGCCTATGCGCAGGAGCCCGCCGACGTGCCCATCGTGTCGTTCGGCTACGCCGCCTACCTCGACAAGCCGGCGTTGCCGCTGGAGGAGCGCCCGATCGACCTGCTGTTCTTCGGCAGCACCAACCCGCGCCGCAACGAGTTCATCGCTCGCGTGGAGGCCGCCGGCTTCAACGTGGCGATGTTCGACGGGCCGGTGTACGGACCCGAGCGCGACGACTACATCCGCCAGGCCAAGGCCGTGCTGAACTGCCACTACTACGAGAGCAACCGCTTCGAACAGGCGCGCGCGTTCCATTGCCTGTCGCTGGGCACGCCGGTCATCTCCGAGTACACGCCCACCACCGACCCGGTGCCCGCCTTCCGAGACGCGGTGCTGTGGCTGCCCGCGCAGGTCGAGGAGTGGTTCCGCCTGCACTTCAAGACGCCCGCGTACTACTCGGAAGCGCGCAAGCGACTGGCCGCGTTCCGTTCGGGCGACGCCGTGCACGATCCGCTGGACCAGTTCGCCGACCTGCTGGCCTTCGCGGACGGCTTCCGCCAGGGCTTCGCGCAAGTGCGCACGCCGGGTCCATGGCGCCCGCGCGCGATCAACCTCGGCTCGGGCCGGGACTACAAGGCGACCTGGCTGAACATCGACATCCTCGACCGCGCCGAACCCGACCTCGTCCTCGACCTGGGCCGCCCGATCGAGCTGCCGTATTTCGCGCCGACCCGGATGGGCGGCCAGGTGCTGCTCGAGGAAGGCGCGCTGGAGCTGATCCACGCCGGCAACGTGCTTGAGCACGTGCCCGACCTGCCACTGCTGATGACCAATGCGCTCAAGCTTCTGAAGACCGGCGGCGCGTTCTCCATCGAGGTGCCCTACGAGAAATCGCTGGCCGCCTGGCAGGATCCGACGCACCTGCGCGCGCTCAACGAGAACTCGTGGCTGTACTACACCGACTGGTTCTGGTACCTGGGCTGGTTCGAGCACCGCTTCGAGATCGTCAAGCAGCAGTGGCTCGACGCCGCCGCGCAGCCGTGCGGCAAGGAGGCCGCGGCCTTCATGCGCGTGGCGCTGCGCAAGGTCGCGACCACGCCACGCGAACGCACCACCGCCCGCATGATGCGCGCCGACTTCGGCGGCCTGGATGACGACGAGCAGCTTGCCGCCGACGACGCCATCGCGCTTATCTGACACGAGAGTCCTGACATGAACACCCTCGCCATCGCGATGATCAAGAACGAGGCCGACGTCGTCGAGGCCTTCGTGCGCCACAACCTCGAGCTGATGGACCTGATGGTCGTCATCGACAACGGGTCGACCGACGGCACGCGGGAGATCCTCACCTCGCTGCAGCGCGAAGGCCTGCCGGTGGTCGTGTTCGACGACCCGATCTTCGGCTACTACCAGTCCGAGAAGGTCACGCACGTCTATCGCAAGGTGGTGCCCGTGTTCGATCCGGAGCTGGTGTGGTTCCTGGACGCCGACGAGTTCATCCATGCCCCTTCGCGCGCGAAGCTCGACGCCGCGTTCGCCACCGTGCCCGCCGGCGAGGTCGTGCTGCTGCCCTGGCGCACGCACCTGCCCGAGGCCGCAGTCGATCCGGCGCGCGTGCTGGCCGACCCGCTGGGTGCGATGCCCGACCGCCGCAAGCGCGAGGAGCCGCAGGTCTTCAAGGCGGTCGTGCGCCGCAACCCGCGCGACGACGCGCGCCTGGTGATCGAGCAGGGCAACCACAACGTGCACTTCGCCGACGGCGGCCGCCCGCAGCTGCACGTGATGGACGGCGTGAGCATCGCCCACCTGCCGGTGCGCAGCGTGGAGCAGTTGTCGGCCAAGGTGATCAACGGCTGGCAGGCCTATCTCGTGAAGAACCGCCACGCCGAGGTGCCCACCGCCGGCTTCCAGTGGCAGCTGCTCTACGAGCGCGCGGTCTACGGCCAGGGCCTGGACGCCCAGACGCTGACCGAGGTCGCGTTGAACTACGCGCAGCCCGCGCGCCCCGGACGCAACCGTGCCGACGACGCGGTGCGCGACCCGGTGCCCTCGCGCTACGGCGCGCTGCGCTACCTGGAGCTGGCGCGCACGAACCTGCTGGCCAAGGTCGCGATGAACATGGAGTCGTACATCCTCAACGGCGACGGCACCCGAAAGCCCGATACCAACGAGACGGCCGCGCCGCGCCGCGACATCGCCGGCTTGCTGGAGGTGCTGCGCCAGTCCGAGGCCGTGCGCCTGCGCGGCGCCGGCGCCGACGGCGCGCGCTGGGTCGAGGAGCTGGTGCTGGCCAACCCGGGCTGGCAGCGCGCCGACGCGGACGCGCCCGACCTGTTGCTGGCCGCCGACCTGCCCGCCACGCAATTTGCCGCGCTGGCTCGCGATGCCGCCGCACGGCCGACGCGCCGCGTCGTGTGGTGGGCACCGCGCGCCGCGTCGCCCGCCGACCTCGACGCCGCGCTCGCGGCCTGGTACGCCGTGGGCTGGGAACCGCACATGGTCGAGACCCTGGGCTACCGCGCGCTGTCCGCCTTCCCCGAGCTGCGTGCCGGCGCCGTGGTGCTGCAGCGGGCGGACGCCGCTCGCGCGCCGCGCGCGCTGGCCGTGCGCGCCGCGCTGTGCAGCATGGGCGACGGGGCCCGCCCTGCGGCCACGCCGGTACCCAAGCGCGTGCTGCATCCGATGCAGGACATGGACCTGCTCGCCGCCTGACTGTCCGCGAGGTCGACATGCATCCCCTTGAACCGCTGCGCGCGCTGTCCGTACCAGACTTCCTCGCTCCGCACACGCTGGAGCAGCGGCTGGCGCTCGCGATGCGCGCCCTGGATCGCCGCATCTTCAGCCACGACGCCGCCACCGCGTGGCTGGACTGGATCGGCGTGCACGGCCGCGAGCTGGCGCCCGAGCAGGTCGAGCAGCTGATGCGCGAGGTGCTGCTGATGTCGCCGCTGCACCCGAGCGCCGCGGCCATCTATGCCGCGCTGATGCGCCCCGGCGAGCCGCTGCCCGCCGGCGGACGGGTCGTGTTCATGGTGACGAGCTGCCGCAAGTACTTCGCACAGGCGCAGCGCGTGCAGGCCGACCTGCGCGCGCGCGGCGCCACCGCCTGCATCGTGGTCGGCGACCCGGCGCGGCGCGTGCCGCACTGGGACGGCGACACCTGCACGCTGCCCGTGGACGACGACTACCAGACGCTGCCGCTGAAGGTGGCCGCCGGCGTCAACGCGCTGGTGCAGCGCTTCGGCGCGATCGCCGTCGTCAAGATCGACGACGACTGCCACCTCACCGCCAACTTCACGCCCGAGCGCTTCCTGCAGCTCTCGCGTGCCCACGACTACGTCGGCATGCTGGCCGTCAACCCGCACCTGTGCCGCTTCTGGCACTTCGGCAAGACGTCCAGGCCGATGGGCCCGTACTCGCGCCGCCACCACGGCGCCTGGGCCGGCGGTGCCTGCTACCTGCTGGGCCCGAAGGCCGCCGCGCTGGTGGCCAGCGAGTACGCGCACTATCCCGCCGAGATCGGCGACGAGTACTACGAGGACAAGGCGATCGGCGACTTCATGCGCCGCCAGGGCGTGCCGCTGACCACGATCCGCCATGCCGAGTGGGGCATCGGGTTCGACGCGGCCGAGCGCTTCGTCGCGCCGGTGCTGGGCGACGCCGTGGGCGCAGGCGAAGGCGCGGTCGCGTGAGCGCCGCACGCTGCTGAACGCGCGGCGCGCTGCGCGTCGCAGTCCACGTTCGAGGGATCGCGCGCGCCGCGATCGTCGTCGCCGCATCCCCTGTTTGATCGCATCCCAAGTGTGTTCATTGGGATACCTCTCTCCGTATCCGAAGCGCTCAATGGGCTCACCGGCAAACGGATCTGCGAGCGCCCTTGCAGCACGATCCGCGAGCCCGCCCCAAGGGAGTGCCATCGTGTTCCAGAGCATCGACAAGATCCGCATCAAGCCCATCCACCCCGTCTATTCCGCCGGAGCGCGTCGCATCCGGATCGGTGCCCAGGCCGACATCACCGTCGAGATCGAGGACGACGAGGACAGCAAGTTCAAGACCTTGTTCGAACTCCTCGACGGCTCGCGCGACATCGCCGCTGTCGTGGCCGAGATGCGCCGCCGCTTTCCCGGCGTGTCCGCCGACGACGTGCACGACGTGATCGCGGGGCTCGACAAGGAGCGGCTGCTGGAGCGCTCGATGTCCACGGACTACGACGACCCGCAGCACCCGCGGCATCGCTACCTGTCCAACGTCAACTACTTCTCCAACTACGGCGACAGCGCGTCGGTGCGCGGCGAGTTCCAGGACCGCCTGCTGCAGTCCAAGGTGCTCGTGCTCGGCCTGGGGGCCGGCGGCTCCCACATCGTCAGCCATCTCGCATCGATGGGCGTCGCCAAGATCCGCGCCGTCGACTACGACCGCGTGGAGCTCACCAACCTGAACCGCCAGATCCTCTACGGCGAAAGCGACGTCGGCTCGCTCAAGACGGAGGCCGGGCTGCGCAGGATCGCCGAGTACAACTCCACGCTCGACCTGGAGTTCATCGCCCGCAAGGTGGTCTCGCAGGACGACATCCGCGACCTGTGCGACGGCATGGACCTGATCGTCTGCGCCATCGACGAGCCGCCCTTCGTGGCGCAGCTCATCGTCAACGCCGTCGCGGTGGAGCGCGGGATCCCGTGCGTGTTCGGCATGTCGCAGATCACCGCGGGCCGGTTCTTCACGGTGCTGCCCGGCCGCAGCGGCTGCATGGGCTGCCTGGTCGTCCACTATTCGCTCAACGACCCGGCGTTCTCCGACCAGTTCATCGCGTTCCAGGAACTCGAGTTCAAGAACCCGACGCTGTCGTTCTCGCCGGACGTCGCACGCCTGTGCGGAATGATCGCCTCGGAGGTGGCCCGCGTGCTCACCGGCTTCCTGCCGCCCATGGGCGTGGGCCGGCAGGTCGAGCTGAACTTCGAGGACAACTCGACCAAGGCCCTCACCGAGTGGCAGCGCCATCCGGACGCCTGCCCCGTCTGCGGCTGCGGCGTGCGCGAACGCTGGCCCATCTTCCGCTACCTGGACGCCCGCCACGCCGCCGCGTCGCGCGTCGCCTGCGCCTGAGACTTCAAGAATTGCCCCGGATCGGGGCGATGCCCGCCACAGGCCATGTGGCAACTGCAAGAGAGGAGTCAATCATGAAGCTCAACATCCGCCGCTACGAGAAGGTCACTGCCCCGATGGCGTCCTGGTGGATCTTCTTCTGAGGCCTGGCCCCGGAAGGAACGCCGCGGGACGCGCGTCGGCCCGCGGCTTTCCAGGAGCGTCGCCATGCAAGGCCTCACCTACCTCCAGCACCTTCCGATCGTCCTCGTGCGCGAGCGCGAGTGCGTCAACCTGCTGTGCGACCAGAAGACCTTCCAGGTCGATGCCGACATCGGCGACGAACTCGAGTCGTTGCTGCGCCTGCCCGCGATCGACGAGGCATCGCACCGCCGCCACGGCGAGCTGCTCGCCTTCCTGGCCGAGGAAAAGCTGGGCGCCCTGTGCGCGCAGCCCGGCGGGAGCGGCTTCGAAGTGCGCGACTTCCGCGGCGACCTCCCGGGTGCGCGGGCCGGGCTCGTGCTGCGCAACGTCAGCCTGCTGCTGATCGCGTGCACGGCCCTGCTCGCCTGCATCGAGCTGCCGCGGTTCGTGCCGCGCTTCAATGCAGTGCGCGATGCGAGCCTGTGGTCGGCCGCGCTGCTGCTCGGGCCCATCCTGCTTCACGAGGGCGTCCACAAGGCGTGTGCATCGCTGCTGGGCATCGCCGGCCGGCCGGGCGTCGGATTGCGCGGCTGGCTCTTCCTCGTGGCCACCATCACCTTTCCCACGTTGTACAGCCTGCCCCGGCACCAGCGCTGGGTGCCCATCCTGGCGCCGATGACGCTGGACTCCGGCATCTGCCTGGCGCTGCTGCTCACGTCGCGCTCGGACCTCGGCGCGTTCATGGGCGTCACCTACGTGGGCATGATCTTCTGGCAGTTCCTGGTGTTCCTGCGCACCGACCTGTACCACTTCGTCGCGACCTCGTTCAACCAGCCCGACCTGAACCGGCTGGCGCGCGACGCGCTGGCGTCGCCGGGCGCCGTGCGTTCGTGGCCCGTGCCCGATCGGCGCGCGCTGGCGTGCTACGCCCTGTTGCTGGCCGCCGCGAGCGTGCTGTCGACGCGGCTCGTGCTCGCGCTGGCCCTGTCGCCGTAGCCCCGGCCAGGGCGCCCGCTGCCGCCACGAGGCAGAAGGCCCGTCATCTGGCGATGCCGGGCCCTCGGAAGCGGGGAAGCAGGGTTGGCCTGCGCGCCTTCAGTTCGACCGCACCGATTCGAGCAGCCGCGCCGCATCGGCGTGCTGGCCGCAGCGGATCTGCGAGATCACCACGCCTTCGAGGGCGTCGTGGTCGCTGCCGTCGGTCGACAGCAATGCGCCGTACAGGTCCATCGCGCGATCGGGGTGGCCCAGGTCCAGGCTCATCTGGGCCAGGACGCGCAGCATCTCGCGGTCGTCGCGGGCGCGGCTCAGGCGCGCGCGCCAGGTCGGGTTGGCCATGGCCTGCTCGCCGGCGGCGGCGGTCGTCTGCTCGAGCCCTTCGACGACGATCTCGGCCGTCGCGGTCATGCCGGCGGCGTCGGCGGCGGCGATCCCGGCGGCCGCCTCGGCCGGGGGAGCCGCCACGAGGGGCGCCGGCGTCGCGATCGCCGCCCGCGGCGCGGCGGCCTGCGTCGCGAACGCGCTGTCGCGGATCTGCGGGTGCTCGGGGTTCACCACCACCAGCATGATGGTCGCGAGGTCGGCGCTGCCGTCGTTGCTGCGCGTGTGCGTGGCGGCGGCCAGCGTGAAGCCTTCGCGCTCGAACAGCGCGGCCAGCTCGGCCAGCGTCCATTCGCGGATGTGGGCCGGGTTCGGCGGCGGGCCCATGTGGGCCTTGCCCCAGGTGCGCTCGCGGTCGGGCGTGGACACGACCAGCGCCGGCGCGTGCCTGAGCACTTCGCGCAAGGCGTCCATCAGGCTGCGCGGGTCGACCAGGTGCTCGATGACGTCGGAACAGATGACGACGGAATGCTTGAGCACGCGGGCGGGCAGGGGCAGCATCGAGATGTCCTCGAAGTCGGCCTCCAGCCACGTGCCGAACGGGTACTTCGTGCGGCAGTGTTCCATGTTGCCGCCGTAGTCCACCCCCACCAGCTTGAATTCGGGGTGCAGCACGCTCAGCTTGCGCGCCTGGCCGCAGCCGATGTCGACGAGCGTGTCGCAATGGAGCGACCGCGCGATCTCGGCGGCGGTCGGGTAGACGTCGGGCTGCCACGTGAGGCCGTCGTCGGGCGTGTCGGCGTAGTAGACGGGCTTGGCACGCGACACGTAGGCGGCGGGCAGGTCGTAGTGGTCGGCGGCGCGAACCGCCTTCGGGGGGCGCTGGGCGCCGGCCGGACGACGGTCGCCGGCGATCATCACCTGGCCGACGTCCAGGCCGTTGATCAGCTGCACGTCGAAGTGCTCGGAGAACAGGTCGCGCCACCATTCGACGGAGCGCACGGTCAGGTGCAGGTTCTCGCCGTTGGGGCCCAGCAGGCCGCTCAGCCGCGTCGACACCGACACTAGGAGCGAATCGGCCAGGCGCGCGGCCTCGCGGAGCACGACGCGGATGTCGTTCTCGCTCAGGTGCTCGAGCACGTCCACCGAGACGAAGCGGTCGAACTTCTGCGTCAGGCCGGCCAGCGTGATGCAGTCGCCGTTGATCTTGTTGCGGATGGGGATGCGGTTGAACGCGACCTTGGAAACCTCGAGCGCCGTCACGCGGTTGCCCTGCTTTTCCATGTAGGCCGACAGGTCGCCGTTGCCAGCACCGAACTCGAGGATGGACTCGTGCTGGATCACGACGCCCAGCTGGCGGTACAGCGCCAGGCCTTCGTTGACGTTGTAGCCCGCATGCTCGGCGTGGCAGAAGTTGTACAGGCTGGCGTAGTCGTAGCTCTGGCCGTAGAACACGGCGCCCGGCAGGCCCAGCAGCAGCTCGCGCTCGGCGCCGCTGTGCGTGGTGGCGTGCTGCACGCCCGGGTTCCAGTAGTGGCCGCTCGTGAAGCCGTCGAAGCCGAACAGGCTGAACTGCAGGCCCAGCCGGCTGCACAGCGCGGCCAGCGCGAGGCCGGTGGACGGGTTCGGGACGCCCGGCACCAGCGCATGCACGTCGGTGGCCGCACAGATCAGCGCGAAGCCGCTGCGCTGCTCGAACTCGGCCACGCCGGCGGACTCGCGCGCGTCGCGGGTGAACGGCGAGAACTCACCGACCTGGCCGCGCGCCTCGATGTCGCTCCAGCCCGAGGTGCAGCGCAGCGTCGTGCGGGTACCGACGACGGCCTCGAAGCCGTCAAGCCGGTAATTGTTGAGCCGGATCACGCTGGGGTGATGGTCGATCGCCGCGCCCATGGCCCCCGCGGGGACGCCGTTGCCGACGATGGCGATCGGCTGGGGCAGCGCCTGCAGCAGCTCTTCAGTGCACGAGAAGGTTTGGCTCATGGGCTCTCCGGTTCAGGAGTGGACGACCAACGGACGTGTCGCCACGGGAATGCGCCCATGCTAGGGGTGCCCTGCCGCATCCAAAACCAGGAGAAGTGGGCCTTTTCCGGGCTAATGAATGCCGGGCAGTTGCCGACCCGCTCGGCGGCGCAGCGGCCGGAGCATCCGATCACCCGGGCGCTCCAGGCGTCCCCGGCGAGCGTCACATCGGAGTTTGTAGGAATTTGCCTGACAACGTTCCTGGCGCCAGCCCGACTCAAGTCGCCGAAGTGGGCTTATGTTCCCTCCCAGTTCGGCGCTTTACAGTCCATCTCACGTTGACACCGTTTCTTCCTCCACCGGACACAAGGACAAGCATCATGGAAACCAATCAAATCCTCGCCGAGATCCGCGAAGCGAACCTGTCGTACATGATGCTGGCGCAGAGCCTGATCCGCTCGGATCGCGAACAGGCGCTGTTCCGCCTGGGCATCTCGGAAGAGACCGCCAACATGATCTCCTCGCTGACCCCCGCGCAGATGATGAAGATCGCTTCGGGCAACACGCTGCTGTGCCGCTTCCGCATGGACGACGACCTCGTCTGGAACCTGATCACCAGCCACGGCAAGACCGCCGCGAACGAGACCGTCTCGCGCCTGCACGCCTCCATCCTGATGGCCGGCCGCCACCAGGAAGCCGCGTAAGCGTCCCCGCCAGCCCGACA
>Ga0207667_10008283_pt1 | contig 12367 bp, 11 predicted proteins | sample KBSCornC52_FD_184301 | JGI IMG/M metagenome (GOLD analysis project Ga0207667, IMG submission 184301) | Corn rhizosphere microbial communities from Kellogg Biological Station, Michigan, USA - KBS Corn C5-2 (SPAdes) (version 2) | ecosystem: Host-associated > Plants > Roots > Rhizosphere > Soil ...
GACCTCTCCGGTGCAGATCCGCTACATGAAGTCGCACGCGCCCCCCGTCCGCATCATCTGCCCGGGCCGCGTCTACCGCTGCGACCACGACGCGACCCACTCGCCGATGTTCCACCAGATCGAGGGCCTCTGGGTGGACGAGGGGATCAGCCTCGCCGACCTGAAGGGCACGATCACGCAGTTCTGCCGCGCGTTCTTCGAGCGCGACGACATCGCGATCCGCTTCCGCCCGTCGTACTTCCCGTTCGTGGAGCCTGGCGTCGAGATCGATATGCAGTGGTCGCGCACCGATGGCGAAATCACTTACCTCGAGATCGCCGGCGCGGGCGTCGTGCACCCGGACGTGCTGCGTAACGGCGGGATCGATCCGGAGAAGTACTCGGGCTTCGCGTTCGGGATGGGGCTCGATCGCCTGGCGATGCTCAAGTACGGCGTGAACGACCTGCGCCTCTTCTTCGAGAACGACCTCAAGTTCCTCGCGCAATTCCGATGAGAATCTCCCTCCAGTGGCTGCGCGAGCTGGTGAAGGTCGACATGCCGGTCGACCGGCTCGCCCACGCGCTCACGATGGGCGGGCTCGAGGTGGAGGAGATCGCGCACGTCGCGGCGGATTTCTCGGGCATCGTCGTGGCGCTCGTGAAGAGCGTGGCACCCCATCCGAACGCGGACAAGCTGCGCGTGACCGAGGTCGACGCGGGCACGGGCGAGATCCTCCAGATCGTCTGCGGCGCGCCCAACGTCGCCGCGGGGCAGAAGGTCCCGTGCGCGCTCGTGGGCGCGAAGCTCCCGGCGCAGGGCTCGGAGCCGCCCCTGCAGATCCGCAAGGCGAAGCTGCGCGGCGTGGAATCGAGCGGGATGCTCTGCTCCGCGCGGGAGCTGGGGCTCTCGTCGGACGATGCGGGCCTCCTGGTGTTCGCGGAAGACGCGGCCGTCGGCCGCGACGTCCGCGAGGTCCTGGTCCTGGACGACGTCTACCTCACGCTCAAGCTCACGCCCAACCGCGGCGACTGCCTCTCGATGTTCGGCATCGCGCGCGATCTCGCCGCGATCCTCGGCGAGGCGGCCACGCTGCCCAACGCCAAGCCCGTCGCGACCACCGTGAACGACGCCCGCGCGGTGAAGATCAGCGCGTCCCGGGCATGCGGGCATTACTTCGGGCGCGTGGTCCGCGGCATCGATCCGCGCGCGAGGACGCCCGAATGGATGGCGCGCCGCCTCGAGCGCGCGGGGCTGCGCGCGATCAGCCCGCTCGTGGACATCACGAACTACGTGATGCTCGAGCGCGGCCAGCCCATGCACGCGTTCGACCACGCGAAGCTCGCAGGGCCCATCGACGTGCGCTACATGGCGCCGGGCGAGCGCATCCAGCTCCTGAACGGCCAGGAAGTGGCCTGCCGCGAGGACCTCCTCGCCATCGCCGATCCCAACGGGCCCGTGGCGCTCGCGGGCGTGATGGGCGGATTCGACACGATGGTGGGCGAGGGGACGACGGACGTCTTCTTCGAGGCCGCGTACTTCGCGCCGGAAGCGGTGCAGGGAAAGAGCCGGGAGCTCGCCCTCGCGAGCGACGCGGCGCACCGCTTCGAGCGCGGCGTGGATCCGGCGGCGGCCGGAAGCGCCCTGGAACGGGCGGTCGCGCTCACGCTCGAGATCTGCGGCGGCCAGGCCGGGCCCGTGACCCACGCGCAGGGCGACCTTCCGCCGCGCCCGCCGGTGCGCGTGCGCCCGGACCGCGTCCGGAAGCTCCTGGGCTATCTCGTGTCCGACGACGAGATTCACGCGATCCTGAAGCGCCTCTCGTGCCTTCCGGAATCGGCCGCGGACGGCATCCGCGCGACGCCGCCCAGCTGGCGCTTCGATCTCGCGATCGAGGAGGACTTCGTCGAGGAGGTGGCGCGCATCCACGGCTACGACCACGTGCCGGCCGTGGCGCCCCGCGCGAGCGTCCCGATGCTGGCGCTCCACGATGGCGAGCGCGACCGCTTCGCGCTCCGCCATCGCCTGGCCGCGCTGGGCTACCAGGAGATCGTGAGCTACAGCTTCGTCGCGCAGGATTGGGAGCGCGATTTCGCGGGCAACGAAGCGCCGGTGCGCCTCGCCAACCCGATCGCGAGCCACATGAGCGTCATGCGCAGCTCGCTCCTGGGCGGGCTCGTCCAGGCGCTCCGCGCGAACCTCAACCGCGGCGAGGAGCGCGTGCGGCTCTTCGAGGTCGGGCGCTGCTTCCTGGAGGACCGGGCGGACGTCGCCGCGCAGCCGGAGCGCGTGGCGGGCCTCGCGTTCGGCTCGCGCTGGCCGGAGCAGTGGGGAGAGAAGGCGGCGCCGGTCGATTTCTTCGACGCCAAGGGCGATGTCGAGTCCCTGGCCGCCCCCCGCGCGCTCGAGTTCTCGGCGGGGAACCATCCCGCATGCCATCCGGGCCGCTGCGCCGTGGTCCGTTGGGAGGGCAGGCCGCTCGGGATGGTGGGCGAGCTCCATCCGCGCCTGCAACAGCGCTACGAGCTTCCCTCGGCGCCCGCGATCTTCGAGCTCCTCGCACAGCCCCTGCTCCAGGGCGCAGCCCCGCGGTTCGGCGGGCTTTCCCGCATGCCGGTGGTGCGCCGGGACTATGCCTTCATCGTGGCCGACGAGGTGCCCGTGGCGATCATCCTGCGGGCCCTGCGAGGCCGCCTTCCTGCCTTCGTCCGGGAGGTCGAAGTGTTCGACCAATACCGCGGAAAGGGCGTCGAGCCCGGCAAAAAAAGCCTTGCGTTACGGATAGTTATGCAGGATACTGACAGGACTTTGACAGATTCGGAAGTGGAGGGAGTAGTCGCCTCCATTCGCGAGCAGCTCAACCAAGAATTCAAAGCCCAGCCGCGCACGTGAAAGACAAAGTCACCCTCACCAAGGCCGAGCTGGCCGACCTCATGTTCGAGAAGGTCGGCCTGAACAAGCGCGAGGCCAAGGACATGGTCGAGTCGTTCTTCGAGGAGATCCGGATCGCCCTGGAGCGGGGCGAGATGGTGAAACTCTCGGGCTTCGGCAATTTCCAACTTCGGAAGAAGCCGCAACGCCCCGGGAGGAACCCCAAGACCGGCGAGGAAATCCCGATCACGGCGCGGCGCGTAGTGACCTTCCATGCGAGCCAGAAGCTGAAGAGTTTGGTGGAGAAGTCTTTCAATGGCCACGGAGAACCTGGCGACGACTGAGCTTCCGGCCATCCCCGCCAAGCGCTATTTCACCATCGGCGAAGTGAGCGAGCTGTGCGGGGTGAAGCCACACGTGCTGCGGTACTGGGAGCAGGAATTCACGCAGCTGAAGCCCCTGAAGCGCCGCGGGAACCGGCGCTACTACCAGCACCACGAGGTGCTGCTGATCCGCCGCATCCGCGAGCTCCTCTACGAGCACGGCTTCACCATCAACGGCGCGCGCAACCGCCTCGAGGAGCCGCTCCACGGCGCGAGCCACGGGGGCGCCAAGACGATGACGGTCCCCCAGCCCATCTCGCCCGGCAACATCCGCAAGGAGCTGAAGAGCATCCTCAAGATGCTCGAGCGCTGAGCTCCTTCCCGCCATTCCCTGAGCTCCTTCCCGCCATTCCCGCAGCATCTCCCGTCATTCTCGCGTAGGCGGGAATCCAGCTACCGGATATACTTACAGGCTCGGTCGGGGCGTAGCGCAGCCTGGTAGCGCACCTGCATGGGGTGCAGGGGGTCGAAGGTTCGAATCCTTTCGCCCCGACCAACAATCAAATGCTGCGATCTTCCTCGAAGGCGGCGAGGGCGCGTCCGCGCTCCTCGTCGTCTGCGAAGACGGTTTCGTGCATGCGGTATTCGATGATGGCAGAGGACAAGACGCCGGCTGCCAAACCCGCCTGCAGCCATTCGCGATCGCGCGGCTCACCGCGGGCGTATTTGGATACCGCGGCATCGTTCGGCTCCAGGAAGTAGAGGACGAGGCCGCCGTCGAATTTCACCTTGAAGAGGCGCGTCTCCCATCCGTCCGGAAGCGTCGGGAGCGTGGGTGATACCGGGTCGAGGTAGTAGCCGTTCTCGAGCTCGAAGGCGCTGCCTTGGCCGAGCTGCTCCTCGAGATCGAAGACGCGGCCTGGATCATTCTTCGTGTACGCGTCGACGTCGATCGACATCGTCATGCGCGGCGGCAGCCCCCGATCGAGGGGCGCGCCCAGCACGGAGTTGCTCCCCACCACCACGAATTCGGAGTGGCGGGACAGGTCCTTCGCGCGCTGGAAGAGCTTTTGCAGGTCCTTCAGGTCCACAGGAAGGACCAGGGCGAGTTCTGGTACATCGCGTTTTCCCAGTCGCCGAATGACGCCATCGCCAGCGCCATGCCGCGCGGGTCGAGCGACAAGACCTTCCTCCAGCCCTCGATGTACTGCGGGCTGCATGACTTGCGTTGCTCCCAAAGAGCCACTTGCCGACGCGCGCGCTGGATCTTCTGCGCGGCGCTCTCGGGGTTCGCGCACAGGTCGAGCGCCAGCCGCAGGTGACGTTGGCGCTGCTCCTCCTGGCGCAGCCGATGCCGAAGCCGCTCCTCTACCTTGCTGCTCGCAGGCTCGCCGAGGCTCACCGTCATCTTCGCGTCCAGCCCTGCGAGAAGGCGATCGATCACGTCGGTCTGCACCGGCTGGCCTCGTTCGCTCTCGAGCTTGGAGAGCACTGCACGAGAAACCTGCGCCTTGGCGCACAAGGCTTCCTGCCCCATCCGGAGGGCGGAGCGGCGGCTCTTGATGTGGCGGCCGATCTGGCTGGAAAGCATGGATATTGTCCATTTAGGTAGACAATGTTTACTATAATATACATTGTTGCCACAAGCAATCCCGGGTTGCGACCCGCAGGCGAAGGTCAAGCTCGCGAGCGCAGTTAACGCCAATCGCGGGCACCTACCGCTTCGATCCCGGCGCCCGGCCTTTCGTGGGTCGATCGACTTTCGGATGCGGCGGATCCGTCGAGCGGAATTGCCTCGCCACCTCGCGTGCGCAGTCGATGAAGACCTGCACGGCGGGCGTGAGCGAGCGGTCCTGGAGCGTCACCATCGCGTAGGGCGAGGCCCTCCGCGAGGAAAAATCGATCGGAAGCGCCACGAGCCCAAAACGTTGCGCGTTGAGGCGCAGCACCGAGCGGGGCAGGAGCGCGATGTAATCGCCCTCGCACGGCATGACCGTCCGGAGCAGGATCGAGAACGTGCTGATGTGCGGCGCGGGGGCCTCGAGCCCCTGCGATTCGAACACGTCGCGCAGCATGAGCCCGGCGAGGACGTCGAGCGGCGGGAGGAGCCAACGCTCCTTCGCGAGCGCCTCCAGGTCCGCGCGATCGATCGAGCGCCGATTGGCCCAGCGGCTGCGCGGCCCCACGACCGCGGAGAACGGGTCGTCGAAGAGCACTTCGGCCCGGACCTTCTCGCCGAGACGGCCGTCCCTGGGAGGCGCCACGAGTCGGGCCAGCACGAGGTCGACCTGCCGCGCGACGAGCTCGGGAAATTCCACGGTCGGCGCATACACCTGCCGCGTGGAGAATCGCATGCGTGGATAGCGCTTCGACACTTCCTCGATCGCGAGCGCGAGGAACCCGGCGCAGGACTCGGGGCAGCCGAGCTTCACCTCGCCGCTTCCCGGGTCCGAGATCGACTCGATGTCGCGGATGCCCTGCCGGAGCTCGTCGAACGCGGCCTGGCCGCGCGCGAGGAGCGCTTCGCCGTAGGCAGTCGCCACCACGCCGCGCGGACTCCGGTCGAGCAGCCTCGCGCCCACCGCATGCTCGAGGTCCGAGATGAGCTCCGAGACCGACGGCGCGGAGACGCCCAGCCGCGCGGCGGCCTTGGCCATGCTTCCCCACTCGACCACCGTGAAAAAGACGAAGAGGTCCCGCAGGCGCAGGCGCCGCCCGATGGCATTCTCCCATTGGCTGACCCGGGGCATAAGGCGGATAGATAACATACCGGAGGCTTTTTTGGAATTCCACCTTTTCCCTCGTCCGGGCAGGATGCGCCCCGAAGCCGTCGCGAACCGACGCGGCGCGCACACCCAAGGAGACTCCGATGAAGCCGCTCCACCGTTTCTTCTGCCTCTGCGCCATGGCCGCGGCGGCCTCTTTCGCCCGGGCCGGGTATCCCGACCATCCCATCCGGCTCGTCATGCCCTTCGCGGCGGGCGGCGCGTCGGACGTCGTCGCGCGGATCGTGGCGCCCGAGCTCGCCGCGCGCCTCGGGCAGCCCATCGTGATCGAGAACCACCCGGGGGCGCAGGGCGCCATCGCGGGGCAGGCCGCGGCCGGCGCGCCGCCCGACGGTTATACGCTCCTCTACGCCGTGAGCGCGACCGCCGCGCTTCCGCTCGCCACGCGCACCGCGTACGACATGGCGCGCGACTTCACGCCCGTCAGCACGATCGGCACCTTCGATTTCGGCCTGTTCGTGAGCGCCAAGGTGCCGGCGGCGGACACGCGCGCATTCGTCGCATACGCGAAGGCGCATCCCGGCGCGCTCAACTTCGCCACGCTGAACCTGGGCGAGCACTACGCGGCCGCGTCGTTCATGAAGGCGGCCGGCGTCGACATGGTGAACGTGCCTTACCGTTCCATGGCCCAGATCGTCCCGGACATCGTGGTGGGCCAGGTCCACGCGTATTTCGGCCCGCTCGTGAACGCGTCGGTGCTCGCGAGGGACGGCAAGGTGCGCGTGCTCGCGACGCTCGGCCGGGAGCGCGCGGCACAGGCGCCGGACGTGCCGACGATGATCGAGCAGGGTCTGCCGGATGTCACGTTCGAGTCGGTGCAGATGCTCTACGCCCCGGCGGGCACGCCGCCCGGGATCGTGGATCGGCTCTCGCGCGAGGTGAACGCCGTGCTCGCCCAGCCGCGGGTGCGCGCCCAGCTCGAGAAGCTGGCGTTGAAGCCCCAGGGCAGCACGCCCGAGGCGATGCGCGAGGCGCAGGCCGCGGCGGACAAGGCGTGGACCGCCATCGCGCACACCTACCGGCTAGGCGGCACCTGAGGCCTGCATGGCGCGCGCATGGGCAGGCCTGGTCGACGTCCACCACCACCACATCCCTCCGTTCTATCTCGAGGAGAACCTCGATCGCATCGCGGCATCGTGGGGCGGGACGTTGAGCGCCCCGTGGCAGGGATGGACGCGGCAAGGCGCGATCGAGGCGATGGATCGCGCGGGCATCGAGACGAGCGTGCTTTCGCTGAGCTCCCCCGGGGTCTGGTTCGGGGATGCGGTGCAGGCACGCACGCTCGCCCGGCGCGTGAACGAGTATGCCGCGCGGATGGGCGCGGACCATCCGGGGCGCTTCGGCCTCTTCGCCGCGATTCCCCTGCCGGACGCGGAGGGAAGCCTGCGCGAGATCGCGTACGCGCTGGACGTGCTCGGAGCCGACGGCATCGGGCTTCTCACGAGCTACGACGGCCGCTGGCTGGGGCACCCGTCGTACGGGCCGGTGTTCGAGGAGCTGAACCGGCGGAAGGCCGTGGTGTTCGTCCATCCGACCGTCCCGCAATGCTGCCGTGCGCTGGTACCGGAGGTCCGGCCGGTCGTGACCGAAATTCCGCAGGACACGTGCCGGGCGATCGCGAGCCTCCTGTACACCGGAACGCTTTCCCGTTACGGCGACATCCGATTCATCTTCCCGCACGCGGGCGGCGCGATGCCGATGGCCTATGGGCGCCTCCTCCAGTTCCGGCCGCCCGGCCTCGATCCGGACGGGATCGACTTCGAGCTGCGCCGGTTGTACTACGACGTCGCGGCGACGGCGTACAGGCCCGCGATCGCGGCGCTTCGCGCGCTGGTTCCCGCGTCGCAGATCCTCCTCGGCACGGATTGCCCTTATGCGCCCGCCGGGCTCACCACGTCGGGCATCGCCGCCCTGGGGCTGCCCGAGGCGGAGCTGCGCGCCCTGGGGCGCGAGAATGCGCGGGCGCTGCTACCTCGTCTCCCCGAGGTCCGGAAAGGGGCTGATTGCGCTGGTTTTTCCCGCGATCCCGGAACTTCGTTCCAAGCCGTGTAGCCCAACGTGAGCCTTGCGCCGACCCGGCGCCGGACTTTCCTCCCTCGGATGGCAGAATCGCGCTCCCCTTCGAACGAGAACACCGCCGACCGGCCCGCCTGGGGCATCCTCCAGAAGGGCGATGAAGCCTACCGCCGCCTCGTCGATTCGGTCCGGGACTACGCGATCTTCCTCCTCGACACGCAGGGGCACGTCGTGTCGTGGAACCAGGGCGCCCAGCGCCTGAAGGGCTACCGCGCGGACGACATCGTCGGGCGCCATTTCTCGGTGTTCTATCCGCCCGCCGCAATCGAGAAGCGCTGGCCCCAGCACGAGCTCGAGACCGCGGCGCGGGTCGGCCGCTTCGAGGACGAGGGCTGGCGCGTGCGCAAGGACGGCTCGTATTTCTGGGCCAACGTGGTCGTCGCGGCGATCCACGACGACGACGGGAAGCTCATCGGCTTCGCGAAGGTGACGCGCGACCTCTCGGAGCGCCGCGAGAACGAGGAGCGGCTGCGCCAGAGCGAGGAGCGCTTCCGCCTGCTCGTGGACGGCGTGCAGGACTACGCCATCTTCATGCTCGACACCGAGGGCCGCATCATGAGCTGGAACCAGGGCGCGCGCCGGCTGAAGGGCTACGCCGCGCCCGAGGTGATCGGCAAGAGCTTCTCCATGTTCTATCCGCCGGAGGCGCTCGAGCGCGGCTGGCCCGCGACGGAGCTGCGCGAGGCGACGCGACTCGGCCACTTCGAGGACGAGGGCTGGCGCCTGAGGAAGGACGGCACGCGCTTCTGGGCGAACGTGGTCATCACGGCGCTTCGCGACGGCGACGGGACGCTGCGCGGCTTCTCGAAGATCACGCGCGACCTCTCGGGGCGCCGCGCGCAGGAGGAGCGCGTGCGGCAGAGCGAGGAGCGGCTTCGCCTCGTGCTGGAAGGCATCGAGGACTACGCGATCCTGATGCTGGACCCGACCGGGCGCATCACGAGCTGGAACGCGGGCGGCGAGCGCATCACCGGCTACGCCGAGCCGGAGATCCTGGGCCAGTCGTTCGAGCGGCTCTACGTGCCCGAGGACGTCGCGGCCGGGCGTCCCTCCGAGGACCTGCGGCAGGCGCTCCTCAACCGCCGCTTCCAGGGACTCGGCTGGCGGCAGCGCAAGGGCGGCGAGCAATTCTGGGCCGACACGGTGATCACCGCGCTCCACGACGCCGATGGGCGGCTCAGGGGCTTCGCGCAGGTGACGCGCGACATGAGCGACCGGAAGCGCATGGAGAGCCTGGAGCAGCAGGGCCGCAGGCTCACGGAGTTCCTCGCGATGCTCGCGCACGAGCTGAGGAATCCGCTGGCGCCCATCCGCAACGCGATCTCGATCATCGGCGCGCACCCGGACCTGCCGCGCGACATCGCGTATTCGCGGGAGGTGATCGACCGCCAGGCGGGCCAGCTCGCCCGGATCGTGGACGACCTCCTCGATGTGAGCCGCATCACGCGCGGGAAGCTGCGCCTGCGCGGGGAGCCCATGGACCTCAACGCCGCCGCGAGCCGGGCGATGGAGGGCAGCCGCCCGCTCATCGATGCGCGCCGGCAACGCTTCGAAGTCCGGCTCCTGGACCGCCCGATCGCGGTCCACGGCGACATGACGCGGCTCACGCAGGTGATCGTGAACCTCCTCAACAACGCCGCGAAGTACACGCCGGAGGGCGGCCGCATCGAGCTCGCGACCTCGATCGAGGGCGAGGACGGCATCGTGCGCGTGCGCGACGACGGCATGGGGATCCCGCCGCACCTCCTCGAGCGCGTGTTCGACCTCTTCGCGCAGGGCGAGCGCACGCTCGACCGCTCGGAGGGCGGCCTCGGGATCGGCCTCACGCTCGCGCGGCGGATCGTGGCCCTCCACGGCGGCGCGATCCTCGCCCGAAGCGAGGGTGCCGGCCGCGGCACGGAGTTCGAGATCCGGCTGCCGCGCCTGGACCTGGACCTTCCGGCACCTTTCGCCGGAGCGCCCGGGGGCGGCGCGGCATCGCGCAAGCGCTCGATCGTGGTCGTGGACGACAACGACGATGCGGCTTCGAGCATGGCGATGCTCCTGCGCCTCATGGGGCATGAGGTCTCGATCGCCCACGACGGCGAGTCGGCCCTGGGCCGCGTCGAGGCGGAGCGTCCGGACATCATCCTCCTCGACATCGGCCTTCCCGGCATGAGCGGCTACGAGGTCGCGCAGCGCCTGCGCGAGACGCCCGCGGGGCGCGCCGCGAAGCTCTACGCGTTGACGGGCTATGGCCAGGACGAGGATCGCCGCCGCTCCGCGGAGGCGGGTTTCGACGGCCACCTCGTGAAGCCGGTGCTCCCCGGCGACCTTTTCGCGCTCGTCGAGTCCACGCCCACCGCGCCGCGGCAAGGATTGCCGGACGCGTAATCCTTTCCGGAAGCGATGGACGCGCGACCCGCGCCAGCCGGCCGGAATCCCGGGAACGAAGCTTGCTGGAGCCGGAGGATTCCCCCACGTCTTTCCCGTACCGCCTTGGAAGCTTCTCCCCGAGACCCCCCGAGCTTTGCGCGCCGGCGTTTCCTGATCCACACGGGCGCGATCACCACCGGCCTCGCCGCCGATCCCGCGTTCCAGGCCGCAGCCGCCGCGGCGGTCCCGCGCGAGGGGCCCCTGGCGGGCGAGCCGGTCCCGGTGCGCCTGCGCATCAACGGCCGCGCCCACGAGCTGATCCTCGACCCGCGCGTGACGCTCCTGGACGCCCTGCGCGAGGAGCTGCATTTCACCGGCACGAAGAAGGGCTGCGACCACGGCCAATGCGGCGCCTGCACGGTGCTCGTGGACGGACGGCGCATCAACGCGTGCCTGGCGCTCGCGGTCGCGCACGACGGCCATGAGGTGACCACCATCGAAGGTCTCGCGAGCCGCGGCGAGCTCCACCCGGTGCAGGCCGCGTTCGTCGCGCGGGACGCCTTCCAGTGCGGCTACTGCACGCCCGGCCAGGTGATGTCGTGCGTGGCGCTCCTCGAGGAGGCGCGCCGCGGCGACGCGAGCGCCGCGACCGCGGATGTCCGCGCCGGCGGGCCGGCCGAGCTCTCCGAGGCGGAGATCCGCGAGCGCATGAGCGGCAACCTCTGCCGATGCGGCGCGTACGTGAACATCGTCGCCGCCGTGCGGGACGTCGCGGACCGGAGGACCTGAGCATGCAGCCTTTCGCCTACGTACGGGCCGACCGGGTGGAGGAGGCGATCGCCGCCGCGGGCGACGACGCGCGTTTCCTCGCCGGCGGCACGAACCTCGTCGACCTCATGAAGAGCGAGGTCGAGCGCCCCCGCCGCGTGGTCGACATCAGCCGGCTTCCGCTGGACGGCATCGTCGAGACGGACGCGGGCGGCGTGCGGATCGGGGCGCTGGTCCCGAACGCGGACTGCGCGAACCACCCGCTCGTGCGCCGGCGCTATCCGCTCCTTTCGCAGGCGCTCCTCTCCGGCGCCTCGCCGCAGCTGCGCAACATGGCGACCACGGGCGGGAACCTGCTGCAGCGCACCCGCTGCTACTACTTCATGGACACGTCCTTCCCCGCGTGCAACAAGCGCGCTCCCGGCTCGGGATGCGCCGCACGGGAGGGCCGCAACCGCATCCACGCGATCCTGGGCGCGAGCGAGCAATGCATCGCGACCCATCCCTCGGACATGGCGGTGGCCCTGGCCGCGCTCGAGGCCGTCGTGGAAGTGCGCGGGCCGCGGGGAACGCGCCGCATCCCGATCGACGACTTCCACCGCCTGCCGGGAACGACGCCGCAGCGCGACACGAACCTCGAGCCGGGAGAGCTCGTGACCGCCGTGGAGCTTCCGCCGGATCGCTTCGCGGCCGCCTCGCATTACCTCAAGGTGCGCGACCGCGCGAGCTATGCCTTCGCGCTGGTTTCCGTGGCCGCGGCGCTCGACGTGCGGGACGACACGATCCGCGATGCCCGCATCGCGTTGGGCGGCGTCGCGCACAAGCCGTGGCGCTCCCGCGAGGCCGAGGCGGCGCTCCGCGGCGCGCGGCCCGGTGCGCAGGCCTTCCGCGCGGCCGGTGACGCCGCGGTCGCGGGCGCGCACCCCTACCGCGACAATGCCTTCAAGGTCGAGCTCGGGCGGCGCGCCGTCGCACGCGCGCTCGAAGTCGCGAGCGCCTGACATGAACGGCGCCTCTCCGCTCGGCCGCCCGATCGACCGCGTCGACGGCGCGCTCAAGGTGACGGGCCGCGCGAAATACGCGGCGGAGTTCGAGCCGCAGGCGCTCTGCCACGCCGTGATGGTCCAGGCGACCATCCCGACCGGCCGCATCCGGCGCATCGACACGCGCGACGCGCAGGCCCTGCAGGGCGTGGTGCTCGTCCTCACGCAT
>Ga0207667_10008286_pt1 | contig 12365 bp, 10 predicted proteins | sample KBSCornC52_FD_184301 | JGI IMG/M metagenome (GOLD analysis project Ga0207667, IMG submission 184301) | Corn rhizosphere microbial communities from Kellogg Biological Station, Michigan, USA - KBS Corn C5-2 (SPAdes) (version 2) | ecosystem: Host-associated > Plants > Roots > Rhizosphere > Soil ...
CCGTCTTGCGTGCGTAGGGCGTCCAGGCTTCGCCGGCCGGCAGCGGCGCCATCAGCTCGTCGATCATCTGGTCGCTCACGGCCTCGGCGGTCGGCGGGTCCCACCGCGGATTATTGTCCTTGTCGACCAGCAGCGCACGAATCCCTTCGATGAAATCATGGCGCCGCGAAACCCGCGTCACCATGGCAAATTCGAGCGCCATCTCCTCGGCGAAATCGCCCTTGCTTGCGCCTTCGGCGATGAGGCGCAGGGTCAGCTTGAGCGCCTGCGGCGATTTGGTCGCGAGCGTTCCCCGTTCCTTCACCGCCCAATCGCCGCCGTCGGCATCGAGCGCCGCGAAAATATCCTCCAGCCGGTCGGACGCGAACAGCCGGTCGATCCGTTCGCGATTGTCGAGGATGCGCGCCGTCGGCGGCGCGACCGATGCGCGATCAAGGATCGCCTCGACGTCGCCTGGACGCGCGATGATCGCCGCCTTGATCTCCTCGATCGCCTCGCTCGGCACGTAATCGGTGGCGATGCCGAGCGCGAGGCATTCGGCGCCGTCGAGCCGCGCGCCGGTCAAGCCGAGGAAGACGCCGGTCCGCCCCGGCAGCCGGGACAGATACCAGCCGCCGCCGACATCGGGGAACAGGCCGATGCCGGTCTCGGGCATGGCATAGACCGTGCGGTCGGTGGCGACGCGATAGCGTGCCGGATCGGCGATGCCGGCGCCGCCGCCCATGGTGATCCCGTCCATCACCGCGACGATCGGCTTGCGATAGGTGAACATCTGATGGTTGAGCTGATATTCGTCGTGAAAGAAGCTGCGCGCGTAGACGCCGTCGCCCTTGCCGCTTTCCGCCGCTGCGCGGACGTCGCCGCCGGCGCAGAAGCCGCGGCCCTGGGCGTGGTCGAGCAGCACCAGTTCGACGGCCGGATCGTCGCTCCACTGATCGAGCGCGGCGGTCATCCGCCGGCACATGTCGAGCGTCAGCGCGTGGATCGGCCGCGGGCGGTTGAGCCGCAGCCGGCCGACGCGGCCCTCGACCTGGGTCAGCACCTCGTCTTCGACAGCGACGTCGCTCATGCCTTGGTCAGCTCCCGCGCAATGATCGTGCGCATGATCTCGTTGGTCCCTTCGAGGATACGATGGACCCTGAGGTCGCGCAGGATGCGCTCGATCGGAAAGTCCATCAGATAGCCATAGCCGCCGTGCAGCTGCAGCGCGCGGTCGACGACGGAAAAGCCGGTGTCGGTCGCCAGCCTTTTCGCCATGGCGGCGAAACGCGTCTTGTCCGGCGCGCCGTCATTGACCTTTTGCGCGGCGAGGTAGAGCAGCGCGCGCGCCGCCTGCAGCTCGGTCTCCATGTCGGCCAGGGTGAATTGCGTCGCCTGGAAATCGATGATCGCCTTGCCGAACTGCTTGCGCTCGCGGGTATAGGCGAGCGCCTCGTCGAGGCAGCGCTGTGCCCCGCCGAGCGAGCAGGCGCCGATGTTGATGCGGCCGCCGTCGAGCCCCATCATCGCGATCCTGAACCCCTCGCCTTCCGCCCCGAGCCGATTGCCGACCGGCACCCGCACGCCGTCGAGAATGAGCGCCGCGGTCGGCTGCGAATGCCAGCCGAGCTTGCGTTCCTGCGCGCCGAAGCTGACGCCCGGCATGTCGCGCTCGATCACCAGGCAGGAGATGCCCTTCGGCCCGTCCTCGCCGGTCCGTACCATGGTGACGTAGAGCTCATTCACCCCGCCGCCCGAGATGAAGGATTTCGAACCGGTGACGACATAGTCGTCGCCGTCGCGCACCGCCCGGGTCCGCAGCGCGGCGGCGTCGGAGCCCGAGCCCGGCTCGGTCAGGCAATAGCTGCCGAGCAGCTCGCAACGCGTCATCGCCGGGACATGGCGCTGGCGCAGCGCCTCGCCGCCGAAGCGGTCGATCATCCAGGCGGCCATGTTGTGGATCGAGATGAACGCCGAGGTCGACGGGCAGCCATAGGCCATCGCCTCCATTACCAGCGCCGCCTCGAGCCGGCCGAGGCCGCTGCCGCCAAGCTCGGGCGAGACATAGATGCCGCCGAGGCCGAGCGCGCCCGCTTCCTCCACGACATCGCGCGGGAAATGATGCTTCTCGTCCCATTCGGCGGCCTTGGGCGTGATCCGCTCGGCGGTGAACCGCACCGCCAGATCGCGGATCGCCTCCTGATCTTCGTTGAGGCCGTTCATTTGGCGATCGTCGCCGCCAGGCAGGGCGCTTCGGCAGCGGCCTGGGCCGGTGGCTTCATCATGGTTGCGAGCGTGAGAAAGCCCTGGTGGGTGGTGTCGATCCGGTCGAAGCGCTCATTCGCTGCCGCCCGAAATTCGGCACGGCTGACCCCACGGTTCATGTCGGCGTCGGCGGAGATCACCGGTTGCGGGATCGGCAGGGACGACCAGCGGCCGGCACCTTCGGGCATCACGATCGCACGTTTGTCGCGCTTTACGCGCTTGGGGAAGGCGAGCGGATCATCCTCGCGCCCGACCTGCGAGCGTATCTCCGGCGCGATCTGGTCCTCATAGACCCGGTTTTCGGTCGGTGTGATCTCGCCGTCATGATCGAGGTCAAGCCGGGTGAAGAAGCGATCGGCATCGGCGAGCATTTCCGCGCGGGTGAGCTTGCCGTCATGGTCGGTATCGGCCTGGGCGAACCACTGCGCCGAAGGATAGGGATCATTCGCCCCGGCGCGGAACGGCTCGCCCATCGGCGACAGAAAGATCTGGGCCCGCTTCGGCTGGCATGGGCGTAGCTTGGCGGCCTCGGCTGCCGTCGAAGCGAAGATCATCGTCATGCAGCCGAGAAGCAGCGCGCGGTTCATTGCGCTCCCGCTCTACACTCCCCGCCGGTCTCGGCAAGCGCTTCTCAGCGTCTCCCCTCCCTGGGTCAGGAAGGGGATCAAGGGGTGGGTTCGCCGGCGAAACTAGACGCCGACCGACGCAACGCGCTTCACGCCACCATCCATTGATGCGGGTCGTCGTGCCTCCCAGGCACGACTGGATAGTGCCGGGGGCACTATCCACCCGCTCAATCCCTTCCCTGAATTAGGGACGGGAATCAGGCTGCCGCCGTCGACCGAGACGCGCGCTTGCGCTCGTGCGGATCGAGGTAGCGCTTGCGCAGGCGGATCGACTTCGGGGTTACCTCGACGATCTCGTCATCGTCGATATAGGCGATCGCCTGCTCGAGGCTGAGCCGCATCGGCGGGGTCAGGCGCAGCGCATCGTCTTTGCCGCCACTGGCGCGGAAATTTGTCAGCTGCTTTGACTTGAGCGGATTGACGTCGAGGTCTTCCGGCTTGGCGTTCTCGCCGACGATCATGCCTTCGTAGATCGGCTCGCCCGGCGAGACCATCAGCTGACCACGCTCTTCGAGGAAGCCAAGCGCATAGCCGACCGCCTCACCGGTCGAGTTCGAGATCAGCACGCCGTTCTGGCGGCCGGCGATCTGCCCGCGATGCGGGCCATAGCGTTCGAACACGCGGTTCATGATGCCGGTGCCGCGGGTGTCGGAGAGGAATTCGCCATGATAGCCGATCAGCCCGCGCGACGGCGCTGAGAAGGTCAGTCGCAGCTTGCCGCCGCCAGACGGCCGCATGTCGGTCATCTCGCCTTTGCGCTTCGCCATCTTCTCGACGACGGTGCCGGAATAGGGCTCGTCGACATCGACCTGGACGATCTCATAGGGCTCGGTGCGCTGGCCCGTCTCATCCTCGCCGAAGATCACGCGGGGACGGCCGATCGACAGCTCGAAGCCCTCGCGCCGCATCGTCTCGATCAGCACACCGAGCTGCAGCTCGCCGCGTCCGGCGACTTCGTAGCTGTCGCGGTCGGCCGCTTCGACGACCTTGATCGCGACGTTCGATTCGGCTTCGCGCATCAGCCGATCGCGGATCATCCGGCTGGTGACCTTGCTGCCCTCGCGCCCGGCAAAGGGCGAATCATTGACCGCAAAGCGCATCGACAGCGTCGGCGGATCGATCGGCTGCGCCTCGAGCGGCTCGGTCACGCCAGGATCGGCGATGGTATTGGCGACCGTCGCCTCGGTGAGGCCGGCGATCGAGACGATGTCGCCGGCCTGGGCTTCCTCGACGGGGACGCGTTCCAGGCCGCGGAAGGCCATGATCTTGGTCGCCCGGCCGGTCTCGACGACCGCGCCGGTGGGATCGATCGCGTGGATCGGCATGTTGATCTTGAGCGTGCCCGAGGCGATCCGCCCGGTGAGGATGCGGCCGACGAAATTGTCGCGGTCGAGCAGCGTCACGAGGAAGCGGAACGGCCCATCCGGGTCGGCGTCGTGCGGCGACGGGACATGCGAGACGATGGTCTCGAACAGCGGCGAGAGGTCGCCGCTGCGGACATCCGCATTCTGCCCGGCATAGCCATTGCGCCCCGAGGCGAAGAGCACCGGGAAGTCGAGCTGCTCGTCGGTAGCGTCGAGGCTGACGAACAGGTCGAAAACCTCGTCGAGCACTTCCTGGGCACGCGCATCCGAGCGGTCGATCTTGTTGACCACGACGATCGGCCGCAGGCCCAGCGCCAGCGCCTTGCCGGTGACGAATTTGGTCTGCGGCATCGCGCCTTCGGCGGCATCGACCAGCAGGATGACGCCGTCGACCATCGACAGGATGCGCTCGACCTCGCCGCCGAAATCGGCGTGGCCGGGCGTATCGACGATGTTGATCCGGGTGCCATGCCAGTCGACAGAGGTGCATTTGGCGAGGATGGTGATCCCCCGCTCCTTCTCCAGGTCATTGGAATCCATCGCCCTTTCGGCGACCCGCTGATTGTCGCGGAAGGTGCCGGACTGGCGGAACAGCTGGTCGACCAGCGTGGTCTTGCCATGATCGACATGCGCGATAATGGCCACGTTGCGCAGGCGCATGCGGTATTAAATCCTGAGGAGCTTTGCGAAGCCGCGCCCCTAGCCGAAATGCCGCACTGCGGCAAGGGTTAGAGGCCGAGAGCGCCCATCGCCAGCGCGACTGCCCCGAGCGGTCCCGCCCGATCACCCAGAATCGCCGTCGCGACGTAGCTGTCGATCGATTCCAGGAGGGCGGGACGGTTGAGGTAGCCGGCAAGCTGCTCGGACAGGCTCTTGCGCGCCGCGGCCAGCACCTGGGGCTGGGCCACTCCCACTCCGCCACCGATCAGGATGCGTTGCGGCGAGGCGATCAGGACGAGGCTGGCGAGCATTTCGCCGATATACCGGCCGGCGATGTCCCAGGCGGGATGATCGGGCGGCATGTCATGGGTGTGCATGCCCGCGCGCGCGGCGATTGCCGGCCCGGAGGCCAGGCCTTCGAGGCAATCGCCGTGGATCTTGCAGACTCCCGGAAAGTCGTCGCCGGCGATCCGGCGGACCATGACATGGCCCATTTCCGGGTGGAGCAGGCCGTGGACCAGCCGCCCGTTGGCAAGCAGGCCGCCGCCGATGCCGGTGCCGATCGTCAGATAGGCAATGATGTCGAGCCCGGCGCCGCCGCCCCAGCGCCACTCGGCCAGCGCCGCCGCATTGACGTCGGTATCAATCGCGATCTTGCCCTCGAAACCGTCGGCCATGCGGCTGACGTCAAGGCCTTGCCAGCCCGGCTTCGGGGTCCCCATCAGCCGGCCATAATTATCGTCCGCGCGGTCGAGCATGATCGGGCCGAAGCTGGCGATGCCGAGCGCGCGGATGGCATTGCTGCGCTGCCAATTCGCCAGAATCTGGCGCAAAGCCTCGATCGTCGGCTTGCCTTCGCCGGTCTCGACCCGTTCCTCGGCGAGGATCGTCGTGCCGCGGGCGAGCACGGCGATGCACTTGGTCCCGCCCAGCTCGACGCCGGCTACCAGGGGCTCGCTTTCGTCCATTGCATCCCTCCCCGGCGCGGCGAGCGTTGACAGCCCCGGCGCACAAACCTAGTCCGTCCCGCGCGTTGCCCCGTCGTCTAATGGTAAGACTACGGACTCTGACTCCGTCAATTGAGGTTCGAATCCTCACGGGGCATCCAAATTTAACCGTGGTGAGTCAATCACATATCTCCCCGCGCGATTCCGCTTCCACCACAGCCAAGTGCCGGATGCCGGGGGCTATCGGACGGCTGCTAGAGCATTTTCATTGGCCGTCCGCGTTGCGCCCATCCAAGACATTCGGGCCCGTGATTGCATTGCCCGAAAGCCGCCGTTCCCAGATTTGCGTGATCCTCAGTCTAGGCCTTGGGGAACTGCTCGTACCACGTCGGCTTGCCGGGATCGGGCAGCTTTCGGTAGACGCTTCCCGGGAGTGGCCCAGCCTCGTGATAGGTGACCTGGCAATCGCGTCGCGCGAACTTCCAGCCATCATCCGTGCGAACCACCGCGTCGTAATAGAGCGCCACCAGCCTGAACCTGTCCGAGAAGACGTGCAGCGTGTGCCGGGCTCGCGCGCGATCGCCGACGACACGGTCGACAACGATGTTATGGACCATCTGGTGGACGAAGCCAGAGCCATAGGCCTGCTTGACCAGCTTCATCATTTCGTCGCGGCCGCGAATTGTGATGTTGACCGGCGACGAGGTGTGAAACTGAAAATCCTCGATCAAGGTTTTCTCATAGCCATCCCAATCGGCATGGTTGAGCCGATCCGCATATAGCTCGATGAGATCGCGGATCGCGAGACGATCGTAGAGCGTGTCGTCGGGTCTCAAGGCCACGTGCGGTTGCTCCACCATGCAGGGGCTTGCAGGTTACCCGCCAAAAGCAGACAGGCAGCCTCCGGCCACCAGCGACCATAAGCCCAGGCAAATCTGTCTTGATGTGGGTACTTAGCGCAAGGCCTCGCGCCGATCTCAGCCCTGCATTTGCATGTTGGTGAGCGGATCCGGCGGCATCATGTTGCCGTTGAGATTGGCCATGATCCACAGCGTTCCGGCCATGATCAGGAAGACGACCAGGACGCCGAAGGCCAGGGCGAGGACGTTGTTGGTGTTGTCCGGGCCGCTGGTGAGATGGAGGAAGAAGACCAGATGGATCCCCATCTGGGCGATGGCGAGGACGGCCAGGCCGACACCAATACCGGGGCCCCAGAGCACCGGCGTCGAGGCGACCCAGAAGGAGGTGGCGGTAAACACCAGCGCCAGGAACAGGCCGATCACATAGCTCGCGACTTCGTTCAGCAGTTTATCGTGCGGCTGGCCAGGCGCAACGTCGTTGGCGCTCTTGTCACGTTCGGTCATGGCGTCGTTCCCATCAGATAGACGACCGTGAAGATGGCGACCCAGACGATGTCCAGGGCGTGCCAGAACAGTGTGAAGCAAAGAAACCGCCGCATCATGCGCGGGGAAAATCCCTTGACCCAGATCTGCGCCATCATCGTACCGATCCAGAGCAGTCCCGCTGTGATATGCGCGCCGTGGCATCCGACAAGGGTGAAGAAGGCTGAGAGGAAGGCGCTGCGTTGCGGCCCCGCTCCCATCGCGATCATGCCGGCGAATTCATTGAGCTCGATCGCGAGGAAGATGGCGCCGAAGAGCCCCGTGACGACCAGCCAGGCCTGCGTCCAGAGCATGTTGCTGCGCTTGCCGGCGATGAAGGCTAGGCCGCAGGTGAAGCTCGACAACAGCAGGCTGGTAGTCTCGACCGCGACCTTCGTCCGGTCGAACAGATCCTTGCCAGCCGGCCCGCCGTCGGTCGCGTGAACCAGCGCCGCGTAGCTCGCGAAGAGCGCGGAGAACAGGACAATGTCGGACAGGATGAAGAGCCAGAAGCCATAGGGAACGACGATGCTCTTCGACTCCGGCCCACGATGGCCCAGGCCACTGTTTTCCGAGTCCTCGCCGAGGAGCGGACCCAATGTCGCGCCGCTCATGCCGGCTGGCTCCCTGCCTGAAGCGTTTCGGCGCGTATCTGGCGGTGCTGGCGATCGAGCCGCGCGACCTCCTCGGCCGGAATCTCATGCTCGTCTTCGTCCTGCCAGGCGTACCAGACGAAGGTCGCGAAGGCGCCGATCAGGCCGAGGATCGCGAGCCACCAGATGTGCCAGATCACAGCAAAGCCGGTAAAGGAGGTGAAGAAGGCGCAGATCACCCCGACTGGTGAATTGCGCGGCATCTCGATCGCCTCATAGTCCGGTTCTTCCTCGAGCCTGCCCTGCTGGAGCGCGCGCTGCTTCATGCCCCAATAGGCCTCCGTGGCATGGACGTCTGGAAGCACTGCGAAGTTGAAGTGCGGCGGCGGCGAGGTCGTCGCCCATTCCAGCGTCCGCCCGTCCCACGGATCGCCGGTGACGTCACGGCGCCGGTCGCGCGTGCGAATGGAAACGTAGAGTTGCACGGCGGTGAGGACGATGCCGGCGAGAATGAAGAACGCGCCGATCAGCGCGACGATCATATACGGCTGCCAGGCGGGATTGTCGTAATGCTGCATGCGCCGCGTCGCACCCAAAAGCCCAATAATGTAGAGCGGCGCAAAGGCGAGCCAGAAGCCGATGAACCAGCACCAGAACACCGCCTTGCCAAGCCGCTCGTCCAGGGTGAAGCCGAACGCCTTGGGGAACCAGTAGGTATAGCCGGCCATCACCCCGAAGACCACCGCACCGATAATCACATTGTGGAAATGGGCGACCAGGAACAGGCTGTTGTGGACGACGAAATCGACCGGTGGATTGGCTAGGAGCACACCGGTCATGCCGCCGATGACGAAGGTGAAGATGAAGCCCAGTCCCCAGTGCATGGCGGCCGAGAAGCGGACGCGGCCGCCGTACATCGTGAACAGCCAGTTGAACACCTTCACGCCGGTCGGGATCGCGATGAGCATGCTGGCAATGCCGAAGACGGCGTTGACGTTGGCGCCGGCACCCATGGTGAAGAAGTGATGAAGCCAGACCGTGAAGGAGAGGATGCCAATCGCCAGCGTGGCGAGGATCATCGATCGATAACCGAACAGCGGCTTGCCGCTGAACGTCGCGAACACCTCGGAGAAGATCCCGAAGGCCGGCAGAGCCAGGATGTAGACCTCGGGATGTCCCCAGATCCAGATCAGGTTCATGTAGAGCATCGAGTTGCCGCCGCCGTCGTTGGTGAAGAAGTGGAAGCCGAGGTAGCGGTCGAGCATCAGCATCGCGAAGGTGGCGGTGAGCACGGGAAAGGCCGCAATGATCAGCAGGTTCGAAACCAGCGCCGTCCAACAGAACACGGGCATGCGGAAATAGCTCATGCCGGGCGCGCGGATCTTCAGGATGGTCGTGACGAAATTGATGCCGGTGAGCAGCGTGCCGATGCCGGATATCTGCAGCGCGACCAGATAGTAGTCGACGCCGACACCGGGCGAGAACGCCTTCTCGCTGAGCGGCGGGAAGCCGAGCCAGCCGGTGCGGGCGAACTCGCCGACGAACAGGCTCACGTTCACCAGCAGTACGCCTGAGGCGGTCAGCCAGAAGCTCACCGAGTTCATCACCGGAAAGGCGACGTCGCGAACGCCGAGCTGAAGCGGCAGGACGAAGTTCATCAAGCCGATGATGAAGGCCATCGCCATGAAGAAGATCATGATCGTGCCATGGGCCGAGAAGATCTGGTCGTAGTGCTCGGGCGGCAGATAGCCCTGCGACTGGCCCACTGCGATTGCCTGCTGCGCGCGCATCATGATGGCATCGGAAAAACCGCGGACCAGCATCAGCAGGGCAACGATGACGTACATGACGCCGATACGCTTGTGATCCGTCGAGGTGATCCACTCGTTCCACAGATAGGGCACATGGCCCTTGAACCAGACGTAGCCGACAACTCCGAAAACGAGCAGGAGCACCACCACCGAGGTAAGCAGCGGGATCGGCTGATGAAGGGGAAGCGCGTCCCAGCTGAGCTCGCCGAACATCTCAGCGCTCCGGTCTTGGCATGACGTGGGCGGGCGGCCTGCCCTGGGCAGGCACGCCGGACGGCAGCGGCTTCATCGTCGCCACGGCATTGAACAGGCCGGGCATGACGCCGCTGTAGATCGCCGGCGGCACATAGCTGCTCTGCTTGGCAAGCTCGCCATAGGCCCGAGCATCGAGCCGCTTCCCGGCCCCTTGTGCGCTGTTCGCCCAAGTAGCAAAGGTTTCACGCGGAACGGCATGGACCTTGAAGCGCATGCCGGAAAAACCTTCGCCGCTGTAGTGAGACGACTGGCCATCGTAGACCCCCGGTCGGTCCGCCTGCAGGTTCAGACGCGTCGTCATCCCCGGCATGGTGTAGATCATCGTTCCGAGTTGCGGGACGAAGAAGACGTTCCACACGGTTGCCGAGGTCAGGCGCAGGTCGAGCGGGGTGTTGGTCGGGACGACCAGCTGATTGACCGTGGCGAGCCCCTGGTCGGGGTAGATGAACAGCCATTTCCAGTCGAGCGAGACGACCTCGACCTTGAGCGGCTGGACCCTCGATGAAAGCGGCCGGCTCGGCTCGAGGTTGCGGCTGCCGATCCAGGCGATGCCGCCCAGCAGGATCACCGTGAGTAGCGGAATCGACCAGACGACGAGCTCGATCGCGCCGGAATAGTCCCAGTCGGGGCGATACTCCGCCTTGCGGTTGCCGGCGCGATACCACCAGGCGAAGGCAAAGGTAGCCAGGATCACGGGAATGATGATCGCCAGCATGATCGCCGTCGAGTTCAGCAGAATTTGCCTTTCGGCAGCGCCGATCGGGCCAACCGGATCGAGAATACCGCCGCCGGGCATCATTGGGTCGCGCTCGGCGGGGCATAGGCGACCAGCTGATCGCTCTGCGGCGTTCTCATGACGTGATGCCCGCCGGCCATGATCACGAGATACCCCTTGCCGTCATGCTCGTAAATCATCGGGTTGTCGCCGAGGCGATGAAGATCAGTCCCGAAGCCGTGATCACCGATCCGCCATTGTTCGGCGTGCCGACGTCAAACGGCAGGATCGACGGGATGCCAAGCGGCTGTCGGTGCGTGCCGTGCCGAGGGGCCGATCCCGGATCGTCCTGCCGCTCGCGAGATCGACCGCGCGGATGCCGCCATAGGGCGAAGCGAGGCAACACGGGCGAATAAGGTCGGGCGTATTGACATTGTGCCGCGGCAGGTCTGCAAAACAAGCAAGCAGGATCAGGCCGGGTGTCGCGTTGCGGGCTCTGCCTGAAGCTGGCGGAGGAGTGGGCATGCTTGATCTGAAGATCGCCGGCGGCACGGTCGTCGATGGCACCGGCCAGCCGCGCTTTCAGGCCGATATCGGCGTGAAGGATGGGCGGATTATCGCAATCGGCGCCGTCTCGGAGGAGGCGTGCGAGACGATCGACGCAACCGGCCGGATCGTTTCGCCGGGCTTTGTCGACATCCACACCCATTATGACGCCCAGGTCTTCTGGGATCCGACGCTCAGCCCCTCCTGCTTCCATGGCGTGACGACCATCCTTGGCGGCTTTTGCGGCTTTTCGATCGCGCCGATCACGCCTGAGGCCTCGGATTATCTGATGCGCATGCTCGCCCGGGTCGAAGGCATGCCGCTGGAGACGCTGCAGATCGGCGTGCCGTGGACCTGGCGCAGCTTTGGCGAATTCCTCGCCAGCTTTGAGGGCCGGGTCGGCCTCAACGCCGGTTTCTTCGCCGGCCATTCGGCCATCCGACGGGTGGTGATGGGCGAGCGCGCGGTCGGCGAGAAGGCGACGCCGGAAGAGATTGTCGCGATGAAGGCGCTGCTCGGCCAATCGCTCGCCGAAGGCGCGCTCGGCTTTTCCTCGACCATCTCTGCCTCGCATAATGACGGCGACGGCAATCCCGTGCCGTCACGTTGGGCCGATTACAGCGAGATCATCGCGCTCGGCAGCGTGGTGAAGGATCATGAGGGCACCGGCCTCGAGCTGCTGCCCGAGATCGACTTTGCTCCCGAGGTCGTGGAGCTGCTTGCCGAGCTGTCGCTGGCCGGTAACCGGCCGGTCAACTGGAATGCGCTCGGCATCACTGATCGCCCCGATGCGCGGTCTCTTGCCGCGCATCAGCTTGCCGTCAGCGACTATGCGCGCGCGCGGGGGGCCGAGGTGCTGGCGCTGACCGTACCGGTAACCCCGGACATGTTCTGCAATCTCAAGACCGGGGTGCTGTTCGATTCCAATCCGGGCGTGTGGCGCGAGATTTTCAGATGGCCGATCGAGCAGCGGATCGAGGCGTTACGCGATCCCGCCTTCCGCGATCGGATGCGGGCGGATCTCGCCCGCGTGCCGGCGGAGAGCTTCGCCAAATACAAGGCGCGGATCGACAAATTCACCGTCATCTCGGTCACTGCGGACAAGAACAAGCAATACGAGGGCCGCTTTGCCGGCGACATCGCCCGCGAAGAAGGTCGCGATCCGCTCGACGTGATGCTCGACATCGCCATCGACGACGAGCTGATCACCGTCTTCACACCC
>Ga0207667_10008289_pt1 | contig 12364 bp, 8 predicted proteins | sample KBSCornC52_FD_184301 | JGI IMG/M metagenome (GOLD analysis project Ga0207667, IMG submission 184301) | Corn rhizosphere microbial communities from Kellogg Biological Station, Michigan, USA - KBS Corn C5-2 (SPAdes) (version 2) | ecosystem: Host-associated > Plants > Roots > Rhizosphere > Soil ...
ATCCGAGGGACTCATGACGAAGACGCGCGACGAAGGGACTGAGCGCCTGTTCCGGACCGAACCGCGCGGCAATCCGGTACAGACTTTCCGTTTTCGTCTGGCGCTGCAGGATGAAGATCCCGCGCATTGGAAACACCTGGGCCTCGAGTTGAATCTTCCGCTCGAAAGCTTCATTATTCCTGAAACCAGCCTCAGCCCGGAGGGAAGCTTTGTGAGCGTGAGCCACCCCTCGGTGCGGCTTTCCGCATTCAAACCCGCCGAATCGCAGCCCGGCCGGTACGTGCTCCGGCTGCAGGAAATCGGTGGTAAGTCCGCGCGCGGAGTTCGAGTCACCACGCCTTTGCGCGTAACCGAAGCCGTTCTCGCCAATACGGTGGAATCGTTGCAAGGAACGGCCGTAGATCTCGAGCGCATTGACTTGAAGCCATGGCAGACATTGACTCTGCTGGTGCGATTTGAAAATAAACGATGATGAAGCTGACCCGGCGCGATGTTCTCCGATCCTCCGTTGCTGCTCTGGCGCACAGCGCCTGGGGCGCCGACGGCGCGAATATGCTGGAGACATTCAACTACTCCGGCGTTCATCTGTTGGACGGACCCCTGCGGCGGCAATGCCTGCATGCGCGAGATCTTTTCTATAACATTCCGGATGACAATTTTCTGATTGGCTTTCGCGCGAGGGCAGGCCGCCCGGCCCCGGGAACACCGCTCGCCGGCTGGTATCACGGTGATGTGTTCAACGCCTTCGGCCAGTACCTGAGCGGAATGGCGCGGATCTCGAAAGCGCTGGAGGATGCCAGACTTCGCGCGAAGGCGCTCCGGTTGATGTCCGAATGGGCGAAAACCATTGAGCCGGACGGGTATTTCTATTACTCCCGCAAGCCGGTAACGCCGCACTACATCTATGACAAGATGATGTGCGGCCTTGTGGACCTCTGCGATTTCGCGCATGCATCCGAAGCGGCGCCGCTGATGGAGAGGATCACGGACTGGGCGATCGCGAACCTCGACCGTTCCCGCAAGCGGGCGCTCGAGGCCGGCGCCACTTACGACGGCAACGGCGAATGGTACACGTTGCCAGAAAATCTCTATCGCGCTTATGAATTGACCGGCGCAGCCAAATACAAAGACTTCGGCGACGTCTGGCGCTATCCCGCGTACTGGGACATGTTCACGCGCGACGAGCCGCCCGATCCTTTCGGATTCCACGCTTACAGCCACGTAAACACGCTCAGCAGCGCGGCGATGGCTTACTCCGTTTCAGACGAGCGGCATTATCTGAACGTGGTCCAGCGCGCTTTTGAGTGGCTGGAACGCACCCAGATGTACGCAAGCGGCGGATTTGGACCTGAAGAGAAGCTGGTCCGGCCCGATGGCTCTCTCGGCCGTTCTCTCGAAACCGTCCATAACTCGTTCGAAACCATCTGTGGTTCCTGGGCGTGCTTTAAATTAAGCCGCTATCTGATGCGATTCACCGGCGCGGCGTTTTATGGCGACTGGATCGAAAAAATCCTTTACAACGGCATAGGCGCCGCCTTGCCGCTCGAGCCTGATGGCTCCAATTTCTACTACTCGGAATATACGCTTGGCGGCGGGCGAAAAGGGTACTCTCCGTATAAGTGGACGTGCTGCTCAGGAACTTATCCCCAGACCATCGCGGATTATCACAATGTCATCTACTTCAAGGACCGCGACGCCCTCTATGTGAATTTGTATGTTCCCTCGGAAGTGCGCTGGGTACGCGGCGATTCCGAAACTGTGGTCGAGCAGAATACGCGATATCCGGAAACCGATAACTCCCTCCTGATCGTAAGTCCGCGCAAGCCCGAAGAGTTCGCCCTGAAGTTTCGCGTGCCGCGCTGGTCATCCGGGTTGAAGATCACCGTGAACGACAAGCCCATGGCTATGGAAGCAATCCCGGGCAAGTGGGCTACACTGCGCCGGAGGTGGAGCCCGGGCGACCGCGTGGCAGTTCAGATACCCATGAAGCTGGCCTTCGCGCCCATCGATGAGCAGCACCCGAAACGCGTTGCTGTGACGTATGGCCCGGTGGTCCTGGCCCGGCGCGACAGCCATATCCTCATTTCCGGCAAAGGTGATCCGGCTCAATGGCTGGAGCGCGAAGGCGAACTGCAATTCCGCTCGCGCGACCAGCCGCACGGACCATTTGTACCTTTCAATAAGCTCGGACCCTCGGAGGGATATCACATGTACTTCGATCTCGAGCCCGCGTCATGATTCGCGTCGCCTTCGCTATTGTGGCCGCACTGGTCTGCATTTCCACTGGCCGCGCTCAGTCTTCAAACCCCGGCGCGAACCGGGCGGCAGGAATGCGCGCCGGATGGGGAATCAATGATCTCACCGATGATGTTCTCAAGCTGGCCGTACAGATGGGCGTTCACGACATTGTGCTCTATGGCGGACCAGGCAACAAAAACGTACCCGGAACGTCGCGGCCGCTGAACAAAGCTCGTGCGGGTTATGAGGACTATCTCGCGGCGCGGTGCCGCATCGAATCTTTCGGATTGCGTCTGGCCGCTATCGAGGGTGGCTTCGTCCAATTGCCGAAATACCACGATGTGGTGTACAGCGGCCCTCAGCGCGACCGGCTCATCGCAGAACTGATCGCAGAGATTCGCGACATGGCGCGCGCCGGCGTGCCTGCATACGGCTATCACTGGATGCCCCTCCTGGTGTGGCGGACGCGGCCGGCGGCGATACGCGGCGGAGCGCAGGCGACCGCCTTCGACTATGCGGAAGCGAAAGCCGCAACCGATCGCCGGTCCTGCATGGATCTTCGCCAGGCGCTCCACTGGGGTCTGATGACCTGCGAGGCGCTTCCACGTCCGGGAGAGCCCCGGTATTCCGAAGAGGATTTATGGAAAAACCTGGAGTACTGGATTCGGAAAGTAACTCCCGTCGCCGAAAAGGAAGGGATCCGGCTTGGTATCCATCCCGACGACCCGCCTGTTCCCGAGCTTGCGGGCTTGCCGCGCATCATGCGCAACCAGGCGGCCTTCCGGCGCCTGATCGAAATCTATCCGAGCAGCGCAAACGGAATTGAGTTCTGCCAGGGAACATTCTCTGAAATGGAGGGGGACGTGTACAGCGCAATCCGTTATTTCGCCTCGCGCGGAAAGATTATCTATGTGCACTTCCGCAACGTCTCCGCCCAGGTCCCGAAATTCAACGAGGAGTTCATCAATACAGGCTACGTCAATATGGCCATGGCGATGCGCGCATATCGCGATAGCGGCTACAACGGCGTTTTCATCGACGATCATGTTCCGGCCGTTTGGGGCGATTCGCCGTTTCCGGGGAATCTCGGCGGCTATCGGTCGCGGCTGTTCGCGCTCGGATACATTCAGGCCCTGATCGACACCGTGAACGGCGAAACGCGGCAGAAGTGACTCCACAAGCCTTGTTCCCGAGAAAACGCTCTTCTGAACTGATCGAGAGGCAGCGGCCTACGCCGCCGCTTCCGCAGTTCTCTCCGTGTGGTGAAACTTCACCGAGACCAGCTTCGACACTCCCGCTTCCTGCATAGTGACGCCGTACATCGCCTGCGCAGACTCCATCGTCTTCTTCGAGTGGGTAATGACGATGAACTGCGTCTCGATCGACATCTCAACCAGCAGGCGCGTGAGGCGGCCGATATTCGCTTCATCCAGCGGCGCGTCCACTTCGTCGAGCACGCAGAAGGGGCTCGGCTGGTACTTGAAGATCGCCATCAGCAATGAAAGCGCAGTGAGCGCCTTTTCACCGCCCGAAAGCAGAAGTACATTCTGCAGTTTCTTTCCCGGAGGCGACGCGATGATGTCAATTCCGCTCTCGTTGACGTTTTCTTCGTCGGTCAGGCGCATCTCGCCCGAACCGCCGCCGAACAACGTGAGGAAGCACTGCTTGAAGTTCTCGTTGACGGCGCGAAAGGCCTCCGAAAATTTGTTCTTTGAGACTTCGTCGATTTCCTGAATCACCTTTTCGGTATCCCGGATCGAATCGAGCAGATCCTGCCTTTGCGCGGTGAGGAAGTCGTGCCGCTGCTGGGCTTCCTGAAACTCTTCGAACGCGCTCGGATTCACGGCTCCCAGATTCTCGATTTTCGTCCTGGTTTCCTGATACGCCTGCTCGGCCGCCTGAAGCACTTCGACGGATACGTCTTCCGGTACAGGCAGAGACGCGACCGCCACGCCGAGTTCCTTGCGGCTGGTCTCATCAAGGAACTGTAGTTCCGACTGCCGGCGAGTCAGCTCGATTTCGACTTCCGAACGGCGCGCATGACCGGCTTCGATCCGCTGCCGCAGCTCGCGAAGGATCTCATCGACGGCGGCGAGCGTCTCACGATCCTTCGATTCTTCGCTCGCGAGTTCAATTACACTTCGATCGGCTGCTGCGATTTCCTCAGTCAGCGACGTGAGTTTCGCGTCGAGCCCGATGTTCTCGCTCAGGATTCGGGCGCGGGTTTCGCCCCAACGCTGCACTTCTCCCGCGATGCGCTGGCGGCGATTGGACATCTCGCGGAACTGATCCTCGAGACGCGCGAGCGCCGTGCGCTCCCCGCGGTGACGCTCCTCGAGCCCCGCCAGTTTGGCGCGAAGCTGCGAATGCTCTTCGCCAATCCGCTGCGCCTCCATCTGCGCGGCCTCCAGCTGCTCGCGTACGCTTTCCAGAGCCTGCTCGCGCTCGGCGCGCTCGGTATCTTTCTTCTCGACCACTGCGAGATTCGCTTCGCGGCTTTCACGCGCGCGATCTTCCTCCCGTTTTAGACGGTCGAGTTCGAGCCGTGCGACGGAGATCCGCGAGTTGGCGCGATTCATCTCTTCGCCGGCGCGCCGCTGTTCGTGGTCGAGCGAAACGGCTTCTTTCTCACGGGATTGCTGAACCTGACGCAGACGTTCCAGTTCGGCTTCGAGCGCAGCGGTGGCGCGAGAGAGCTCTTCGCTTTCAGCCACAGTGGCGTTCAGCGTCCGCTCCTGCTCCTTCAGCTTCGCGGCGTATTCGCGCATTTCACGCTTCAGGCCGAGCGGGCCGCTGGATTTCTTGCGGCCGCCGCTCAACATACGGCCGTGATAGCACTGTCCATCCGGCAGAAGAAAGAAATCCTCGGGGTGCGCTTCGGCCATCGTGCGCGCCTCTTCCCGCCCGGAAGCCACGTAACATCGCGCCAGCCTCGGCAGCACCTGCCTGGTCTGACCGGAAAGGCCGTTGGTGAAATTGACGAAATCCGCGAGGCGCGGCAGATCGATGCCTTGTGAAGAATCCTGGAAGCCCGCTTCACCTTCCACGACGAAAGTTGCGCGGCCCTCCATCTCCGATCGCACCAGAGCCATCGCCTGCTCCGCATCCGGCCATTGCTTGACCACGATGTACTCGAGTTCGTCGTAGAGAAACTCTTCGGCGGCTCGCTCCCACGCCGGATCCACTTCGACGAAATCCGCCAGCACGCCATCCGGTTTGAACTGGCCGGCGCGGCCGTTCTCGAGCGCGCCCAGCAGCTTTCGCGTCGATTCCGTCGTATAGCTGTGGTGCGAAAGGATGTTCTCGAGCGATTCCCGCCTTGCGCGAAGCCGCGAATATTCGGCGCGAAGCTGGTCGATCCGCTGCCGGAGTTCGGAAGTTGCCCGGCGCTTTTCAGCAAGCTCTGATTCGGTCTGTTTGCGATCCGACGCGACCGTTTGAATTTCAAGCTGCCGCTGCGCGATGTTTTCGGAGAGGCCTTGTTTCACCGCCGTGAGGCGTTCGATCTCAGCGGCCGCGGTCTCTTCTTCCTTGCGAACACGCGCCCGCTCCCGCTCGATTCCGGCGAGATACGTATCCGCCTGAGCGATCTGATTCCGAATATTCGACGCTTCGCCGAGCAGCCGCAGAATCTGGCTGCGCGAGGTTTCGATCGCCTTCTCGGCTTCGCGCACGCGCGCCTGGATGGCGTCGCGGGTTTTGTTGATCACAACCAGACCGGCGCGTGCTTCCTGAATTTCCCGTTCGAGCGCGGCTGCGCTTCCGGCAAGCGCCTCGCGTTCTTTTCCGTTACTGTCAATGCGCGTCTCGAGATCGCCCGTTTCCTGCTCGGCGCGCACCATGCGCTGCTCGATATTCGCGGCCTCGCGAACCTGCGATTCGAGCTGGCCTTTTGTCCGTTCCGCTTCGACGTTCTTTTCCGCCAGAAGACGCCGCGCCTCGGTCAATTTCGCTTCCAGCGCGTAAAAGATCTCCTGCGCCTTCGCGCGCTCGCGGTCGCGTTCGGCTGCCGTGGCGGTCAGGTCCTTCAGCTCCGCCGAGGCCTCTTCGAGCGCTGCAGCCGCTTTTGCCGCTTCGTCCTTCAGGGTGGCGTAGCGGCCGGCAAGAACCGTCCGCAACTGGTTTTCAAGCTCGGTCTTGAGTTCGCCATACCGCTTCGCTTTCGCCGCCTGCCGCTTGAGCGAATTGACCTGCCGCATCACCTCCTCGAGGATGTCGAAAACACGCGCGAGGTTCTGTTTGGCGCTTTCGAGCCGTGCTTCAGCCAGGCGCCGCCGGGTCTTGTATTTCGTAATCCCGGCTGCCTCCTCGATCACGGCGCGGCGATCCTGCGGCTTCGAAGAGAGAATCTGCCCGATGCGGCCCTGCTCGATGATGGCGTAGCTCTCGGGCCCGAGACCGGAGCCCATGAAGATATCCTGGATATCGCGCAGGCGCGCCTGGCGGCCATCGATCAGGTATTCGCTCTCCCCCGAACGAAACAAGCGGCGCGTGATGGTGATCTCGCCCGGCTTATCGCCGGCATGGTGCACTACCGCGTGCCCGTTCGCGGAGTGAATCTCATGCACTTTGTCCTGCACAACGGGCTCGCCCTCGGCCCCGGTCACGGTCGCGTCGGAAGATCCGGCCGGAGTTGCCTCCGAAGCGCCGGCGGATTCCGCGGGCTGGGCGTTCACATGGCCATTTCCATTGCCGTTCTGCAGATAAGGGTCGACCAGAACCATGGTCACGGAAGCCATTCCAACGGGCTTGCGCGACTTCGTACCCGCGAAAATCACGTCTTCCATGCGGGCGCCGCGAAGGCTCTTCGCGGACTGCTCCCCAAGGACCCAACTGATGGCGTCGCTCAGGTTGGACTTGCCGCACCCGTTGGGGCCGACTACGGCTGCGATTCCGCCGCCGTTGAAACGCAGTTCGGTGCGGTCACAGAAGGATTTAAAACCCTGCAGCTCGACCTTTCTCAGCTTCAGCAAAACATGCACCTCTCATACGAGCGCTCGGGGGAGCGAGACCATCCTAACGTGGGCAGAGATGAAAGTAAAGTGCCAAGCATACAGCATTCTGGGCCTATTTTCGAAAGGCCGCAATATCTTGTGGTCGTCATTCCAATTTAGCCTCTTTCAGGGACGGCCACGACGGCTGTCGTTTTTCCAGAAACGCCCTGACGCCCTCTTTGTAGTCCTCGCTGGCCAGCAACTGATCCCGGGTCTGATGGCCAATCCGGCCAGCGTGATCCCAGTCGCGAACCCGGATGCGGTGAACGTAATCGAGGCCGCGGCCGACTGCGATGGGGCTGTAGTGAGAAATGGTTGCCGCGATTGCCCTTGCCCGCGCCAGATGATCGCCGGCGATTTCGTTGACGAGCCCGTATCGCATCGCCTCCTCGGCTCCGAACGTGCGCCCTGTGAGGCTCAGCTCGGTAGCGCGACGCTCGCCCATCGCGAGTTCGACGGCCCGAAACACCAGCACCGGCCACAAGCCGATCCGCACCTCTGTCAGTCCGAAGGTTGCGCCGGGAGCGGACACGGCGATGTGCGCATTAGCCACGAGGCCGGTTCCTCCTGCGATTGCAGGACCGTGAACAGCGGCGATAACCGGTTTTCGAATCCGGTTGATGGTCGTGAACAGCCGCTCATGCAGCCCGGCAAGCTGCATGGAATCCGCGTCGAGTGATTCGCGCAAATCCATGCCCGCGCAGAACGCGGGGCCGTTCGCCGTAATTAGGATCGCGCCCACATCCGCGCTCTGGTCCCCGTGCTCGAACGCGTGAATCAGGTTCTCGCAGAGCTCGACATTGAGCGCATTGCGCTTTTCGGGACGGTTGAGCGTAACCCGCAGAACGCGCTCTTCTTGCTCGAGTTCAATCAACATCGATTTCCATTCCGAGCAGCCCGGCGCCGTACGTCTTGCCCTGCGCATCCACCCGCAAAGACACCGTTCCGCCACCCCCGAGTGATTCATGCAGCAACAGATTGACTGCGGCCAGATTCGGAAGCTCGAATTGCTCGACCCGCCCCTTCACCAGCTCCCCGAAGTACGCTTTCACGCGTTCCGGCGTGACCTCGCGGACGATCGTTGCGTAATACTCCGGCTTCAGCGCAATCACGCCGATGTTGCAGGTATCGCCCTTGTCTCCGGACCGCGTATGCGCGATAGTTCCAAGCGGCTTTTTCATCCGAAGACCTCGTGGCAGGTTGCGATCTCTTCCCGCGGAATCAATGCCGACCAGTAAGCAACGATTTCTCGAACTGGCGGCCGTCCTTCCCCAAAGCCAGTCGCGCCGGGCGGCCCGTTGAGTACCAGCGGAATCAGCTCGCGCGTGAACCGGTCAACGGCTTTGCGATCCTGCCCGCGTACGCCGATGCGAAGCTGCACCTCCGGCGGATCCGGGTTGGGTGGCGCTGCCGGACCATGGCATGCGTTCACGCCAAAATATTCGGTGTAGATTTCTTCGAATCCGAGGCCGAGTTCAACCAGCCGCCGGCGTACGATTTGGTCAGCCGCGCGGGCTTTCCCGAGCGCCTGCGGCCAGGAATAAACCAGCGTGCCGATCGACTTCCATCCGTTGGCATAGCTGATCGAAAGCTTCAGAGTCGGAGGACGCGGACCACCGCGGATGCCCGTCACTCGCACCCGATCCGGCCCTGAATTCTCCAGTTGAATCGACGTGAAATGTGCGACGCAATCTGGCGTAATGTAGTTCCGCGGGTCGCCCAGTTCGTAGAGAAGTTGTTCCTTCACCGTGTCCAGGTTGACGCGGCCGCCGGCGCGTTCATGCTTCGTCACAGTGAATGAACCGTCGGATTCGGCTTCGATGATCGGATAGCCGATATCGGCCATCCGCGGAATGGTCTGCCAGTCGACCTGGCAATTGCCGCCCGAGCACTGCGCGCCGCATTCGATGATGTGGCCAGCAATTGTACCTGCGGCGAGGCGATTCCAGTCCTCCGCGCCCCATCCAAATGCGTGAATCATGGGCGCGAGCGTGAGAGCGGTGTCAGTGGAACGCCCGGCAATTACGACCTGGGCGCCACAATCGAGCGCCGCCGCCAGCGGAAACGCCCCGATATATGCATTGGCCGAAAGGATGCGCGCGCGAATGCCGGCCAGCGGTTCGCCCGTATCCATGTCGCGCATCTCATAGCCTTTGGCCAGGAATTCGTCGATTCGGGAGAACACGTCGTCACCTTGTACGACCGCGACCCTCAATCCCGGAGCGGCTTCCATCACCGCGCGTGCGCATGCCGTTGGATTCACGCCGCCGGCATTGGCGATGACTTTGATGCCGCGCTCGCGCAGCCGCGGCGCAAGCCGGCCGATGAGCGGTGGAAAATCGCGAGCGTATCCGAGATTCGGATTCTCCTGCTTCTGCTTCTGCAGGATCGACATGGTGACTTCGGCCAGATAATCGAGGACCAGAAAATCAATCGGCCCGTCCTCAACCAGCCGTACGGGCGCCTCGAGCCAGTCGCCCCAGAAACCCTGGCCGTTGGCGATGCGAATCATTACATCGTCTCCAGCGCGAGCGGCGTGGCCCGGGGATGATTCATCGCGACTTCGAGCGCCATCACCAGCACCTCGCGCGTTTCAGCAGGATCGATCACCGCATCGCAATGCCCGCGCGCCGCGCCGTATTTGGCATCGAGCCAGCGTTCGTAATCGGCTTTGGTCCGGTCCGTCGCTTCTTTCAAATCTTCCGGCATCGCGCCGCCCTTCTGCTTCACCGCTTCGAGTTCCGCGGCGTAGAGCGCTTGCACGGCAGACTCCCCTTCCATCACGCCGATGCGAGCCGTGGGCCAGCTGAAGGTGAAGTTCGGGTCGAAGCCTTGCCCCGCCATAGCGTAGTAACCCGCGCCGCTCGCGTGATTGATCGTGAGCACAATGCGAGGTACGCTCGCCGTCGACATCGTCTCGACCATCTCGGCGCCCGCCCGGATAATGCCTTCGCTTTCGGCTTCGAGACCCACCATGAAGCCCGAAACATCCTGAACGTAGATGATCGGCGTGCCGGTTCGCTCCGCCAGCTCGACAAAGTAACTGACCTTGCGCGCGGTATCGGCGTAGATAATGCCACCGATGCGCGGCTTCAGGAATCCCCGCCGATTGGCGATCACGGCCACGGGATACCCATTCAGCCGCGCGTTCGCGCACAGCATCTCCGGCGCGAATTCAGCCTGGAATTCCACGAAATCGTCGCGGTCGAAGATGCGGAACAGCACGTCTTCGATCTCGTACGGGAGCCTGTGATCGGGCGGAAGAATCGCATACATTCCGTCAGCCGGAAGCGCAGGCTCGGCTCCCGCAGGCGAAGGGGGCGGCAGCGGCATCTGGCGGAAACGCGTGCGGATCATCTCGAGGCAATCCTCGTCATTCTGCGCGACGTAATGCGCCACGCCGCTGGTCGCGTTATGCAAATGGGCGCCGCCGAGAGATTCCTGATCGATCGATTGCCCGGTCGCGCCTTTGACGAGATTCGGGCCACCCAAGCCCATGAAGCTCGTATGTTCGACCATGAAGATGACGTCGCTGAGCGCGGGAAGATAGGCGCCGCCCGCAATGCACGGACCCATTACGGCGGCAATCTGCGGCACACGGAGCTTGCGCCGCATAAGCGAATTATAGAAGAAAATTCGCCCCGCGCCGTACTGGCCCGGAAAAATCCCATCCTGCCAGGGCAGATTCACACCGGCCGAATCGACCAGATAGACGATGGGAACGCGATTGCGCATCGCGACCTCCTGCGCGCGCAGGATCTTCGTGATCGTCTCCGGCCACCATGCGCCGGCCTTTACAGTCGCGTCGTTCGCGACGATTACGGCGAGCCTTCCTTCAATGCGGCCGATCCCCGTGACCACACCCGCCGCAGGGGCCTGGCCGTCGTATTTGTCGTACGCGACCAGCAGGCCGATTTCGAGAAAACGCGTGTTTCGATCGAGCAGCCGCCCGATGCGCTCGCGCGCGGTCAGCTTGCCGGCGCGATGCTGGCGCTCGATCCGCGCGGTCCCGCCGCCTTCCCGAAGCTTCGTTTCCAGATGATGAAGAGAGTCGACCAGATGGCGCATATGCGCCATCCGGGCAAGTTTTTCGGCTGAGTTGGGGGAATCAGAGGGGGTTTCCGGAGGCATCCGGAAATTAGTGTATCGGTCAGCGCGCCTGCAAAGCCTGCGCCTGCAAAGCCTGATCGATACTCGCGATATTCTTGCGCGCGAATTCCGCCTCGGCGAGGTTCGGATTCAAATCAATCATCTGCTGAAACTGCGTACGGGCTGCGGCGAAATCGCCGACATTGCCCTTTTGTTGTCCCAGCCGCGCATAACAGAGCGCGATCGCGTAATGCGTCAGCGGGTCTTCTTTGTCATAGGCAAGCGACTTCTGGCAATCGGAGATCGCCTGAACAAACTGATCCAGCTTGCGCTCGGAATCGCACAGCCCGAAATAAGCCCAACTCCGAAGATCCCGCCAGATATCGGCCTGAGATGCGCGCTTCTTTTTCCCGACCCCCGCGAGATAGCCCAGAACGTAATAGTTCAACCTGCCCGCAACGCCGCTGTCGAAATTGCTCAGCCGCAGATAGTTCGCGTATTCGGTACGCGCATCCGCGAAGTTTTTACTGAGCCGCAAACTTTCCGCCAGCCAGAAATGCGCTTCCCCGTTATTCGGCGCAAGGCTGATCGCGTTGTGCGCCGCCTCGATCGATTGCGAATAAGCTTCCTTGCGGCATAGCGCCTGGGAAAGCAGATACCAGGCCATGGAATTTTTCGAATCCCGGCCGACCACGCGATTGAGCTGCCGAACGGCCTCATCCAGATCGCCCGCATCCAGCAGCATACCGGCATAACTCGCGCTGGCCTCGATATAGTCCGGGTCGATCTTCAGCGCCTGCTGGAAATATTTGGCAGCGTTTTCGTCATCGAAAAGAGCGTTGTAAGTGCGGCCAAGATAGAGAGCGGCTTCGCTGTAAGTCGCATCCATCGAAAGGGCCTGCTGGAACTCACTGACGGCGGCTTTGTAATTCGATGCTTCGCCTTTCGTGTAGAACGCAAGGCCCTTATCGAAGTGCTCGACCGCGGCCCGCGGCCTGCGCCTCGGAATCAGGATGCGAATGGTAACAGTCGTCGCCTGTCCA
>Ga0207667_10008291_pt1 | contig 12361 bp, 8 predicted proteins | sample KBSCornC52_FD_184301 | JGI IMG/M metagenome (GOLD analysis project Ga0207667, IMG submission 184301) | Corn rhizosphere microbial communities from Kellogg Biological Station, Michigan, USA - KBS Corn C5-2 (SPAdes) (version 2) | ecosystem: Host-associated > Plants > Roots > Rhizosphere > Soil ...
TGCATGGCTGCGCCTCGTCAGCGCTCTCAGGCAAAGCACCATGCTGATCACCATCACGAGGGCGCAGATCGCCCCCAGCAGGGCGCTCGCATAGGCCATGGCCATGCGCTCGCCCGGCCACAGCTTGGCGAGCAGCGGCACGGCAATGCCGCCGACGCTGAGGCCGACCAGGTTCGAACAGGCCGCGTAGATGGCCATCAGCCGCCCGCGCATGTTGCCGGGGCCGATGGTCACCAGCGCCAGCGGTGCCAGGGTGCCGCTGGAGTTGAGCAGTTTTACCAGGGCCACGCCGCAGGCGATCAGCAATGCCGATTGCCCCAGCGGGGAGAGCACCAGCGCGGGGGCCGTCAGCACGGTCGAGATCAGCATGGCCACGATGATGCCGCGGGCGGAGCCGCGGTCCTGAAGCCGCCGCGCCAGCCACGGCCAGCACACGGACCCCGCCAGGGCCGCGGGCACGCCGATCGTGCCGAGGAGAAACCCGACCTGGCTCGCCTCCAGCCCGTAGAGCCGGATCAGCAGGGTCGGCGCCCAGCTGGTCAATCCGTACACGGCTGAAGCGATGGCGCAGCACGCTGCGTAGAACGGCGCGTAGACCCCGGCACTGGCCTCGTGCAGGAATGCCTGCCAGCTCGGGTCCGCGGGACGAGCATCCCGCGCCTGGTCCTGCCGAGCCGGTTCGCGAACGGTCAGCAGGAGCACCAGCGCGAGCGCCACGCCGGGCAGGCCGATGATCAACATGGTGATGCGCCACGGCGCCATCGCAAGATCCGGTGCGATGAGATGGGCGAGGCGCAGCGCGCCGCCCCCGATCGCCAGCGCGCCGGTGCCCATCACCGCCGCGATCGTGCCATAGGTCGCCACCGGGACGGTGCGCCGCTCGCGGCTGAACAGGTCGCCGATCAGCGAGATCGCCGCCGGCCCCAGCACGGCTTCTCCCGCGGCAATGCCCGAGCGGCACAGCGCAAGCGTGGCAAAGTCATGCACGAAGGCCGAACCGGTGGTCGACAGGCTCCACACGGTCACCCCGGCCACGACGATCCGGACCCGATGCGACCGGTCGATCAGGTGCGCCAGCGGAAAGCCGATCAGCGAATAGACTGCCGCGAAGCCGACCCCGAGCAGCAGGCCCATCTGGCTGTCGCTGAGGCCCAGCTCCAGCGAAACGTCATGGGCTACCAGGGAAAGGATGTAGCGATCGACGAACGACAGCGCCGACAAGGCGCACAGCAGCGCCACGCAATACCATGCCTGTGCGGCGGACCGGTCGTTCATCGGCGGACCGCCCCGAACACTCCCAGAGAACCAGTGCACTTCAACCCTTGCCGCGAACCAGTCTCAAGCATGATCGCCTCCCGGCCGATGATCAGATTGCGGCAAGTCCGGCCCCACCGCCGGCGCCCGTGACGATCAGTTATCCTCGAGCATGAATTGCCCGGCGATCGGCCGGCCGAAGGCACGGGCGGAAACGATCGGATTGTAGTACTCGCGATTCCACAAGACCTTGCCGTCGAGAATGTCCATCCGCACCACGTAGCGGTTGCGGTATTCCGCGCCCGATTGCATCGTCAGGTCGCCGCGCATCTCCAGGAACAGCCGCGAACCATCCGGATTGAGGGTCAGGTCGAGGTCCGAGAAGGGGCGGATTTCGCCTTCCAGGCTGAAGGCCACCCGCCAGAATTCGAGGCAGGCCGCAATACCCTTGAAAACCCGGTATTGGCCCGGATCGGTCCGGCCGCTCTCGCTGAACGGAAGCTCGATGACGATGTTCTCGTGCATCAGCGACTCGATCAGGGCCAGGTCCTTGGTCTCGATCGCCTGTTCCCATGCTCGCAGAACGGCTAGTGTCCGGGCCCGGCCGGCCGGGTCATCGGGCGGGCTGACGTAGCTGTCGATGATTCCATCGAGAAGCGTTGCTTGCTGGGTCATGCTCAATCTCCCGGACGATTGGTTTGTTTGTTCAGGCCGCTGCCGCCGCGCGTCCGGCCAGCATGCCGAAGGTTGCGGATGAGGACAGCGAGGTCCCGCTGAAGTAGCCCGCTCCATGGAACCCGCCGACAACTTCGCCGGCGGCATAGAGCCCGGGAATGGCCTCGCCCATCCAGTCCACCACGGCCATGTCGCCATTGGCGGTGATCCCGCCATAGGTAGAGGTCAGGGCATTGCCGCTGGCCGCGATGCAGAATGGCGCTTCCTCGACCGTCATCAGGTTGAGGGTCCGGCCGAAGTCCGGATCGGACCCGTTGCGCACATTCTCGTTGTAGCGGGCAATCGTCGCTTCCAGCGCATCCGGGTCGATCTGCATGGACCTGGCGAGATCGGCGATGGTGTCGGCGGTGCGGATATAGCCCCCGGTGATGCCTTCCTGGTAATTGTTGACCGAACTGTCCTCGATTGCGGTGTTGAGCACCTTGGCGTCGAAGATCTGGAAGGCCACGCCGCCGGTCTGCGCCATGCCGGCGCTGCCCAGCGCCTTGTAGGTCTGCCCTTCGTTGACGAAGCGCTGGCCCTCGGCATTGACCATGATTCCGCCGGCGAGGAAGCTGAACAGCAGCGGCGGCACTTCGTCGGCACCTTGCACGCCATGCGGATAGTTGCGGATCGCACCGCCGAACGAACCCGCAACGTAGCCGATGTCGGCCAGGCCCGCGCCAAGGTCGCAGGCCATCATCAGGCCGTCGCCGGTGTTGGCGACACCCCCGTGCTTGATGGCATCGAGCAGCTCCGGAGCGAAGATGCCGAGGAGTTCGCGGGAGCGCGAGAATCCGCCGGTGGCGAGCACTACCCCCCGCTTCACCGTCACGTTGACGATCTGGTCTCCGAAGGCGACGATCACTTCGTTCACGCGCCCGCTGTCGGCGTCCCGCATCAGCTTCATGCCGGAACACTTGGTGGCGAAGGTGATGTTGGGGTGGGCCCTGGCCGCCATGTTCAGGTTGGTGACGGCGCGGCCCGTGCCGGTTTCATGCAGGCACCGGTCCATCTGCATGAGCCTGAACTTGACGCCGTGCGCCTTGAGGAATTCGTAGGCGTCGAGTTGATTGAGGACGAAGGCTTCCACGAGCGCGGGATTGTTCTTGCCCTTGCCGGTCTCGAACAGCCGCTTGCGCAGGTAGTCCAAATCCTCGTTATAGCCGGCTTCCAGCATCAGGTCGGTGCCGGCAAAGACGAAGCCGCCGCCGGCCATGGCCGAACTGCCCCCCGGCTGCGAGGCTTTTTCCAGCAGGAGGACCTGTGCGCCCGCCTCGGCCGCGGCCAGGGCGGCGCAGTGCCCGGCCATGCCGGAGCCCAGCACCACGACATCCGCGGTCTGCGGAATCTCACCTTGTTCGTGCAACATGTTCTCGCTCTCCCCGCTCAGGCCTGGAAGCCCGGGCCATGCCCGGTCACGACCCGCGCAATATCTCCAATCTTCTCAGGATACCCGCGCTCGCGCCAGGCAATGTGCAGGTCGGGGCGCAACAGCAGCACCGAAGCCTTCAGCGTCTCGCGCACGTGCGGCTCGTCCAGCCGGACCACCTCCAGCGGGGCGCCGATCTCGGCGAACGCCGCTTCCATGGCGGAACTGTCGTAGCTTCCGGTGAGATCGAGCAGGGTATAATCGTTGCCGAGCACGTCCTGGAGGGCGCGGCCGTCCTTCAGCCACATATGGGGAATGCGGATACCGGGCCGGCCGTGGGGGACGATCTTGCTGAATTCCCAGTGGGGGACATTGCCGGGCTCGTGCGCGACAAGGGTCGATCCGGCATAGGAATAGCAGGTCTCCGCCCCGACCATGCCGTGCATGCGGCCATGCTGGCGGGTGAAGGTTTCGGCCAGTCGGGCGCGGGCGGCATCGGCGGCGGGGCCGAATTCCAGCACTTCGCGGGTTACCGTGTTGGGCCAGAAGCTGGCGCCGTCAGCGGCCCAGCCCGAGGCTTCGACGTTGCGGATGCCGACCGGGCGGCGTTCGGCTTCGTAGGAGTTGAGCAGTTCCGGCCCACCCCAGCCCTGGATCGTTCCGGCCAGCTTCCACGACAGGTCGATCGCGTCGCCGATGCCGGTGTTCATGCCGAGACCGCCGGTGGGAATGACGAGGTGCACGGCGTCGCCGGCCATCAGCACCCGCCCGTCGCGATAGCGCTCGGCCACGCGCAGGTGCGGGCGCCATGAAACCACGTGGCCGATGCGCAGGTCGCAATCGAACCCGATCAGCTCGCGCAGCAGCTTGGCCCAGTCGGTGCCTTCGGGCAGCGGCGAGTGCAGGGTGAACTCCTTGCGCGAGCCCTGGGCGACGATCGAGTTGCCGCCGGTCACGAAGCTGTAGTGGCGGCCTTTCCCCACGGCCATGCGCTCGTAGAGATCGTCGGACTGGAAGATCACCTGGCGCAGGTCGGTCGGCGCCGAGACTCCCTCGAGCGTGATCCCCAGCAGCCGGCGCACGGTGCTGCGGCCGCCATCGGTGCCGATGAGATAGCGGCAGCGGAAGGTCTCGATGGTGTCGTCGGTCGCGGCCAGGGTGGAGTCGCTGTCGAGGTCGGCCGGTGAGGGCGTGATCGGGCTCTCGCCGCTGCCGGTCCGGCGGGCCCTGACGGTCACCCCGGTGTCGTCCTGCTCGAAGCCGACCAGCTCAAGCCCGTAGCGGACATTGGTGTTGGGCGTCTCGTGCTCGGCAATCTCGCGCAGCAGCGGCTCGAGGTCGTTCTGCGCCACCAGCTGGTAGGGCTCGAGCGGCAGCGAGGCGTCGGTGCAGGCCGCCACCTGCGCGCGCTTCTCGGCGACGCAGGGGAACGGGATGGTGGCGATCGGCGGCTCGTTCAGCGTGCGCACCAGGAACACGTCCATCGGATTGTCCGCCGGATAGCCCAGCGCCCGAACCCTCTCGACGATGCCCATGCGGCGATAGATCTCCATGGTCCGCGCGTTGGAGCGGTCCATCTTCGGCCAGGGGGCGGTGCTGGGGTCGCGCTCCATGATCATGGTGGAGATGCCACGGCGGCCGAGGTCGATCGTCATGGTCAGGCCGACCGGACCCGCGCCCGCAATGATCACGTCGAAATCGTACGTCTCGCCAGACATGGCAAACCTTCCCGCAAATGCTGCACTGTTTTGTTGCGGCCAGCTTGCCGGGGCGGGCGCGGGCTGGGCAGTGACAATTTAGTCAAACCGGGTGTGCGCTTGACCATAGCCGCGCCCGCGGCCTAGGCCAGGCCGGTGGAAAGTCCGGCATCAGGGCCGCTCGGCGCGGGGGAGGGCAGCGGTGCGTTATCGCCTGCCGTCGCTTAACGCCCTGCGCGCGCTCGAGGCGGCCGGGCGGCGCGGCAGCCTGTCGGCCGCGGCCAAGGAGCTGGGCGTTTCGGTCGGCGCGGTCAGCCGCCACATCTCGCTGCTCGAGGGCTATTTCGGCCGCACCCTGCTGCGCCGCCACACCTCGGGCGTCGAGCCCACGCCCGACTGCGCGGCCTATCTCGCCACCCTGCAGCGGGTGTTCGACGAGATCGACAGCGCCAGCCACCGCCTCGCCACCGCACGCCAGCGCGACAACACGCTGAAACTGCGGTTCTATTCGACCTTCACCACCGAATGGCTGTCGGGCCGCCTCGCCGATTTCCGCGCCCGTCACCCGGAGATCCGGCTCGACCTCAACCTGTCGATCAAGGACGCCGAGTGGCGCGACGACGACTTCGACATGGCCCTCACCGGGCGCCCCCCCGCCGGCGACGAATTCCGCTGCGACCGCCTGTTCGAGACCTATTTCGCCCTGGTCTGCTCGCCCGCGCTCGCCGGCGAGACCCCGTGGACCGATCCCGCGCGGCTCGCCCGCGAAACGCTGCTGATGTCCCCGCGCGAGGCCGACCTGTGGTTTCCCCTGCTCGGTGCGCTCCACGCGCTGCCGCCCGACGATCAGCGCTGGATCCGCTTCGATTCCCTCAGCATGACCTACCAGGCCGCCCGCCAGGGCGCCGGGGTGGCCCTGGGCAACCTGTTCATGATCGCCGACGACCTGCGCGAAGGGCGGCTCGTCCTGCCGTTCGACCAGGTCTTCGCGGCGAATCTGCCGCACTATATCGTCACCCGCCGCGGCCGTCCCGACGGCCCGGCGCTGACCGCATTCCGCACCTGGCTGCTCGAGGTGACGCGCTCGGCCGGGTCCGAACTCGAGGGGATGCTGAAGCAGCGCGAGGTCACCCCCTTGCCCTTCACGATGGCCCCGCTCCCCGGCGGCGCGGCCGATGCCGGAGACCCGCTCAGCGACCGGTGAAGCGCGGCTGGCGCTTCTCGCGGAAGGCCGTGATCGCCTCGACGAAGTCCTCGGTCGCGGCGCATTGCGAGGCATGGAGCCGCTCGGCCTGAAGCTGGTCGTCCAGGGCTGAGGTTTCGCTCTGCCGCATCAGCGCCTTGCTGCGCAACAGGGCGGCCGGCGGCAGGGCCAGCAGTCTGGCCAGCACCTCGTCGGTTTTCGCGTCGAGCTCGGCATCGGCCACGAGGAAATTGACCAGCCCGAACCGCTCCGCGTCCACCGCGCTCAGCCGGTCGCCCAGCAGGGCCATCTCCATCGCCTTGCGCCCGCCGATCTGGCGCGGCAGCAGCCAGGATTCGCCGTGGTCGAACACGTGGCCCAGCTTGACCTGGGGCAGGCTGATCTTCAGCGTTTCCGAAGCGACGACGAGATCGGCAACCAGCAGGAACTGCACGCCAAGCCCGATCGCATGGCCGCGCGCGCCGATCACGATCGGTTGGGGCAGGGCGCGAAAGGCGCGCAGCAGCGGCTGAATCTTGGTGGCGAGCCCATGGTAGAAGGCCCGCTCCCGCTCGCTCGGCGTCGGCTTGGCCACATCGGCGATGTCGCCCGTGTCCGAGCCCGTGCACAGGTCCTTGCCGGTATGGCGGATGGCGACGACGCGGCAGTCCGGGGCCTCGGCGAGGTCCCGGGCCATCTCGGTCAGGTCGATGATCATCTCCGGGCTGAAGGCGTTCATCAGCTCGGGACGGTCGATGGTGATCGTGGCGAGGCCCTGGCCTATGCGCAGGGTAAGACGGTCAGCCACTGTGTCGTCCTTCCCGCGGTCGGCTAGGGTCCGTACTCAATTACCACGCCTTCGAGGCGCCCAAATGGCGAACATATCGGACCAAATTGGCCGCAGGGAAGGCTGGTTGCCTTTCCAAGGCCGATTTGGTTCGAGATGGAAGCCATTCGGTCGCCCCGGAGGGGTTTGGACTGAATGGCCCATTGCTGCGTCGGCAATCCTTGAAATATCGACATATTCCTGCGTCTTGCCTCCTAGCACTGAGCCATTCAGTCCAAACCTCGAAGGCGTGGTAATTGAGTACGGACCCTAGATCAGGCGCGCATTGTCATAGGCGTGGGCCACGTTGGCGAAGATCGTCCCGGCATTCTCCGAGGTCACGTCGTTGGCATCGCCGACGACGATCACGCGCGCGCCCATTGCTTCGGCGGCCTCAACCAGCGAGCGCTCCGACTTGCGCTCGCTCGCAAAGACGATGGTGTCGACCTTCGGCAGGTCCACCGGCCCCGCCGGCGTCTCCAGCTCGATCGCGTCGCCGTCCTTGAGCACGATCTCGTGGACGTCCTTGATCCGCGTGACGTGCTTGGCATTCTGGCGGTTGAGCAGATACCAGCGGTCGTGCGCGGCCAGCTTGTAGCCGAAATGGTGGCCCGGCTCGGCCACGGTAACCTTGGCGCCGGCCTGGGCCAGATAGTCGGCAATCACCATGCCGTTCTGGTCGCCGCCGACCACCAGGGCCGTCTCGCCGATGGGCAATTTCTCCTCGACGAGGTCGTCGAGCAGCACGATTTCCGTGTTTTCGGCGCCCAGCACCATCTCGATCAGGTTCTGCGGGATCGCGGGCAGGCTGCCCGAGGCGATGAACACGATATCGGCCTTCGACTCCTGCAACAGGGCTTCGCTGACTTCGGTGCCAAGGCGAACGTTGACGCCCAGCTTTGCCAGCTGGCGCTCATACCAGGGCACGATGTCGCCGATTTCCTGCCGGCCCGGCATCTGGCGGGCGAGCAGCATCTGGCCGCCAAGCTGCGCCCGCCGTTCGAACAGCGTCACCTCGTGACCGAGAAAGGCCGACATGCGCGCGGCTTCCATGCCGGCAAGGCCACCGCCGACCACGACCACCTTCTTGGCGCGGTCCTTCGCCGAGCCTTCGATGTCGACGCAGGACAGCTCCCGGCCGACCCGCGGGTTGACCACGCAGCTGGCGTCCGCACCGCCCTTGTGACGCATGGTGTGCTCGTCGATGCAGCCCCGGCAGTCGGCGAGGCAGGGGCGGATTTCGGCAAGGTCGCCCACCCGGACTTTCGCGAAGAACTGCGAGTCCGCGATGGTCGCACGGCCGAAGCACACGATGTCGGCCTTGCCCTCGGCAATCACGTCGCGCGCCATCTGCGCGGTCTTGATGCGGCCCAGCGTGGCGATCGGCACCGGCGAATGGGGCCTGACCGCCGCGGCCAGATCCGTGTAACACCCTTGCGGTTCGTACATCGGCGGGATGGTGAGCTGCGGAGTGCCGACCAGGCCCGCGGTGATCGTGATGAAATCGGCGCCGGCCGCGGCGGCGAGCGGGGCGAGCCGGCAGCTCTCCTCGATCGTCCAGCCCTTGTCGCCGAGGAAGTCGCTGCCGTTGTACTTGAGGCCGACCGCGATCCGCTGGCCGACCGCCTCGCGCACGGCCGCGACGATCTCGAGCAGGAAGCGGGTGCGGTTCTCGAAGCTGCCGCCGTATTCGTCGGTCCGGCGGTTGAACAGCGGGGTCATGAAGTTGCTGATCAGGTAGCCGTGGGCGCCATGGATCTCGACGAAATCGAAACCGGCATCGGCGCACCGGCGGGCGGCGGAGGCGTAGTGCTGCACCGTCTCGTGGATGTCCTCCAGGGTCATCGCCCGGTTGGCGACGGACACTTGCCGCGAGGTCGCATCCCCCATCGCATTGCGGACGTTGGACGAGAGTCCGGACGGCGACATCAGTCCTTCGAGATTGGTGCCCTCGGTACCGCCGCCGTGCCACAACTGGATGCCGAGCCGGGTATCGTGCTGGTGCACGGCATCGACCATCCGTGCCAGCGACGGGACGATGTGGTCGCTGTAGAGCTGGATCCCGTGCGAATCGCTCTGCTTCTGGGGAACGACCCGCGAAGCGCCGATGGTCATCATGCCCGGCTCGCCGCGCGCGCGCTCGACCAGATAGGCAACCATCTGGGGATCGATTTCCCCGTTCCCGTCGACCTTGATGCCGGCCGACATGCCCGACATGGCCATGCGGTTGGAAACCGTCATCGGCCCGATCTTGAGGGGCTGGAACAGCTCGGGAAGCAGGTCTTCGCCTGCGTGGCGGGCGGCAGTGATGGTCGACACGCTGTCTCTCCGTTCGTACCGGTCTGCGCCGGCGAATCTGGCTGGCCTGGGCCGCCAGCCATTTCTCTGATTGGTACAAGCGAACTATGCGTGTGGCAAGCACGACGCAGGGTTCAAGAGCCCAGTTTTTATAGGCGTGGCAGCTTGCTATGTCCAATGTGTAGAGCGAACGTTTTACCCTGGCTTTCGCAAACTTCAGCCGCGCTGGCTGGAGACCGAGACCACCTCGCCGGTCATGTAGCTGGAAAGATCCGAGGCCAGGAAGATCATGACATTGGCCACCTCCCACGCCTTGGCGGACCGGCCGAAGGCTTCGGCAGCCTCCAGCTCGGCGATCGTCTCGGCGCTGACTGCCTTGGTCAGGAACGGATGGACCACAAGCGACGGCGAGACGGCATTGATGCGCACCTCGTGCTCGGCCGCTTCAAGCGCGGCGCAGCGGGTAAAGGCCATGACCCCGGCCTTGGCCGCGGCATAATGCGCCTGCCCCTTCTGGGCACGCCAGCCCAGCACCGAGGCATTGTTGACGATCGTCCCTTGCCGGCGCGCATACATCGCCGGGAGAAAGGCCCGGCTCATCCGGAACACGCTGCCCAGGGTCACGTCGAACACCCGGTACCATTCGGCATCGGTGATCTCGACCACGGGCACTTCGCTGCCGTATCCGGCATTGTTGATCAGCACGTCGACGTGCCCGAGCTCGGTGACGGCGAAGGCATGCAGGCGGTCGATCTGGTCCTGCTGCGTGACGTCGCAGGGGCAGGTGAGGGGACGCGGGCGGCCGGTCTCCCCGGCCAGCCGGTCCGCCGCCTCCTCGAGCCGGCGCGCGTGATGGTCACAGATGAGGACCGTGGCCCCTTCCTCGGCGGCGCGCCGCGCCACGGCATAGCCGATGCCGGTGCCGGCTGCGGCGGTCACCACCACGGTCTTGCCGCGCAGGAGGTCGCGCGGCTCGGGGTAGGTGGGTTCGCTCATGCCGGCCCGCAATCAGCGGACGGAGACGGGGTTGAGCTGACCGGCGCGCACCATCTCGAGCAGGGCATTTTTGTTGAACTTGCCGGTGGGATTGAGCGGCAGGGCTTCGATCTCGGCCCACATGGCCGGAACCTTGAAACTGGCCAGGCGCTCGCGGCAGAACTGGCGAAGCTCGGCGAAGTCGAGGTGCCGCCCTTCGGCGGGCTGAACGGCGGCCAGGAGGATCTCGCCCCATTTCTCGTCCGGCAGGCCCACGACGGCAGCCTGGGCGACGGCCGGGTGGGTGTAGAGGCAATCCTCGATCTCGCGCGGGTAGATGTTGACCCCGCCGCGGATGATCATGTCCTTCAGTCGCCCGCTGATCGAGACGTAGCCTTTTTCGTCGATCGAGCCGAGGTCGCCCGATTTCAGCCAGCCGTCCGGAGTGATCGTCGCGCGGGTATCGGCCTCCCGGCCATAGTAGCCCAGCATGATCTGCGGGCCGCGGAAGCACAGTTCGCCCATCGTGCCGGTCGGCAGGTTGGCGCTGGTCTCGGGATCGTGGACCTCGACTTCCACGCCGGGCAGGGCGCGGCCGATCGTGTTCGCCAGCTCGTGCGCGCCGTCGTCCCGGGCGGTGTTGGTGGTCGGCCCGCCGGACTCGGTCAGGCCGAAGCAGATCAGCATCGGGCAGCCGATGCGCTTGGTGACCCGTTCGAGCAGGGCCGGGGCGACCGGCGAGCCGCCGGCCATGATGAAGTCCAGGCTGGAGAGGTCGTACTTGTCGAAGTCGGGGTGGTCGAGCATGGCCACGACCATGGTCGGCACCATCAGCGTGCCGGTGCAGTGTTCGGCCTGGATCAGGTCCAGCGCCAGTTGCGGATCCCATTCGCGCATCTGCACGAAGCAGCCGTGCCGCGAGAAGGTCGCGAACAGCGAAACAACGGCTCCGCCGATATGGTACATCGGCATGCAGTTGAGCCAGACGCCGTGGTGGCGCATCTCGCAGCAGTCGGCCACGAACCGTGGCGGATTGTGGAAGCCGTTGTGCAGGATCGCGCCCTTGGGCCGGCCGGTCGTGCCTGAAGTGAACTGGATCAGCGCCGGGTCACGCGGGCCGACGACCGGCAGGTCTCCCGTCGTCGGGGCATTGGCGAGGAATTCGTCCCAGTCGGAAAAGGACAGCAGTTCCAGCTCGGGCAGGACCGTCGCCTTGATCGACCGGGCCGAGGCCGCGATGTCGTTGGAGCGCCAGGCGTCGACGTGGAACAGCGCATGGGCCTCGGAGTCCTGGAGAATGCCGGTAAGCTCCGATTCCGTATAGGCCGGGTTGGCCTGGACCAGGATCATTCCGGCAAGGAGGATCCCGAATTCGAGGATGATCCATTCGGGGGTATTGGGCGAACACAGCGCGATGCGCGAACCCGGCTCGAACCGGGCGAGGAGGCCGCGGGCGACCTGCTCGGCCTCGGCCAGCAGCTGGCTGTAGGTCCAGCGCCGGCGCAGCGCCGGGTCGTGCACGCCGTCGACGATGGCCAGCTTGTCGCCCGATTCCCGGGCCGCTTCGCGCAGCAGGTCGCCCAGCGCGATGTCGCGCACGATGCCCCGGTACCGCTTCGAGACTTCAATCTGCTGATCGGCGCCGACCTTCGACAAAATCCACCTCCAGATCGTCGGTCCCGGGTTGCGCGTCCGGGCCGCGTGCTTGAATGTCGCTGTTCATGATCCTGCCGCCCACCGGCACTTGCGACTGTGGGCGTCAGCCGCTCATGACGATCGCAAAAGTCAGCAAGCGCGTCCCACTGTCAATTCGTGCGCGGGAACTACCGCATATATGGCAGTTCCGCGCCCGTCTCGTTCGGGTTCGGGAGTACTGATATCCGGTAGGCCGAAATCAGGAGTCGAGGATGTCGGAGTTGTTCGATCTTTCCGGGAAAAATGTACTGATTACAGGCGGTTCCCAGGGGCTAGGCAACATGATGGCCGAAGGCCTGCTCCGCGCCGGCGCCCGCGTAATCATCACCTCGCGCACGTGTGAAGTT
>Ga0207667_10008294_pt1 | contig 12359 bp, 8 predicted proteins | sample KBSCornC52_FD_184301 | JGI IMG/M metagenome (GOLD analysis project Ga0207667, IMG submission 184301) | Corn rhizosphere microbial communities from Kellogg Biological Station, Michigan, USA - KBS Corn C5-2 (SPAdes) (version 2) | ecosystem: Host-associated > Plants > Roots > Rhizosphere > Soil ...
CCCGCGCAGCGTCTCCACCATCAGCGCCGCGCCAGCCGCAGCCAGACATTCGTAGACATCGACAGCAGTCTCTTCCAGGCCAATCGGCACTACCTGGGCCAGCAGCAGGTCCCCGGTGTCGAGGCCTGCGTCGAGCCGCATCGTCGTCACGCCCGTCAGCACCTCTCCATTCGCTACTGCCCACTGAATCGGCGCAGCCCCGCGATACTTCGGCAGGAGCGACCCATGCAGGTTGATGCACCCAAACCGTGGCAGATCCAGCATCCACTGCGGAACGATGCGCCCGTACGCCACTATCAGAATCGCGTCGGGGCGGATGGTCTCCAGCTCCGCGCGAAACTCCGGGTTGTGTTTAATCTTCTCCGGCTGAACTACACGAATCCCATGCTCCGCCGCCACGCTCTTCACCGGAGGAGCCAGCAACTCCATGCCCCGCCCCGCCGCGCGGTCAGGCTGCGTCACCGCCAGCCGGACATCATGTCCTGCTGCGATCACCGCCTCCAGCGTGGGCACCGCGAACTGCGGCGTCCCGCAAAAAACGAGCTTCACCACTCACCATTCTTCTGCATCTTCTTAATCTTGCGGATCGTCAGGTCGCGCTTCAGCCGGCTCAGCCGGTCGATAAATAAGATGCCGTCCAGATGGTCGATCTCATGCTGCATCGCGCGCGCCAGCAGCTCGGTCCCTTCCACCTCGAACCACTTTCCGGTAACGTCCTGCGCCTTCACCTTCACCCAGGCCGCGCGCGACACCTTGTCCCGAATCTCCGGCAGGCTCAGGCAGCCTTCTTCCTCCAATTGTTTTCCCTTGCGCTCCACAATCTCCGGATTAATCAGAACAATCTTCTCGTCAGGGTTCTTCCTGAAGCTGCAATCGATCACGGTCAGCCGCTGCGAAAGGCCAATCTGCGGCGCGGCCAGCCCTATGCCCTGCGCTACGTACATCGACTCGAACATCTCTTCAACAAGCTGCTTCAGCTTTGCGTCGAAGACCATCACGGGCTCGCCGCGCTTCATCAGCACCGGGTCCGGCCACTTCACCACCTGATGTATCTTTGCCGTTGTCTCGCTCATCAGTACGCTCGAATCTGCTCGCAATAGCCGTTGAAGTTCCGCTGCATTTCGCCGAGCGAATCTCCGCCGAACTTCTCCACTACCAGCCGCGCCACCGTCAGCGCGACCATCGCCTCCGCCGCGACACCGGCTGCCGGAACGACGCAGACATCGCTGCGCTCATAGGCAGCCTTCACCGGCTCGCGCGTCTCGAAGCTCACGCTCGCAAGCGGTCGGCGCAGCGTCGAGATCGGCTTCAGGTATCCGCGCACCACAATATCCTCGCCGTTGGAAATCCCGCCCTCAAGGCCACCGGCATTATTGTGCTCGCGCGAAAACTTTGTAAAGCTCTCGCCCTCGTAGCCAATTGCGTCGTGCACAGCCGAGCCGACGGACTCAGCCGCTGTTACACCTCGCCCAATCTCGACCGCCTTGACCGCCTGGAGGCTCATCACCGCCTGGGCCAGAAGCCCGTCCATGCGCTCGTCCCAGTTCACGTGCGTTCCCACGCCGGGGGGCAGGCCATGCACCACGACCTCAAACACGCCACCGACCGTGTCGCCAGTGCGCAGCACCGCATCGACCTCGGCCTTCATCGCCGCTTCGCTCTCCGGGTCAACGCAGTTCAGCAAGACCTCATCCTTCGCCTGCAACGCCACAATCTCGTCCCACGTCGCGGGCCGCGAAAGCTCCGCCTTGCCTACGCGAATCACGTGGCTGGCGACCTCGACGCCAAACGCCCGCAACAGCAGTTTGGCCAACGCGCCAGCGGCCACACGCGCCGCGCTCTCTCGTGCGCTCGCCCGCTCCAGCACGTAGCGCGCATCGGGAAAGTCGTACTTCAAGCTGCCTGCAAGGTCCGCGTGGCCGGGTCGCGGAGAAGCGACAGCCTTATGCTTCGCCGCATCGCCAGCCTCAACCGGCAGAATCTCCGTCCAGTTCTTCCAGTCGTTATTGGCCAGCGTCATGGCAATCGGCGATCCGATAGTTTTGCCATGCCGGACACCGCTCAGAATGTGCGCCGTGTCGCGCTCGATGCGCATCCGGCCCCCGCGGCCATAGCCCTTCTGCCGCCGCCACAGTTCACGGTCAATAAACTCCTGCGCGACGGTGACGCCCGCCGGCATACCGCTCACCACGGCCACCAGGCTCTCGCCGTGACTCTCTCCCGCTGTTGAAAATCGCAACATTTATCTCACTCAGACCTGGATTAAATTGTAGCAACTGCGGCAAATTCCAACGCCCGGGCCGCATCCTGACACATTATTCGCCCTTCAAATAAGCGCGGCTGTTCAGCACCGGCCTGTCCAGGCTGCGCACCCAATCGGTCACTTCGCCGCCGCTCCTGCCGCTGGCTACCGACGCCGCAAATTCATTGCGCATCGCCTGCATCTTCGCCTCAAGGTCGTCCAGCGCGCTCAGCAGCAGGGCTTCGGGCGTCATCGGCAGCTTCGGCGAGCCGAACTCGTACTTCCCGTGATGACTCAGGATCATATGCTCGACCAGCACGCGCAGCTTCTCCGGGAACGGCGCAATCGCCTGCACCTTCTCGCGCAACATACCCTGCGCGATGCTGATGTGGCCGACGATCTGACCCTCCAGCGTGTAGTTGAAGCTCGGCTTCCAGCTCAGCTCCCGGATCTTGCCGATGTCATGCAGAATCGCGCCCGTCACCAGCAGGTCCGGATCGACCTCGGGATAAAACGGCGCAGCGGCCAGACACACCCGCACCAGCGTCAGCACATGCTCCAGCAGGCCGCCCAGCCAGGCGTGATGCAGCCGCATCGCCGCAGGGGCGGTCTTATATGCCTGCGCAATCTCCTCATCGTCCAGAAACGCGAACACCAGTCGTTTCAAGTCCTCGTTCGCAAACGCCGAGACGTATCCGCGCAACTCCGCCCACATCTCCTCTACGTCGAAGCGGGTCGAGGGCTGATAGTCCGTCCTATCGATCTCCGACTCAGCCGCCAGGCGCATCTTTTGCACGGTGATCTGGAATTTGCCTTTGTATCTTCCAATTCGCCCCTGGGCCTTGACGTAGCAACCGTCGGAACAGGTCGCCGCGGTCTCTGCAAAGTCGTCCCACATCGTCCCTGCCAGCAGGCCAGACTTGTCGGTCAATGCGAGCGATAGATACTGCCCGCCCTGCTGTTTTTCTCGCATCTGAATCGACGACAGCACAAAGTACGAGGTCACCACCTCGTTATCGAACCTCGCTGCATCCGCAACAAAAAAGTCTTTCATTCTAACCAGCATACCCCGCTCACCAAAACAGAAACGCGAGAGCATGAGAGCCCTCGCGTCCATATCCGTCCCTACAATTTAATTCGGCGTCGATGACGGAGCAGTCGCCGGCGGCGTGGCCGGAGCCTGCCTGCCCGCGCCCGGCGTTCCTTCGAGCGGCGTGCCGCGATCCGGAGCCTTAGCCGGAGTCTCGACCGGAGGAGGAGGAGGAGGCGCCGGTGCCTTCTGTTGCAGCCGCTCCTTCTTCGCGCCCTTCACCCTCTTCTTTTTCGGCTTCTTCACCGTGTCGCCGTTCAAGCCTAGCGGAGCGGCCTGCACCTGCTGCGCGGTTTTCTCCTGCGCCGTCTCAGGGGCCGGAGTTTCAGCAGCCTTCTCCTGGGCCTTCATGGCCCTGGCTTTGGCTTTCACCGCCTTCTCGGTCTTCGCGCGATCGCTATACCGCGTCTTCTTATGAACGGTCGGTCGCGGCGTCAATGGGTTGTAGTCCGCATCCGTGTCGGAGGCCGATGCGATCGGCGCGATCGCAGTTCCCGGCGCGGCGTCCGAAGTCATCCCACCCGGAGTCACGGCAGCCGACGCTGCTCCGGCGCCCTGGTCGCTTCCGGTCGAAGTCTCCAGTGGGCCTGCGGGCAGCGCGTTGCGCGGGGCCTGCCCAAACCGGATCTTTTCCTTCTTGATCCTGACCTTCTTCGGCTTCTTGCCGTTTGCGCTGGCGACTACCGCAGCGCCCGGCGTCGTCGTTGCAGCGACAGGCTTGGCAACAGTCCTGTTCGCCGAGAACCGGCCGCCCCGGTCGAAGCGCGTCTTCTCCTGCACCTTCTTCTTCTTCACTACAGGCGGCGTATAGGCCGTATACGAAAAATCGGACCTGGCCTCTTTCGCGCTCGACCCGGTATCCACATATCCATCCTTGATCTCGATGTACGCATCTCCGCGCAGCTTGGTCAGATAGGCACGCAGCGCCGGTTGCATCTGCTCCATGTACATCGCTTCCTGGACCTGCGGCTCGACCTCCTTCAACGACGGAATGCCCGCCTTCTGATGGTCAGTCACTTTCAGGATCACAAATCCCTGCCGCGTCCGGATCGGCGCCGTCACTCCGCCCACAGGCAGGTCGAACGTCTGGTCTTCCAGCACCTTGGCCAAAGCGCCGCGCTTATACGTTCCCAGGTCGCCGCCCTGCGCCGCGGTCGGATCGCCCGAGTACTGCTTCGCCAGGTCCTCGAACTTTTCGCCTGCCTTGATCTTTGCCGCGACTTCGTCCGCCCTGGTCTTCGCCTGGGCCACGGCGGCATCGTTCGCGTCTGCGGGAGTCACAATCAAAATCTCGCTCAACCGCACCTGTTCCGGCTGGGCAAACTCCTGCTTGTGCGCCTCGTAGTAAGCACGTTCCTGCGTCGGCGACATCTGCAACCGGCTGCCTACCTCATCGCGCACCACCTGCTGGGTAATGATGCCGTTCCGGATATTTGCCTTGAAGTCCTCAAACGAGACACCCTGCGCCTCGGCCGCCTTCTGGAGGTCCTCCATGGTATCCATGTGGTTCTGCTTGCGAATCTCATCCAGCCGCCGGATCACTTCGGTGTCTGCGTTGATCCCCAGGTCTTTGCCGCGCGACAGCAGCAACTGCTGGTCGATCATGTCGCGCAGCAGGTTCTTCTGACGGTCGGCGATCTCCGCCGGACTTGCGTTCGACTGCTGCTCTTCCTGGGCAAGCTGCTGCTCGCTGCGTTCCAGGTCGCTGCGCGTGATGATGCGGTCATTGACGCGGACGATGATGTCCTCCACCACGGTGCCATTCGGTGTAATCGGCGTCGGGGTTGGAAGCGTCACCGGCTGCGCCGGCACGGCCATCGGGCTCTGGTAGCGCGGCGTCTGCGCCACAGCCAGCACGCTCAGCCCGCACACCATCGCAAACTGCGAAATTCTCAGGGTCATTGTCACTCGTATCTTTACCAGCATCCGCGACTTAACATCCATCGCGCGTTCACCGCCCTCACTGTTAGACTTCCGGCAGATGTGGACGGTATCCGTCACCATTCTAACCGTCCAGGCCTCAACAAGCGAATCCCCCTTTTGTACACTGCCTCTGCTTACCTGACGATGCTATACTCCGTCCTAAAGTAGGACGTGTCTGCCCAGGCGCAGTCGCGCGCCGGTCCCGCTTTTTCGAGGTAAATCAAGCCAATGCATCCACGCACCCGCCGCGCACTCTTCTCCATTACCGTTTTTCTCGCCACCTGCGCCCTGCTTGGCTCGTTCATCAACCGCAATGTTGCCGCCCAGTCCGCCACCGACGAGTCCACACTCCGCGACGATCTCCACGACTTCACCAATGTCTACTCCATCGTCGAGCAGAACTACGCCGAAAAAATGACTGGCGACAAGGTCGATAAAGCGGTCTACGACGGCGCCATCCCTGGCATGCTCCACGTGCTCGACCCCCACTCGAACTTCTATGACCCCAAGGCCTTCGCCCAGATGCGCGAAGACCAGCACGGCAAGTACTACGGCGTCGGCATGTCCATCCAGCCGCAGCCCGATCCCACCGCGAAGAACGGCATGAAGATCGTCGTCCTGGCTCCGTTTGAAGGCACGCCGTCCTACAAGGCAGGAATTCGTCCCGGTGACGTCATCGTGGCCATCGACGGCAAATCGACTGCCGGCATGGACTCGGTTGCCGTGGCATCGCTTCTGAAGGGACCCAAGGGCACCCACGTCTCCGTCACCATGCAGCGTGAAGGCTCGCCCAAGCCGCTGGTCTTCGACCTTACCCGCGACGAAATCCCACGCTATTCCGTTGATCTCGCCTTCATGATCCGGCCCGGCATCGGCTACATCCACATCACCAACTTTATGGAGACCACCAGCCGGGAGGTCGGCGACGCTCTCGATAAATTCGGCGACATCCACGGTCTCGTCATCGACCTGCGCGGCAACCCAGGCGGCCTGCTGAACGAGGCCGTCAACACTGCCGATAAGTTCCTGCAAAAAGGCCAGATCGTCGTCTCGCAGCGCGGACGCGCCTTCCCCGACCAGGTCTACCGCGTCGGCCATGGCGAAGAGGGAGCGCACTTCCCCATTGTCGTTCTGGTCAACCGCAACACCGCCTCTGCCGCTGAGATCGTCTCCGGCGCGCTGCAGGACCACGACCGCGCGCTCATCGTCGGCGAAACCACCTTCGGCAAGGGACTCGTCCAGACCGTCTTCCAGATATCCGACAACACAGGACTCGCGCTGACGACCTATCACTACTACACGCCGTCCGGACGCCTCATTCAGCGCAACTACGACCACGTCTCACTCTACGATTACTATTACGTTCGCGACGACGTTCCTAAAGACAACGCGGACCGCGAAGTCAAACTGACAGACTCCGGCCGTACCGTCTACGGCGGCGGCGGCATCACACCCGACGAGAAGATCCCGGACCTCAAGGCAAATCCCTTCCAGGACACTCTCCTCCAGCACTACGTGTTCTTCAACTTCAGCAAGCACTATCTGTCCAGCCGCAGCATTGGCCGCGACTTCACCGTCGATGATGCGGTCATGCAGCAGTTCAAGGACTTCCTCAAGTCACAGCAGGTCGATTTCACGGACGCGGACATCGCCACAAATCTCGACTGGATCAAGACCAGCATCAAGTCCGAGCTCTTCACCTCGCAGTTTGGCCAATTGGAGGGACTGAAGGTCCGCGCCGAATGGGACCCCCAGATCACCAAGGCGCTCACCTTCCTGCCTGAAGCCCAGGCCCTGGCCGACCGCTCCATCAAGGCAGACCAGAAGACGACCGCCAGCATCACTCAATAATCCGCGATTCAGAGACACAAAAACGGCATTAGGCCCTGGCGCCCAATGCCGTTTTCCATGTCCACTCTCTTCTGAATCTCTGGAGCGGGAGACCGGGATCGAACCGGCGACATTCAGCTTGGGAAGCTGACGTTCTGCCACTGAACTACTCCCGCTTCGCTCGCAATTATATCCAAAAATCGCACTCGAAAACTCCATGGAGCAATAGCGAATCCACGGAGCCGCTTTCAGTCTCTCGCTCTCACGCGCCGAAAAAAAATCGCCTGTCCTATAAAACCCTGGTCAATATCGAATGGCGATGTTGGTGCCCGGAGGGGGACTTGAACCCCCACGACCGGTTAAGGTCTGCGGATTTTAAGTCCGCTGTGTCTGCCGATTTCACCATCCGGGCCTATGCGGAGAAACACCCTCCTGCCTCATCGTATCGCACTGGCCATTCCACTCCGGCATGCAATGGAACCATCTTGCCTGCTGCCGCGTATCTACGGCTGGTTGTTCGTATTCTCCTTGAGCGCCTCGCACCATGCCCTTACTCGATATCTTCAAGCAAACGCTGTCGGCACTGTGGGCGACCAAGCTCCGCAGCTTTCTTACGATGTTCGGCATTGTCTGGGGCATCACTTCGGTCATTCTGCTGGTGGGACTGGGCATCGGGTTCAATCTCGATCAGAAGCAGCACATGCGCAGCATCGGCACCGACATTGCCATCCTCTTTGGCGGCAAGACGGGAGCGCAGGCCGGTGGCTATGCGGCGGGCCGAAACATCATCCTCACCATCGATGACGCAATCGCCATTCAGCAACGAGCATCGCTGGTCAAGACCGTGAGTCCGGAGCTCCGCCGCAGTGTCTCCGAGGTGAGCCAGTGGAACGCCGCCAACCGCCCGGTGCGCGGGGTGTGGCCCGAGTACCAGAGATTTCGTTCGCTGACCGTCGATCAGGGCCGCCTGATGACCGCCGAGGACGAGAACAACGGAGCGCGCGTGATCGTGCTCGGCGCCGATGCAAACCGGCAGCTCTTCCCAGGCAAACCAGTCATTGGACAAACGCTGATGGTTGCCGGTTATCCGTATACCGTGATTGGTGTGCTGGCGAAGAAACAGCAGAACGGCAGCTACGGCAGCGGGCCTGACAACACGCAGCTCTTCGCGCCCTACTCGGCGATGGCGCGGGACTTCCCTCCCGCGGAGCAGCCAGGCGTCATACGCGGCTTCGTCAACAACATCGTCATCGAGCCAGTCTCGCCCGATCTGCATGAGAAGGCGATTGCGCAGGTCGAGCAGATCCTCGCCGAGCGCCACCACTACGATCCGAACGACAAAGAAGCGCTGTGGATATGGGACACGCTGCAAGGCGCGAAATTCACGGAGCGGATCTTTCATGTGATGACGCTCTTCTTTGGCGCGGTAGCCTTGTTGACGCTTGCCCTGGGAGGCATCGGCGTGATGAACATCATGCTGGTCGCCGTGACGGAGCGAACGCGGGAGATCGGCATCCGCAAGGCGCTTGGAGCGACCGCCGTTGACATCCGCAGGCAATTCCTCGTCGAGTCGGCGATCATCACGATCGTCAGCGGCGTGGCCGGGCTGGTGCTCGGCGTCGGCACGTGTCTGCTGCTGCGGCTGGTGCCGTTGCCGGACTTCGTGCCGCACCCGGTCATCTCGCCGGTTGCGATCGTCTCGTCGCTGGTTACGCTGACAGCGATTACGCTCTTCGCCGGCACGTATCCTGCGCTGCGCGCCGCCAACCTTAGCCCCATCGAGTGCCTGAGGACGGAGTAGCCATGAACCTTGCGGAGGTCGTCCGGCAAAGTATCCAGTCGCTGCTGCGCAACAAGCTGCGCTCAGGGCTGACGATGCTGGGGATCGTATGGGGCCTGGTGACGGTCGTCCTGCTGCTCAGCTACGGCAAGAGCCTGGGCACCGAAGTGATGAACGGCTTCATGGGACTGGGCGACAACGTCATCATGGTATGGGGCGGGCAGACCAGTATGCAGGCCGGCGGCGAACGCTCCGGCAAGCGCATCAAGCTGCTGGATGGCGACACCGAGGCGATCCGGGATGCGGTTCCATTTCTGAAGGCCGTCAGTTCCGAGACAGACGACGGCTTCAGCTTCAAATACGGACCAAAGGTCGTCAATATTTCAACAAAGCTGATCGAGTATCCCTACGGCGGGATGCGGCGGCTGAACATCGACGTAGGCCGATACTTCGAGCCAGCGGACTTTACTGACCATCGGCAGGTGGTCATCTTCGGGCCACATGCGGCGCAGAAGCTGTTCAACGGCTACCCGCCAGTGGGCGAGTCGGTCGAGATCGAAGGCCAGGTATTCCAGGTCATTGGAGTGCTGAAGGATAAGATTCAGGACTCCTCCAACAACGGGCCGGACAACGAGAACGCCTTCATCCCGTTCGACATGATACGGCTGCTGCGCAATGAGCGGGACCCGGGCAGCATCGTCTTCCAGCCTGTCTCGGGGGACCTGCACCTCAAGGCCCTGGCTGCGGTGCGGGCTGTGCTGGCCCAGCGGCATCACTTCAACCCGAAGGACGACAAGGCGGTTCCCGACTGGGACACCGTTGAGAACTCGGCGCAGATCATGCAGTTCAGCATGGCGCTCGAAATTCTGCTTGGCATCATCGGGGCCATGACGCTGGGGGTGGGCGGCGTGGGCGTGATGAACATCATGCTGGTCTCGGTCACCGAGAGAACGAAGGAGATCGGGCTGCTGAAGTCGCTGGGCGCCCGGTCGCGCGACATTCTGTTTCAGTTCCTGCTGGAGAGCCTGACGCTGACCTTTATCGCCGGGGCGGTGGGGATGCTGGCGGCAGTGGCCGTCTCGTACCTTGTCCCTCCCATGCCTCTCTACTCGGACATCTATAAGACAGCTAACCACGAAGGCGACATCTTCCTGCGCGCCTCGCCCACAATCATGCTCGTCTCGTTCCTCATTCTGGGACTGGTTGGCGTGGTCTCCGGACTGCTGCCTGCGATTCGGGCCGCGAAGATGGACCCTGTTGAAGCCCTGCGGCATGAGTGAAGCACTGCCTACCCCTCCCCCTCTAAAGTGGTCAAAGTATTCTTAACAAATAGCTTAGGTCCGGACCTTGGTTTGGACTGGTGCAATAGAAATGGCCCGGGCTGGTCAGCCGGGCCATTTCTCTACCTAGTTCTATTATAACGGAATGAAGCGGCAAACACGCCAATGCATGTGATTGATTCTACACTAGTTATAAATTTAATGACTTGACAAGGCTTTTCGGGATGTTTTTGCGGTCAAGACATGGAAAGACATAAGGGCGGGGATTCTTCCCGTTCGCTTCGCTCAGGGTCAGAATGACCGATGAAAAAAGTCACGGCCGAAAACCGGCGCGATGAAACGTCAGTTTGCGGGCCGGTAGCGGATGGTTTCGCCGTCGAGGAAGTATTCGGCGGAGCATTGGTCCGAGCCGCAGATCATGGCTTCGAGGCCGGCGCATTGCTGGCGCGTTATCAGACCCAGACAACCGCACGACGGACATGCCAGAACTGCCCAGAAGGGGTTTTCGGCCTTGCCCAGTTCGCCAGCCTGATCGAGCATGAAGAGCGTACCCGGCTGCATCTGCTCCGGGATCCAGACTTCCAGAAAGTTCAACTCGGCTACCATCGCCCGCCTCTTTTGTTACGGTTTGTCTCGCGTTCACGACCTGCGTTGGCTGTGCCAATGCTGTGCTCGGTGCTTTCCAGGGCTGCGGACTTCCCTCCTCGATCCGGTCTCCAGCGCAATTTTGAGTTGCACCAGTTATGGTGCAAAGGATAATTCATTTCGGGCGCGTGTCAATGGTGCATTTTGGGAAAAGAGATTCGGGTTGATTCTCCCTTCCCGATTTGATCGGAGGTGGGTTTCCGACTTCGCCGCGGAATGGGGTGCAAAAGCTGGCTGGGTTGGACTTTTTACTTTCCCACCCATCGCAAAAACGCGATGGATGGGGCACCCGAGCGGAATGGGGTGCAAAAGCTGGCTGGTTGGACTTTTTACTTCCCACCCATCGCAAAAACGCGATGGATGGGGCACCCGAGCGTTCGTGGGCACTTGGCCAAAAACAGACAACAGCAAAGGCTGGCTGGTTGGGCTTCGTGCTTTCCCACCCATCGCAAAAACGCGATGGACCCGCGCAGTCTTTCAGGCGAGAGTCAATGCGGCTACGAGCAAACTGCGGAGGTTCTTCGCTACGCTCAGAATGACAAGCAAAAACTAGTGTTCGGGATAGAGCGTGCGGTACATTTCGCGGTTGCGCAGGATGGCCTGGACGTATTCGCGGGTTTCCGAGTAGGGGATGGATTCGACAAATTCGGCGATGTCCTTGTAGTCGCCTGCGGACATCCAGCGGCGGACTGGAGTGTCGCCCGCGTTATAGGCGGCGAGAGCGTACTCGGGCTGATCGCTGAAGCGGTCGAGAACTGCTTTGAGATTGATCGTTCCCAGTTCGAGATTGATGGAGGGGTCCAGCAGGCGGCTGGTGCGGAAGCCCTTGATCTTCTCTTTTCGTGCAAGCGATTTCCCCACTGACGGGAGAAGCTGCATGAGGCCGTAGGCGTTGGCGCGGCTGACGGCGCCGGCGTTGAACTCGGACTCCTGGCGGATGAGCGAGGCGACCAAATAAGGATCAAGGCCGTTCTTCTTCGCGTTGGCGACGATCCCCGCCCAGTAGGGCTGGGGAAAGAGCAGCTTCCAGTAGACCGGCGGGACCTGGTCGATGGGCAGGGCGAAGAAGGAGATTTCACTGTGCTTCATGGATTGGAGCGAGCGCGTGTATTCGCCGTAGGAGGCGTAGATCTCGGCCTGCGCGAGCGCGCCCCACTCGCCCGATGTGGAGCTGGCCTGTATCTCGGGGCCGATGTACTCGTTGAGCGCGGCGTTTGCGAGCAAGCGGGCCTTGATGAGGTGCGGCTCGTTCTCCGGCAGCTCTCCGGTGAGATCGGGGACCGCGCGCCTGGGCACAAAGGTGAGCGCTGAGGCAGGCGCGGCGGCGGGATCGTGCCCGCTGAGCACCTCGAGCCGCTGCCGCGCGAGGTTCGCATAGTAGTAGTTGGCGTAGTTGGAGGTCAGCGCACGATAGAAGTTCGCGGCCTGGCCGTAGTTATGCTCCTGGTCCTCGTAGATGCGTCCGCGCCAGTAGAGGGCGGTGGGCGCTTCGATGCCCGTGGGATAGAGCTGAATCTGCTCTTCCATCAGGCGCGCGGCCTCGGAGTAGTTGCGCAGCCGGTAGTTGAG
>Ga0207667_10008297_pt1 | contig 12358 bp, 10 predicted proteins | sample KBSCornC52_FD_184301 | JGI IMG/M metagenome (GOLD analysis project Ga0207667, IMG submission 184301) | Corn rhizosphere microbial communities from Kellogg Biological Station, Michigan, USA - KBS Corn C5-2 (SPAdes) (version 2) | ecosystem: Host-associated > Plants > Roots > Rhizosphere > Soil ...
ACTGGTCGCGGCCGGTGAAGAACGCGAGTTCATCCGGATTGCGCGCACGAATGTCGCCCAGCCATTTCGTGGCCAGCGCCAGCGCCTCGTCCCATTCGATCTCCCGGAACTCGCGCGCGCCGCGTTCGCCCACCCGCAGCAGCGGTTTGGAAAGCCGCGCCGGCGAGTAGTGCTGCATCATCCCCGACGAGCCCTTGGCGCAGATCACGCCGCGGTTGACAGGGTGCTCGGGATTGCCATCGATGTAACGCACGCGGCCGTTCTTCAGGTGCACGCGAATGCCACACCGGCACGCGCACATGTAGCACGTGGTCGTCTTGACTTCGTCGCCCGTCGGGCGGTTCAGTTCGAGGTGAGCGTGAGGCATGGGTTCCTGCCCAAGGACTGCTTTCGCATGGTAGCCACCCGCCGCGCTTGCCGCCAATCGCGCGGCGCGGCATGCTGGGGTCTGTTGGTGTTGACAGGCGCTTGGCATGCACCAGTACGAACGCGTCCTCAAACTTCACGGCATCTTCAAGTCGCACCGGCGACCGGTTGGCGTGCAGCGCCTGCGCGAGGAACTGGGTTGCTCGCGCGCCACGCTGTATCGCGACATCGCCTTTCTGCGCGATGCGCTGGGCGCGCCGCTGGACAGCGATCCGGAAGGCGCGGGTTACGCCTATGACCAGGCCGAAGGCGAACGTTTCGAGCTGCCGGGCCTGTGGCTGACCAGCGAAGAGCTCTCGGCGTTGATGGCGCTGGAAGCGCTGGTGGCGCGTTCCGATCCGGGCGTGCTGGCCGATGCGCTGGCGCCGTTCCGTGCGCGCGTCGAAAAGCTGCTCAACGAGCACGCCGGCACGCGCAAGCAGCCGCTGGAACGCATTCGCGTGGTGCCGTGGGGTTCGCGCAAGTTCAACCAGCAGGTGTTCCGCGCGGTGGCCGGTGCGGTGCTGGCGCGCCAGCAATTGAAGTTCCGCTACCGCGCGCGCACCACCGGCGCCGACAGCGTGCGGCACGTGTCGCCGCAGCGGCTCACGCATTACCGCGACAACTGGTATCTGGATGCATGGGACCACGATCGCGAGGCGCTGCGCAGTTTTGCGGTGGATCGCATCGGCCAGCCGGAGGTGCTGGACAAGGCCGCGGCCGATCGCGACGAAAAGGAGTTGAACGACACCCTGGCATCGAGTTACGGCATCTTTGCAGGCGCACCCAAGGCATGGGCGACGATCCGGTTTTCCAAAAAGGCTGCACGCTGGGTCGCCGACGAGCACTGGCACTCGCTGCAGGAAGGCCGTTGGCTCGATGACGGTCGCTACGAGTTGAAGGTGCCGTATTCGCAATCGCGCGAGTTGGTGATGGACATCCTGCGGTACGGGCCGGATGCGCAGGTCGTGTCGCCGCAATCGCTGCGCGAAGAAATCCGCATCATGCACAAACTCGCGCTCGACGAGTACGACCACGCCAGGCCGTGAACGATCATCGCGAGCTCGTGGTGCAGCCGCCCGCCCAGCCCACCGTCGCGCTGGCGCTGGGCACCGGCGGCGCACGCGGGCTCGCGCACATCGGTGCGATCGAGGCCGTCGTGGCCGCGGGTTACCGCATCACGGCGGTGTCCGGCAGTTCGATGGGTGCGCTGATCGGCGGCATCTACGCGGCCGGCAAGCTCGACGTGTACCGCGATTGGGTCTGCGCGCTGCAGAAGATGGACGTACTGAAGCTGGTGGATTGGACGCTGTCCGGCGCCGGGCTCATCAAGGGTGATCGCATCATCGATGTGCTGCGCGAATTGATCGGCGCGGTGAACATCGAGGAATTGCCGATCCCGTTCACCGCGGTGGCGACCGATCTCGACCGCGAACGCGAAGTGTGGCTGACGCGCGGTCCCTTGTTCGACGCCATCCGCGCGTCCATCGCGATCCCGACCATCTTCCGCCCACATCCCGTGCATGGTCATCGCCTCGTGGATGGCGGCCTGATGAATCCGTTGCCATTGACGCCATTGCTGCAATCGCCCAGCGACTACACCGTTGCGGTCAACGTCAACAGCGCGCCTGAAACATTGGCCGCCTCGCGCACGCCGGTGAAGCAATCCGCGCGCACGGGATTGCGCAGCCGCATCACCGCGTTCGTCAAGCGCACCATCGGCAACCATGACGACAAGATCGCCGAGCCAGGCTGGATGGACACGCTCACCCAGTCTCTGGACCTGATGCAGGAAAACCTCACCGGGTTCCGCCTTGCCGCCGACCGTCCCGATTTGGTGATCGAGATTCCGCGCAATGCCAGCGCGGTGTACGAGTTCTACCGCGCGTCGGAATTGATCGAACTGGGACGCGAGCGCGCCGAGCGCGCGTTGAAGGCGTGGCAGCCGCAGGGTCGCGGTTGATCTTTCGCTCGTCGTCCTGGCGAAAGCCGGGGTCCATTTTCTGTTTACGACGAATACGTAGCGCTTTCGCGATGGGTTCGCGCGCCTCCACGGCGAGCGAGCTACTTGTCTAGCGACTGCAGATCGCGGCTCCAGTCTGTTTATCTGTCTCGCCGAGGATGCTGTCGAGCAAACTTTTGGGCTTCTCCGCTATGGATCAGATCGTAAAGAGAACGCCTTCGCTTCGCGGCTCCCACTTTTCATGATGAATATAGAAAGCATGCCGAATCGCTGTGTGACAGCGCGTAGGGCGGGAGCAGCGCAGCGAATCCCGCCGGCTCATGTGCCGGAGGCGGCACCCGCCCTACTGAAGCAAACCGAATGGCCGGCATCGAAGCGACGAACCCCACCGCCACGGGCGCAGTGGTCTTTCGCCACTTTCTGCCGAAACAGAAAGTGGCCGCTCGCTTGCGAGCGGAACCGATCAAAGCGCGGTGAGGTTGGCGTACGCCGCGACCAGCCATTTCGGTCCCGCGTCCGCGAAATTCACCTGGATGCGGGTGTGCGCGCCGGAGCCTTCGGCGCTGACCACTACGCCTTCGCCGAAACTCGCGTGGCGCACACGCTGGCCGAGCTTGACGGGAAGCGTGTCGTCGAGGTCGGCGTGGCCGCGTGAGGCGCGTGTCGTGTACACCGGCCGCGAAATCTTCGCGCGCGGACGCACTTCGGTCAGCAGGTGCGCAGGCAGCTCGTCCAGGAACCGCGACGGACGCGACAGCATTTCGCTGCCGTACTGGCGGCGCGATTCGGCGTAGCACAGCACCAGCCGGTCGCGTGCGCGGGTGATGCCGACGTAGGCGAGCCGGCGTTCTTCTTCGAGGCGCGAAGGGTCTTCGACTGAACGTTGCGTCGGAAACAAACCGTCTTCCATCCCGACCAGGAACACGATCGGAAATTCCAGACCTTTCGCCGAATGCAGCGTCATCAGCTGCACGCAGTCGGTGCCCGCTTCGCCCTGGCCTTCGCCGGCTTCCAGCGCGGCGTGCGTGAGGAAGGCCGCGAGTTCGGACAGGCCGGCTTCGATGTCTTCCGGCGTCATGGCGAAGCGGCTGGCAACGTTCACCAGTTCGTCCAGGTTTTCGACACGCGCCTCGGCGTTGCCGCGGCTGTCACGCTCGTAGTAATCGCGCAGGCCCGATTGCGTGATCGCGCGCTCGACCTGCTCGGCCAGGGTGATGTCGTCGGAGCCCTTGGCCAATCCATCCACCAGCGTCATGAACCCGCGCAACGCATTCTTCGCACGCGCGTTCAACTCGCCACCCGCGAGTTCCGCGAGCGCGGCATCCCACAACGACGTGTCGTCCGCGCGCGCGCGCCGGCGCAGCGAATCCACGCTGCGTTCGCCGACGCCGTGTGGCGGTGTCGCCAGCGCGCGTTCGAACGAGGCGTCGTCGCCGCGGTTGGCGGCGAGCCGCAGGTACGCCAGAGCATCTTTCACTTCGGCGCGCTCGAAATAGCGCTGGCCGCCGTATACGCGATACGGAATGTCATGCTGGTGCAGTTGTTCCTCGAAGTTGCGCGACTGCGCGTTGGAGCGGTACAGCACCGCGACGTCGGAGGCGTGGCCACCCTCACCGAGATATTCGCGGATGCGCTCGATCACGAAGCGCGCTTCGTCCTGTTCGTTGTAGGCCGCATACAGGGCGATCGACTCACCCTTGTCGCCCGAGGTCCACAGTTTCTTGCCGAGCCGCGAAGGGTTCTGCGCGATCACCGCGTTGGCGGCTTCCAGGATGGTCGCGGTGGAACGGTAGTTCTGTTCCAGCCGCAGCGTTTTCGCGTCGGGAAAGTCGCGCAGGAACGCGCGCATGTTCTCGACCTTCGCGCCGCGCCAACCGTAGATCGACTGGTCGTCGTCGCCGACTGCGAACACTTTTCCGGTGTGGCCTGCCAGCAGGCGAATCCACGCGTATTGCAGCGCGTTGGTGTCCTGGAATTCGTCGATCAGCAGATGCCGCCAGCGTTCCTGGTAATGCACGCGCAGCGCATCGTTGTCGCGGATCAGCTCGTGGGCACGCAACAGCAGTTCGGCAAAGTCGACCAGCCCCGCGCGTCGGCAGGCTTGTTCGTATGCTTCGTACACCTTGAGATAGGTGCGCGCGACGGGATGCTCGCCGGGTTCGATGCCTTCCGGACGTTTGCCTTCGTCCTTCCACTGATTGATCTGCCAGCTGGCCTGGCGCGGCGGATAGCGCGCTTCGTCGATGCCGAGGCCCGCGACGACGCGCTTCACCAGCCGTTGCTGGTCGTCGCTGTCGAGGATCTGGAAAGTTTCCGGCAACTGCGCTTCCTGCCAGTGCTGGCGCAGCAATCGATGCGCGATGCCGTGGAAGGTGCCGACGGTCAAGCCGCGCATGCCGTGCGGCAAAAGGTTGGCGAGGCGACCGCGCATTTCGCCGGCGGCCTTGTTGGTGAAGGTGACGGCGAGGATCGACCACGGCGGCGCGCCCTCGGCCTCGATCAGCCAGCCGATGCGGTGGGTGAGCACACGGGTCTTGCCCGAACCCGCGCCGGCCAGCACCAGGTAGTGGCCCGGCGGGGCGGCGACGGCTTCGCGTTGCGCGGTGTTGAGCGAATCCAGCAGGTACGAAACATCCATCGATGCAATTGTAACGGCCGCCCACGCGCGGCTTGGTGGTATGGTCACGGGCTGGCAGGTTGAGAACCACTCTGCCAAGGCAGGCCATGGATGGCTGGCCGCGGATCAGGCACTGCAACCGCTTGATCCGACGAAGCCGAGTCCGGGGGTGTACCGGGCTCGGCGCATTGGGAAAGTGCAGAACAGCGCTTTCTCAACAGGCTGTCAGTCGTTTCCCTTCGCACAGCGACAAGGAGAAAGCCATGTCGATTCTCGATGCCTTGAAAGGTCTGGCAGGCGGGCCGGGGGCCGGCAGCGGCAACGGCAACCCCACTTTGGACATCATTGGCGGGTTGATCCAGAAATCGGGTGGCATCGGCGGCCTGGTTTCCACCCTGCAGCAGGGCGGCCTGGGTGGCGTGGTCAATTCATGGGTAGGCAATGGCGCCAACCAGTCCGTGAGTGGCGAACAGCTGGGACAGGCACTGCAAGGCACGGCCGCGGGCCAGCATGTCGAAGAGATGGCGCAGAAACTGGGCGTTGATCCGTCGCAGGTGCTGGGCCAGTTGGCGCAACACCTGCCGGGCGTGGTGAATCATTTGACGCCCGAGGGGCAGGTGCCTGCGAGCGGTGGAAGCGGATTCGATTTGAGCGAGCTGTCGGGACTCGCGAGCAAACTCGGATTGTGACGCATCCCGCGGCCGCGCCTTGCGCGCGCCCGCGACGCTTCGGCTCGGAGCCTTATTTCTTCTTCAGCGCGCCGACCACGACCAGCACCCCACCGATCACGATGCCGGCGTAACCGATGCCGGCGGGAACTTGTTTTTGCGACGAGGCTTCGACCTTGATCGGACCGAATTGCGCCTTGGTGCTGGTGTCGTTGTAATGCGCGTCACCGAGCGCGACCCACACGCCGAGTCCGATCAACACGATGCCGACAAGGATGGCTGCGATACGCATGCGCGGTCTCTCTTGGTTGGTGGACGTGCGACCAAGGCTACGCGAACCCGCCGGTGCGCGCCACCCACGCTTGCACGGCTCCGTTGGACACCGCGCACTGCCTTCCCGGGGAAGGCAGTGCATGCATTCAATGCGTGCTGCCGGCGCTGGCGGGCACGGGTGCCGACGCGGGCGCCGAGGTGGAGGCCGGTGCCGAAACCGGGGCCGAGTTCGCGATGGAAACCGGTTTGGTGAAGGCTTGTTTCGGCAACACTTGCTGGGCGAGCTTGGGATCCTTTTGCAGCATCGCGACCTCGTCGGCCATGATGTGCGAGGCCTCGTCCAGCTCGATGTCCTTGGCTTCCTTGGCAGCCTTTTCGCGAGCCACCGAAGCCTTGATGTTCTGTTCGCCGGGCGTCAGCCCGTTGTCGAGCTGCAGGTTCACGCTCGACACGTCACCCAGCGCTTCGCGGCGCTTCTTGAACGCGGCGTCCTGCTCTTCCTGCTGCTTGCGTTCGGTCTCGCGCACCTTGTAGTTGAGTGACACCGTTTTCTGGTCGTGCAGCTTGCGCGCGGCGGCCAGTTCGTCCAGCAGCAGCTTCCACGCTGGATCGTTGGCGGCGCGTGTGTCGTGTTCCGCCATCAATGGTGCGACCAGCGGCCTCTGGTCCGCGACCGCGGTATACCCGGCCGGATCGATATGCGTCCACTTCAGCGCATTCGGATAGCTCGACTCGCCGTAATCCTTGTAGCCGATCGAATGCGGGAACAGGATGTTGGGCGTGACGCCGTGCAACTGCGTGGAATCGCCATTGACGCGGAAGAACTCGTCGACCGTCATCTTCAGCTCGCCGAAGCTCGGCTTGGTGTTCATCGCCAACTGGTCGAGGCTGGTGAGCGTCTGCACCGTACCCTTGCCGAAGGTCTGCTCGCCGATGATCAACCCGCGGCCATAGTCCTGGATCGCGGCGGTGAAGATTTCGCTGGCCGAAGCCGAGCCGCGATTCACCAGCACCGCCATCGGGCCGGTCCACAGCATCTTCTCGTCGGAATCCTGTTCCTCGACCTGGCCGCGGCTGTCGCGCACCTGCACCACCGGGCCCTTGCCGGTGAAGAGGCCGGACAGGTTCACCGCTTCGCTGAGCGAACCGCCGCCGTTGTCGCGCAGGTCCACGATCACCGCGGAAACCTTCTCCTGCTTGAGTTCGCCCAGCAGCTTGGCGACGTCGCGCGAGGCGCTGCGATAGTCGGCATCACCGCGGCGGCGTGCGTCGAAGTCCTCGTAGAAACTCGGCAGGTCGATCACGCCGACCTTGACCGTGCGGTCGCCTTCCTTGACATCGATGACCTTCTTCTTGGCGGCCTGGTCGGCAATGGTGACCTTGGCGCGCACCAGCGTGATGAGGTGCGGTTTGGCGTCGGGGCCACCTTCGGCCGGCAGCACTTCCAGCCGCACCGTCGTGCCCTTCTTGCCGCGGATCTTGGCGACCACGTCGTCGATGCGCCAGCCGATGGTGTCGACGATCGCGCCGCAATCGCCCTGGCCGACGCCGACGATCTTGTCGCCGACTTCAAGCTTGCTGGATTTCGCGGCCGGGCCGCCCGGAACGATTTCGCGGATCACGATGTATTCGTCGTGTTCCTGCAGCACCGCGCCGATGCCTTCCAGCGACAGCTTCATGGTGATGTCGAAGTTCTGGCTCGCGCGCGGGCCGAAGTAATTGGTATGCGGGTCGATCGCCATCGCATACGCATTCATGAAGGTCTGGAACACGTCCTCGCTGTCGAGCTGATGCACGCGGTCGAGGTAGTTCTCGTAGCGGCGCGACAGTGTCTTGCGGATTTCGGCGTCATCCTTGCCCGCGAGCTTCAGGCGGATCCAGTCGTTCTGCACGCGCCCCTGCCACAGCTTGTCGAGCGCGGTGGCATTCGCAGCCCAAGGCGCCTTGTCGCGGTCGAAGGTGTACGTAGCGTTGGTATCGGGATTGAAACCCTTCTTCAGCAGTGTCAGCGCGTACGCGGTGCGCTCGCCTGCGCGCTTTTCATACAGGTTGAAGATCGCGAACGGCACCGACATGTCGCCGTTCCAGATCGCGTCGTCGAACTTGCTGCGGTCCGCTGCGAACTGATCCAGATCCTGCTGCGTGAAGAACAGCCTGCTGCCGTCGAGTGCCTTGAAATAGGCGTCGAAGATCTTGCCCGACATCGCGTCGTCGAGCGGCAACGCTTCGTACTGGAAGCGCGTCAACAGGCGCGCCGCGAGGATCGCGGCCTGGCCTTGCGCCGCGGTGGGTTTCAACACCGGCGCGGGCGTTGCCTTGTACTTGGCGACCGGTGCGGCGACCACGCTGGCCGACGAAGCCGGGCAGACCGCGGGCGCGGCGCCCCTGGCATGCACGCCGAGCGAAAACACGAGGGCGATCAGGACAACAAAAGCACGTTGCAACATGGACTTTCCTTGGGCGGCCGCAACGGAATGGCCGTTTGCGTTCGAAGCGCGGACGATGACGAAAAATACGCCAGCCGTTTGCTGGCGCGTGCGGGTACGTGGTGCAGGCGGAAAAGGCTCGTCTGGGCGCGGCCCGACACTAAAGTATCGGAAAATGCGGGCGCCGGATATGGCCGCAAGTCACGCCGCGGCGCGGGGCAACGCGGGTTCCGCATCCTGCGGCGACAGTCCGAATTGTCGGCCAAGCTCGGCAACCAGTACTTCCTCGACATCCGCAAGCCGCGATGGGCCACCCAAGTCTAGCATCTGTGCGACCTGAAGCCCCGCGTAACCACACGGGTTGATGCGATGGAAGGGGTCCAGGTCCATCGCGACGTTGAAAGCGAGGCCGTGGAAGGTGCAGCCGTGGCGCACGCGCAGGCCCAGCGCCGCGATCTTGGCGTCGCCCACGTACACGCCGGGCGCGCCTTCGCGGCGTGCGGCCACGATGTTCCATTCGGCCAGCGTATCAATGATCGATTGCTCGATCCGGCGCACCAGCTCGCGCACGCCGATTTTCAATCGCCGCAGGTCCAGCAGCGGGTAGGCCACGATCTGGCCGGGGCCGTGGTAGGTCACTTGGCCGCCGCGGTCGACGTGGATGACCGGAATGTCGCCCGCCGCCAGCACGTGTTCCGGCTTGCCGGCCTGGCCCAGGGTGAACACCGGGTCGTGCTCGACCAGCCACAGTTCGTCCGGCGTGCCCGGCCCTCGCGCATCGGTGAACGCCTGCATCGCGTGCCAGACGGGTTCGTACGGCTGGCGACCGAGGTGGCGGACGAGCAAAGGCAGGTGCCCGGGTTCGTGGCTTCCCCCTTCGGCACGAAGGGCGGAGCGAAGCGAACGCGCGCGCAGCGCGAGAGGGGATGGCTCTTTCGCCACCGGACATCCCCCCGACGCTGACGCGTCGACCCCCTTCGTTCCGAAGGGGGTGAGATTCGGTGCGTGCATGGACTTCACAGCGTGTACCGGATATCCGGGTCGGCGCGCAGCGCGGCGTGGGCCTCTTCGTGCTTCTCGCGCGAGGGGCAGTTGAACACCACGCTCACCGACACGTAGTTGCCCTGGCTGGACGGCCGTTCACGCACGCTGGCTTCCAGTACCGACAGGCCGAGCCCGCGCAGGATTTCCGGCACTCGCTCGCGCAGGTTCGCATTCGCGTTGCCCATCGCGGTGATCTCGAAGCTGCCCGGGAACTGGAAGCCCTGGCCGTCCTTCTTTTCGATGTCGTCGAGTTCGCGCATGCCGCAACCTTACTTCGCCGAAGCCGGCGACGCCACGCTCGACGCCGACGAAACCGATACGGTCGGCGCCGGCGTGGTGGTGGTGCCATTGCCGCGATGGAACAGCAGCAGGATCGCGTCCCACAGGCGCTTGAAGAAGCCGCCCTGCGGCGCGTCCTTCAACACCACCAGCGGTTCGGTGACCACCGGCTTGCCATCGAAGCTCACCTTCAGCGAACCGACCTGCTGGCCCTGCTTGAACGGCGCGATCAGGCGCTGCGGAATCTCCAGCGTGGCCTGCAATTCGCCGTACTTGCCGCGCGGGATGGTCACCGACGCATCTTCGGCGATGCCGAGTTCAAGCGTGTTGGCCTCGCCCTTCCACAGGCGCGGCGTGGCCAGCGCCTGACCTGCCTTGTAGAGGTCATGGGTGCGATAGAAATTGAAACCCCAGTTGAGCAGCGCCTCGTCGCCGGTGGTCGCGGCGTTCATGTCGGGGCCGCCCATCGTCACCGCGATCAGGCGCATGCCATTGCGCAGCGCCGACGCGGCCAGGCAAAAGCCGGCTTCCTTGGTGGAGCCGGTCTTGATGCCATCCACGCTCGGATCGGTCCACAGCAGCGTGTTGCGGTTGTGCTGGGTGATGCCGTTCCACTCGAACGACTTGATCGCCGAGATCTTGTATTGCTCGGGGAAATTCCTGATCAGTGCGCGCGACAGGATCGCAATGTCATGCGCGGTGCTGTAGTGCTCTGTCGCGGGATAGCCCGAGGCATTGATGAAGTGCGTGTTGTCCATGCCGAGCCGCTTGGCGTAGGCGTTCATCATTTCCGCGAAGGCCTGTTCGGAACCTGCGACGTGCTCGGCCAGCGCGATCGCGGCGTCGTTGCCGGACTGGATGATCATGCCGTACAGCAGATCCTTCAGCGGCACGTCGGAATTCAATTTCAGGAAGCTGGTGGAACCATCGGTTCCGGCGCCGCCCGCGCGCCAGGCGTGCTCGCTGATGTGCACCTTGTCGTCCATGTGGATCTTGCCGGCCGCGATCTCGGCGTTGACCACGTACTCGGTCATGATCTTGGTCAGCGAGGCCGGCGCGCGGCGCGCGTCCATGTTGCTGGACGCCAGGATCTGCCCGTTGGCGTAATCCATCAGCACCCACGCCTGCGCGTTCGGTTGCGGCGCCGGCGGGATCGGAGTCTCGGGAATCGTCGGCACCGGCTTCGGCGGTGTCGAGGGCTTCGGCGGCAGTGCGGTTTGCGCGAACAGCACGCCGGTGAAGGCGACGAGGGAAACCAGCAGCATCGGACGCGCGATTTTCATCAGTTTTTGATACCCCGAAAGATGATTCGAAACAGGACGTGGTGCCACCTGGGCGCCCGTCCAAACGGCTTACTGTACCGCTACGTTGGAATGAGGAAAACCAAGCGAATCCAGCCGCGCCGTGGTGCGGTCCACCGTATCCACGTCGGGCAGCGGCCCGATCTGCACGCGCTGCAACGTGCGTCCATTCACGCCGGCAGCGACCACGCGTACCGTTCCCAGATTCAGTCCGCGCAGGCGCGCGGCCAGCCGTTCGGCATTGGCTGCGTCCGCGAACGCACCGACCTGCACATACAGTTGCGGCTGTTTGCCTGTCCGCGGTGTGACCGCGGTGACCGGCGCAGGTTCCGCGGTCGGGTGCGCGGGGTCGATGCCCTGCACTTCGACCAGGCCCGTGCCGCGCGGCCAGATGCCGATGCGCACGGCGGCAGCCAGGGACAAATCGATGATGCGATTGGGCACGAACGGGCCGCGATCGTTGACGCGCACGATCACGCTTTTGCCGTTCTGCAGGTTGGTAACCCGCGCGAAGCTCGGCAGCGGCAGCACCTTGCTGGCGGCCGAGAATTGGTACATGTCGTAGGTTTCGAAGTTCGACGTCTTGTAGCCGTTGAACTTGCTGCCGTAGTACGAAGCGATGCCGCGCTCGTCGTAGCCGGCCGCGCTCGGCAGCACGCGGTAGCGCTCGCCGTTCACGCTGTAGGGCGACTTGTTGCCATAGCGCGACGGCGGCAACGCTTCCGGAACGGGCTCTGGAATCTTGCTGAAATCGACGCCTGCGACGTCAGGCGTGGAATCGTTGCGATGGTGGTAGCGATTCGATTGCGACAGGCTGGTGTCGTCGCGCCACGACGTGCCGCTGCTGCCCCCTTCACGCGTGGCGGATCGTTTGGGATTCGACGAACATGCCGTCAACGTCAGGGCCGCCAGCGCCAGCAGCGCCAGCGGCAGCAGGACGCGCAGCCACCGGCGCCGCGTCATTGCGCGGCGACGCCGCTGGCGATCGCGTCGGCCAGTTGCATCACCGCCAGCGCGTACATCGGGCTCTTGTTGTAGCGGGTGATCACGTAGAAGTTCTGGAATGTCAGCCAGTATTCGGGGCCGTCGGCGCCGTCCAGCGTCAACAGGTTCGCGGGCAGGGCGGGACTTTCCTGCGCGGTCGGCGCGTAACCCGCGGCGGTGAATTGCTCCAGCGGTGTGGCCGGCATGACGTTTTCATACGCAGGCGCCGGTGCCGCATTCGCACTGGCTTGCGCCTGCACCGCGACCGGCCGCCCGCTTTGCCAGCCGTGGGCGCGAAAGTAATTGGCGATGCTGGCGAACGCGTCGGGCAGCGAAGCCATGAGGTTGATGTGGCCATCGCCATCGGCGTCCACTGCGAAATCGCGGATGCTGGACGG
>Ga0207667_10008301_pt1 | contig 12354 bp, 10 predicted proteins | sample KBSCornC52_FD_184301 | JGI IMG/M metagenome (GOLD analysis project Ga0207667, IMG submission 184301) | Corn rhizosphere microbial communities from Kellogg Biological Station, Michigan, USA - KBS Corn C5-2 (SPAdes) (version 2) | ecosystem: Host-associated > Plants > Roots > Rhizosphere > Soil ...
TTGTCACGACTCAGAGTCTTTGTGGGTGTGCGTGGCTCGAGCGGCTTGCGTGCGAGCCTCACTGTCACACGGTCACGCGCAATTCTTCGAGTGTGGTGGACTTTCTTTACGGCCAAACGAGCGGTGACCCGCTTCCCCGGAGGGACGCTATTCCGGAGTTACGTTTGCCGCTGCGGGTAGGTCTCACCTTTCTGCCGCCGCGTGACGGCCGGAACGCTTTAGATGCCGCGCACCAGAATGAACTATTGGAGCGCATTCGCCAGCACTTCAGCGAGCGCCGGTTCGTGAGCGAGATCGTGATCATCCCCGATTACTACCTGGCGCAACGCGGGGGCTTCGAGGGGCTCGAGGGAGTGCAGCGGCTGTATGGTGTCGACCTGATGGCTTTGGTCTCGTATGACCAGGCAGTGCACGGGGACGAGAATGGATGGTCACTGGGCTATCTCACGATCGTCGGCGCGTTCGTTTTGAAGGGCGACCGGCACGATATTTCCACACTTGTCGATCTCGCAGTGGTCGACCCGTTGAGTCGCTCCCTGGTGCTGCGCGCGGGCGGTGTTGACGTGCGTCACGGAAACTCCACACTGATCGATGCGGACCGCGAGACCCGTAATGCAGGTGTGCAGGCCTTCAGTGCCGCAACCGACCAGATGATCGAGCATTTCGATGCCGCCCTCACTCATTTCGAGGCCGAGGTGCGCGCCGGCAAGGCCAATGTCCGCGTCGTGAACAAGCCCAACAACATGGCACCGTCCCGCGGTGGAGGCGGTGGGGGCGCCCTGACCTGGACCTGGGTCACGTTGTTGGCATTGCTGGTCGCCAGCCGCGCCCTGGGCATGTTGCCATCGCCGGCCGCTGAGTCGTGATGGTGTCGCGAGCGCTCATGAGGGAGCGAACAATGAATACAACGTTTCGGGGTGTCGGCCTGATCAAGATGATGCTCCGTGCCATCCTGAGGCCATTGTTTCGGGTGCGGGTCACGGGCGATCCCCGTGTGCTGACCAACAAGCGCACGTTGATTGTGGCCAATCACGAGTCCTTTCTGGATGGCGCCCTGTTGGGGGCCTTCCTGCCGGTGGAGGCGGTTTTCGTAGTCCATGCGCAAGTGCTGCAGAAATGGTATTTCCGCTGGCTGTTGCGCTTCGTGCCGCATCTCGCGGTGGACTCAACCAGTCCCTTGTCGATGAAGCTCATCTGCCGGCTGGTCGAGACCGGCACTCCCGTGGTGATCTTCCCCGAGGGCCGACTCACCATTACCGGCTCGCTGATGAAAGTCTACGACGGAGCAGCCTTTGTCGCCGCCAAGACCGGTGCCACCGTGGTGCCGGTCCGTATCGAGGGTGCGGGCCGCACCTATTTCGGGCGCCTCGCGGGCATCTACCCCCTGAAGTTTTTTCCCAAGATCCGCATCGCCATCCAACCGCGTCGCGAGATCCCGATGCCGCAGCTGCCGTCGGCGAAGCTACGGCGCCGGCGCGCTGGCGAGCTCATGCGGCGGATCCTCCTCGACATGTTGGTGGCAACCCGCCCGCAACGGACACTCTCTGAAAGCTTCCTCGACGCGAAGGCGACTTTCGGATCGGGCTACCGGCTGGTCGAGGACATTCGCATGAAAGAGGAGTCGTACGGCTCGCTGTTGCGGATGGCGTTGGGCCTTGCGCGCCTGACCATGCCGCTGACTAAGCGCGGCGAAGTAGTCGGGATTGTGATGCCCAACGCGGCCCCGACTCTCGGCCTCATTCTCGGACTCTCCGGATCGGGCCGGGTTCCTGCCATGATCAACTACACGGCAGGTCCAGAAGGCGTCCGCGCGGCCTGTGAGGTTGCGCGCGTCGGCAAGATCTTCGCTTCCAGGTCCTTCCTCGAAAAGGCGCGCCTCGGTCACCTCCTGCAAGGGCTCCCGGGCGTCGAGGTTTACTATCTGGAAGATATGAAAGACCACCTGCGTCTCATCGACCGGCTCTGGATCTTCTGGTACCTGGTGCGCTCGAAACTCCCCAACCAGGGGCAACATCCGGACGACCCCGCGGTAGTGTTGTTCACCTCCGGCTCGGAGGGTAAGCCCAAAGGCGTGGTGCACTCACACACCTCGCTGCTGTCGAACGTCGCCCAGGTTCGCGCGCTCGCGGACTTCACGCCGCTCGACAAGTTCATGATCTCCTTGCCGCTGTTCCACTCTTTCGGGTTGACCTGTGGCGTCATCATGCCGTTGGTCTGCGGCTGCAAGGCTTTCCTGTATCCGAGCCCGCTGCACTATCGGATCATTCCGGAGCTGGTGTACGACCGTAACTGCACCGTGTTGTTCGGCACCTCCACCTTCCTGGCGAACTACGGCAAGTTCGCTCACCCCTATGATTTCGGTCGGTTGCGTTATGTCGTTGCCGGGGCGGAGAAGCTTGCCGAGGATGTGCGCCGCCTCTGGATAGAGAAGTTCGGCATCCGGGTACTGGAGGGCTACGGGGTGACCGAGTGCGCGCCGGTCATTGCGGTGAATGTGCCGATGGCTTGCCGTAGCGGGAGTGTTGGACAACTGCTGCCGGGAATGGAGTACCAGCTGGAGCCGGTGCCGGGGATCGAGGGCGGCGGTGTGCTCCACGTGAAGGGCCCCAACGTCATGAAAGGCTACCTGCTCCACGAGCGGCCGGGCGTCCTGCAGAAGCCGAAGTCGCTTGGCGAGGGTTGGTATTGTACCGGCGATATCGTGTCCATCGACGCGGACGACTTTGTGCACATCCGCGGTAGGGTGAAGCGCTTCGCCAAGATTGCCGGGGAGATGATCTCGCTGGAGGTTGTGGAGCGGATTGCGGCGAGTGCGGCTCCGGGGTTCGCCCATGCCGCTGCGTCGCGCGCCGATGCCGCCAAAGGCGAGGCCTTGGTGTTGTTCACTACAGCGCCCGGTCTGAGCCGTGAGCAGTTGAGTGCGGCAGCGAAGAGCCTCGGTGCGCCCGAGCTCGCCGTCCCCCGTGTCATAGTCGATGTGAGCGAGATTCCGCTACTGGGCTCGGGCAAGACCGACTACGTGCGCCTCAAGCAGCTTGCCGAGGCCAATGCCGCCACCGCGGCCGCCTGATGGAGTATCGATCCGTGACTGTCATACATTCCAACACGCCGTTGTGGACGCGCGGCATGGCCGCTGTTCTGGTGGCGCAATTTCTATCGGCCCTGGCGGACAACGCGCTGTTGTTTGGCGCGCTGGCGTTGCTACGCAGCGAGCACTATCCGGATTGGGCGCCCCCGGTCATGCAGGAGTTCTTTGTCGGCGCATTCATTCTCCTGGCGCCTTTTGCCGGCCCTTGCGCGGATGCCCTCCCCAAGGGGCGCGTGATGCTGATCACCAACGGCTTGAAGCTGGTCGGCGCGCTGGGGATGTGCCTGGGCGTGAATCCTTTCCTGGCCTACGGCCTGGTCGGAATCGGTGCGGCGGCCTATTCGCCCGCGAAGTATGGGATTCTGGGTGAGCTCACCAGTGCCGAGCGGCTGGTCGAAGCCAACAGCCTGATAGAATCGTCGACCATCGCGGCGATTCTCGTGGGTGCGATTGCCGGCGGGCTGCTCGCCGACTGGAGCATCGTCGGGACCTTGGTGATCGTGACGGGCTGTTACGGCGCGGCTGCGGTCGCTAACCTGTTTATTCCCCGCTTGCCGGCCGCGCACGCTCTGGAAAAGCTCTCGCTTCCGAGTGTATTACGCGACTTCGTGCGAGCGGTGAAGGCGATGATCCGCCATCCCGATACGCGCTTCTCCATGCTGGGTACGAGCCTATTCTGGGGTACTGGCACGACGTTACGCTTCCTGTTGGTCGCCTGGGTACCGATCGCGTTGAGTAACACCAGCAACAGCCTCCCGGCCGAGCTCAACGGTGTGTGCGCTGTGGGAATCGTACTGGGCGCGGCCCTGGCGGGTAAGTTCATCACGCTGGAGAAAGCGGGGCGCGCGCTTCCAGCCGGGATACTCATCGGCGTCGCCGTGTGCATTCTATCGGGGGTCACAAACTTGGTCGCCGCATTGACCATCATGGTGCTCGTTGGCGCTTGCGGAGGCTTCTTTGTCGTGCCGCTCAATGCGCTCTTGCAGGAGCGGGGGCACGAGACCGTTGGTGCGGGCCACGCGGTTGCCGTCCAGAACTTCGTTGAATACACGGCAATGCTGGTGATGCTTGCGCTCTATTCGTTGACCGTTCGCGCCGGCGTCCCCGTCACCGGACTGGCGAGTGGCTTCGGCGTCCTGCTGGCGCTCGCCATGAGCGCGCTCGGTTGGTACCGCTGGCGCAGCCAACAGTTGCTCAGGAAATCACCGGCCATGTAACACTGAATCTTGCGCCGCCGTGCGGGGACTCGCTGATCGAAACTTGACCGCCGTGCCACTCCACCGCGCGTTTCACGATCGCCAGGCCGAGGCCGAAGCCGGTCTTACGCCCGGCCTGGCGTTCGAGTTGCACGAAGGAATCGAATACCCGCTGGCGGTCGGCCTCGGGAATGCCGGGGCCGTCGTCGTCCACGACCAGACGATTGACTCTTTCGGTTGTGAATGCCACATCGATCGAGTGCTTCGCATATCGCGTGGCGTTGTAAAGGAGATTCTTCAGTACGGTTTCCATCAGATGCATGTCGCAGCGGATGGCTAGCGCATCGCTCTGGACGCTGGTGCTGATCTTCAGATCCGGGCGCGTGTCGCGAGCTACGGATTCGGTTATCGCGGGAAGAAGAGTGGTGAAGTTGTGTGCGCTGATATTCAGTGCGACGTCCGCGCGCTCGAGGATGGCATAGCTCAACGTGGCGGTGACCAGATCGTTGATTTGCGCGATATCGCCTTTCACGTGCTCCAGCGAGCGCTGCATCTCCCCCACGGTGGACGCTTGCTGCGCCAGCTCGATCTCGAATTTCATGCGTGCCAGGGGCGTCTTGATCTCATGGGAGACTGCGTTCGACATGTCCTTGTGCGAGGCGATCAGCCCGTCGATCCGCGCCGCCATTCTGCGGAACGTCTGTGCGAGCGGATAAATCTGGGAATGCGGCTTGATGGGGACGCTGAAGGACCAGTTCCGATTGCCAAAGAGTGCGGCCGCTTTCTCCAGTGCGCGCAAGTCCCGCGTCAGCGGCCAGATCCAAATCATGAGCACGAGCGCGATTACCGCATAGAAAAGCATGGTGTAAGACCATTCGAGCGCGCCGCGGCGAGCGACGGGCTCGATGGACTTGATCGCCAACACATGATCATTGTCCAGACGCCGCAGTGTCCAGGAGGCACCGCCCGCGGCTTCCATGTACGCGATGTCGCCATGCTGGAGTTTGGTGAGCGTCTCTTGACCGGCAATGTCACGGGTTGCAAACAGCTCCATGTCCACGTGCGTTTGTGCGGCGAGACGGGCGACGCTCTGGCGCCAGTCTTGCAGCGGTACCTCGCGCAACCGATCGGCGATGGCGCTCATCGCGAGCGCGACAGGTTTGTCTTCGGCCGTATCGGTCCCGCTATACGTCTGGAATAGCTTGTCCTGCCCCCAGCTGACGATCGCCAGCGTGAATACGATCAGGAGATACAAGCCCAGAAAGTGCCGCGCCATGGTCTACCAGGCGTCGGGAACGAAGAGATATCCCTGCCCCCAGACGGTCTTGATCCGCTCCGCAGTCTCAGCCTCGTCGCCGAGCTTGCGGCGCAGCCGCGAAATGCGAATGTCCAGCATCCGGTCGGTGCCGTCGTATTCCCGTTTGAAGAGATCCTTGAACAACGTCTCGCGTGATTGGATCTGGCCGGCGCGCGAGGCAAGGTGCACCAGCAGATCGAATTCGTTTCCCGAGAGCAGGATCGCCTGGTCATCGAGATGCACCGAGCGCGAGGCGATGTTGATTGTCAAGCGCCCGAACTGCAACACCTTGCGCGCGGGCTGGTTCGGTGCCCGCGAGCGTCGTAGCAGGGCGCCAATGCGCGCAAGCAACACCCGCGGCTCCACGGGCTTGATGACATAGTCATCCGCGCCGAGCTCCAGACCCAACACGTGGTCGATGTCGCTGTTGCGTGCCGTCAGAATGAGAATCGGATTGCCGAAGTCGGGCCGCAGCTGGCGGCAGACCGTCAGGCCATCCTCGCCCGGCAGCCCGAGATCGAGGATCACCAGGTCCGGTCGGTCGCGCTCCACACGCGCCACCACCTCATCTCCCCGGCTTACGATGGTGACGCTCATCCCGTTGCTTTCCAGGTAACGGCTCACCAGCTCCGCCAGGCGGAGGTCGTCCTCGACCAGCAGAATTACAGGGAGAGTCCGGGTGTTCATGACAGGGTCGGATTGCCGCTCACGCCATCACTCGAAGATGTTCCAGGGCTCGCGCCGCTTGTGCCGATAGCGCAGCGCTTCCCTGATCACTCGCAGTACCTCGGAGGCGAGAACGTCCTGCAGTCCAGGATCGCGCAGCTGAAAAGTAAGGTCCCGCTCGAACGTCAGCTCGATACTGTAGGTGCCTTGGGAGTAGTGCTCCCAACAGCGCTTGATCTCCGGCCGATCCAGGATTACGAGGCACAGCGATTCTTCGCGCGGCGCGCTCCACTGCGCGTGAACCTCCGTCTGACATTGCTTGTCGTGGGCTCCAAGGGTGCAGATGCGCGGGCTGAGCTGGAGATGGATATCATCCTGGGCCGGCCCGGCCCCCTCGGCGCCGGCCCCGGGCGCGGTAAGCCCGGCAAGCGCCGACAGCAAGCCGGATGCGAGCAAAGAGCGGGCGGCGCGGCGTGCCGTCCGCGGCCTGCTCCATGCGATGTTTGGCGACGTGCCGGACACTCGAGCTACCTCAGAACGCGTACGTCGCGCCGACGAATGTAGTCGTGACGCCGCGCTCGTTGACTATCGGGCTCTCGGCAATCGACTTACCCAGCCGCTCGTACTCCATGAAAGCCGTGAGCTTCCATTTACCTTTCAGCGGCCGCGTGAACGCCAGCTTGATAAAGGGGTTGAGGGCTGGTCCCGGATCGTAGATGCCCGACGCGCCGTAATAATAATTGACAATGGCGGAGCTTTTCCAAGTGATCCCCGCATTGGCGGTCCAGGAGCCGCCGACGTGCGACAACGGAATTCCGAGAGCCGCGCGGATTTCATCGCCGTGGTTGTGGCCGGTGATCTCGTGCAGCAGGTCGAGCTGTCCGGTAACCGCGCCGTATTTGAACGTCCATTCGGGGCCGGCAAGGTAGGTCCACTGCCGCGACCGGGGCGGAAACTTCACCGCGGAGACCACCGAGGTCGATCCGTCGGGGTTGGTGTGCACCAGGGGAGTGACGGGCCCTAGGTTCGCGTTATAGGCGTTGAAGCCGGTGACGAAAACGTTCTGCGGATCGCTACGGTAGAAGAACACCCGGTCATAGCCCGGGCTGGCAACGAGGCTGAGCGTAGTCCGCTGGGTGTCGAGCAGCGTCACTCCGCCGTCCAGGTCGTCGATGAAGAAATGTTTACCGTAGTAGCTGAAGCGCGGAATGACGACCAACGGGATGGTGCCTTCGTGCACCACGGGGTCGGTCCTGACACCGGCGCCGAGCGAGAGACTGAAGTTCCAACCGCCGACCGCCACACAATCGGCCGCGGGCTCTTTACAATCCTCCTCCGCCAGGGCGTCCGCCGTGGGTGCCAGCGCCAGCACGGTCGCAAAAAGGAGGCGGCGATAGCGGTCCATAAGAACACCAACCCTATCATGTTTGGCGCGGCTGCTGTCATCCGGCCCCTGTAGCGGTTTGTATCCCCCCGGCTACGGATAAATACAAATTCGCGAGAGCTTGACCGTGCTTGTCAGGTTATAATGTGCTCGAGTCTCCGGAGGCTTGGAGTGACGGCACAGATTTCCATGGAGTCCCAACCTCTCCCCCGAGAGGCCGTGTCCGCAGCCGGCGACGGAAAAGCCACTCTGGCCTACCAGTACCTGCTCGAGTTGGCTTCACGTGCCGCATTCACCTGCAGCTTGATTGGCCAACACGCGGACGGCGCCGGCCTGGACGTCCGGCTGCAGGTGCGCGAGTTGCTGGATCCGCAAGCGCATCTCAGCGACTTCAGTCTCGAATTCCAGCTGCGCACCACCTCCCGCGGCCTGCCGATCGTCGATAGCAAACTCCTCTTCTCGCTCGAGGGCGATCGCTATGAGATGTTGCGGAGCGCTGCAGCGGAAACACCGCGCTTCATCGTGCTTCTCAGTTTGCCGGCCGATGATGATGCGACTTCGGCCGAGAGCCTCATCGCTCAGCGTTGCGGTCGATGGCTCTGCCTGTCCGGTGCGCCACAGGCCGCGAGTGCTGCGCCAACACCCGTGCGTTTCCCAACTTGGAATGTGCTCACACCAGCGGCACTGCGTGAGATTGCCCGACGTGTTTCCCTAGGGCTGCGGTTCTTTCACGAACAATGCGCATAGGCCGGCTGTGCAGGGCGCGGGTGGAAGGGCTTGATGCTCGGGGCTTTCGGCAGGCTTTCGGAAGAGCTGCTATAACCGCCCTTGCGGTTACCAACGGAGCGCGGGAGCCGCCGGGAGCGCCGAAGGCGCTTTGCCGCTAGAGTCGCGCGGGCTCGCGCGGCATCCAGTCGCCAAGGCATCGAACGGTGAAGACTCGCACCGATCTTTCCGCAGCTGGTCTCCAGGCACCCTCGCGTGCGAATGCAGGTCTGCCTGGCAATAACCCGGTGGGCGCCGGGTTCGTTGCGGTCTATGCGCTCGCTTATGCCTCGCTATGGCTGGCCTTGCTGACGCCCGCCACCGTTACCCTTGCGCTACGAGTCAGGCAGATGGCCTCGGGTGATAGTGCCCGTCTCATCTCGGAGGTTCTGCTCGCCGGCGCGCTGGTCGCGCTCGTCAGCAATCCGATCTTTGGTGCCTTATCGGATCGTACCCGGTCGCGTTTCGGGAGGCGCCGTCCTTATCTTCTACTCGGAGCGCTCGTGGGGCTCGGGGCGCTATGGCTCATCGCCGTTGCGCCCGGGCTACGCTTGGTGCTGATCGGATGGTGTCTTGCCCAACTTTCGTATAACGCGGTTCTCGCGGCCATGGTGGCGGTCGTCGCGGATGAGATCCCGGCTTCGCGGCGGGGAACGGTGGTGGGCGTTCTCGGTATCTGCATGCCGGTCGGGCAGATCGCGGGAACCTTCCTCGTTCAGCATTTGGCGTTTGATTTGCGGCTCGCTCTGTTGGTACCTGGGGGGATCGGGCTCATTGGGGTGTGGGCGCTGGCGTTCTTGTTGCCGGCGCGGATGCCGCCGGGTTGGCTGCAGGGTGACGAGCTCGGTGCCGCTGTGGCGGGAGCTGCCGGCGCCGCAGCGGTAGCTTCCAGCGCGGGGGCGGTAGTTACTCGCGCGGCGGCCGGTGGTGCCGGCGACGCGAAGAGGGGCAAGGCGACGGGCGGTGACGCGAAGAGTGGCGGAGAAACGCAGAGGGGCGAAGCGAAGGGTGGCGACGCAACGGGTGACGATGCGAAGGGCGGCGACGCGAAAAGTGGCGGAGAAACGCAGAGGGGCGAAGCGAAGGGTGGCGACGCAACGGGTGACGATGCGAAGGGCGGCGACGCGAAAAGTGGCGGAGAAGCGCAGAGGGGCGAAGCGAAGGGCGCTGACGCAACGGGTGACGATGCGAAGGGTGGTGACGCTAAGAGTGGCGAGGCGAAGCGTGACGACGCGAGGGATAGCGACGCGAAGGGGAGTAGCTACGGGAGGCGCCCGGGGCGGCGACTTCTTTGGCCGTTGGCTCAGCATCGCGACTTCGCCTGGGCTTGGTCGAGCCGCGTGTTGTTCGTTGTGGGCTCTGTATCGTTTCAAGCGTATCAACCGTTTCTGCTGCTGGATGGGCTCGGATTCGATGCGGCGCAGGTGCCTGGACTGATCTTCCGCTCCACGCTGGTGCAAGCCGTCATGACGGTGCTCTGGAGTCTGGTTGCGGGCCGCCTTTCGGATCGTTGGCGCCGGCGCAAGCCGATCGCCATGATCGGCTCGCTTTTGCAGGGCGCCGGGCTCTGGATTGTTGCCATGGCCGATTCCTACACCATGCTTCTATGCGGGGTGGCGATTGCCGGGATCGGGCACGGCGCGTACGAAGGAGTGGACCTTGCTCTGGTCACCGAAATTCTTCCGGATCGTGATCGCCATGCCGCCAAGGATCTGGGCGTTCTCAACATCGCCAACGCGCTACCGCAGGTGATTGCGCCACTGGCGGCGCCCGTCATCCTGGCTAGCAGTCACGGCAACTACACTCTTTTGTTCCTGGTGGCCGGGGCAGTTCCCATGTTGGGAGCCACGCTGCTGGTGCCTTTGAAAGGCGCGCGTTAGTCTGGCGGCTCGGGAACAAAGCGCGGCTGTGTAGCGGACAGCGTCGCAGCGCATTCCTGCTGCTATTGCATTCGCCAAACCGAGGCGCCATTGTTTCGGCAGCCATGGCGAACGCAACCATCATCGATGTCGCAAAACACGCGGGTGTCTCGATCAAGACAGTCTCGCGTGTCATCAACAATGTGAAGACGGTCAAGCCGCAAATTCGCGAGCGCGTCACGCGGGCCATCGAAAAACTCGACTACCACCCCAACCCGTCGGCGCGCGGCCTCGGTGGGAATCGCTCTTACCTGCTGGCACTGCTCTATGACATTTCCTGCGGCTACTATGCGACGAGCGTCCTCAGCGGCGCGGCAGAGAGATGTCGCGCTGCGAACTATCAGATCGTCATGCAGTCGTGTGATTACACGGCGCCATCGCTCGTCGAAAATTTAGCCAGAAACGTACGCCAATCGCGGGTGGATGGCGTGCTCGTGACACCGCCTCTGTCGGACCTGAGCTCCGTGATCGACGTTCTCGCTGATCACTCCATCCCGTTTGTGCGCATCGCTCCCGGCAAACAGACCGACACGCAGCACAGTGTCAGTACCAACGATCGCGAGATCTGCGCCAGCATGACGGAGCAACTAGCCTCCTTGGGTCATCGGCGCATTGCGTTCATCGTTGGCAATCCAGACCACGCCGCCGTGATGGATCGCTACCGTGGCTATCTCGATGGCCTGCGCACTTGCGCCTTGCGACTCGACAAAACACTGGTGGTGCAGGGTTACAACTCACACCTCTCTGGTGTCCAGTGTGCGCGCAAGCTGTTGAATGTGTCGTTGGCGAAACGTCCGACCGCAATCTTCGCAAGCAACGATGAGATGGCGGCCGGCGTTCTCGCCATCGCGCACAGTATGGGGCTGGGCGTACCCGAGGACGTCTCTGTTGTTGGTTTCGATGACGCGCCGCTCGCCAGTCAGGTCTGGCCCGCCCTGACCACCATCCGCCAGCCCATCTCCGACATGGCAGCCGAGGCAGTCGAGATCCTGTTGTGCACGCTGCGCGGGGAGCCCGCCTGCACCTCGAAGCACCTGTTGCCCGCCACGCTCACTTTCCGTCAATCCACCGGTCCCGCGCCGAACCGTGCGCGCCCGCTGGCGAGTGCGCCACTCCCTCAATAGGCTCGGCGCGCGGTCAAGAAGTGGGCCCCCCCGCAAACCGCGCCCCTCCATATCTCGGCGCACGTCAGCTCCCGAGAGGTCTAGCAAACTCCGCGCGGCAGTCACTGAGGCGCTCAGCGATGCCAGTGAGAGCGACTTGCCCCGGATCAGCCCGACTCAGGCTGTTCGCGAATTGCGCGACGGTGTGCCTGCTACGGCGCTTCGTCAGATCCAAGCCCACCTCGAGCGCATCTGCTCGACCGCCATCGTCGTAGCGCACGCGCTAAGGGTACAGAACGTGCAAGTCGACGACGACGCGACTTGCGTACTCAGGTGGCACGTCAGGGATCCACTGTTTGAGCAGATCGCGCGCCTGAAGCGGATCATTGCCGGGGGGGGCGCCGTGAAAAAGCTGGAGGACAAAGACATCCTCGAAATTGCGGCTCATTGACGCGCACGGGCTGAGGCGTTTATGCGCGGCGCCAGCCAGTCTCGAAACCTTCGCGACGTTGCGCGGCTAGCCGGCATGAGCAGCACACTCGTATGGTGCTCGATCGACCTTTGCGTCAACGCGGGTGTCGAGGCTGGCACTCCGGGTCCGCTGAGCCCTGAGGCCGATAAGCAGGCCGAAGTGGCTGATGTGGAATTGCGGTGTGGCCAAAGGGAGCCAAAGCCATGCGTGCTATCAGCATACCCAACCGAAAGGAGGTTGCTCTCGCGTTCGGCGCCGCACTTCGGGAAGTGCGCCACCAGGGAGGGGTGTCGCCAGATGTTTTGGTGGCGCGTTGCGATGTTGACCGCACGTATCCGTTGGTACTTGAGCGTGGTCTACGTCATCCAACCTTTACATGTTGCTTAGATTAGCCAACGCGCTGAGCGTCGAGCCGGAGCGACTGGTGATGGAAACAGTCGCACGCCTTCGAATTCAACGCTGAC
>Ga0207667_10008308_pt1 | contig 12350 bp, 12 predicted proteins | sample KBSCornC52_FD_184301 | JGI IMG/M metagenome (GOLD analysis project Ga0207667, IMG submission 184301) | Corn rhizosphere microbial communities from Kellogg Biological Station, Michigan, USA - KBS Corn C5-2 (SPAdes) (version 2) | ecosystem: Host-associated > Plants > Roots > Rhizosphere > Soil ...
TCGCCGAAGACGTCGAAGGCGAAGCCCTCGCGACGCTCGTCGTCAACAAGCTGCGCGGTACGTTCACCTCGGTCGCCGTCAAGGCGCCGGGCTTCGGCGACCGCCGCAAGGAGATGCTCAAGGACATCGCCGCGCTCACCGGCGCGACCGTGATCTCCGAAGAGCTGGGCCTCAAGCTCGACAAGGCCACGCCGGAACAGCTCGGCCGCGCCAAGCGCGTGACCGTGACCAAGGAAGAGACGACCATCGTCGACGGCGGCGGCAAGGCCGAAGACATCAAAGGCCGCATCGAGATGATCAAGAAGCAGGCCGAGGACACCGACAGCGATTTCGATCGCGAGAAGCTGCAAGAACGTCTTGCCAAGCTCTCGGGCGGCGTCGCCGTCATCCAGGTCGGTGCCGCGACCGAGACCGAGCTCAAAGAGAAGAAGCACCGCATCGAGGACGCGCTCTCCGCGACCCGCGCGGCCGTGCAGGAAGGCATGATCCCGGGCGGCGGTTCGTCGCTGATCCACGCGATCAAGTCGCTCGACAAGTACATCGAAGCCGGCCCGCAGGGCGACAACCCGACCTGGATCGACGAGAAGATCGGCGTCCAGATCGTGAAGAAGGCGCTCGAAGCGCCCCTTCGTCAGATCGCGCAGAACGCCGGATTCGAAGGTTCGGTCGAAGTGAACAACGTCAAGGGCAAGGTCGCGCCGGAAGGCTTCGACGCCATGTCCGGCAAGCTCGTCGACATGTTCAAGGCCGGCATCGTGGAGCCGTTCAAAGTCACGCGCTCGGCGCTGCAGAACGCGGCCTCGATCGGCGCGCTGATCCTCACCACCGAGACCCTGATCGCCGACAAGCCGGAACCCAAGAAGGACGCCGGCGGCCCCGGCGGCGGCATGCCCGGCGGCATGGGCGGCTACGACATGATGTGATCGCCTCGGCGATTGTGTTCGGAAAAGCCCCGCAGCGATGCGGGGCTTTTCTTTTGCGCTGGAGGTCCGCGCCACTTTGTCATCCCGAGCGTAGCGAAGCGAAGTCGAGGGACCACCGCCATCTATTGCCAAGCCTACCGTATGCCGGAAGTCTTAGGTATCGGCCTCACGCTCTGGATGGGCATACTGTTCTCGTCCGCCGTCGTGATGCTTTGCGGTCTCGTCTATCTCGCCCGCTTCATCGCTCGGCGCGGATACGCAGCGGGAACCCTGACGGCCGAGCGTGCGACCTATCTCTACCGCACGATCGTCTATGCACTACTCGCGAGTTCGGCCGGAGCGATTTATGCACGCGTACCGTTCTCGATCGGCGTCGGCGCCCTCGGCGTTATCGTGGGTGTCATCGCACTCCGCGGTCGCCTCCTCGACGGCTGACGACCTACGGTCTACCGAACGGTCACCGCGCAGTTCTTGAAGTGCACCGCGTGCGCGGCGCGATGCGGGTCGATCTCCGTCGAGATGTCGCAGCCGTGTCCGCTGAAGATGATCTGGAACGGTTGGCCGTGGTCCTCGAAATCGACGCCCGCGCTATTCGGGTGAGCGCCCAGCGGCCGGTCGAGCATGCCGCTCCAGACGTTGGCGATGCTGTCCGAGGTCTTCAGGATCACTTGCATATGGATCGCGCTCGACCCGTCATTCGTGATGGCGATCGAACGATGCGCGGCCGATGCCGGTGCGTTTGCGGCGGCGAACGCGAGCGAGAGCGCGACAAGTCCTCCGGAGAGACGTGCGATGAGCTTCATTGGCGTCCGACGGTTCCTTTCACGGATGCGAAGATCTTGGCGGTGTCGTAGCCGATGCCGTCCTTGAAGACGATCTCGGTCTTCTCGATATCCGCGATGTTCTCGGTGGGATTCCCGTCGACCAGGATCAGGTCGGCGTTCTTCCCTACCGCGATCGAGCCGATGCTCGTCTGACGGCCTAACGAGATCGCGCCGTTCATCGTCGCGACCTTGATGGCCTCGAGGGGCGTCAGGCCGCCGGCGACCATCAGCTCCATGTCGCGCCAGTCGCCCAGGCCCGCGATGGTCGAACCATAGCCGGTCGGGTCGGGGCCTTGCGAGAGCAGGCCGCCCATCCGGAAGTAGGCGATCTCGAAGGCGACCTCTTTGTCGAAGACGGCTTTGTAGAGCGCGATCGCCTCGGGCGTCCGCTTCATCAGCGCAGCGCGGATCTTGGTGACGTCGGCGACCGTCTCGGAGTCCTCGAGGTCGAGCATCTTCTGTTCGACCGCTTCGGGCTGCGGGACGCTGCCTTCGAAGTTCGCGAGCGTCGAGCTGAGCTCGACGTGATGCGCCAGCATCAGCTTGAGGAGCAGCCGCACCTCGGGACCGTTGAGATCCAGCGACGCGAGCGACTTGCGCACGGCGGCGCCGTCGCTCGTGCAGACCCCCGGCGTGTAGCCTGGGACGAACTCGGTATCCACCAGCAGGCCGTGCTCGATGCTGTCGACGCCCATGCGCACCGCGTCCGTCAGGCCGATGGAGCACAGGTGCGCGAGCACTTTGAGGTGTCGCGCGTGCGCCTCGGCGATCACCGCTTTGGCGATCGGGACCGGCAGGCTGGTGTAGAGCTTGAATGACGTCACGCCGCGGTCGGCCCAATAGTCGACCGTCTCCTTCGCATCTTTCGGCGAACGCAGCGCGCCCATCTGCACGAAGAACGGTTCCCAGCCGGTCATGTACGGGCTCGTCACCGCGATGTGCGGGCCGACCATCTCGCCGCGATCGATCGACGCGGCGATGTGCAGGTCGGTATACGGCTCCACGCTGCCCGTGGTGCGGATGGTGGTCACGCCGGCGCCCAGATAGAGGCGCGGGAAGCTCCACGGCATCTCGCGGACGATGAACAGCGGGGCGGTCGACGGGCCGACGGTATCGTAGTAGAGGTGGTCGTGGGTTCCGACGATGCCGGGCAGGAGCGACTTGCCGGTGCCGTCGACGACTTTCGCGCCGGCCGGAACCGCGATGCCGTCCGCTCCCATCGCGACGATCTTGCCGTGCGACGTCACGACCGTTTGGCTCTCGCGCGCGGGTGCTCCGGTGCCGTCGATGACGCGGACGTGCTCGATGGCGATGACCGGATCGGCGTAGTCGATCACGGCGCTCGGGGGCGGCGCTTGGAGCGTGTTGGGGACTTGGACGTCGTCGGCGTCGTCGGCTCGGAGCGGAGCCGCCGTCGAGACCGAAAGCACGGCGATCAGGAAAAGCGCGCGGAAAGCGGTCATGCGGTTGACCCTCCTGGAGGCGTGGGTACAAGCCCGCTATACGCAATCCATTCTCGAAGGAGTACCTTATGGTTTCATTCGGTCGAATCGCGCTGGCGGCAACGCTGGCCCTCGGCATCTCGGGAGCGGCGGCCCTGGCCGCGCCCAATACCGTCAACCACATGACCAATGCCATGTCGGCCCACGCCATGACCATCAACATGGGCGCCCAGAACGGCTCGCGGCAAGACGGTCAGGCGTGGCTCAAGGATACCCGGGGCGGTCTCTGGGTCAAGGTCATGGTCCACAACGAGCCCAAGGGCGCGAGCGAACCGGCCCACATCCATGCGGGCAGCTGCGCCAAGCTCAATCCAGCCCCCTGGAAGCCGCTCTCGAACATCGTCGGGGGCACCTCGGTCACCACGCTCAAAGGCGTGACGATCGCGATGATCAAGAAGGGTCACTACGCCATCAACGGCCACCAGAGCACGAAGAATCTCAAGCGCTACGTCACCTGCGGCGACCTCTAAGGATCTCCGGGCGACCGATGACCGGAGGCGCGGCGCTTAAGCGTCGCGCCTCCTCGTCGTTCCGCGGGCGGATCGCGGGCGCCCGAAGGCCATGGCTCGGCCCCGGCTAAGATACGCGCATGACCGATGCATCCCGTACCGGCCCGATCGTACCGATCGTCGCGTCGGTCGTGTGGGGCGTCCTGTTCTTCGGGGGGCTGCTGGCGGCGATGATGTCGCCGATGATGTTCGACGACGCCCGGGCCTTGAGCAATCCACGCGTCATCGCCATGTTCACGGCAGTCGTCGCGTTCCCGGTGCTGTGCCTGGTCTCGATCTTCGCGACCTGGCTCGCGTGGCGGTTCACGCGCGACGCGACGGTCGCACGCCGTCGACGAGTGCCGCTCCTCACGGCGGCGCTCCCGATCGTCTCGCTCCTCGTCTTCGCGATCGCCGCCCTGCTCCAAGGCGACGCGCCGTTCTCGAAGTGACCTGACCAGGCCGGCGGGGCCGGCCGGTTCCTGGACACCGGAGACCGGGGGTGGTACGATAGAACGGCCTATATCGTTAGGTGGAGGTGGTTCGTTGGCCCGGAAGAAATCGCCGACCTTGACCGAGGTCGAGCAGCAGATCATGGAAGTGCTTTGGGACGCCGGCAGCGGCACCGTCGCGGAAGTGACCGAGGCGCTGACCCGCTACAAGAAGGTGGCGTTCAATACGGTCCAGACCGTCTTGCGTATCCTCGAAGACAAGCGCTACGTCCGTCACCGGGCCGAGGGCCGCGCGTTTCGCTATACGGCGGTGGTCGATCGCGAAACGGCGTCGACCAGCGCGGTCAACTATCTGGTGCGGCGCTTCTTCGACGGAGCGCCCGGAAAGCTCGCCATGAACCTGATCGAGAACGAACGCCTCTCGCCCGAGGAACTCGCCCAGCTCAACGCGCTGATCGAGAAGGCGAAGCTCTAAGCCATGCTCGAGGCGCACGTCGTTGCGGCCCTCGTCAACTCCACCTGGCAGAGCGGCCTGGTCGCCCTGGCCGCATTCGTGGCGCTGCGGACCTTCAAACGCACGAGCGCGGCCGCGCGCTGCGCCGTCTGGTACGGCGTCCTCGCGATCGTCGCGCTGCTCCCCGTCGTCGACGTCGCGACGTCGCTCTCCGCCCGCGCGATCGCCGTTCCGGCCGCCGCCTCGAGCGGCAGCCTTGGCACGGTCGGCGCGCGCGCGCTTCGGCCGTCCGATCCGTCCGCGCTCTGGGCGAGCGCCTCGGCGCGTCCGCCGCTGGCCGAACGGGTCGCGATCGCGATCGGCTCGGTCGCGCCGTGGGTCGAACGCGCGTGGCTGGCGGTGGCGCTCGCGCTCGGGCTGCAGTTGCTCTACGAGATGGCCCGTCTGGTCCGGGCCAAGCGTCGCATCGTTCCGCTCGATCGCGTCGTCGCCGTGCCGCCCGGTACGCGTACGTTCCGCGTCGGCGCGTCCGACGACGTCGAGATGCCCTGCGTGCTCGGGCTCGTCGATCCGGTCGTCGTCCTGCCGCGCGCGCTCGCCCGCGCGCTCTCGGAAGGGGATCTCGCGCGCGTCGTGCTCCACGAAGCCGCGCACGTCGAGCGCCGCGACGACTGGGTCCATCTGCTCGAGCGCGTCCTGCACGTCGCCTTCTTCTTCAATCCGATCGTCTATGCGATCGGTCGCCGCCTCGAAGTGGAACGCGAGATCGCGTGCGACGATCTGGCGATCGCGCGCTGCGGCAACCGCCTCGCGTACGCGTCGTGTCTGTCCAGCCTGGCGGTCGTGCTTTCGGGCGCGCGCCCCGCGCCGGCACCGGCCCTCTTCAGCGGCCGCCGGCAGCTGATCGTCCGGGTCGAGCGGCTGCTCGATGCCGGCCACGACGGTTCGACCCGCACCGGCCCGCGCGCCGCGGTCGCGCTGGCGGCGATCGTCGCGGTCGCCTTCGTGGTCGCCCACTTCGGCATTCCCGTGCGCGCGCAGCTCGCCGCCGTCGCCGCTCCGCACGAGCCGGCTCGACCCGCGCCGGTCGCAACCAGGATCCGCGCGTCGCTTCCGATGCTCGCGCGCACGCCGCGCCTTCAGGCCCCGCACGCGCGCTCGCGCCCGCGGCCCGCGCGCCCGCGGCCCGCGCGGCTGGCTCCGGTGCCGGCGCTCTCGCGCAGTATCGGCGACCTGATCCTGATGCGCAAGCACGACGTCAGCGCGAAGTTCGTCGCCGACGTCGACAGCGCGCTCGAGGCCAAGGCGTCGGCCGTCGCGCTGGTCGCGCTGCGCGATCACGACGTGACGCCGGCGTATCTGGCGCAGCTCAAGATCGCGGGCGTCAGATCCAAGTGCGGCTTCGACTTCGTCCGGCTCCACGATCACGGCGTCACGCCGCTCGTCGTCGCGAAGCTCGCGCTGCGCGTCGGCAAGCTGAAGCTCAGCGTGGACCGGTTGGTCCGGATGGCCGACGCGGGGACCTAAGGGCCGGCGCCGCGAAACTCGCGCGGACGGAGGTTCTTCGATGGCTGTCCCTCGCGCGAACGAGTTCACGATCCGAGTCGGCACGATCAACGGCTCCGGCAGCCAGTCGTCCAACCTGGTCCTGACCAACGCGATCTTCCGGCTCGGCATCCCGGTCGCGCCCAAGAACGTCTTCCCCTCGAACATCGAGGGCCTGCCGACGTGGTTCGACGTGCGGATCTCTCCCGAAGGCTACCGCTGTCGGTCGCGCGACGTCGACCTGCTGGTCTCGCTCAATCCGGCCACCTGGGCGACCGACGTCCCGAGCGTCAAGCCCGGCGGCGTGGTCGTGCACGAAGCCGCCTATCCGATGAACGGCGACGTCGTCCGCGACGACCTGACCTACTATCCCGTGCCGTTCGCCCAGATCGCCAAGGAGCACATCGAAGCCGGCGACCTGCGCAAGTATCTCACGAACATGATCTACGTCGGCGTCCTGGCCGAACTGCTCGGCATCCCGGCCGAGACCGTCGAAAGCGCCATCCGCGGTCAGTTCAAGAGCAAGCCGAAAGCCGTCGATACCAACATGAACGCGGTCCGGCTGGGCCTCGACTACGCCAAGGAGCGCCTCACCAAGAACGATCCGTACCGGCTCGAGCCGATGACCGGCAAGACGGACGGCCTGCTCTTCATGGACGGCAACCGCGCCGCGGCGATCGGCTGCGTGATGGCCGGCTGCACGGTCGCGGCCTGGTATCCGATCACGCCGTCGTCGTCGCTGTGCGAATCGTTCATCGCGCTCACCGACAAGTACCGCGTCGATCCGGCGACCGGCGCGAAGAACGTCGCCGTCATCCAGGCCGAGGACGAACTCGCGTCGATCGGGATGGTGATCGGCGCCGGCTGGGCCGGCGCGCGCGCGATGACCTCGACCTCGGGACCGGGCATCTCGTTGATGGCCGAGTACGTCGGCTACGCCTATTTCGCCGAGATCCCGGCGGTGATCTTCGACGTCCAGCGGGCCGGGCCGTCGACCGGTCTACCGACGCGCACCATGCAGGCGGACCTCGCGTTCGCGTACGCGCTCGGACACGGCGATACCAAGCACATCGTACTGCTGCCGGCGACCGTCGAAGAATCGTACGACTTCGCGATGCAGGCGTTCGATCTGGCCGAACGTTTCCAGACCCCGGTCTTCGTGCTGCTCGACCTCGATCTCGGCATGAACGCGTGGCTCACCCCGCCACTGCCGTACCCGGAGAAGCGCTTCGACCGCGGCAAAGTGTTGAGCGCCGACGACTTGAACAAGCTCGAATCGTGGGGCCGCTATCGCGACGTCGACGGCGACGGCATCCCGTATCGCACGGTGCCTGGCACGGACCATCCCAACGCCGGGTTCTTCACGCGCGGCACCGGGCACGACGAGCAGGCGCGCTATTCCGAGCTGCCGGACGTGTGGCAGCGCGGCTTGGACCGCCTGGTGAAGAAGCACGACACCGCGCGGACGGTCGTTCCGGCGCCGGTCTTCGAGGAGGGCGGCCATCCCGTGGCGATCCTCGCCTTCGGCACGACCCACCATGCGGTCGTCGAAGCGCGCGATCGGCTGCGCGCGGACGGCATCGAGACGGACTACGCGCGCGTCTGCGCGCTGCCGTTCTCACCCGACCTGGCGGCGTTCATCGGCCGTCACGACCGCGTCTACGTGATCGAGCAGAACCGCGACGGGCAGCTCTACGGGATCCTGCGTCAGGAGCTTCCGACCCACCTGATCTCGCGGCTCCGATCCGTGCGTCACTACAACGGCGTGCCGATCGACGCGCACGCGATCCTCGATCCGCTGCTCGAGGCCGAACGCGCTCCCGCCGTGGTCGCGGAATAGAGGACGAAATGGCAAGCAACGCTCCCCCCACCAACATCAACCTGATCGGGCTGACGCGCGACGTCTACAAGGGCCTGCCGACCACGCTGTGCGCCGGCTGCGGCCACAACTCGATCACCAACCATCTGATCAAGGCGCTCTTCGACTACGGCGTGCACCCGCATCTGCTCGCCAAGATGAGCGGTATCGGCTGCTCGTCCAAGACGCCGGCCTACTTCGTCGATCAGGCGCACGGCTTCAACAGCCTGCACGGGCGCATGCCGTCGGCCGCGACCGGCGCGAAGCTGGCCAATCGCGAGCTGATGGTGCTCGGCATCTCCGGCGACGGAGACACCGCCTCGATCGGTCTCGGGCAGTACTGCCACATGATCCGGCGCAACGTCGACGTCACCTATCTGGTCGAGAACAACGGCTGCTACGGCCTGACCAAGGGCCAGTTCTCGGCGACCGCCGACGTCGGTTCGACCATGAAGAACGGGCGCCCGAACGAGTACGACGTGATCGACGTCTGCGGCCTGGCGATCGAGCTCGGCGCGACCTTCGTGGCGCGCTCGTTCTCGGGGGACGGCAAGCAGCTGGTGCCGCTGCTGCAGGCGGCGTTCGCGCACAAGGGAACGGCCATCCTCGATATCGTCAGCCCGTGCGTCACCTTCAACGACCACGTGGGATCGACCAAGTCGTACGCGTACGTCAAGGAGCACGACGTGCTGCTCCACGCGCCGGACTTCATCCGCAAGAGCGAAGAGGTGGTCGTCGACTACGAACCGGGCACCGTCCAGGACATCGCGTTCGAGGACGGCTCGCGCGTGCTCTTGCGCAAGCTCGAGCGCGACTACGACGCGACCGACCGGATCGCGGCCATCGAGACGATCCACAAGACGCGCGAGGCCGGCGAACTGGTCACCGGCCTGCTCTACGTCAACACCGCGACGCCCGATCTGACGACGCGCGAGAAGCTGCCCGCGACGCCGCTCGCGAGCCTCGACGAAGCCGCCCTGCGCATCTCGCGCGAGGACTGGGCGACCCTCATGGCGACCTAGACGGCGGCCGGCGCGCGCAGCGATTCGCTGGCGCGCGCGACGATCTGCGTCTGGCCGGATTTGAACGCGGCGACCACCGCCGGATCGAAGTGCAGGCCGCTCTCGCGGGAGATCTGATCGGTCGCGTGGCCGGCCGAGATGGCGGCCCGGTACGGGCGCTGATGCATCATCGCCACGAACGCGTCGGCGACCGCGACGATGCGGCCGAAGACCGGGATGGCTTCGCCCTTGAGGCCGGCCGGATAGCCCGCGCCGTCGAAGCGCTCGTGGTGGGTGCGCGCGATCCGTTCGGCCGCCTGGAAGATGCGCGAGCGCGAGCCCCCCAAGATCTTGGCGCCGGCCTCGGCGTGGCCGCGCACCAGCGTCCGGGCTTGCGCGTTGAGCGGAGCGTTGCTCGAGAAGAGTCCGTCGGTGAACGAGAGCTTGCCGATGTCGTAGGCGGCCGCCGCGTCGTGGATGAGCTCGATATCGTCGGCGGCGAGGTGCATGTTGCGCGCGATGATCACCGAGACGTCGCGCACCGCGAGCGCCTGGCGCGCCGCGTCGGGGTTGCGCAGCTCGAGCGCCCGGAGCAGCCGGTCGATGCTGGCGCGCTCTTGGGCAGAGATCGCGTTGCGCGATTCGGTGATCTTGCGTGCGTCTTCGTCGTTCAGCCGCTCGGCCTCCCGGCGCAGCGCCGAGAGCGAGGCCAGCGTGCGGACCTGCGCGGTGAACTCGAGCGTGTCGACCGGTTTGCGCAAGAGCGCGTTCACGCCGCCTCGGAAGGCCTCTTTGACGGCGTCCTTGTCGTCGATGGCCGAGATCAGCAGCACCGGCACGCTCGCCCGGTGGGGCATCCCGCGCAGTTCCCGGGTGAACTCGACCCCGTTCATGCCGGGCATCGCGTAGTCGATCACGACCAGGTCGGTCTCCATGCCGGCGATCCAGCGGAGCGCTTCGGCGGCGGAGACGAAGGTCATGACGTTGCAGTCCGCCGCGGTCTTGACGACCCGGGCGAAGAGCTCGAGGTTCGGCGCGTAATCATCGACGATGACGACGGTCTGCATGCAGGAAGCCTTTGAAGAGATAGTAGATCGGCACGGCCGCGACGAGTATTCCTAGCCCGATCAGGCTGGCGCCTGGCGACCGAACGAAAAGATTGAGTACGATTGCCCAGGCCGTCAAGCCGAACAGGGCCGTCGTCACCGGGTGGCCGGGCATCCGAAACCCGGCTTGCACCCCGGTCGCGGCATCCCGTGCTCGGAAGACGAACAGCGCGACCGCCGCCAGGCCGAAGAAGATGTCGTCGACGGCGGTGACGTAGTTGAGGATCTGATCGTACGACCCCAGGAACACGATGAAGAGCGTCACCACGCCCTGGACGGCGATCGCCGCGACCGGGACCAGCGTGCGCGGATGGAGCCACGCCAGGAACGGGAAGAACGTGCGGTCCTCGGCCATCTGGAAGTACACGCGCGGCGAGACCAGGACCTGATTGCTCAGGAAGCCCAGCGTCGAGAGCGCGATAAGGAGCGCGACGAGCCGTTCCCCGAGCGGGCCGAAGACGGCCCGCGCGACGTCGGACGACGGCGTGGTGGTGGCGGCCAGGCCGCCCTCGCCGAGCACCCGCAGATCGATCGCGGTCACCGCCAGATAGAGCGCGACCACGCCGATCACCCCGTAGATCATCGCGCGCGGCAGCGCCCGGGCCGGATCCTTCAGCTCGCCGGTCATGAACGACGCGGTCTGCCAGCCGCTGTACGAGAAGAAGACGGGGACGAGCGCCAGGCCCATCATGCCCAGCAGCGCGGGCGAGCGGGTGAGCGTATCCTGCACGTGCACCGCGGCGTGGGCGGCGTTCGGCGCGAACAGGCCGACCACGACCAGGCCGGCGAGCGCCGCGATCTTGGCGATCATGAACGCGTTCTGCGTGGTCGTCCCGGTCCGGACGCCCAGGCAATTGATCGCCGTCAGCACCACGATCAAGACGGCTCCGACCAGGCGTTCGGGCAGATGCAGGCCGGAGAGCGGCGTGACGTAGGCGCCGAGCGTGACGGCGGCGCTCGCCATGCCGCCGCTCTGCGAGACCAGCAGCAGCGTCCAGCCGTATGCGAACGCGACGACCGGGTGGAAGGCGTCGCGGATGTAGGCGTACAGGCCGCCGTCGGCCGGACGGCGCGCGGCCAGCTCCGCGAACAGGAACGCGCCGAGCAGCGCGAAGACGCCCCCGATGCACCAGGCGATCAGGATCAGCGGCGTGGTGTGGAGCTCTTTGGCGACGACGGACGGATTGCGGAAGATGCCCGAGCCGATGATGCCGCCCATCACGATCAGGGCGGCATCGGCGGGCCCGAGCCGGCGGGCTAGGCGGATGTCCACGTCGGGCCAATCCCCCGCATCGGCGGACGCATCCTGCGGCAAGACTCGGCCGAAGGCCGCGAGAAGCACCCACGATGCTGATCTCAACGCTCGTGCTCGCCGGAGCGCTCTCCGACGTCCTCAACAACGGCCCGTGTCTCGATTCGCCGCGCAGCGTTCCGATGTCGCTGCAGCCGCCCGCCGTTCGCGCCACCCAGATCGTGAAGATCGACAAGGTCGTATCGACGTCCACGATGACGGCCGGCGAGACGATCGGCTTTCTCTACACGCTCGAGGACGGCAGCACGTGGCTCGGCCAGCGCACCGCGCCGTACGTCTCGCCTGCCGGCGCACAGCAGATCAACCAGCTGCTCGGGTCGACGCATCTGCCCACCAGCAACGTGACCGAGTTCCCGCCCCAGACCAAGCTGGGCGTCAAGACCAACTACCTGCAATACTTCCAGGTCAAGCTGCCGCCGGGTGCGGCCGACGCCCTCTCGGTGCGCGTGGATCCGTGCGTGGCTTGGCCGAGCACGCGTCCGCTGCCCGATCCGACGGTCTAGAGCGGCCCGAAGGGCCGAGGGAGCGCCCGCCTGTAGAGGTGGCACTCTCTGCATCCGATTGCTAACGGATGGGGTTACAGCCGACAGATGGATTTCGTACTCCGGCCGCGGGTCGGTCAATTCGAGCCGAACGCCGACGTCTTCCTCGACGAAGCCTCGGGCCGGATCGTGGTGAAGGTCGAGCTCGCGGGGGCCGACCCCGACCGCGTACGCGTCGAAGTGCGCGAGCGAAGCCTGGTGATCTCCGGCGTACGGCGGGACGGCACGCGCGAGCGGGTCGGATCGCTCGTGCAGAAAGAGATCGCCTACGGCGAGTACTCCAAAGAGATCCATCTGCCCGTCGCCGTCCGCTTCGAGAAGATCGTCGCGGAGTACGCCGACG
>Ga0207667_10008321_pt1 | contig 12338 bp, 5 predicted proteins | sample KBSCornC52_FD_184301 | JGI IMG/M metagenome (GOLD analysis project Ga0207667, IMG submission 184301) | Corn rhizosphere microbial communities from Kellogg Biological Station, Michigan, USA - KBS Corn C5-2 (SPAdes) (version 2) | ecosystem: Host-associated > Plants > Roots > Rhizosphere > Soil ...
GGAGTTCAGCTATCAGCTGAAAGAAGGCATCAGTAACGATCGCATCGGCTATCTGATCCTGAAAAGGGAGAAGGTGGTGGAGATGCTGGAGAAGCTGTAGGCACTATGCGGGCGCAAGGCTCACGATCAGCTTGGTGCGCGGACATAGGGGGACGTTTCACCGGAACGTTCCGCAGCCATCGATCCCAGCTAGAGCTGATCAGCTTTGTCATCGGGAAGACAATAAAGATCAACATCAAACTGTATGTTCAGCTCCTTGATCAGCCGATTATACCGTGCATCCAAATGTATCGAAGGAGTGCTTTCCTCATTATCAAAATATACATATACGGCACAAGAAAATTCACAATAGTATTTTTCGCAAAATGGCCGGAACAGATCGATCTTTCCTTCGATGATATCCAAAATTGCCTTCATCTGATCTTCGAAGGAAGCATATTTATCCAGTCCCGAATCCATTCTCCAACCATTTCGCTTAGCCACCGGCGCAAACTTGGGGTTATTTTTTTGACCCTTTATATACACCTTTATTGGCTGCACCCCGAGTACCTGTGTGATCTGATCAGGTGTTATATCTTCAAAACCCCATATACAAAAATCTAAAAAAACCTTATTTTTCATTTTTGCTGCTTTACATTAAGTGACGCTCTTCCTTTATTAAAGGGCAAATCTTCCAATCTGCCAGCCATAATATAAAAGCGTGCCAACTATGACACCAAGGATCACCGGACCGGAATTTCTCCATCTATCCGCCGGAGTATGATAGTGCCATGTACCCGGAGGGAGCGCAGGGGAAGCATGGGGGGTTGCCGGAGAAACAACTGGTAGCGTATTCAAATTTATCCCGATCGGCTCACCATAGCCTGTTCCGCCTTTAGGCTTTTGATAAACATTCCCCTTCTTATCCTTATACAAGTCATACTGGCCGCCATGATCACCTTTATCCCTGTGATCCCATCCATGTTCTTTTTGTAGTTTTTCAATTTCACCGGGCGACAGCTTTTTGTCCTGTTTAGGATTCCTATCCGGATCATCATATTCCTCATCTTTTTTGGTATCCTCTTTTTTAGTCTCTTCCTGTTTCTCGGTATGTTCCTTGTTACCATTGCCGGTAGTATCCGAACCACCCCCTCCAAATATGGCCAACTTCATATTCTTTAAGAAATCAGACTGAAAATGTTCATTCATGAAAATAGCCTCCGAAATTTGCTTGTCTACATCGGAGTGCTCAGGGTCGAACACAAATTCCGGGCCCTGATGATCATCTTCATCTTTCTTTATGATATCTCTGATCAATTGCCCTTCATCAACTTCCATTCCATCGGGGTCAATATTCCGGATAGGATTGTTGTAAGCATAACTATAGGGGCTCCATCTTCTGCTCTTCTCCGCCAGCGGGTCGATCGCATGCCAAACCCCCAATTGCGGGTCCTGCATCCTCGCTCCATAATCATATTCCTCTAATCCCGTACCATCACTAAATTCCTGGTTCTGCAGCTCCTTCCCATTGTACCGGAGCTTGTTTTGCGCATATTGCGACTTCAATGCTTTATCCGATATCCCCGCCATTGTCAGCCCAAACGGGTAATAATGCGTCTCCTCCAGGATCGCCCCCCTCGTATGCGCCACCTGCAAATTATCAAAAAACACATCTACCGGGCTCTCATTGCTGCAATAAATATACACATATCCGTTTTTTGGCACAACTATGTTCTGCAGGTCGCTGTGATGATCCTTCACCACACTGTTGCTGCCTACCTTGCTAAAGCCGCTGCCTACACATTTGAACTGGTTGTCGAAGAAGAGGTAGTTGATATAAGCCTTGGGAACATTCGTATTATTGTTGTTGTCCGTCGTCTCGTTGGTCAACAGGTTAGTTATACCACTGGTGGTAGCGCTAATCCCATTAAGCTGGGTAGCAGTTACTGCTGTTCCATGCGTCGTGGCGGCTGCCACCCCGCCCGGCGCACCCAGGAATCCCGTGAGGACCTCCAGCACCGGCACCGCACTATTGACCGGAGCGCCGCCCGTATTATTGGTAAAGTAATAGCTCTTTCCAAAGACGTCTATTTTATCCCCCGCCATTACCTTCAACGTGATACCCAGCCCCGTTTTTGAGCTGCTATTATTCAGTCGGTACAGCTTCTGGCTGTTGTTGTTTATGTTCGTATTCCCGCTGTTGCCTGTAGGATAGACGCTGCTGATGCCATTGTTGTTGACATAATCCGTGATACCCGTAGCCGCCGACTTGCTGACAATATTCGAACTGTTGATGGTATAGAACAGCAATTCATATCCAGCAGCCGTGCTGCTATTGGCCGGATCACCTTCCAGGGTGGCTGCCGGATAGATGTCCTTTTGCTGCTCCTCCGTCAGCACCATCCGCACATTTCCCACATGGTCCTTTATAAAATAGTCGTACGCCAGCCCTGTAGGCACATTCGGCAATGCCGTATTCGTATTCAATGCCCGGATCCTTCCTTCTTCTTGGTTTAGGAATTGCAGCTTGTCCGTATACTGGAGGGTGGACAGGGAGTTATTGCTGTATGCCTTGGATTCATATACCATTCCAAGAGCATAAGTGGTTGTAGTGATGATGTCGGAAGTGTAATTGGTCCCATTGTAAGGCACCGTGGCGCCCGTCTCGCTCGTCACCTTCTGCAGCTTGCCGCCCGCTGCATCGTATACATAACTGATAGTCCCTTTACCGCTCACAGATATCACCTGCGGCAGGTCCATATAATTGTATGTAATAGCGCCCCCGCTCGTCAGGTCCACCCCTGTGCTGCCGCTAATGCTCTTGTTCAGATCCGTAACGAGATTGCCATTCTTATCGTATCCATAATCACTTCCGCTGGTGTTCTTGTCGGTGAAATCCCCCATCTTGTTGTCTGCCGTAATGGCATCCGTGACGGTAAGCAGCTTATTGCTGTTGGAAGAATAGCCATAGGTGAGATCATCTATCTGGGCGCTCCCACCTACTTTCAGACCCCATTGCTGCAGACGCAGTATATTCCCATTGGCGTCATAGGCCGACAGCGGATTCACGCCATCCCCCAATTTTACATTGAAATTGGCATTACTGTTATTCCAGCTGCCGCCATCCCATTGAGTAAAATCTCCTTTCAACAGCCGGTTCAGGTTATCATAGCTGTATTGGAATTGACGTGGCATACCATCCCCCTCGCTGCGCCATACCATTGCCCCGATGTTTCCGGTATATTGTTTGCTTCCATTAGGCGCATAGCCGTCTTTGTCATAATTCAGCTCCATTCCAAAATAGGAGGAGGATGTGCTGCCGCTGCTTAAGTAGGCTCTGTTGATACCCAGCAGCCAGCCGCGGATATTATATTCGTAAGCAAGGCTCTCGATAGGAGTGGCGGTATAGTTGCCGCTGGCATCTTTTTGTTTGCCCAGGGTCTTGGTCTTTACCTGCCCCAGCGCATTGTATTGTGCCTCAGCCGTAGTTGTCCAGACAGTAGGCAGGCTGCCGCCGTTGAGAAGGCTGTTGCTCATCATTTTCTCTGTCTTTATGGTTCTTTCCAGGTCGTCATAGGTTAGGCGGCTGAGCAACAGGTTGGTTTGTGCATTGGCCCCGGCCTGTCCCTGATTTTGTACGGTCATCAAAGTCCGTCCATTAAAACTATATTGACTTGTACTGATATCGAGTCCGCCGCTGATATTGCTGCTTTTGGTTTGTATGATCCGGTTTCTGTCGTCATAAAAATAGGCGGTATACAGGTATCGGGCCGTTCCCGTTAGGACGTTGATCTTGGCGCCCGTGATCAGCCCCAGTGTGCCGTTGCTTTGTGTCGGTGACTGCGGATAGGGCCAGGTGTTGTTGGACGCAGCGTTCAGATAACTGTCATAGCTGTTATCCTTATTCCCATACTGCGACCCGTAGGCAGTGATGCCGCTGTAATTGTCATAAAATGTATTTGTCAATACCGAGAAAATCACGTTGGCCGGAAGGGGGTTGTTATTGATGCTTTGACCATCTATAGTTGCAATCTGACCACCCTGTCCGCCGGCGATGGCCGCGCTGAATGCCCCTCCCGTAGTGGTAGCGAAACCGGCGTTCATGGTAATGCTGCTTAACGCCCTAAAATCACCGCTGTATGTGCCGCTGTAGCCGGTCGCGGGTAATGACAGGCTACTGGGTAATCCAGAAACATTCCCCGAAGAGGTCTGTGTCGTCACGAGTTGCTGTAGGTCGCTGCGCTGGGCATTGTATGTCGTCAGACCCGTAATAACAGGTCTGTCCAGTGCATCATACAAGGTAGTCAACCATTGATTTTGACCACGAAGATTGGCATCCTGGGTAAAAACCAGGCGGTCGAGAACATCGTATACCATGTAAGCATCGCCTGCTCCTGGGGTTTTCTTCATCACAGTCCGGTCGCGGTCATCATATTCATACCGAAAACATTGTTCGCTTAAAATATTGTTGCTGTTGTTGTTGAATGCCGTCATGTTCCAACCGCTGGCAATTAACAGTCCAACGCCCTGAGGCTGTATCACGCAACGCAGCCGGTCGAGATCGTCATAGATATAATACGTGCAAAGCCAATTGTTATAGCCCGTACCTGTACCATCGTCGGCAGCAGCCGTCAATTGCACTTTCCTTAGAATGAGCTTCTCATCTTTGTCCTTGAATTCAATTGTCTGGCTTCCTTTCTCATCCGTCGTCACCGTTTTGTATAGCACACCTACAGGATAGGCGCCCGCAATGTCATAGGTGCCCCAACCATTTACCACATCCGTAACCGTCCACTTTTTTATGTCGTCATTGGCAGTATTGACCCAATAGTTGGTTCGAACGCCATGTTGATTGGAGAATGTTGCATTATTCTCCGTTCCCACCCAGTTGGATCCCGGAGCATAGCTGGATATTACGCGGTTGATCGTAGACGCTTCATAGTTTGTCGCCTGGAATCCCCAGCTGGCATCCACCGTTTGCCCTGGCAGTTGTGTGTTATAAAAAGCCGCCAGCTGCGTCAAAGGTGAGAGCTTGAACTCGCCGTTGTTTTGGGTGCCATCCGTAGCAGCGGACGCAAACGGGAGATACTGGAAAACCTCTCGTCCATATGCATCATATGCTTTCGGGGTCACCAAGTCCACCGGGGACCCTCCGGTGGGATAAGATCCCTGTTTAACTACTGTCTGTATCGGGCGGCCCAACCCGTCAAAAAAGTTTGTCGTCTGTTTCACATCCTTTGATGGCCGGACGATAAGATTGGTAGCGCTTGTCTCAGGCGCCACCGCCTCCCAGCTGCGGACATAATTGACGGAATAGATAGACTGTGCAGTGCTGAAAAATGTATACAGCACACCAAACGTGAGTAGAACACCTATTTTGATCTTTTTCATAGTCATGGGTTTAATGGATATCTATTTGAATGAGCCCGCAGTCGCAGTTGAAAACGATTCCATTAGCAGTCATAGAATTCACCCCAGCTGCCGAATAGCCCGTGATATTGAAGTCATACAGTGCGCTTCCTCCTGTGGGTGATATTGTAACATTATACGTTCCAAACGGCATCTGACCCAGCGCCGCCGCCGTAGTATTTCCACTAATGGAAAAATGATAGACGTTGCCCGTGGAAACGTTGGTGTAAGTGGCGCTAAATGCTTGTGCAGTGAAGTTGGTGCATTGGACATTCACGATGGGAAGAATACAGCTCCCGTGTGCATTGGCATAGTTCTGACCATTGGCATCCACATCGGCCTGCGCCTGGTTATCCACTATATCCTGGCTCACCGTCGAAGTGTAGGTGCCTGCGATGACATTGTAATAGACCATTGTGCCCACATATCCTGTGGAGCAGTTATTTCTATAGAATGTTCCCGTCTTGACTACATTATAGAACAGGTTGGTAGGCACGCAGGCTCCGTGTGCATTGGCATAGGCTTGCCCGTTGGCACTGACATCGTTGGTCGCCATTGTATTGGCAGTGCTCACACTGCTGGATGTATAGGTGCCGGCAGGCACCGTGTAGGTCACCGGCGTCCCCCGGAAATTGATGCCGCAGTCGCTTTTTGTAAATGTGCCGCTCTGAGGGTCATTGAAAAATCCCACCGACGCCAGGTATTTGTAATCGAACTGCTTGAGGATATTCCTGTCCTTATCCCTCACCCTGATCAGCCGGCCGAAGCTATCATATTCGAAATAGGTAATATAATTATTGATATCGCACTGACTTGTCATACGATCAACGGGTCAAAGGTATAGGTGGTCAACCGCGCACCGGCCGGATAAAACCGCACTTCGTCAAGTTGGCCCGTCAGGCTGATGGTATACGTCCCGCTGGACACCGTTACATTTTGAGACTGGAGGCTCCATACACCGGCCGATTTTTGCCAGTAGGTCAGCAGGTAAGCTCCATTTGTCAAATTGGATAAGGCTGCCGACAATCCTGTAGTGATACTTTTCCTACCTGTCTTACTATCGCCATCCGCACTGTTCCCGGTGCCTTCTTCAAAAGAGTTATAATAAACATCCTTTGCAGCAGCATTGGTAATGCTGGCAACAGGGTAGGCTCGATTATATCCCCATAGATACGTCGAAAGGACATCACCCTCCTTTGCCACCGTGACGATATTACCTTTGGTGTCGTATGCGCTGTAACGCAGCCTTGTCTGCACAGGTGCGCTGAATTCCTGCGTCTGGACCGTCTCAGGGGTTAAAATATTGTTCCCCCAATCCCTATAATTGGTCAGTGTAGACTCTAAAAAAACATTATCGTTCTTATACTTTAGTGCCTGAACCACCGGTGAAAGGGTATTCCGGGCGATGAGCGCATTGTATACTGCCGTCCCTGAAAAGTCATTGGGGTATTTATTGATGGTAGATATCTTATCCCCTTTACTGTTAGTATAGTCGGTAGTGGTGGGGAACAGGTGATTGGGGCTTGCGTACACATAATTCTTCGTTGTCGTAATGGCGTTATTCTGATCATCTGTTTCGGTATTAACCTCCTGCACCACTTTCTTTACACCCACTTCTACCATGACGTCAAGATAATAGAACAGACTGCTAAAGGCACTACCTGGATAATTGTCTGCAAAGCAGGCGCTGGTAGACGGGGTAGATATCTGCTGTTGTACCAGTGTTCCGGCAATGACGGTACTGGTGCGGTAGTCCCCGTAAATATAACCCACTGTCTTCACATTCTTATACGTCCCGTCAGCATTCCTTCGATAGTAATTGATGCCCGCTAGCAGCCCCTTCCGCCAACTTCGGTCTATAGGATATTCATCCCAGTACCGTGGGAAGTTCACATTCCAGACAATATCAGCCTCCGTCGTATAATTATATTCAGTCTTCATGCTATTGCTCGCGCTGTCCGTGTATTCCGTAACGAGCTGGTAGATTGCCGAACTTCCGTTATGGCTCACCAGCGGCACCACGGGATTCTCCATATAAATAGTGGAGCTGTTCGTCCACGCAGCACAGGTCGTATAGTTAATACTGATCGCATCTTGCTGGTAGGTATAAATATTATAGCTATCCAAACTGGAAGACAGCAGGTTGTTCTGATAGGTATAATGTTTGGTCATAGCAGGCGAGCCAGGATCCGCCTGGGAAGTAATGCTTTTAACTCTAAGCCCGCCGCCAATAGCGCCGTCGGACGTAACATTGGATTCATAGGCAAAGGAGGTAGTGCCTCCGGTGGGGTAGGTGATCTTTTTAAGGATACAAGCCTGTGCATACGTCGTATTGGGGACCCTGTTGGCTGTTGCGCGTGGTGCGGGGAGATTGGGAATAAGATGAGGATTGTTGTACTGGCCGTTGAAATACCCCCAATAGTCGATAGCATACACGCCCGGTTGATATGTATTCTGTGAGGCGTCGAGGTAGGGAGGTAGTATATTATCGAGGTTATAAGAGAACCCATACTTATCCATAAGAACACTACTCCCATCCTGAACTTCAAGACCATCCAGTCTCAGCCGGTAATTGAACTTGTTGTTGGCAAATCCGGAATAGAAATAGGATTGATCCAGCTGGAATTTTTTCAGGAGTGTGTTGGCAGAGGAATACAGCCCTATCGAGGTCAGCCTGCTGTCACGTATATCCTGTCTGTCATTGCTGTAATTGAATTGGAGATAGCCATTGTTAAAGCTGATCTTTGTCAGTAACAATGAGTACGTATTTGTCTGATAAAAGCTTGGGATCATGCCCGTCTCTCCCAGGTTGGCTTGGTTGATACCAAACGTCCACGATTGGGATATCTGTTTGTCCGCATAAAAAGTAGCGTACTGCTGATATTCCAGGGAAATGGTATCTGCCCCATCAGCCGATATTATCTTGGAAAGCCACCAGGAAGAGGCATAGAATTCGCTATCAAATAAAGTTCGCTCCTGTTGATCAAAGATATACCGGGTCCCATCGTCCTTGATCACCTCATAATAGAACTGGCTGCCCTGTACGACGGACACAGTATGCTTGATGATCTTATCTGTAGTATATTCGAGTGAAACAAGATTCGCTCCATTGTCGTAGATAAATTGTCCCGCCAGATCATTGCCTGCAGAATAGTAATAGTTGTCTGATTGGTTGTCGATCTGCGTCCTTGACTGCTGTTTCAATAACCCATACACCGTCCCGTTTAATGGAGCATTATCTATCTGCGACTTGGTCATATACATGGTAGACAACATGCCATGAGGGCTGTCGTCGGCCCTGCCTTTTACCGTACGCGTCAATACGCCCCCTGCATTCAACTTCCACCCCAACCCCGCAACACTTGCAATATCATTTACCCTTATGCCGGAAGCATGATAGCTCAACGATATGGGCAGGCTTAACTTCCCGCTCTTGACCTCATAGATAGGCAGTTCAATTTTGGGCACGCCGGTGCTATGATCCACCGGGATATCGCCGTACCGCATAAATGCCTGCGCATCCGGAGACGGAGGAATGACAGTCGGAGCCGTTACCGGGTTAGGATTTTGACTCCTCACCGGCCCCATGCCTGCAATAGTGAATAATGTCCCCAGAAAGATCCCTGTAATAACAGAATGTTGCCGCATTATCAATTTTTTTAAAAGGAATAGCCTACTCTGAACACCAGCGGTTCACCCGCCGGCGTCTGCTGCTGCCATAAGAAGTCATATAATAATTGAATATTACCCTTCAGCTTCCTGTCCGCCTTGAACTTTTTTGTCAAACCCAGCAAAGCCGATCGCTGCCACGGATTGAGGTCATGCAGGATGCTGAAGCTCCGGAAAGCGCTCCGGTAATTCAATTCGCCGCCGCCGGTGACCCATAAGCTGCCTTTCAATTGCACATCCATAAAGGTCCTGAACCCGACGCCCTGGTTGCTGAATGTTATATGTTGAATGGTTCCCATTCCCAGCATATACCCGGCGCCGATGCCGATGGTACTCTTATCGCTCAATTTATATCCAAGTGACAAGGCGAAATTCGTGGTGGCGGGGAAGTAGGTGGTGGACTGAGCCGTCTGTAAATTGAACCCGTATTCCATTCTTTGCCAGAATGGCTTTGTCCTTTGCTGGTCTGGCTTGAAGTCGGGAAGTTCCGTATCACTGCTGCCTCCGCCGCTATTACCCAGCTTGCTGACCCTATCTTTCAATGTATTCAGCTGCGTCTGGGCCGCCTGGATATCCTGCTGCATCATGGATGATGAATTTAAGCCGCCCGCCGGCATCTGGCTTTGTATCATCTGCTGTACCTGGCTCCTCATTTGCAGTCCGCCCAGGGCCTGCCCGGCATTGGCGGCATCACCGCCCGGCGCGCCAAAGAGGGAAGCCAGCAGACTGTTTTGTTGCATAAAGTTGCGGAATGCCGGCAGTCGGTTAAGAAGGTCCAGAGCTTTTTTCTCAGCCTTGTCGGGGTCTTTAAGCATCGCCCGGAACTCCGATAGCTGGACAGAATAATAATAGGCCTCCTTATTGAATGGTTTTAGGGCATCCCCGAGCCCCACCCGCTGCAATTGTTCGGTAAGCTGCTGCCTCCTTTCTTTGATAAGACCCTGTACCTCGTCCGCCTCCTCCAGCCGGCCCTCAAGATTGTTCACCTGTGACAGAGAAGTCTTTAGCTGTTGGGAAGTGGCCAGTCCCTTTTTGAACAGGTCGCCATATTGCCCAAAGAATTTCAGGGAAGTTCCCAACGTGTCCAGCAGTGGTATATAACGTTGAGAGCGGCTGGTTACGGCCTGCGTGGCAGTTTGAAGCTTGTGCCGCAGCGCCTCGTATTGTTCCTTTGAGTTGGCCAGTCCCCTCGCTGCAGCAACAGAATCTTTTTTCGCCAGTTTTTTATACACGCGGGCTTCCTCACGCTCCAGGCGGGAAAGATACCGGTTGGTCTGTTTATCGATGTCGCGACTGAGCGAGCCGGATCTGGACGCTACAGCATCCAGATAGCGGGCTGTGATCTTCTCCGCACCCGGCAGAGACAATGTATCCTGAGCGCGAACGCTGCAATGGATAAGGCAAAGCAACAACACTGGCCCGACTTGAAATAAAGCCCTCATACGCAGGTGTTTTTACAGTCGTGATATAAATCGATCAATCGGTTCAGTGCTTATCTCTTTTGAACTCCTCGATCTCAGCCTGCAGCTTCATCAAAAGGCAATATTGATCGCTGATCAATTTCTGCTGCGCTTCTGCCTTTTTGTCTTGTTCAATGGTATAAAGTGTAAGCTCTTCGATTTTTTTCAGCAATACATTTTGGTTGGCGCCTACGTCGATCCCATTCTCTTTCACGTCCGATGCGCTGGGCACATCAGGCAGATGTCTGTTCCTGGCCACATAGGCTGCCAGCTCTTTTAAAGGAATCAGCTTGTAGTCGGGGGCGAATACATAATCCGACCAGCCCGTTGCAGTAACGACAAGCTTCTGAGCGTAGATATTGCCGTTCACTGCCAGCTTGGCATCTGCAGGAAGCCCGGTGGGCGTAGCGCCAACGATCACCATTCCGGTATTTGCGTTTTGGATATTAGTGCCGGAGGTCGACCAGTTGGAAGAACCTGAACCAAAACCGGATGCAGCCGCATACCCAAGATTCCCACTGGCGTCGCTCACAATTACACGAGCCGGTGTGGTATTGTTAGGCAATCCAGCAAACAGTACAGTACCCGTGGTATGCAGCTGAGCGGTCGGTGATGCAATGCCGATGCCAACATATCCCGTACTATTCACATTTATTCGTTGATTTCCCGAACCATCGGCAATGATAATGTTATTGCTCAACGATGCGGAAAGCCCTGATAGATTTGCACCGATTATCGTATTGTTGTTCCCGGTGGTAATTCCCCGGCCGGCGTTGTACCCGATAAAAGTATTGTCGCCTCCCGTTGTATTGTCGTAACCTGCGTTGTATCCCACGGCCGTATTATTCGTTCCGGAAGTATTGGCATACATGGTTTGGAACCCATATACGCAATTATTAGATCCCGTGTTTATGCTAAATAATGCCTGATACCCTGTTGAGGTATTGAACCCGCCGGTTGTAAGTGAAGGCTGGGACTGCCTTCCTATCGCAACGTTGTAGCTGGATGTTGTACTGTTGACAAGGGCCCACGTCCCGATCGCCAGGTTATTGGTTCCCGTCGTATTGGCATTCAATGCCCCTGAGCCAAAAGCATTATTGTAATTTCCCGAGGTGTTAGAGATCAACGTATTTTGACCAAATGACGTATTGATGTTGACAAGATCAATGTAACCACTCTGAATCGCGTTGGTTTTGAACATGAGGCCGTTGTTGGTAGTTGTTCCAATGAAATTCGTTCCGGGGGTTGTCCCGGAATTGCCGGTGATTTGCCATTGAGCCATGGCAGGGAAAGAAACAATACAGGCTATCAATTGTAGAATGCAGGAGATTTTATGCATTGGTCAGGTTTTTAAGAGTCTATGGTTAAGCTTTTTATTTAAGTCAATAACTACCCAGCCCGGTAACAGGTTCGCTTTAGGCAAACGCCAGCCGTGGCAATGAAATGCCAGTAAAGAATAATAAAGGGGAAAATTACAGAAGTAATAATTCGGGCCTTAGGGGTTGTCAAAGGGAGTAGATCACTTAGTGACGGATCAAATATAGTTGTTGAAGGAATACACAGTAGTTACATTTGATGGACGTGTTGCGTACGCCAACAACCGTGTCAAATCAGGCAATAAGCGTGTAGATCATTTTGGCAAATTCCACGGCGTGGCGCCCATTCTCATGGTGAAAAACGTGGCTATTTCATGCTTCCCCACGCCTCCCTGTCCAGGCATCGGTACTGTATCGCTTCGGCCAAATGCCCCGGTTTAATATGCTCTTCTCCAGCAAGGTCTGCAATGGTACGGGCTACTTTGAGGATACGGTCATAAGCACG
>Ga0207667_10008322_pt1 | contig 12335 bp, 10 predicted proteins | sample KBSCornC52_FD_184301 | JGI IMG/M metagenome (GOLD analysis project Ga0207667, IMG submission 184301) | Corn rhizosphere microbial communities from Kellogg Biological Station, Michigan, USA - KBS Corn C5-2 (SPAdes) (version 2) | ecosystem: Host-associated > Plants > Roots > Rhizosphere > Soil ...
GTAGTCGAACTCACAGGCTTGCCCGATGACGATCGGGCCAGAACCAAGGAGCAGAATCTTGCGGATATCGTTCCGACGCGGCATCGGATTGCGCCCTTACCACACGCCCGTCCGGGCCTCGCGCTAAAAACCTTTCCCTAGAAAAAGCGGGCGATTTCCGAGGTCCGCGCCGCGCCGAACGGCGCCGTCCAACCGCCGGCCCTTTCATCCGGCCACCCGAGCCGAGCGTCCGGTCCGGTTCCTTTGGCACCGGAACCACGCTTGCCCGCGCCGCCAACGCCAACCCATCGCCGCCCGCGCCCACGCCCCCCAACCAAAGATCTTGGGTTCTGATGGTCACCAAGAGCGGACCGAGGGCGTCCCAGCCTTCGGCGTCGTGTTGCGCCCGAGCAGTTGCTGTGCGCAGCGCGGAGCCTCCTATTTTTCGCGGACTCGTCGCTGGCGCGCGGCAACGTAGGCGGTCGTTGCTGCTTCGACCGCGGGTAGGTTCGCGTGCACGCGCTTCAGCAAGCGGAGCAGAGTCTCTTTTTCCGAGGCGCTGAGCACACTGAGCAGCGCGCGTTCGCGTTCGAGCGCGATCTGCAAGATCTGATCGTGGAGTGCCCGCCCTTTCGGCGTCAGCGTGGCAACCCTGACCCGACCGTCCAAGGGATCGAGTCCCATGACGATCAGCCCTTTTTGCTGCATGATCTTGAACGAGCGGCTGAGTGCCGCCTTGTCCATGCCCATGACCTGCGAGACCTGCTGCCCGGTCATCGAGCCGTGGATAGCCAAGAGCACCAGGCAGCGCCAAACCTCGACGCCCACGCCAAAAACCTTCAAGTAGGTGTGCGACGCGCCGCGCGAAAGCTTGTTCGCCGTCCAAACGAGGTACGCGACCGTGTATCTGTCGAGGTCCAGCACCCGGGCACGTTCCGGCGCAGTTTTTCCGGCGCGTGCAGCGCGTTCCGTTGATCTGGGCATTCGGTCGCGGGAGCCTCCAAGTTGGCTCCCGGACTGTACAGGACTACCCAAATCTTTCCAGGGCCGTGCTCAGGCCCTAAGGAAGCGACTCTTTCTGGAACATACCCCACGCGGTATCGACGATTTTGGAGAGCCCGTAGCTACCGCAGTGATTTCCGCTCGGCGCCGTGCAGAGAGTGACCTCGGTATTGTCGGAGCACGACGTGTACGATTTGCAGATCGAGTTCGTCGATAGCGTAGTCGCCGCACCGGTGCACATGTCGAAGTGCGCCCACGTATCGATGTTGACTTGCGCGCTCGGGAACGCGGGCGCTTTGCAGTTGCCGCCCGGCGGACAATCCGCGACAACGAGCGTGTTACCACCATTGTAAGGGACGATGGAGTTGTCCTGACCTTCATCGAACGCCGTCACCGAAATCGGCCGCGGCAGCGAGCAAGTGCAGGCGGTGTTGTTGGTAGCCGTCAATTGCGACGCGCTCGCCGGTTCCGTCCCGGTGATGCATCTAAAGTCGACGGGCGCGACCGCCGCGATCACGTCTGCGGCCTTGCAGGCAAGGATGTAGGACATGCCGCCACCGTTCGAGCATCCGCTGGCGTAGATCCGCTTGGGATCTACGCACGTGTTCTCCGCGAGCCACTTGATCATGTCGCGCGTGAACTGAACGTCGTCTACCTGGTTCGATTGCGCGCCTTGACAGCAGTAGCCGACGTTCCAGCCGTTGCCGGCGTTTGCGGCAGAATCGGGGAAAACGGCGATGCAGCCGACGCCATCGCACTTGGTTCCCCAGCCCGAAGCCGACTCCTGCGACGAGCCGGTGCCGCCCAGCGGGTGGAAGTCGAAGACGACCGGAAGCGGCCCCGTGAGCTTTCCACTGGGCGGAAGGTGGACGATGAACGTGCGCGACATGCCGTTGGATGTGATGGTCTGCTTCGAATCGCCGGGCTTGAGCTGGCTCGAGCAGGTCGAAGTAGCCCCGCCAGTGCCGGCTTGACCACCCGAGTTGCTGCCCCCAGCGCCGCCGGCACCGAATGAGCCCGCCGCACCTGAGCTTCCACCAGCGGGCGAGCCGCCGATGCCCGTGCCAGCGCTGCCACCCCTCCCGTTGCTGCCGCCGGCGCCCGAGCCGCCCGCGGTGGCACTGGCGCCGCCAGCTCCGCTCGCGCCGGCTGAGCCGCCACTCCCGCTCGCGCCGCCGGTTCCGGCGTGACCAGCAGCCGCCCCGCCCGCCCCCGCGGAACTCGAAGTGCCCCCGGATGAGCAAGCGACGATCGACGCGAGTACCGCAATTAGGGCAGCTGCTCTGCCGGTCATGCGGCGTTCGCTTCGCTTCACTGGATGAAAGGTCGTCGAATGCATCCGCAGTCTCCTTGTTGATGCTTGGCGCGGCGTCACGTCACGCGCGCCGTGGTACCGGCCCGCTACACGGCCCGACTGACGCTAGATCGCACCAGTTGACTTGTCAATTAGTAGACAAATCAACGATTTGTTGCTCGCACCGTGGAAAATTTTCCGCGAGTGCTGGCAATGAGCGAGCCACGACGACGCGCCGCGCAACGCCGGCACTCTCCAGCCGGCAGCGCCCGTCGGGACATCGTCGCTTCTGCAGCTCTCGGCGGCTCGACGGCAGATCTCGCGACGGCCCGCGCGCTCAACGCCGCACCCGCTCGAACAGGCGGTAATTGCCGCGCTTGGCCGCGACTCGAAAATCCTGTCCAGTCGGCGTTCGAGCGCCGGAAAGCCAGCGAGCAACTTGTGGGTTTGATGGTCACGCAAAGCGGGCCAAGCGCGTCCCAGCCTTCGGCGTCGCGTTGCGCCCCAGCAGTTTTTCGGCGCAGCGGCCCGCGGCCGCACGAAAATCGCAACGGCTCAAACACCGAACTCAGATCGGGCGCAGATCCCGCGGCGGAGCCTCGCGCTGTGACACGGGTCTGAATGGTTCACGCCTCGGAGGCCACCAATCGCTACCAATGGAGGGGAAAATGGTACGAGCTCGGCTTGTTTCGGGATTGCTAGTGAGCTTCGGTTTCGCCGCGTTTGTGAGCTGCAGCAGCAGCACGAGCACCACACACGCAGCTCCAGCACGCGAAGGTCAGCCCTGCGAGGTCAGCAACTCGAAGGCCATCGGGCAGAGCGGTTGCGATCTCTGCACCTGCGTTGACGAACACTGGAGCTGCAGCGCCCAAGATTGCGCATGCAACGGCCGAGAAGCGCTCGATTTCGGCGATGGCTGCACCGACTGCCCGTGCGAGGATGGCAAAATTCAGTGCAGCTATTGCTTGACTTGCCCTCAGCCTCGAACCGACCTGAGCTGCGCGCCGCGTCACGTCTGGGCGCGCGATCCAGAGAGCGGCGTCTGTTGCGAATACGACAAACCGTGCGCGGCGAGTATCGGTTGGCTCACGTACGACAGCGCTGCCGAGTGCAATCCCTTCGGCTGCAACTGCGATCAACCGGCGGTTGGTGCTCGGCAACCCATCGGCTGCGGTTGCCCGCTCGGCGGCTGTCCGACGTTGACCCAGGCGCTGAGCGAAGCGTGCGGACTCGACGGTATTCCAGTCATCGAGGCGCGTGGCTGCGGCAAGGTCGCACTCTCGTTCTCCGGCGGTTTCAGCGGCTGGCTCTCGGTGTTCGACGAGCGCACCGGGGCGATGATCGGACGAGAGCTCGGCTCGGATCAGCAAACCGGTGCGTGCGCTCACCTCGGCTACTCCTTCGGCGAACAGTTCGATTGCGCGGACGTGAGCCGGTGCACGCACTGCTTCGAATCCACGAACCCACCGCTGCCCGCGTGCCCGACGTGAAGAGCGATACGCGCAGCAACAGCCAATTGCGCACCTGGGTGCAACAGATCCTTGCGCGGGACGCGCCATCCTGAGCTCTTTTGAGGTAGAGACTCTGCCGTTTGGATTGCGCGATCAGCCCACACAGCGCCACTAGTACTAGTGAGGGCCCTGCTCTCCGGCTCCGCGTTTGATGCGCGTATCGGCTGAAATGCCCGACAGCACTTCGACGCTGCTGCCGTCGGACAGCCCGAGCGTGACCGCGCGGCGTTCGAAATGTTGTGGCGCGATCTCGACTTCGACGAAGCTTTGGCTGCCATCGACGCTGACCGCTCGCTCGTCGATCGCGAGCGCGCGCTCCCGGCGCTCGACGATGATCTCGGCGGTCGCGCTGTAGTTGGCGCGGATCTGTACGCCGGGCCTGAGCGTGAGCGCAGCCTTGACCTCGAACTCGATCGCGCCGTCTTTCTCGCCGCCCTTCGGCGCAATGTATTCGAGCCTGCCGGCCAGGCGTTCACTGCTCAAAGCGCCGATCGCGATGACCATGGGCATGCCCTCGCGCAGCTTGCCGATTTCGGATTCATCGACCCTGCCTTGAAAGATCATGTCGCTCATGTCCGCCACCGCCGCGATCGTCGTGCCTTCGTTGAAGGTGTTGGCCTCGATCACCGAGCTCCCTTCCTTGACCGGCACGTCGAGCACCGTACCCTGCGCGGTGCTAATCACGACATTGGCCACGCGCGCCGACTTGGCGGATGAGCCCTGCAGCAACAGATCTCGATTGCTCTCGGCGGCGTCGAGCTCGGCCTCACCCAGGCGAGCGGCCAGCAAATAGCGGTTGTAGTCGGTCTCGGAGACGAGCCCCTGCTCGTGGAGCAAGCGGAAGCGACCGGCCTCACGGCGCGCGCTGTCGAGCTGGATCTCGAGGCCCTTCACCCGCATTTCCGCGGCATCGACCTGCACCATGTTGGGCATGACACGGATCTTGGCCACGACCGCGCCGGCTTTTACCGGTTCGCCCGGCGCGACGAGCAGCTTTTCAATCACGCCCGAGACGTGCGGCTTGATCGTCACCTCGCGGCGCGGCACGAGCGCGCCCGGTGCCGTGATCTTTTTGACGATCTCGGTAAAGGACGGCTGCATGGTCGCATACACGATCGGCTGAGCTTCCGAGCGTTCATAACAAAATCCGAGCGCCGCCAGCACCGCGCCAGAGCTACCGAGGATCATCCAGAGCGGAACCGCACGGCGCATCATTCGGTCTTGGCAGCTCGACGGCGGATCTCGCGACTGCTCGCGCGCTCAGCGCCGGGCGCGCTCGAACAGGCGGTAATTGCCGTGCTCGGCCGCAAGTCGAAAATCCTGATCCAGCCAGCGTTTGAGCGCCGGAAAACCCGTGAGCAACTTGTGCGTGCCCATGAACGAGGCGCGTTCGAGCACAATCAACTCGACCGCGTTCTTCTGCAAGGCGGCCACGATTTGTCGATCCAGCTCGGCCTGGTCGGCGAGCAAGTAGCTCTGACCGGGATGGAAGTAGAGCAGCGGCTGCGGCGAGGGTCGGCCGAGCAAGCCATAGAGAAGGGTCGTATCCGGAAAGACGAAGAAGTTCTTTTGCCGGCTGGCAAGCTCGGCGGCGATGGCTTCGAAATCGCGCTTGTGCAAGAGCTCGAACGGACGTTCGCGGTCCGCGTCTTCCGCGGACACTTTGCAGGTCTCGCCGAGCCCGGCGCAAAACTGAGGCGTGATGCGCGTTGGCTCGCCCCAGAGCAGGCGGCGCGCGCGCGGCACGTTCAGGTGCTCGTCGAAGCTCGCCCCGGCGAACTCTTGCACGTTGCGCGTCGCGGCGATCGAGAGTCCCTCGCCCACCGAGTAAAGCGCAACGCTCACCAGGCCGACCAGCGCAATGCGCAGCGCGCGGCCGGGCAGAGCGAATTCGAGCGCGCTGCGTTCGCCGCGAAAGCGCAGGCTCCAGGCGCCGCGCGCGGCGCGTCCGAGCAAGCAGGCGCACGTCGCCGCGCACACGCCGACGAAAGCATTGTTGTTCGGCGCGTCGTTGTTGGTGGTCAGCTGGAAAAAGCTTTGAAATTGCGGCAGAGTGAGGCAAAGCCAGCCGCTCAGCGCGGTACTCAGCGCGGCGCGCGTGCCAAAAGAGCGATCGCGCTGAGCGAACCAAAGCGCCGCTGCGCCGATCAGCGAGCAGGCGATGAACAGCGCGATCGATGAGCCGAGCAGCGGCTGGAAGGTGAGCGTGCCGAGCAGCTTCCAATACTCGACGCGTTGCCAGCCGACGCTCGCGGAAACCGAGAAGAAGTAGTGGCTGAACACGCGCGGGTTCGAGCACAGCACGAGCCAAGCGCAGAAGACGAGCGTGGCGAACGAGCCGCCCGCCGCGTACGCCGCCACTGCACGCAGCGTCGCGCGCGCTTGACCGCCCCAAGGCAGACATAGACAGCCGAGGCACACCGGGACGAACAGCACGCCCGCGTTTTGCTTACTCAGCATCGCGAGCACGCTCGCAATACCGCCCGCAAAGAAGCAGACCGCCGCGTAGCGGGCGCCGAGCCTGCCTTCGACCACGAGCAGCAGCGCGAGCAGGTCAAACAAAAACGCGGTTTGCTCCAGCCACGGGATGCCGAACGGCGCTTGATACCAAACCGCCGTCAGCAGCCCGCCGAGCAGCGAGTACGCGACGGAACGCGACGTGAGCAGCCATAGCAGCCGCACGACCAAGAGCGTGGCCGCTACGGACAACAAGCCGGCGCAGAATACGAGCGTGGAAAAATCGACGCCGAGCAGGTGAAAGAGCAAGGCTTGCAGCCAGAACGTGATGGGGCCGAACGGCATCACGAAATCGCGGTACGGGACCTGCCCCTGAAAGATACGCCAAGCGCCGTCGAAGATGATCGACTCGTCGAGCACGAACAGGCCCCGGTGTCCGACGCACCAAACCCAGCCGAACGCGAACGCCGAGAGCGCGACCAGCGCCGCCGCAAAAGCCACCGCGCGCGCACGGGCCGAGACGCCGCTGAAGGCTCTCATCGCGCGCACGGGCCCGGTCGCGTGCGCCAGCGCAGGCTCGGGTAGTTGGGAAAGATCGGTCATGTTGCGGGCAGATGTCGGGCTGCGCCCGCCGCGTTGGACGTGCGAGCTCTGCCGTTAGAGGAACGCGCGGGCCAGACCTTCGCTCAGGCCGAGCTTTTTTTCCAAAGCCGAGCCGAGCGTCGAGCGCAACGTGATTTTTTCGTCGCGGAGGGACGCAGCAGCGAAGGTCTGCGGAGCCCGAGACTCTAACGAACGTCTTTTGCAGGCGCGAACAGATGTCCACTCGCAACAACGCCTCGCTCCACGTTGCAGAGCGCGCGCACGAAAATACAGAGCCGAGTGTTTACGACGCTTTCGTCGCGCTGCTCGAGCTGCTCAAGCACCACCTCAAGTTACGACTGCAGTACCGAGAAACATTCCTGTTCTCTCTCATACTCCACCCGCTGGTCATGCTGCTGATCCTAGCGATGTTTCGCGGCATCTACGCGAAATCGGAGCTCGTGCTCGGCTACTCGCAAAGCCAGATGGTCTGGTACTTCGGAGCCAGCCAATTTTTTTACTACTTGGTCTGGAACGTGGTCGACAAGAACATCGCCCAAAAGGTGATGTTCGGCGGCATGGATCAACAGCTCACGCGGCCCTACTCGCTGATGACGTGGGAGTTCGTGCAGCTCGTGGCGCACAAGTTACTTTCGCTCGCGTTCGAGTTTTTGCCGGTTTTTCTCGGATACTGGCTGATTTTGCGGCCCGATTTCCTGACCCTCGCCGGGCTCGGCGAATACCTGATTTTGACCGCGCTCGCGCTCGTGCAGTTCTTTCTGCTGAGCTTTCTGTTCGGGCTACTCTCCTTCCTCTGGCACGACATCAGCGCGACCAATGCGTTGAAGTTCATTACCGTGAACGTGCTCGCGGGCGTGGCGCTACCGATCGCGTTCTTCCCGCACGGCCTGCAGCGGCTGATTCTGGCCCTGCCGTTTCACTATCTATTTCATACGCCCGTGCAGTACTTACTCGGCCGCGCCGACGTAAAGTCCTGGCTTGGTTTCGCCGAAGTCTGCGCGGCGCAGTGCTCGTGGATCGCTCTGCTGTTCGCGCTGTGCGCGTTCGGCTCGCGTCGGACCATTCGCCATTTCCTTTCGGCGGGTGGCTGATGAGCGCCCTGACGCCACGCAACCCGAGCTCCGCCGCGCGCATCGGCGAACTGCTCTTGCTCGATCTGACGATGAAGCTGAAGCGAGCCTTGGCGTTCCGCCTGAACTTCGCGGTAAACTTGGCGATTTCTCTATTTTATTCGCTGCTCTTTTCGCTGTTCCAGTTCTGCGTTTACACCGGAATTCATGGCTATCCGGGCTGGAGCGCCGGGCAGATGCTGCTCTTTCAAGCCGTCCTACTGCTCTGGACGGGCAGCATCGATTTCCTGTTCGGCGGCGTGCGGGAGTTCATCGATCTGGAGGTCACGTACGGCAATTTGGATCGCCTATTCGTTTGGCCGACGCACGTGCTCGTCTCACTGCTCAGCCGCGGCACGAACGTGCACGCGGCATCGACCGTGCTCGCGGGTAGCCTCGGCACCGCCGTGATGTTGACTCGACTCGGCGTGCAGCTGACCTGGCACAAGCTGCTCGTGTTCGGCTTGTTCTTCGCGGCAGGCTTGGTGTTTTACGTGGCGCTCTTGATCGCTTACTCCGCCTGCACGCTGTTCATGGTGAAGATGGAGCGGCTGCGCGAGGTGTTCGATCGCGTGCTGTTCTTCGCCTCATTCCCGGCCGATTTGTATGCGGGCGCCAGCAAGACCGCGCTGATCGTCGGCTTTCCGCTGGCACTCTGGGTGTATCTGCCGGTGCAGGCGTTGCTCGGCCGCTGCGAACGCTTCGCGCTACTTTCGGTGCTCAGTTCGGCGTTGTCGTTCGTGGCCGCGCTCGCTTTTTGGCAGCGGCAAGAGGCGCGTCACGTGAGCGCGGGGGGCTAACCCGGGAAGCCATGATTCAGGTCAGCGGTCTGTCCAAAATCTATCGCGTGCGCGCGCGCCAAAGCAGCAGCGTGTGGCACTCCCTGCGCGCGGTATTTTCACGTGAATATCGCGAGGTAACGGCGCTCGCCGGCATCGATTGGGCGATCCGTGAAGGCGAGATCCACGGGCTCATCGGCCGCAACGGCTCGGGCAAATCCACGCTGCTGAAGATCTTGTGCGGCATCCTTCATCCGAGCTTCGGCAGCGCGACCGTGAACGGCATCGTGCCGTGGACGGACCGGCGCCGGCACGTGCGCGACATCGGCGTGGTGTTCGGTCAAAAGTCGCAGCTGACCTGGGAGCTCCCGGCCGTCGATTCGTTCTATTTGCATCGCAGCCTATACCGAGTCGAGCCTGCGAAGTTCGAGCGCACGCTCCGGTTCTTGAGCGAGGCGTTCGACGCGGTCGTCGACCGCCCGGTGCGCAGCCTCTCACTCGGCGAACGGATGAAGTGCGAGATCATCTGCTCGCTCTTGCACCAGCCGAAGCTCTTGTTCTTGGACGAGCCGACGATCGGTCTGGATCTATTGGCAAAAGATCAGGTGCGCCGGGCCATTCGCACGATCAACGCCGAGCTCGGCACGACCATCATCCTCACCTCGCACGATCTTTCCGACGTCTCGAGCGTGTGCGACGAGATCAGTCTGCTCGACCGCGGTCGCTTTCTGTATCGAGGGCCGATCGAGTCTCTGCTCGGGGCGGTCTCCAGTCGAAAGCTCCTGCGGCTCACGCTGCGCGAGCCGGTCCTGCGCTGCCGCTGGGAAGGCTTCGCGCTCGTGCCCACTGGAGAATTCACGGCGGAGGTCGAACTCTGCGCGGACGGCACCTCGCTTCAGCCACTCTTGCAGCGACTGCTCGCGCAGCTCCCGGTGAGCGACGTGAGCATCGAGTCGCTTCAGCTCGAACAAGTGATCGGCGCGATTTACCGCGGTGAGCTCGATGCCAGCCACTGGCGAAAGGCGCAGCCCGCAGCATGAACGCGCTCACTCGCCCGATCGATCGCGCCGAAGCTCCGGCAATGGCTCCGGCTCCGCGCTTGCGCGCGCTCTTGCTCTCGTTCGAGTTCGGGGAACGCATTTCCGGCGGCCTCGGACGGGTGATCAACGGCGTGACGGAGGAGCTGCGACACGAAGTCGATCTCGACGTATTCCTCGTGTACTTCGACGCGCTACGTTTTGGATTTTCGGCCAAGCTCTACCGCTGCGACCGCGAGCGGCAGGCAGAGCTGGTGCGCACGTTTACGCGCGGCTCGGCCTTTCGCAATTGCATCGAGCTGCTGCGAGGCGGAGGCTACGCGTTGCTTCACGTCTTCGCCGTGCACTCGAGCTTGGCCGAGCTGCTCACGCTCTTGGAGCGCGAGCTACCCGAGCTGAAGGTCGTGTACAGCGTGCACAGCTTGGTGAAGTTCGAGCAGGGCATCCGCAAGAACCCGCGCTCGTTTCTCGCGTGCGAGGACCAGATGCTGCGCCGAGCCTCGCTCGTCCACGTGCTAAATCGGGCGACTTTGGGCTACTTTCGCCAGGCGTATCCCGAACTCGCGGCGCAAAAGAAGATTCGAATCATCGGCAACGGCATCGAGCCGCGCGAACTTGCGTCGCGCGATCCGGCGTTCCAGGCCGAGCTCGACGCGCGGCTCAGCCGCGGAAAATACACGGTCGCGTGTTTGTCGCGTTGGGCGCACGGCAAAGGGCTCGAGCATTTCGTCGAGGCTGCGGCGCTGCTCTTGGAGCAGGGCCATGACGTTCAATTCGTGCTCGCCGGGCGCAAGTACTTGAGCTGGGAAAAGGAATGGTATTCCTATTTGTTCAAGATCCAGCGCCTGTCGCGGCGAGTGGGCGAACGCCTCGTGGTGCTCGGCTGGCTGAACGCCAGTCAGAGAAATACGCTGCTCGAGCGCGCCGACTGCTGCGTCGTACCGAGTGAGCTCGAGTATTATCCATACTCGGTACTCGAGCCGGTCGCGTTCGGCCTACCGCTGATTTGCTCCGATCTGGCCTGCGTGCGCGAGCTGCTCTCGGAAGACGAGGATTGTCTGTACTTCCGCCCGGGCGACAGCCGCGGCCTGGCGCAGCGGATCAGCGAGCTTGCCCGCGAGCCGCGTCGCGCACGCGCGCTCGCCAGCTCCGCGCAACGCAAGGTCTCCCTGGGCAGCAATTGGCAGACGCTCGCCGGCCAGTATCACGCCATGTACCGCGAGGCGCTCGAAACCCCGCGCGCCGAACCGGGGACGCCATGAGAATCGGCTGTGTTTCTCCGGAGTGGCACGGAGCTCGCTTCGAGGCACCCGAGACCGCGCTCGAAGCCTGGGCCCGCGCGCTCGACGCCGAGCGGCTCACGTTCGACGCCCTGCACGCCGATCCAGCTCACTCTGCGGCCTTCGACGCATTGCTCGTCGAAGCCACTCCGACCACACTCGGGGCAATTGCCGCGCTCGCCGAGCAGCGGGCAGAGGCACGCGCGGGTCTGCTCGTCGCGCTCGTCTCGCGCTCGCTGCCCGCCGATGAAACGCGCCTTTCGCGCTGGCGCGACGCGTTGGCCAACGCTTCGTTGCTGATCTCGACTCAGGCCACCATCAGCGCGAGCATTCGGCGCAAGCTCGGGCTCCGCGCGTTCACCGTCCTTCCGCCACAGCGCTGGGCCAACGAAGGGCCGAGCCCAAGCCAACCGGAAGCAGCGCGCAAGCGCGAGCAACTCGCGATCCTTGCGCGCCGCGGCTACTCGCGCCGCGACTTTCTGCGCGACGTCGGCCCGATCGCCTACGTTTGGACCGCGCTCCGCTATCGCCTGCGCTTCGTCGCGCTCGACGCGCCGCTCGCGGAAATCGATGCGAGCTTGTGCGCGAGCCGCGTCGTGTACCTGACTGAGCCGATCGAAGACGGCGGTGTGCTCGCCGCGCGCTGCGCCGGTTTGGGCGCGATCCTGTTCGCGCCGCTGAGCTACGACCCCGCGCGCATCACCTTTCCGTACACCGTATTTCCCGAGCGCGGCGCGGCCGCCAAAAAGCGGCGTTCGCTGCTGCTCCTGTGGTTGCACAGCTCCCGCGACTTTGCGGCATTCTTTCGGGAGACGGCGGAAAAGCGGCTGATTTTGCTGCAGGACCAGAACTGTCGCGTACAGTTCTTGCGCGCCCTTCAATACCTCGAGCCAGCGCTCGAGGATCGACCAAAAGCGCACGCGCCGCCCTCGCTCTGGCAGCAAATTCGGCATCGCTCGGGCCCGCGCCAACTCGCGGGTGACGGCGATTCGTGCGTGCTCGTGTGTCTGGTGCGAAACGGGCGCGAGCACCTAGCGAGCTTTCTCCGTCACTACCGCGCGCTCGGCGTCGAGCAGTTCGTGTTCATCGACAACGGCTCGGACGACGGCACGCTCGAGCTGCTCGAGCAGGATCCAGCGATCACGATTTACGAAACGTCGCTGCCGCACAAGTACTACGAAAACCAGATCCGGCGCCTCGTGATCGAGCAACATTGTCGGCAGCGCTGGTGCCTCAACGTCGATATCGACGAGCTGTTCGATTATCCACTGTCCGCGGAGCTCA
>Ga0207667_10008328_pt1 | contig 12330 bp, 10 predicted proteins | sample KBSCornC52_FD_184301 | JGI IMG/M metagenome (GOLD analysis project Ga0207667, IMG submission 184301) | Corn rhizosphere microbial communities from Kellogg Biological Station, Michigan, USA - KBS Corn C5-2 (SPAdes) (version 2) | ecosystem: Host-associated > Plants > Roots > Rhizosphere > Soil ...
GGCGCGACAGTGGTGCGGGGCGCAGGCGCGGGCCCCTATGGCGCGGGGGCGCTGACCGGCACGGTCACGCTGCAGGAGCGGGGCGCCATGGACGGACTCGCCGCGCTCGATGCCTACGCCGGCGACTACACCAGCTATCGCCTCGCCGCGGCGGGCGGCGCGCCTGGGCTGCTGGTCGTCGGCCAGGTGCAGACCTCCGGCGGCTACACGCCGGTGCGCGGGCCGCGCCGCAATGCGGTGGACGAGCCGCTGACCCTCGACACCGAGTCCGGCTCGTTCCGTGTGCAACACGACTTTGACGGGGTCCAGGCGGCGGTCCGGCTCGCGGCCTATGGCGAGCGGCGTGGTGCCGGCCTCGCCGGCGCCCGCGCGATCGCCTCCGGCGCCTCGGGAACGCTGACCGTCGGGCGCACGCCGAGCGAGGGCGTCGGCGGCTGGCGCGTGCAGCTCTGGATGCAGACCAGCGACCTGCAGAACAGCTCCGTCGCCGTGGCGGCCGATCGCATGACGACGACGCCGGCCAACGACGAGTACGCCACGCCGGCGCAGGGCTACGGCCTGAACGCCGCCCTGGAGGGCAAAGCCGGCGCCGTGTCCTGGGAGCTCGGCGTCGACGCGCGGCTCTACCACGGCTTCGACTTCGAACGGTTCCGGTTCATGAACGGCGCCTTCACCCGCGGACGGCAGGCGGGCGGCGAGGCCGGCGTCGGCGGCGCCTACCTGGAAGCGGCCTACGACCGGGGGCCCTGGGTGGTCACCGGCGGGGTGCGGGTGGACGAGTGGTTCCAGCGCGATGCGGTGCGGATCGAGCACGACCTTTCCACCGGCCGGATCACGCTCGACCAGCCCTCGCCGGACACCTCGGGAACCACGCCCACCGGCCGCCTCGGCATCCGCTACGATCTGTCGTCGGCGCTCTATGTCCGCGCCGCCGCCTACGTCGGGTTCCGGCCCCCCACGCTCAATGAGCTGTATCGGCCGTTCCGGGTCGGCAACGACGTCACCGAGGCCAATGCCGACCTGAAGCCGGAGAAGCTGCAGGGCGTGGAGGCGGGCGTCGGCGGCGAGGGTCCGATCCACTGGTCTGGCACGGTCTTCTACAACTGGCTGAAGGATCCGGTGACCAATGTGACCATCGGAGCCGGGCCGGCGACCTTTCCCGTCGCAGGTTTCATCCCCGCAGGCGGCGCCCTTCGCCAGCGGCAGAACGCCGGCGAGATCGATGCCTATGGCTTCGAGGGCGAGGCGTTCGGGGAGCTGTGGAAGAGCCTGAGCTGGCGTGCGGCGGTCGCGGCGACCCACGCGCGCGTCGACGGCGGCTCCGCAGCGCCGCAGCTCACCGGCCTCAGGCCCGCCGAGACGCCGGAGCTCACCGTCACCGGCGGGCTCGACTGGCGGCCGCTGGACCGCCTGGACCTGACCCTTGATGCTCGTTACGAGGGCGGCCGCTGGGACGACGACCTCAACACCCGCAAGCTGCATGCGGGCACGGAACTCAACATGCGGGCCGGCTGGAGCATCGCCCCGCATGCGGAAGCCTATGCGGCGGTCGACAACGTCGCGAACGCCAAGCTGGACACCGCCATCGCCGGTGACGGCACGGTCAGTTTCGCCGAACCCAGGATGGTCCGCGTGGGCTTCGCCTATCGCCGCTAGGCCGGCTGGGCGAACAGCTCCTGGTGCCGCTGCAGGATGCGTGGCCAGAGGTCCGCGGCTTCCGGCAGGTCGAGATCGAAGTCGCAGACCAGGATCTCCTGAAATTCGTCCGCCGAGCCAATAAGATGGTCTTCCACGCCGTGCGGCCGGACGGTCTTCAGGATGCGGCCGCGCAGGACGAGGATCTTGCCCGGCCGATGGCGCTGGGCGGTGGCGTTCAGCACGAAGGGGCTCTCCGGCCAGGTCTGCAGCCATGCGCATTTTTCGGCGAGCAGCGCCGGATCGGCGGCCTCCGTTGTGAAATCGAACGAAGGGGCGCCGCCGAACGCGTGGTTGTGGAAGCGCCACCAGCGATCATCGAGCTTCTCGAGCCGGCACTCGAACCCACCGGCCACGATCGCGCCTTCGCGCAGGGGAAAGGGTTCGAAGGCGCCGTCGCCGAAGCCCACGTCCGCGATCCAGGACGCGTCCTGCAGATCCACCTTCAGCACCAGGTGGTTGCCGACCATGACTTCGCCCATGAGGTCGCGGCGCACGCCGCCGGCCAGCCGCGTGACGGAAAAGCCGATCGCCTCCAGCGCCGCGGCGAAGAGGCCGTTCATCTCGTAGCACCAGCCGCCGCGGCGACGGACGACCAGCTTCTCGAAGGCGGCGTCCGCTTCTATCGTCACCGGTCGGCCGAACTGGACGTCGAAGTTCTCGTAGGGAATGGCGAGCAGGTGCGCGCGGTGCAGCGCGCAGAGCGTCTCGCAGTCCGGACGCGGCGCGCCCACGAAACCGATGCGGTCGAGATAGGCGGTGAGCTGCAAGCCGTTACTTCGCTTTCTCCGGCGGGGCGGCCTGACCGGTGATCATGGCCACGATCTCGGGCCGGATGTTATCGGCGCCCTTCTCCTGGATGTGCTGCACGATCCGCGCGCCGACGGCGCCGCGGACCTCCGTGGTGAAGGCGTTCTTGTTCTCCTTCACCCAGGCCATCGAGGCCTCCCGGTTGTCCTGCAGGTTCTGGAAGCGCGGGAAGACATAGCGGGCCATCAGCTCGTAGGACTTCTTAGTGGCGTCCCAGTTCGCCCAGTTGTGCGCCATCAGAAGGAAGGCGCCGAAGCCGCCGTCGGACTGGTCGACCAACTGCTGGATGCGGTGGGCGGCGTCGTCGGGCGTGCCGATGACCGCGAGGCCCGTGTCGACCATCGCCTTCACCGGGTCGTCGCCCTCCGGCACGATCGGCAGGTTGGCGATCTCGCGGAAGTAGTAGATCCATTTGTCGAGGCCGAAGCGGATGTCCTCCATCGCCTGTTCGCGCGTCTCGGCGATGTGCATCGGGCCCACGAGGCGCCAGGCGCCCCGGTCCATGACCTTGCCGTGCTCTGCCGCCTGTTCCTCGGCGATGGCCCAGTTCGAGCGCAGCGCGTTGAAGCCGCCCACCGAGGTGGCGCCGAGCGACAGCAGCCCCACGCCGTGCTGGCCGGCCGCGCGCGAGCCGGTGGGCGAGACCTGGCTGGCGACCGCGACCTCGACGCTGGGACGCGAGTAGGGAGTCATCTGGAGGCGCGCGCGGTCCAGCTCGAACCAGTCGGACTTGTGGGTGACCTCCTCGCCGCGCAGCAGCCGGATCAGCACGCCCAGCGCCTCGTCCATGCGGTCGCGCTGCTTGGCGACGGGGATGCCCATCATGAAGGCGTCGGAGACCAGCGCGCCCGGGCCGACGCCGAACATCACCCGCCCGCGGGTCATGTGGTCGAGCTGGTTGATGCGGTCGGCGAGCATCAGCGGGTGGTGGTAGGGCAGGGAGGAGACGCCGGTCCCCAGCCGGATGTGCTTCGTCCGCTCGGCGGCGGCGGCGATGAACACCTCGGGACTGGCGATCAGCTCATAGGCTGCCGAGTGGTGCTCGCCGATCCAGGCCTCGTCGTAATCCAGCCGGTCCATCCACTCGACCAGCTCCAGGTCACGCTGGATGGCCAGCGTCGGGTTTTCGTCGATGGGATGGAACGGCGCGATGAAGGCGCCGAAGCGCAGCCGGTTGGGCGACACGGATGATCTCCACGGGTCCGCGCGGCGTCCCCGCGCAGGATAACGCCGATCCTTTAGCGGCCCGACGCCGGGTAAGGCTAGCGGCCCGCGGCGTCGCAGGTTCGCCTCACCGATCGAGCAAGACCGGCGACCGATGAGTGCATGGGTGGCTCGGCCATGACGGGATGGTCAGGAGGCGTGCGCAGCGCGCCAGTCTGCGATCACGGGCTGGCGCAGGCGGCTTCCGCTTGCGCAGCTGAGGGCGCTAGACTCCGCCAACCGCAGACGCCGTCGCAGAGGCAAGGAGCACCATGGTCCGAGCAGCCTGTCATTGCGGGGCCGTCCGCATCACCCTGGAGCCCGGGCCGACCTGGGTGCTGGACTGCAACTGCTCGATCTGCCGCCGCTACGGGGCGCTTTGGGCCTACACGCACGACCGTCTCGCCGACCGCGACCTGGACGCGAGGCTGATCCAGGGCGAGGACGCGCTCGAGGTCTACATCTGGGGCAACCGCTGGATCGGCTTCTGGCGCTGCAGAAACTGCGGCTGCCTGACCCATCACACCGCGCTGTCGGAACCGAGCAAGATCCGCGGGGTAAACGCCCGGACGTTCGTCAACTTCGATCCGGCAAGCGTGACCATTCACCGAAGCGACAACGCCCACACCGGCTGGTTCTGGAGCCGCCCGGACGCACCGATCTGGGAAGGCGCGCAACCGGCCATGGCGCCGCCGGGGCCGGACGACTGGCGCTAGGACATGTACTCACAAAATCCGAAGCGTGGGATATCGGCCGACAATCGGACCACTTCGCTGGCGGCACAGGGCCGATGGGGCGCTCTGGAAACCAATACGGCCGGACGCCTCAAATGAACAGAAATAAACATCTCACACCTTAAGGTTTTTCTCTCTCTCAATTCACATAATGAACAACCGTTCATAAATAAATATTCGCACGACTACCGAATTCAATAGGAACAATGCGAATAATAGCGCATTTTGTATCCTAAAGAGAAGGATATGCATCTTTCTCAGGAGCTCAATCTCATGCGCAACCACCTGCTCGTCGCCGGCGTCGCCGCGGCGGCCCTCATCCCCACCTTGGCGTTCGCCCAGACGAGCTGCGAGCGGCAGCACGAAAACCGGGTCGCCGGCACCCTCGGCGGCGGAGCCATCGGCGCCCTGATCGGCAGCGCGGTCGCCGGCCACGGCGACAAGACCACCGGCGCGGTGATCGGCGGCGTCGGCGGTGCGATCATCGGCAACCAGGCGACCAAGGGCAGCGCCGACTGCGCCCACGCCTACGGCTACTACGACAACAAGGGCGCCTGGCACGCCAACGCCGTCGCCCGCAACGACGCCCGCGGCTACTACGACCGCTCGGGCAGCTGGGTGGAGGGCGCGCCGAGCGGATACTACGACAGCCGCGGCGCCTGGGTCTCCGCCGACGCGCAGGGCTACTACGACAACGAGGGGGGGTGGATCCCCGCCAGGACCACCGGCTACTGGAACACCCGCGGCCAGTGGGTGGCGGCCGCACCCGCGGCGTACGATCGGGGCGACAACGGAACCTACGATCGCCAGGCCAACGGATCCTACGACAACCCGAGTCAGTGGGGCGGCGCCCGCTCCGACTTCCAATCGCGCGCCGCGTGGTTGGACCACAAGATCCAGCTCAGCGTTCAGGACGGCAGCCTGTCGGGCGCCGAGGGACGTCGAGCGGAGCACTCGTTGCGCGACATCCGATATCAGGAAAGCCGCATGCGCCACTATCACGGCCAGCTCCGGGCCGCTGACGCGGCGACGATGGAGGGCAGACTCCAGACCCTGCGCCAAAGCATCCGAATGAGGACGGACAACGGAGATCGCGGCTAAGCCCGCGACGCCTCGCCGGATTCGTCCGGCGGGGCCCGTGCGTCGGGGGTCGTGAGGGGCCCCGTCGCCTGGCTGGTCATCGGCGTCGTCGCCGGCTGGCGGCCGGGACCATTGAGTCTTAGCGCCGGTCTATAAGAAGAGGGGGCGAGGGGCGCATGGCGCGCGTCAGGTCTTGGCGAACGACCGCTCAGGGGTCGCAGGCGGCCCTGATCCTCACTCCAGCGGACTCCGCTGGACACAGCGAAGAGCGGAGGTCGAGGACATCGCCGAGGGGTGGGGAGCGGACGGGCGATATCGAAGCGCGCCGCGCGGAGAAAAGACGAGCGTCCTAGCCGGACAGAGCTCGGTTACGGGACACGCTCGGCGCTTCGTCGCCCGAGACAGTCAGGGTCCAGAGCGTCAGGTCGGTCGAATCCGTGACGGTCACGATCAGGTCCGGCTTGGCCCAGAACTCGTCGCCCGCATCGCGAAGGATTTCCCCGAGCAGTTGGACGGCGGCCCCCCTGGCCGCGCGCAGGTTCGGCAGAGACGTCCCCTCGGAATCGCGGCTGAATTCGCCGTAGTCGATGTGGAAGAAGTAGCGCTCCACGGCCGCCCCTATGCGAGCGCCGGGGCTAGCTGGTTCGCGGGCTCGACAACCGGCATGACAGAGGCGCGGGCGCGAGCAACGACCTCACGTCGGGCCAGCACCATCCGCAGATGGTCGCCCGAACGTTCAATCCGGCGCGCAAATAGGGCTTCGGCAGTCTCGGATTTGCTGGACATCGCGTCTCCCGTCACAGGCGGGAGAGCGGAAGTCTCTCAGCCACCGGCGCCTGAAGGAATGGCCGGTGATGGCGGAATTATACGCCGACTGCGCACAGGATGCGAGGGTGGGCTTGTCTCGGTTCGGCGCCGCCGCGCCGGAGCGAAGCCGGAACTCGGAAACGGGCAGGTCCGCTCGGGTTCGGATGCTGTCATCGCCAGCACGCCCGCAAGCGGGCCCTGCTCACCGGCGCTAGTGAGTACACGGTCTGGGCGCGGGGCGCCCGAACGGCGTCAGTGGGCGTGGCGCTCGGCGGGGGCGGCGGCTGCGGGACGGCCGTTGCGGCGGGCTTCGGCGCGGAGCTGGGCCTCGGCGGCGTCGCGCGCCTCCTCCAGGAAGCGGATGACCGCCAGCTCGAAGGCGCGGCCTTCGAGCCCAGGGCTGATCGGCAAGGCGCCGTCCTCGTAGGCCTTCAGCACCACCGGGTGGATGTAGGCGCTGCGGCAGACGGCGGCGGTGTTGCCCAGCAGGCCGGCAACCGCCTTCACGCAGGTGACGATGTGCCGTTTGGCCTCGCTGGCGCTGCCGCATTCCGGCGCCATGGCCAGAGCGCGCGCGGCGGAGAGCGTACCCGCCCAGGTGCGGAAGTCCTTGGCCGAGAAATCCTCGCCCATCGTTTCGTGCAGGTAGGCATTGACGTCGGCCGACTCCACCGTCCGCTGGACCCCGTCCTCGTCGATGTACTGGAAGAGGCGCTGCCCGGGCAGGTCCTGGCAGGCTTTGACGATGCGGGCGAGCCGCCGGTCACGGAAGCCGGTCCGGTGGACCTTGCCGCTCTTGCCGCGGAATTCGAAGATCGCCCGCGACCCTTCGATGCGGGCGTGCCGGTCGCGCAACGTGGTGAGGCCGAAGCTCTTGTTCTGCTTGGCGTATTCCTCGTTGCCGACGCGGATCAGGGTGATCTCCATCAGCCGCACGACGGCCGCCAGCACCTTCTCGCGGGGAAGGCCGCGGCGAGCGAGATCGTGATCGATGCGCCGGCGCAGCTTGGGCAAGGCGTGGCCGAAGGCGATCAGGCGGTCGTACTTGTTCTCGTCGCGCACCCCGCGCCAGCGATCGTGGTAGCGGTACTGCTTGCGCCGCTTCTGGTCACGGCCGATCGCCTGGATATGGCCCCGCGGGCTCGGGCAGATCCAGACGTCGGTCCAGGCCGGCGGGATGGCGAGCTTGCGGATGCGATCGAGAGTCGCCTCGTCGCGGATCGGTTCGCCGTCCGGGCGCAGGTAGTTGAAGCCCGTGCCGGCCTTCCGGCGGCGGATGCCGGGATCGTGGTCGGAGACGTAGATCAGGCCGGCCGCCTCGACGTGTTCGAGCGGGACCTGGGGGCCGGCGGAGTCGGCTAGATCGCGCGCCACGGTCATCGATCCGGGCCGCGCGCGGCGGTGGAGACGCTGGACATCAAGGGAACTTTCCGCTGGCCGAGCGCCAACGTGCTATCGGGACGCGGGTTCCTCTGTCGGCTGGACGCCAAAGCCTTGAATTATCGCCATGCTTTCCACGCCGGGAACTTCGCCGACCTGGTGAAGCACGCCGCCCTGCTGGAGCTCCTGGCGCGGCTCGGCGTGAGCCCTGGCCCGCTCACCGTGATCGACACCCACGCGGGGCGCGGGCTCTACGACCTCACCGGGCCGGAGGCGCAGCGCTCGGGCGAAGCCGAGGCCGGCGTCGGTCGGCTGACGGCGGCCGCTGACGCGCCGGACGTCTTCGACGGCCTGACCCAGGCGGTGCGCGCGCTCAATCCTGACGGCGAGCTGCGCCGCTACCCCGGCTCGCCCTGGCTGATCGCCCGCGCCTTGCGCCGCGGCGACCGCTACTTGGCCTGCGAACTCAGGGCGGACGAGCACAAGGCGCTGCAGGCGGTCCTTCGGGCCGCGCCCAGCGCACAGGCGCTCTGCGCCGACGGCTTCCGTACAGCGACCGAGCGGACGCCGCGCGACGGGCGCGCACTGGTGCTGATCGATCCGCCGTTCGAACACGCAGACGACTCCCGACGGACCGTCGAGACCGCGGCGGCCGTGCTGGATCGCAACCCCGCGGCGCACCTGATGGTCTGGCTGCCGCTGAAGGACCTGGCCACCTTCGACGCGTTCCTGGGCGATCTCGAAGACGCCGTCGCCGGGAAGCTGCTGATCGCCGAGACCCGTCTGCGGCCGCTCTCCGACCCCATGAAGATGAACGGCTGCGCCCTGGTGTTCGCCAATGCACCGGCGGATCTCGCCCATCCGCTGGAGGCGATCTGCGGTTGGACCGCGCGAGTCTGCGGCGAGACGGGCGAGGCTCGCGTCTATGAGCGGTGAGACGCCCGGGCTAACAATCGTCGGCGTGAAGCGGGTGGTGGACATCGCGGGAGCCCTGGCAGGCCTGGTCCTGCTCTCACCGCTGCTGCTCGGGCTCGCTGTCGCGGTCCGCCTGGAGAGCCCCGGGCCAGCGCTCCACTGGTCGAAGCGGATCGGGCGCTACAATCGCATCTTCCGGATGCCCAAGTTCCGCACCATGCGGATCGGGACGCCCGACGTGGCGACGCATCTGCTGGCGGACCCGGAAGCCTGGGTGACGCCGCTCGGGCGCATGTTGCGCCGCACCAGCCTCGATGAGCTGCCGCAGCTCTGGAGCGTGCTCGTCGGCCACATGAGCCTGGTGGGGCCCAGGCCGGCGCTGTTCAACCAGGACGATCTCGTGGCGCTCCGCACCGCGGTGGGCGTCGAGATCCTGCGGCCGGGGCTCACCGGCTGGGCGCAGATCAACGGCCGCGACGAACTGCCGATTCCGGAGAAGGTGAAGCTCGATCGGGAGTACCTGGAGCGGCGCTCGCTCGCGTTCGACCTGAAGATCATCGCCGGCACGGCGCGCGCCGCCGTCACAGGGCGAGGGGTAAGTCACTAGACTTCCAACGGAACTTGACCGGACCGCTCGCGCGTTGATGTGCGATCGCGGAGTTCTTGCTGTGTCCAGCGAAGCCTTCAACGAGCCCAAGCGCGACCGGGTGCCGCCGGAGCCTGCGATGCGACGCCCGGACGGTGGCCGCCGGCCGTTGGCGCGCGCCGAGAGCTGGGCGCGGGAGCGCTGGGAGGCGACGCGCACGCGCCTCGCCGGGGGCAGTTTCCACGCACCGCATTTGCGGCGGCCAGGCCGCAAGGGCCTCGCCATCACCGGGGCGGTGCTCGCCGTCATCGCCATCGCGGTGGCGATCCTGGTCGCGATCTGGGACTGGAACTGGTTCCGCAGCCCGCTCGCGAGCTACGCCTCCGCCCGCATGCATCGTCCGGTGACGATCAGCGGCGACCTGCACGTCCACCTCTGGTCCTGGACGCCTTCGGCCACGGTGGACGGCGTGCACATCGCCAATCCGGCCTGGGCGGGCAAGGGCGAGATGGCCGATATCAACCGCATCGCCGTCACCATCCGGCTCGCCGCGCTGCTGGGCGGTCAGGTGGACCTGCGGCTGCTGGAGTTCGACAATCCGGACGTGCGGCTCTATCGCGACCAGCAGGGCCGGGCGACCTGGGACTTCTCGAACGGCGCCAAGAGCGATCAGCCGCTCAGGCTGCCGCCGATCCGCAATTTCGTGATCAGGAACGGCAAGCTCTACGTGCGCGACGCCGTGCGCAAGCTCACTTTCACCGGCACGGTGGCGGCCAGCGAGCGCCTGGGCGCGGTCAACCAGGGCTTCGAGATGCGCGGACAGGGGGCGCTCAACAACCAGCCCTTCACCCTGCAAGTGACTGGCGGGCCGCTGCTGAACATCGACCGTAACAAGCCCTATCCGTTCGACGCCGACATCCGCGCCGGGCCGACCTACGTCACCGCTCGCGGCGCGGTGCCCAAACCGTTCGATTTCGGCCACTTCTACATGAACGCGACGGCGCGCGGGCCTGACCTCGCCGACCTCTACGGCATCACCGGGGTGCCGCTGCCTAACACCCCACCCTATGACCTACACGGCAAGCTGACCCGCGACGACAGGCTCTACAGCATCAGTGGCATCGGGGGGCGCGTGGGCTCGTCGGACCTGACCGGCAACCTCTCCGTGGACTCCGGCCGCCCGCGCACTTTCCTCAAGGCCAACCTGCTGACGCGGACGCTGAACTTCCCGGATCTCGGGGCGCTGTTCGGCGGCGCGCCCAAGCACGGTGCGGTGGCTTCGCCGTCGCAGAAGATGGAAGCCCAGCACCTGGCCGCCGAGAACCGCATCTTTCCGGATTCCACGCTCGATACGCGCCGCATCCGCCAGATCGACGCCGACGTGACCTACAAGGCGGTCGCCATCCGGAACGCGCCGGTAAACCTCAGCGCCGGCTCGGCGCGGGTGAAGCTGAACGACGGGCTGCTGCGCGCCGAGCCGCTGAGCCTCGACCTGCCGCAGGGCCGGATCAGCGGCTACATTCAGCTGAACGCCCGCAAGGCCGCGCCGGTCAGCGACGTCGACCTGCGGCTGAGCAATGCGCGCATCGAGCACCTGCTTCCGTTCCACTTCCAGGGCTCGATACCGTTCGCCGGGCCGCTGTTCGGCCGGGCGAAGCTCACCGGCACGGGCGACAGCGTCCACAAGGCGTTCTCCAACGCCAACGGCCGGGTGACGGTGGTCGCGCCGGGCGGCGAGATCCGCCGCTCGATCGCCGAACTGATGGGGGTCGACGTGATCAAGGGCCTGGGCCTCCTGATGTCGAAGAACCAGCAGACGGCGCCGATCCGCTGCGCCGTGGGCGACTTCCGGGTGAGGAACGGCGTGCTGAACGCCGACACCCTGGTGTTCGACACCGGCCCGGTGCTGGTCACCGGCGCCGGCCAGGTCAACCTGGGGACCGAGCGCCTCGACTTGCGCCTCCAGGGCCATCCGAAGAAGTTCCAGCTGGTCCGGCTGCGGGTTCCCGTGGAGATCGAGGGGCCGATCCGCAGCCCGAGCATCAACCTGGAGAAGGGCCCCGCTATCGCGCAGGGCGGCGTGGCCGCGGCGTTGGGGTCGTTCCTGTCGCCGCTCGTCGCGATCCTGCCGTTCGTCGACCCGGGCCTGGCGAAGGACGCCAACTGCGGCGCGCTGGTGGCGGAAGCCGCGCAGCATGGCGCGACAGCGACGACCGCCTCGCGCTGAGCCGTTGACGAGCGGCGCGCCGGGCCGGCACTGTCCCGCGCATGGAGTTCGGTCCGGAGAGGGCTTCAGATGGGCATGGCGCGGTGGATGGTCGGGGCGGGGCTCGCCCTGTCGCTGACGGTGGGCGCCGCCGCGGCGCAGGTCGCGACGGGCGGGGCGGTGAAGGACCGCCAGGCGCATTTCCTTCAGCAGGGCGCCGCATTCAAGGCCCTGCTCGACGAGCTGAAGAAAGACCAACCCGATCCGGCGGTCATCTCCAGCAACGCCGCCAAGCTGAAGAGCCTTTCGGTCGAACTGCCCACTTGGTTTCCGGCCGGCAGCGGTCCCGAGACCGGCGTGAAGACGGAAGCCAAGGCCGAGGTCTGGAGCGAGCCGTCCGAGTTCGCCCAGGCCGCGCAGCGATTCCAGGCCGAGGCCGCCAAGCTCGATCAGCTCGCGATGGCCGGCGACCTTGCCGGCGTCAAGGCCGAGGCTGGCATGGTCGGCGGCGCCTGCAAGAACTGCCACGACCAGTTCCGCGCGCCGCCCGCGAAGACCTGAGGGCCGCGGCTCAGCTCGCCCGGGCCGCCTCGTGCAGGCACTTCAGCCAGGCGTCCTCGCGCGCCTTCTCAGCGTCGCGCAACTTGGCTTCGGCGTCACGCACCCCGGCGTCGTGCTTGCGCCATTCGGCGACGGCGCCTTCGCGCGCCGCGCGCGCCGCCTCCAGGGTGGGAAACCTGGCGAGCACCGCACGTACCGAATAGCTCACCGGCGGCCCCACGGTCTCGCGGTCGGGATAGAAGCCGGTGATGGAATCGGCGCTCTCGCTCTCGATGTGGAACACGTCCGCCCAGCCCGCGTGATGGCGCATCAGGGCCCAGGGCCGTTCCACCCGCTCGCTCACCGCAATCCTC
>Ga0207667_10008329_pt1 | contig 12330 bp, 11 predicted proteins | sample KBSCornC52_FD_184301 | JGI IMG/M metagenome (GOLD analysis project Ga0207667, IMG submission 184301) | Corn rhizosphere microbial communities from Kellogg Biological Station, Michigan, USA - KBS Corn C5-2 (SPAdes) (version 2) | ecosystem: Host-associated > Plants > Roots > Rhizosphere > Soil ...
CGGTGCGTTATGACATCAAGAACCGCTTCAATACGGAGCTCCGTTCCGGCCAGAACTGGATCCTGATCGAAGACGTGCTGGTCAAGCGCATCGTGCTGCCGGACGGCGTGGAAGACGCCATCGTGCGTAAGAATGTGGCACGCCATGAAGTCGAGCAATATGCCCTGATCGTCGAGAAGGAACAGCAGGAGAGCGAACGCAAGCGTGTGGAAGCGCTCGGCATCCGCAACTTCCAGGAAATCATCAGCGGCGGCATGTCGGATGCCTACTTGCGCTGGCGCGGCATCGAGGCGACGCTGGAACTGGCGCGTTCGGAGAACGCCAAGGTGGTGGTGATCGGCAACGACAAGACGGGCGGCCTGCCCTTGATTTCCATCAACGGCGACGGCGTGCCGCAGAAGAAGGAGGCCAAGGACAAGGCGAACGCTCCGCGCGCGGACATCGGCAGGGGCGACACGACGCTTGAGCTGAAATCGGGCGCGCGCAACAGCAAGAATGCGGGCGCCGATCCGGCTTCTTCCGAGAAGAGTGCAACGGCAAAGGCGGCCGCCGCCGCTGCCATCAAGCCGGCGGATTCCGCTCGCGATCTCCAGGCACGTGAAGCACACCGCGAACAACGGCCTCAGCGCGACCACCCGCCGATGCCGCCGCCTTTGCGCTAGATCGGCGGAGGGCTTGAATTTGAATCAGGCGTGCGCTTCGGCCAATTCCGGCGAGGTGGACGACTGGCGTTCGCCGATTTCGCCGGGCGAGGGCAGGTCAATGCGCCCGTTCGCAATCAGTCGACCCAGCAGCAGTTCGCCGAGCACGTAGGTATAGGCGGCACTGAGACCGGCCGAAGGCAAGGTGCCGGCAAAATAACTCGCGAACGACAGGTAGCGCAACGCCGTGGCGCTGAGGCTGCCCGGCGACAAGCCGCCCAGGATGCCCGTGATCACGTCGCGTGCGGCATGGCGATTGAATTCGGCGCCGTACAGCGCACACAGCTTTTTCGCCATGCGGACTTGTATCGACAAGGCCGCAGCCATGTCGAGCAAGGGCACGGGAATTGCCATGCTGGCGCCGGCCAGGGACGTATGCCGGAGGATCACGTCCTGCGCGTGCAAACGGCGCAATGCGGCGCGGGTGAGCGGGGCGGGCGCAGTCATGTTTTCTCCCGGATATTCATGAAATGAGTTCCAGCTGCCAGAGCGATATCCTACGGCAATTACCATAAACGGCAACAGCGCCGACATAATCCCCGGTCTGCGGCAGATCGGTGCAATGCCAGTCCGTAAGCCGGGTTCCGGCCGGTGCATGTCTGAGCCAATCCGTCGCCGCGACACCACTGTCGACCGCATAGCTGTCCAACGCAAGTGAGAGGCCGCGCCCGACGGCTTTTGCAACAGCCTCTTTCCGGCTCCAGCAGCGCATCATCGCCAGAGGTGAATCTTGTGCGTCCCCTATCGACTGCAGTTCTTGCGGATGGAATGAGGCGGCGATATCCATGAAATCGTCAGGCGCCTGTGCGGACTCGATATCGATCCCGATGTCGCCATCGCGGGCCAGCGCCACCCAGACCTGCGTTCCCGAGTGGCTGATATTGCCCTGCAACGCAGCGCCCGGCAGGACCGGCTTGCCCCACGGATTGACGTCGAATTCTTGTACGCCTGACATGGCGCCGTAAGCGATTGCTGCGCGGCGCAGCAAGGCGCGTCCGTACAAATGCCGGACCGTATCGGCAGCGTGCAAAAACCGCGCGGCGCGTTCCTGTTCAGATGCCGAAGTGTATTGAAGGCAGCAGGCATTGATGGCGGCGAACTGGTCCGGCGCAAGCGTGACGCCGATGCAAAGCGCACTGTGAGAGGGGAGTGCCGGAAACGCGATCTCCAGCGCAGCATGAGCGGAAAGCTCGGCGCGGGGAATTGTCTGCAAGTCTGGTACGGCCATGGCGAATCGTCCGGATTGTGCGTGATTGGGTCGCTGAATGAAGCCGTTAGTTTATGCGCTGAACGTCATCTGGAAGGCTTTTTTTAGAATGTGAGACGCACGGTATAGTCGCCGAAAATGCGGATGCTACCATGGCCGCTAACGCCGTCCAGAAACCCATGCCAATCAAAATTCCAAAAGGTTTGCCCGCACGATCCACGCTTGAGGCCGAAGGTATCGAGGTGGTGGACGAAGGGGGCAGTGCGTCCCGGCATCAGCGGCCGCTACAGATCGGCTTGCTCAATCTCATGCCCAACAAGATCAACACGGAAACCCAGATCGCCCGGCTGTTGGGCGCTACGCCGTTGCTGGTTGATCTGACGCTGGTCAAGATGACGGACCACATACCGAAGAACACGCCGCGTGAACATATCGCGTCGTTCTACCGGAACTGGTCTGACATCAAGGATAGCAAGTTCGACGGTTTCATCATCACCGGCGCGCCGATAGAGGCGATCCCTTTTGATGAAGTCAGCTACTGGGACGAGCTCACCGGCATCTTCCGCTGGACGCAAACCAACGTCCACAGCAGCTTCAACATCTGCTGGGCGGCCCAGGCGGCATTGCACTATTTTCATGGCATACCGCGATACCTGTTGGAGGAGAAGGCGTTCGGCATATTCCGGCATCACGGCCTGGATGCAGGCTCGCCGTATCTGAAAGGCTTTCCGGCCGATCTCAATATTCCGGTATCACGCTGGATGGAAATTCGGCGCGCCGACATTCCGGCGGACAGCGGCATTTCGGTTCTGATGGATTCCCCGGAAACCGGTCTCTGCCTGCTCAACGATCCGCAACATCGGGCGCTGCATTGCTTCAACCACATCGAGTACGACACCCACACGCTGGCCGACGAATATTTCCGTGACCGGAAAGCGGGCAAAAGCATCGCTCTTCCGAAAAACTATTTCCCCGGCGACTGCGAAACCCTGCCACCGGAAAACCAGTGGCAGGGTCATGCGCATCGCTTATTCGGGAACTGGCTGCATCAGATTGCCGGGACGATCGCCGATAAAACTACGATGGGCGATTTGCATCCAGGACCGTCAGCGCCGCCATGTTGATGATGCGTCGCACGGTGGAGCTCGACGTCAGGATATGCACCGGCGCATTCACGCCGAGCAGGAACGGACCCACCGCCACGTTGCTGCCCGCAGCCGTCTTGAGCAGGTTGTAGGCGATATTGCCGGCGTCGACGTTCGGGCAGACCAGCAGGTTGGCGGAGCCCTTGAGTCGTGAACTCGGCAGAATCTGCAAACGCAGCGCCTCGTCCAATGCGCAATCTCCATGCATCTCGCCATCGACCTCGAGCGTCGGTGCGCGCTCGGTGATGATGTCCAGCGCGCGGCGCATCTTGCTGCCCGATGCGGAGCTGGCGGAGCCGAAGTTGGAGCGCGACAGCAGCGCCGCTTTCGGTTCCAGGTTCAGCCAGGTCATTTCCTCTGCGGCAGCGATGGTGAACTCGGCGATCTGCTCGGCGGTCGGGTCATCGTTCACATGGGTATCAACCAGCGCCACCGTGCGTTGATCCAGCAGCAGGATGTTCATGGCAGCGTAGGTGTTCGCACCCGGCTTCTTGCCGATGACCTGGTCGACATAGCGAAGATGGTCGTGATACGCGCCGACGGTGCCGCAGATCATGCCGTCGGCGTCGCCCAGGCGCACCATCATCGCGCCGATCAGCGTCAGGCGGCGGCGCATTTCGACGCGCGCCATTTCCTTGGTGATGCCTTCGCGGCACATCAGGTCCCAGTAGGTGGTCCAGTATTGATGGAAGCGTTCGTCGTAATCCGGGCTGGTGACTTCGACGTCCTGCCCCAGGCGCAGGCGCAGACCGAACTTCTGGATGCGCGCCAGCAAGACTTCGGGACGGCCGACCAGGATAGGACGCGCCAGTTTTTCATCGACGATCACTTGCACGGCGCGCAGCACGCGCTCGTCTTCGCCTTCGGTAAACACGATGCGGGCCTTGTCGCCGTCGCGCACGCGCTGCTTGGCAGCGGCGAACAAAGGCTTCATGAATGCGCCCGAGTGGTAGACGAATTGCTGCAGCTGTTCCACGTAGGCGTCCAGGTCGGCGATCGGCCGCGTGGCGACGCCGCCTTCCATGGCGGCTTTGGCGACGGCCGGTGCGATGCGCACGATCAGGCGCGGATCGAACGGTTTCGGGATGAAGTATTCGGGACCGAACGACAAGTCGTAGCTGCCGTAGGCTGCTGCGACAACGTCGTTCTGTTCTTCTTCCGCCAGGCCTGCGATTGCGTAGACCGCGGCGATTTCCATTTCGCGGGTGATGGTGGTGGCGCCGACGTCCAGCGCGCCGCGGAAGATGTACGGGAAGCACAGCACGTTGTTGACCTGGTTCGGATAGTCCGAACGGCCGGTCGCCATCACGATATCGTCACGCACCGCCAGTGCGACCTCGGGCAGGATTTCCGGAGTCGGATTGGCCAGCGCCAGGATCAGCGGACGCGCCGCCATGGTGGCGACCATCTCCTTTTTCAGCACATTGCCGGCGGATACCCCGAGGAACACGTCGGCGCCTTCAATCACCTGCGCCAGCGTGCGCAAGTCGGTCTTGCGCGCATAGCGTTCCTTGTCCGGATCCATCAGGGTCGGGCGTCCTTCGTAGACCACGCCTTCGATGTCGGTCACCCAGATATTTTCCAGCGGCAGGCCCAGGTCCATCATCAGTTCCAGGCAGCCCAACGCGGCCGCGCCGGCGCCCGACACCACCACTTTGACTTCGGCGATGTTCTTCTTGACGACCTTCAGACCGTTGATGAAGGCGGCTGATACCGTGATTGCGGTGCCGTGCTGGTCATCATGGAATACCGGGATCTTCATGCGATCGCGCAGCTGGCGCTCGACGGTGAAGCATTCAGGCGCCTTGATGTCTTCCAGGTTGATGCCGCCGAAGGTCGCTTCCAGGCCTGCAATGATGGTCACCAGCTTGTCCGGATCGGTCTCGTTGATCTCGATATCGAAGACGTCGACGCCGGCAAATTTCTTGAACAGGACCGCCTTGCCTTCCATCACCGGCTTGGACGCCAGCGCGCCGATGTTGCCCAGTCCGAGGACCGCAGTGCCGTTGGTGATGACGCCGACGAGGTTGCCGCGCGCGGTGTAGCGGAAAGCATTGAGCGGATCGGCCACGATCTCTTCGCAGGCGGCGGCCACACCCGGGGTGTAGGCCAGCGTCAGGTCGCGCTGGGTGACCAGGGGCTTGCTGGCGTTGACGGTAATTTTGCCGGGGGTAGGGTACTGGTGGTAGTCCAGTGCTGCTTGGCGGTCTGTCGTGTTCATGTGTTCATCCTCTTCCAGAATGCGCCGGCCGATGGCTCAAGGCGCTTGGTTGTCGATTTGTTGTCGATTTATTGTCAGTTTGTTATCGGTGTTGAGTTTCTTGCTGTTTTTGGCACTCAAACCGTTTTTTCTTGGTAATCGTCACCGCAATGACTTGAGGCAAGTTTAGGCAACAACTATATGGAGATCATTTTGATTTATTATGACTCCATCATATTTTTCTAATGAAAGAGCGATCCTCATGGAGGTTTTTGACGCCAATGCGCTGCTCAGACGCCTAAGCACCCGCCTGAAGATGCGCCATCTGCTCTTGCTGTTGCAAATACGGCAACACAAGTCGCTCACGCGCGTGGCCGAGCACATGGCCAGCACGCAACCGGCCATTACCAACGCGCTTTCCGAATTGGAGGGGATGTTCGGCGGTCCGCTGTTCGATCGGTCGGCCCGGGGAATGGCGCCAACCGAACTGGGAAAGGTGGTGCTGGAGCGGGCAGAGGCGATGGTCCACGACCTGCGCCATCTGGTGCGCGACATCGAGACGCTTTCCTCCGGCCATGCCGGCCATCTGCACATCGGCATCACGCCTTTCATCTCGGGTCAGCTACTGACCAGCGCGATTCAGCGCACCCGGCCTGACGGCGACCAACGGCTGACCGTGACGATTCACGAAGGAACCAGCGACCAGCTCCTGGCGCAATTGGGCGAGCACGCCCTCGACCTTGTCATCGGGCGTGCATCCTCGGGGGTGAACTTGGAGAACATCCGGTTCGAGGTGCTGTACCGTCAGCAGCCGCGGCTGATCGCCAGCCGCCGCCTGGCGGCGCAACTGGGCCGCGTGCGCCTGGACTGGCACAAGATGGTTGAGCTCGACTGGATCCTCGGCGCCCCCAATACGCCGATGCGGGAGCAGGTGGCCGACATTTTCCTGGGCGCGGGCATTGTCCCTCCGGCGCCGGTCGTGGAGAGCTACTCGGCGAAGTTGATCGGCGAAATGATCGTCTCCAACGAAAGCGCCATATCGATTGTTCCGTCCGATATCGCAGAGGAACTGGTGCGCGTCGCCGGCGTGGCGATCGTGCCGTATTCGTTTGACTGGACGCTGTCCCCGATCGCCTTGTTCATGCGCTCGGACGGCGTCGAGCGCAAGGCGGACCAACTATTCGCCGAAGCCTTGCGCGCGGTTTGCCAGGAGACGTATTCAGGCAGTTAGCGCGGAGGCAGCCGGGGCAACCCCGGTTTGCGGGAACATCAAAAGACTGGGATGATTCCGGCAGACAGATACACATTCTCATGAAGGCATATTGAAAGCGACTATGGTGGAGACAAAGAAAAAGATTGCAGTGGTTGGAACAGGCGTGATCGGCGCCAGCTGGGCTGCGCATTTCCTCGCGCATGGCTTCGACGTGGCGGCGACGGATCCGGCAGAGGGCGCTGAAGAGCGGTTACGCATGCTGGTCGACCGCTTCTGGCCGGCGCTGGAACGCATCGGCCTGAAGGAGGGCGCTTCGCGTGACCGGCTGAGCTTCCACACATCGCTGGCGGACGCTGTCGCCGGCGCTTACCTGGTGCAGGAGAATGGCCCCGAGCGCATCGACATCAAGCGCGCACTGATTGCCGAGATCGACGCCTTTGCACCTCCCGAGGCACTGATCGCCACCAGCTCGTCAGGCATCGTCATCAGTGAGATCCAGGACGCCGCAAAGCACCCCGAGCGCGTGCTGCTGGGACATCCGTTCAATCCGCCGCATCTGATCCCGCTGGTGGAAGTGATCGGCGGACGCCTCACCTCCGAGGACGCCATTGCGCGCGCCATGGCGTTCTACGATTCTGTGGGAAAGAAGGCCATCCACATCCGCAAGGAAGTGAAAGGCCACGTTGCAAACCGCCTCCAGGCAGCGCTGTGGCGCGAGGCGTTTCATCTGGTAGAGGAGGGCGTGGTATCGGTCAGCGACATCGACACCGCCATTGCCTACGGCCCCGGTCTGCGCTGGGCGCTGCTTGGCCCGTTCATGAACCTGGAGTTGTCCGGCGGCGCCGGCGGGATCGGTCACATGCTGGAGCATCTCGGACCGCCGATCGAGTCCTGGTGGAAGGACCTGGGCGACGTTTCACTGAATCCAGAGCTTATCGGGCGCTTTGCTCAGGGTGTGAAAGATGAACTTGGGGATCGCGATATCGTGGCCGTGCAGACTGAGCGGGATGATGTGTTGCTTTCTTTGTTGGCGCTTAAGGATGGGGCTTCGCATTTGTGAGTGCGTGGTTGGGAGGTGTTCCAGACAGCGCGATCACATAGACACAAGGAATTTCACTACGTCGCGGTCATCGAAGAACAGGAGCGTGGGGCACTGCATTTTCATGTGGCCGTGAATGGCCGACAGTCCTATCACTTGCTGCGTTCCATCTGGTCGAGCATCGTCGGCGTCGATGAGCAAGGGCGCTCAATGTCCAACATCGACGTGCGTAATCCGTCGAAATTCGGTTTTGGCAAAGAGGGCGTGCATAAGCTGGCGGCTTATATCGCTAAATACTGTGCAAAGGAAATGGATTGCCGCGACCTCGACCAGAAACGCTATTTCGCGTCGGGAGGTATCCCGAAGCCCGAGGTACAAAGCTGGCCGATTGCCAGCGTGACTGCCTTGGGTGCTGTCCAAACGGCATTTGCTATCGCCGAATCTGGTCTGCTTGATGGCGCGCAATTCTGGTACAACAAGGCACTTGATGTAATTTGGATTGCTACAGCTCCATGTGAGCGCTCTGAAATGGAATGTGTTCCATTTTGAGGCAGTGTTTTAAGCTGTGGCACTCTGTTTCTACTTAGGTGGGTATATGTTAGAGTTGCCGCTGAATAGTGCAGGTTCGACAAATAACATAAACGATTAACGAAACCTCATGACTAATATACCGACGCCTTTATACCTTGATTGGCAGTTCTGGGCGGCGCTCGCTGCTTTTCTTGCTTTAATTCTGTCTCAGTTGCCTCCGATATATTTACTAGTCAAGCCGCGTCGTTTGGATGTGGAAGTGCATAGTCGGATCAACGTTTTGCATAAGGTCGGTAACCCCAACATCTGTCTTTACGTCACTCTCCGTAATACAGGCGGACGCAAACTTCTTATCCGTTCTTTGCGAATTGATCTCAGCCGGGACGGAAAGCCGTTATTGACTTTGCCTGTACAGAATTATTTCGAAAACCCATCTTCGACCTCGCCCGTTCTTTTCGTTCCGTTCACTTTAAAACCGGAGGATTCTTGGGGCCATGTCGTAAATTTTCTTAATCTTTTTGATCGAGGAACTGAGAAGAGTTTTCGAGAATCGGAATCAAAGCTATCTGCTGACATTCGTAAAAAGTTGAAGGAAAGACCCGCTGGTAACGAAGAATTGGTGCTTGCTGAGCCAGAATTGGTCAATCCGTTTATAAATTTCTTTGATAAGTTCTTTATTTGGGACACGGGTGAATATGTCGCACAATTGATAATTGAGACAGATCACCAGAAGGTTTCATTTAGCAGGCAATATAGATTTATGCTTTATGAATCTGATACTCGTGAATTACGAGAACAGACAGATGACTACAAATTTGGTGGCGGCATTTCTTATAACGTCGATAACCACATTGGTGTCTTTGTTCCTCTCTTTCCAACGTGAAAACTTGAGCGTTGGTTAGTATGGTCTCTTACGCAATACGCTTCCATTGTGACAGGCCGGAACAATTAGCGGCCGTTGTATAGAACGTTCCGATGTATCCGTCTTTGTTTTTTCGACCTGATACTTTTAACTCAAAAAATGCGGATGTTTCTCTTTCGTGCCCTTTTTGCACCCAGTAAATACGTATGATCGTTTTCCGAAGAATCCGACGTTCGATGACGCCTTCAACTTTGACAATAACACGATCACTTTTTCTATATGTCATAGCACCGTTGAGAGCTGAAATTTCGCGGTCTCGTTCTCCACTTCCTCTAAGGTCTTTTCCAGCTTGAATAAGGGTTACGTGATAAAAGACGTGCATACCTTTGTATTTATTAAGTACTGAGTCTGCAACAATATATTCGCATTCCCATACGCCCGCGAATATAGGCTCTGGCCAGACATATTCCCTGAAAACAAAAAACAGATAGGCTAAGAGTAGGCCGCCAACAATATTGGACGCAAAGTTGGGCCAAAATTCGTTGGTAAACATTAGACCTACAACGGCAGACAAATTACTCATAGTTTTCTTTCCCCGCTAATAGTGCAGTTTTTTAACTATCTTCTCCCCATACTTCGCGCGCCGTAGAATTTTAGCGTTCCATACGGGAGAAGGGTGGAGCGGACGTGGATAGACAAGCGCAGATGCAATGTAAAACGCCTCTTCCCAAGATAATTCCCGTGACGCTTTTCCAAAGATGATAGAACTTGCTTGTTCAATTCCTATTGCATGCGACCCAAAGTAAGCATAAGTCAAATACGACCGCAAAATTATCAGCTTTTGGTATCGTCTTTTTGTTATTAGGGCGAGCAGCATTTCATACATTTTTCGTTTAAGTGTTCGTTCCTTATAGCCGGTAACTGTACGAACGAATTGCATTTCTATTGTGCTAGCGCCACCGTGAGGCCGCCGCAATACAGTTCTTACTATCTCTCGAGCCACCGAATAAATATCTATACCTGAGTGAGTAAAAAAACGATGGTCTTCAAGAGCCAATACCGCGATTTCGACGTTGTTTAAAACTTTGTCATTTGGCTGGGTTAAGATTTTTTCTTCGATTTTTCGAAGATCGTTTTTTATTTTAGAGATCGTTGTGCGGAGACCTTTGTTTGCTTTATGCATTTCCCACCCATTTCTTTTTGGCTACCAAAATAAAAAGCCCCGACATGCGGGGCTTTTTCTTGAGGTGCATGGTTTTCAGTGAAAAACCTTAAACAGGAGCGCGACGGTTCCGGCTAGCAGGAAGCCGAGCATCCATTTAAGTAGCTCAAACTGACCTTTGACCTCTGCCCGGAATTCGCTTAAATCGCTTTTTTTCACAAGTTCAGTATTCATGGCCTCGGCAAGTGCTTTGGCGTGGGCTTCTGCCTGATCTGTAGAAATGCCGGATGCGACTAGGCGTTTCACGTAATCATGGGTATCGAAGAAAGTTGTTGCCATGGGTTCTCCTTAGTTAAAAGTATAGCACTGAGTGGGATTAAGCAGCCTGGCTGTTGCCGTGGCCGGTGTCTGGGCTGGTTGGCTGGTCGACGGGAGGCCGGAAGTCTGGGAAGGCGATCACATCGCGGCGACGAGGACGGAAAGTGTTGCCGTTTTGAGTATTGTTGAGATTCTTGCAAGTATCTTTGTGGTGTTATTTTAGATCGTCAGTTTCGCATAATTTACATTATGTAAAATTACATAGGCGAGTGTTTGAGATGTTATTGGCGACTCCCTATAACCCGCCCGACGCTGCCCAACAGCCGTCTCCCCGGATACCAGCCTTCCATCCATTCTTGGCCGTCATGGAAAGGTCAAGTCCAACCCCAGCGTCCTGGCAAGGACGTAAGTAAAAAGCCCCAGGCCCGCTAGCGATAGCACCACGACCGTGACCACCTTGCCGCTCGCGCGCAACACCGCACGCGTTCCTTTCTCCTTCCCTTGATCGTAATGCCACTTGATGGCGTAGAACATGCCCGTGCCGAGCACGAGAGCTTTGAACGTAACGAAGACTATCGGGACCCATTCCATCTTTTTTAATACTTCCAGGCTATTACTTGATACCAGTTATCGTGCGGAAAACCACCTTGAAACGCGACGTCGGCAGCTTCATTCTTGTCCAGACCAGCACCGCCAGGCGGCCATGCAAGGATGGCGCTGCTGCACGTCCTGACGCATACTACTTGAAAGCAATTTCCATACATTGAGACAAAATGTCCCAGTCAAAAAGCATACAAGATGAAAATTCGCCGCTCTGGTTGCCACGGCTGGCCGTGCACGGCGGGCCACGGTTTTTGCAGATTGCGGATGCGTTGCAGGCGGCGGTGACCGAAGGATCGCTGAAACCGGGCGCCCGTCTGCCTACGCAGCGCCAGTTGGCGGCACAGCTGGACGTCGACCTGACGACGATCACGCGCGCCTACGACGAAGCCAGGCGCCGCAACTTGCTGGAGGGCCGTGGCGCCCGCGGCACCTATGTCGCGGCGCCAAAAGTCGAATTGACCGCTATCCTCGACCTGAGCATGAATACCCCGCCACCGCCGGCTGGCGTGGACTTCGACGACATGTTGAGGCAAGGTTTGTCTCAGGTGCTGATGCGGGCGGACAATGAATTGCTGATGACTTACCACCTGGCCGGGGGAAGCGACTCCGACCGCAAGGCCGGCGCCAAATGGCTGGCGCCGATGTTTGGGAATCTGGATTTTGGGCAGGTTGTAGTTTGTCCGGGTGCGCAAGCGGCGATCGCCGCATTGATCCTTGCGTTGACGGAGCCTGGCGATGTCATCCTGGCGGAACCAGCGAGTTATCCCGGCTTGCGTACCGCAGCGGCCCAATTCGGCCGGCGCATTGTTGCGGTGGAAGCGGACAAGCACGGGATGGTGCCTGAGCGACTTGAGGAAGCGTGTCGCCAATACCAGCCTGGGCTGGTTTACCTCAATCCGACGTTACAGAACCCGACCGCCGTCACCATTCCGGAACGCCGGCGCAAGGAGCTCGCCGGCATCGCCAGGCGCTGCAATGTACGCATCGTCGAGGATGATCCCTACTGGCTCCTTGCCGATGCCCCGCCGCCGCCTGTCGCCACGTTTGCCCCGGAACAGGTGGTCTACATCTCTACCCTGTCGAAATGCCTGACACCCGGCTTGCGTGTCGCTTTCGTACTGATACGCGACCCGCACGAGCGCGAACGTTTCCTGGTCGCGCTCAGGTCGTTTGCGCTGATGGTGGCGCCCCTGACTGCTGCGCTGGCCACCCAGTGGATCATGGATGGATCGGCGGGCGGATTGATGGAAGGCGTACGCAACGAGGCGCGCCTGCGCCACCGGATGGCGCGGGATATTCTGGCGGGGCGGTATAGCGGCACGGGCGACGGCCTGCATGTATGGCTGGAG
>Ga0207667_10008330_pt1 | contig 12330 bp, 7 predicted proteins | sample KBSCornC52_FD_184301 | JGI IMG/M metagenome (GOLD analysis project Ga0207667, IMG submission 184301) | Corn rhizosphere microbial communities from Kellogg Biological Station, Michigan, USA - KBS Corn C5-2 (SPAdes) (version 2) | ecosystem: Host-associated > Plants > Roots > Rhizosphere > Soil ...
GGGTAGGCCCCCATACATTGCCGCGATCTGTTCGCTTGATGTTCCGATCAATGCTCCCATTGCGTATTCGCTGAAGCTGTACTCGACATTGTCTGCAACGGTCGCGGCTCGATAGCGGGTCTTGCCGTGCATCAATGCGAATTCAACCTCAAATCCTGTGCTGCTGAATCCAATGATGCCGACTTTGTACGGGTCTACGATTCCCTCAGCAGCGAGGCTTTTTATCGCTGAATCGTAAACATCGGTGTTGAACATCGCTTCTCCGATATGTCCGGGAAGTCCCTTCGGATAGTAGTCTTCAAGCCCCTTCCCATCGTGATCGTTAGGGAAATAGAAGCCGAGATAGGCTATACCGGCACTGGCCAGAGGTTGGGGAATAAACGAGGGGAAGTGTCCTGCCCCTTGATCGCAGACAAACCAGTTTCCATATGGCTTTGTTTGGATCACCAATGGATATCGGGTGTCCGTGTGATAGTCGGGAGGAAGAAAAAGAGTACCGGCAACGCTCTTGCCGCCAGATGTTTTCCAGCGAACGCTCTTAACCATCGCGAGGGATAGGGAATCGAATTGAGAATTTAACCGCGCAAAGATATCCGGCTTCGGATCGCCGAGCCGTTCAATAAACATGGTTGGCGGTGTGGTTGGTGACTGCATATCACCTAACACATGAATACCTTCACTTGCTAGATCGGCCAGTCCTTCCATTGAGAGCTTGAAGGATTCACCCTGTTCCCAATGGCCCTCGCGATGAGAGAAACGAGTAAGTATTCCATCTGTGCTCGCGATCAGGAGGCTCTCATCCCGCCCGTAATACAGTGGCGGCCGATAGGCATTCGCTGGCGCCTGCTGATGTGTGGCCACGATTTCCACTTTGCCCTCATCAGGTTGCACCCAGAACAAGTCGGCGGTATGTCCATGCTGGATCACTGCCGGGCCGAGTTTGGACTCCTGTTGTTCGAGCGCACTGCCGATGGGGGGTTTGGCAAATACTACGAAGGATCGACTGTCCGGAGCCCATAGCGGAATCGTGGTGGCAAATGGGGTCTCGAGCGGCACCGTGGTCTGCTCTGTTTTGAGGTGATAGAGAACCATCACCCACTGGCCTAGGCCGGTGTGCAAGCTGTTAAGCCACTGGACCCAGGGGCTCTTCCTCCATTGTTGCGGCAAAGCCGGCGACGGATCCGAGTATTGCAGCGATAGTTTCTCGCCGTCCGGAGACAGGCTGAGCCATAGGGTTCGTCCCCCTTCGGCTGTGAGGGTCGCCAAATGCCGATGTGTGAACGGGGATTCGATCTGGATTCGCTCGGGTCTGCTCCACTCTTTTCCGATAAGCCTCGTTACGAAGAGCGTTTTCACTGGCCATGCGGTTCGGGTCAGCCCCTGAAATGGGATACGGTAGCCAACCGTAATGTCGTGCGGAGTGGCCTCGGCTGCTGTGTTCTGGGCTGCGGGTCTGGTGAGGACAAAAACGACCGTGTTGCCACTGCCGTCCGTGACGTATTCGTCCATTTCCTGGCTGGCGCGTAGAAGGACCACAGCTGCGCCGGTCTCCACATCGATCTTCTTGACGAAGTGTGATTTGCCTTCCGCTGCCAAGACCGTGAGATGCCTGCTGTCTGTGAGCCATTGCAGTCGAGAAAGCCTACCGATTGCAACCGGCTTTTCAGAGGGAGAAATTGTCGATGCGATTTCCTTGACGTACAGCTCGATGTCGTTCTCATTTGTCTTCAGGTTCGGTGACTTGACCAAATAAGCCACACGTTTGCCGTCCGGGCTGACCAGGATGGAGCGAGGTTCGTCATTCGATGCTCCGAGGAGGTATCGGACCGTAACACAGTCGGCTGGAGTAATCGGTCGCTTTGTCTGGGCCATCAGCGCCGTAGAGGCACCCAGGGCCATAGCTAGGCAGTAGAGAATGGCATTCTTCATTGTTTTTCAGAACGATCGGATGATCTCTGGCGTGGCTAGAACTGAAGCCTCAGAGCAAACTGCATTGACCTCGGTCCTCCCTGCTGGTACTCGGAAGCGAGTGTGGCGAGGCTTTGATTCAGCGTCTGTGTGGCCAATCCGAATTGGGCGTTTGTCAGCGTCGTGTTAACGAAGCCGAAGGCGGGGTGATTCAGAACATTGAACGCCTCGGCGCGAAACTCCAACGTGAACGCGTCGCGCATGGGAAATTTGCGACGGACCGCAAGATTGATCTGGTTCTCGCCGAAACCGCGGACAAAGTTCCGCGGCGCATTTCCTTCCTTGTTTCCCGTGGGAAGAGCAAACGCCGCACTCCCCGGGGCTACAGCTGGGCCACCATTGATGGCACGCCCACCGGGATACTTCGAACCGTAGAGGTATATTGGCGTTCCGGGAACCAGATTGACTCCGCTGTAATAGGCGCTGCCCGTAACAGGATCCGTGAGCAGATTACCAGCGAGATTGACTGGAAAACCGCTGCGAGCGATCAACCGGGAATCGATCCCCCAGTTTCCGAGCAGAGCGGCTCGGAGCTTATTCTTGTCCCGAACCGGTAGATCCCAACTCATACCGGCGGAAACATTCTGCCTGACGTCAAAATCCGCGTCGCCGCGCCGAAGACCGAAGGCAGAGTACGTGGAACCAAAGTCGATGGCGTGGGACCATGTGTAGGAAGCCAACGCCTGAACGCCGTGGGCCACCGATCGCTGAAACTTCGCCTGCAGAGCCTGATAATTGGATGTAATCCGTCCCGGGAACTCGTAAATGGTTCCGAAATCTGGATTGAGGGCACGGAGTGAAACCGATTGAGCGCTGATCAGACGCCTACCGTTTGCACCGACGTATGAGATTGTGAACGATTGAGCGGACCCAAGCGACTGCTCCAGACTTGCATTCCACTGCAGGGAGTAGGGAACCTGCAGATGGGACGGGAACGCATAGAGACCCGAATAAGGCACGGTTGGCGTAACCTGAAAATCGTACTGGGAAGGAGGGAACGGCAGAGCTCCATCGACAACCGCATGTGTTGCGGAAAAACCTAACCCATTGAAAGCGATGTCGGTCACCTGTCCGTATGTATCGAAGAAGACGCCTTCCCCGGCCCTCACTACCGTCTCCCTGTCGCGCGCATGATGTAACACCCACGCACACCCCAAACGCGGCGCGAAATCATACCAATAGGTCTTCCAAAGCGAGGTGCCACGAGGGGCCAAGCTCAGGGAGCCCGGATTGCTGAGATTCCCAAATACCGTGTAGGCGTCATTTCCTCCGGTATCGCGGGGAGCAGGAGATATCTCCCAACGGAGCCCGGCAGAGAGTGAGAATCGCGGAGTAGCCTGCCAGTCATCCTGGGCGTAAAGCGCCGTGCGGTAGTAGAGTGGCGAAGCGCTGCCGTTGCGCGTTATATATGCGGTGGTCGCTTGATTGTTTTGGATAGATGCCGGAGAAAAGTAATACCCTGCTGCCTGAGCAGGACTGGGATTTTCAAGCGAGTTGTATCGCGTGAAGTCGGTTCCTGTTTTGATGCGATGATGCCCATGTAGGATTCCGACTGCATCCGTTATATTCAAGCTTCTGGTCCCCGATGCGTTTCGGGCGACGAGCCAGCTGGTAGTGCCCACCCCGGTAAAGGAGAGAAGCATGATTGCAGAGGCACCTCTTACGTTGCCCGGCACTCCAAATGCGCTGACACCATCTGTCGGACTTGCGCCGCCAAAGGAGTCCAGCGAATAGGCGCTGGTGGCGTCGGCACGCGCATAGCCGAGTCGCAATTCGTTCGTGATGCTCTTCCCGACCTGACTTGTCGCGCCCACGGTGTAGGTAAATGTGTTGTTGGTGGTGTGAACCAATTCGGCCAGACTTCGCGCAGCCGTCGCACTGGGTGTTCCCCCAAATCGGACGAACACGGTAAGCCCAGGACCAAATGTGTGATCCAGTCGGGCACTCGTCGAATTGACGGAAGACGGAAGGGCATAGGAGCCGCTGAAATCCGCCAGTCCGCTTTCGACCAGAGTTCCAGTTGGAGTTCCGGCTGGGCAGGGATAGACACTGGCTGCACCTGGGGTGCATCGAACCAGTTCCTCCTTTCCGTTTTGAACAGGAAACGCGTTTAGAAGGGGTGAAAGAGCCGGGGGTGCGCTCGCTCGCAGCGCGGTGTCGGGCACGTATGAGATCGAGGCTGCTTGTGGCTGTGTAAGGCGAAGACCTTCGTATGTGGCGAAGAAGAAGGTTCGGTTGCGCCCGTCATATATTCGCGGAATTCGCAGAGGACCCCCAATGCTCCCTCCAAAATCATTTTGTCGAAGGGGAGCTTTGCGAACGTTGAGATTGTTGTTGAACCAGTTATTCGCATCGAAGTAGTCATTGCGAAGGTAGTCGAATACAGTTCCATGGAACGTATTGGTGCCGGAACGGGTAACAAGAGAAAACTGTGCTCCCGGCCCGTTCCCGTACTCTGCCGAATAGGTAGAGCTCTGCACCCGGAACTCTTGAAGTGCATCGATAGATACCAAGCTTTGCGTCGTTCCCAATGCGGTCGCTGCGGCGATCTTGCCGCCGCTGCCGACGACTCCGGCGCCGGGACTGACATTACCCGATACTCCGTCAACAGTGTAGTAGTTCGATTCCGTTCTTTGACCGTTAACACTGAAGTCGCCCTTCGACCCGATCTGGGATCGAGCCTGAGGCGATTGAGTCTCGACTCCGGGCGTCATCGAAATCAGGTCTTGGAACGATCGCCCATTCAGCGGGAGATTCTCAATGAACTTATGGTCGACGACGGTGCTGACGGATGCATCCGTACTGTTGATCGGAATCGATGTGGAGCCAACAGTGACGCTTTCAGACGTCGCGCCGACGGGAAGCATGAAATTGAGCGCCAGTGCGCTCTGCACATTCAAAATGACATCGGCCTTGATGATGGTTTTGAATCCAGGTTTCGAAACCTGAACATGATAGTGTCCGGGAGGCAGGATCGGGACAAGATACATCCCCGAAGTGTTGGTCGTCGCTGAATAGATCACCCCGGTCGCATCGTTAGCGATCTCGACTTCAGCATTCACAATGAACCTTCCCGCAGAGTCCGTTACTCCGCCGCTGATCGTGGCACTGGTCGATTGAGCAAGAACAAAGGAGGAAAGCAATGTCAACAGAAGGACGGAGAAACCAGATTTCATGCAGCGCTCCGAAAGACTGAGAATGAATTCGGTTCACTCTGTCTACCGCTGAGCTTGCCAATGTGTACCAGATTCTTCAGCGATCAGGGATGATTCGGATGAATTTGCAGGTACGCCCGCAACAGTTGCCTGCCCGTAGGTTTGACGCTGCCGCCTGGCGGCTCGACCGTCACGAAGACCATATCCAGACGAGCCAGCGTCCGTGCATCATTGCAGCGGAGAACCCACCGTTTGTGACTGTCGTCCTGGTAGAACAAGCCGAGGCTGACCGGCTTCGAACGGTCGCTCCCGCTTCCCCACACCTGGAAGGATACGTTTTGCTTGTGCTCGGCCTGACTATCGAGATCGAAACCATAGAAGATCAGCGATCGGTCCCGGGTATAGAAGATGCGACCGAACTGTTTTGCGGTTCTGCCGTTCTCATTGGTATCAAAGATATCTGCGATATACAGGTTCCGCGCACCGATCAAATCGCGAATGTCGCGATCATGGGAGAGGAAGTCTTTGTCCAGAGCAAGCATTCGATCCTTTTCGCTCAGCGCGACATCCTTTTCCTCAAGCGCGGTCTTGAGTTCCCTGACCTGGCTTTCAAGGGTCGTTGACCTCTCTGATTGCTGGGCGACGTCCGCGCCTGCCGCAGCCCACTTCTCTCGAGCAGTAGCCAATTGAGCCTGAACCTCGGCCAGCTGCTGGCTCAGTGCAATCTTCTCCTCACTCAACTGTTTGTGCGCGACCTGCTCGGATTCGAGCTTCTTTTCAATTTGGGCAGTTGCGCGAGTGGCCTGTTTCAGCTGACTGTCAACGTCAGCCGCCTGGCGCTCCAGAGCCTCGGCCCGCTGCCGCGCATTTTCAAGTGCCGACATCGTTTCTCGATCGGAAGGAACCGATCGCTCCCGACTCGGCTGTTCCGGTAGAGGAACCGCGCGAGTTGGCGGAGGGGTGGAAGCAATTCTTGTCCGAAGAGAGTAGACCGTAAAGAGAGACACGGCGCCCAGGGTGCAGGCAGCAATCAAAGCGGCCGGAAGCTTCCAGCCCAACCGCGAACTTGGCACTGTTTGCTGGTCTGAAGACAGGGGGCGAAGGCGGCTCATCAGACGTCTCTCGGCTTCCTCGAGTGATGCGGCATATTCAAGCCCTCATTCTCACGCTCGGAGGCCGCTTCGGCAGCCATGGCCGGAATTACCTCCAAGCGAATGCGTTGATACTGGAGGAAGGTTTTATGGCAGGAGTCGCAATAGCCCATGTGGATCTGCAGCAATGCCCATTCTTCCTCCGAGATCTCGCCGGAGTAGTAGAGAGCACACAGAGCGACGAATTCGTTATGAAATTCAGGGTTCACAAAGGCAGCCGCTCTCGAGAGCATTTTCGTACCAATTCTCTCACTCACGTGTTCTTTTTAGGGAAAACATTGGAGCGGAGCCGCTCGAGTGCGCGGTAGTAGTGATGTCTCACGTTGCCAAGTGATTGATTCGTCTTCTCCGCGATTTCGGCCAGAGTGTATCCGTCGAAGAAATGAAGCTCGAGCGTCTTTCTTTGTTCTGCAGAGAGTTGCTCGCGCAGCCGGTTCAGCAGATTCTTGGCGGCAAGTTGGTCAATGAGGTGTGTCTGCCGGGCCCCGCTGACCTGTGTTTCGTCCAGTTCCCGGGCATCGTAATGCTGCCTGTGGCTAAGATATTGTCTGCGGTTCATCGCCCGATGATAGGCAATCTGAATGATCCAGGAAGAAGCCGTCCCTTTGCTCGCGTCAAACTGCTTCGCTTTCTGGGACAGCAGAAGAAAGACCTCCTGGCACAGATCTTCCGCCTCGGAGGCGTCCCTGAGAATTCGCGTTGCAATAACTAGGACGGCAGGACGGTACCGACGAAATACTAGGCCCAGTGCCTCCTGGGATCCTTGTGCAACTGCGTCCATCAAACTCTCATCCGTGGCTTGATCGAAATGCGGCGATGAAACTGATGGTTGATGATCGATTCGACGGGGGGTGTTGGTGAGACGCGCTTCGGAATCCGGGAGGTAGACGGCCTCTGAGGTCATTGCTCCCTTTCTTGAACTCCGGAGAGTTGTGAGAAGTACATCGATAGACCCCAAAAAAACAATAGGCAAACTATAGTTGTCTTATCGATTATACGCAACTATAGTTGCTATCTCAATCGAAGATCTGAAAAGCACGATTGGTCTGTGGCCAAGCCGATCGGATCTGGAAAACCGCGAAGATCAGGCACTCCCCGAGAGATCTTCGGAAATGCGATCACTCAGCTCCGCATCCAAAAGAGGGCATCTCAAGCCACTGTTTCAGCCAGAGTGGGTTGTCAGGAGTTCTACCTAAGGAACATCGAGCAAGGCAAAGAAAACTTCACCTTCGACATTATGTATGCGCTCGTTGGCTACTTCGATATGCTCCCTCTGAGCCGCTTTTGGGCTTATGCAGAGATGTTGCCGCTCAAGAAGGATCATTGAGCTGTAGAACCCAGCCTTCTCCTAATGGGAGATCGCCGTTGCCGTATTCTGGACGCAAACACGGTAGCGCCAGGTAAGGCTTGTGCCTACCTGACACTTCCCGCTTTCTTGGACAGGGATTCGGCGAAAATCCAAAATTGCCCAATGGACATTTTGAAATAGCTGCTCACGGCGAACATGACATCACAGGTGACATTGGCATAGCCACGCTCGATCCGGCCAAGGTAGTAGTTGCTATAACCTAGCGCCGCAGCCAGATTGGCTTGTGAAAGATTACTCGAGACCCTTTTCTCAGTAACAGCGCCGCCAAAGACCTGGTTGGGCGTTATCGTCTTACGCTTCTTATCTGCTCCAACCGGTTTAGCCACATTGCCATCGTGCCGCGGTGGCTCTAGGCTCAGATAGCAACTATAGTTGCCTTTTGCTTGCGGTAGTTACACCCGAAGACAGGGCCAGTGAAGGGGGAAGGTCTGACCGTCGTCGATTACGACAGCGCAAGGGAAATCGATCAGTTGATCGAAGCTAATTCGGCTTCCAGGGAACCACCACTCAAAGAAACTCAGCACTCAAGACAGTCGCTCCCGAAGACCTCTGATAGCACGCGCTGGCTGTTGGGAAAGCACGTTGAGCGATCGGCGCAACACGGGATCTTGCGGGATGCTGCGCTTCAGCATCCTCACGAGAATAGGAAGTGATTTGAGGTGGTGTTGCTTGTGGTAAATGACCGCCGTATCCACGGTCCAATTCACAGCGGCTAGGCGACGTACTGTCAATTCTTCGTCGAGCGGAGTTCCTTCTCGGATGAGCGCAAGACCGTGCCCTTCCTTGACAAGCATCTGCATCTCGGACGGGTGTGATGCACAGGAGTAGTCGCCTAGTGTGATACCGACATCAGACAAAAGCTCGATAAGTTGACGATGGGCGTCAGGATGCCTTTCTGGGTGGTAAATGATCGACAGCCTGTCTTGCAAATCTCCTGCTTCGAGAGTGACCTTGGAAGCAAGCGGGTGATCTCTGCGCAGGCAAACCACGATCCGATCGCGGCGGACTTCCTCGACGTGAAGATCGGGATGGGAAAGCGGCAGAGTGATCAGTGCTGCATTAACCTGTCCGTCGAGAACCTCCCGGGCTAGCTGTGCTGCGTCTCCGTGAGTGGGGCGCACGGATACGCGTGGGAGTAACTCTCTATGTAGATTGCTGAAACGGCGGAACAAGCCCTGATCGACAAGAGGAGTTGAACCCAACCGAATCACAGCGATTCCGCCCCGATCGATGGCCATGAGCGCATCGATAACTTCCTCGCGAATCTCAAGGACCATCCGGGCCAGGGAAATGAACGCGATTCCGGTCTCCGTGGGTTGGATCTGTCCGTTCTTTGTTTTGCTAAAGAGACGAATCGATGCATAATCCTGGAACCGTCTTGCCTGAACGCTCAGATTTGGCTGCGATGTATGCAGCTCCTCCGCCGCGACACGGAATCCACCTTTCTCCAGGATCTTCAGTAAATACAAGAAATGACGGAATTCTGCCCAATCGTGCATGGCCCTCCTGTCTGACAGCAAGAGCAATGTGAGTCGGCGTGAGAAATGCATCATGCCTTCTCATGTGGAAATCTTGCCATTAATCATCCCTGAAGCAGCGGACTGCCACTCGATTTGGCCAAACTTACGCTGTTTTGCGGTATCTGTGTGCCGTTATTCATCGATGATCAGCTGAGTGAGCCCTCATTGCTCGAGCGGGCTTACGTCAGTGAGCCAGACCAATTCTCCTGCACTGATAGGTCGCGTTTATCGGGCGATAATTGAAAAGTATTGGACAACTCCTAGCGACAAAGCGACTCTAGAGCAACAAGATGCTCGTTGATCCCGAAGGTCGACCCGAGGCGTTTTATGCTCTCCTCTACTTCCCTACCCATCGTGCAGCCCCTGCATTCAAACCCAGAGGCTCGGGCATTGGCATCACAAGCCAGAGTTCTATCTGGGAACAAGCTCGAACAACTCATCGTACGACTGCAACGCCAGACTGGGCGGACAAAGGATGCTTGCTGGCGTTTCGTCATTCAGTACGGCCTCAAAGCGCGGATCGATCATCGCCGTTGGACCGATGAAGAACTCGAAATTCTAAGGGAGGGACTGGTTAAGTTCTCGCTTGCGGAAATGGCGTCAAAGCTTCACCGAACACCCCAGTCATTGCGGCAAAAGCTCGCACGAGAAGGATACAGGCTTCGTGACATCCGCTGCGACCTGTTTTCTCTCGATAGTCTTGCGTGCGCCATTCGCGCCCCGCGTGCGCAAGTTCTCTCCTGGATTGAGGTGGGATGGTTGCCAGCGACGGTATGCAGACGCGGCAATAAGAACAGGTACGCGATCACGCCCGAAGCACTGATGCACCTTTATAAGCACCACTTACAAGATGTGTTGAAACGGGGTGTAGCGAACCAATCGCTTTTCGAAGCCTACGTTCAGTATTGCTACTCACCCAAGCATACGGTCGGCGAGCAACTGCTCGATGTACGGCGCGACAAGAGAGAGCGCGCTGCCTACGAAAAGTCACAGGGCCATCCGGCAAATTCAGATGGAACAGGAGAAGAGTCTGAGAAAGAATCTCCAGAACCAGAGGGGGATATTGCATCGGATTTGTCTCCAGATCTGACTCCTGACCAGAGTTCGGCCGACCGATAGCGCTTGGAGGAATCAACAGATCATTCGAGCCGATCGGATTCCGAGAGCGTCGAGTTCGATGCGAATGCGACCGTAAATCTCATCGGCAAGCGCTTCCAAATGGCAAATCAGCACGCCGGCCGCACGGGGCTCCCGCGGCCGCGCGATCTGAGGAATGGGGATGGATGGCTGTTGCGGGATCAGCACTCCAACCCCGATGACGCCACGCTCGTGCTGACCACAAAAAATCTCAAATTCTCAGGATCGATCAGAAGGCGGAAAAGACTATGATTTGCCTGATCAATGACATCTGCTCCAGAACACCTGGCGTATTCGCCTCCCGACGGCGTTTCGTGTGCCAGATGTGTGCCGGGTCAGGAGGTTTGTTAGGGATTTCTGTCGGCAGTGGCAGAACGGTCGGTGACCTTTCCGTCCGCGTTCCGCAAGGGTTTCCCTCGACTTAGTCGGCACACTCTTCGCACACCTGCAGACTTACTACATCGCGAAACCCACAATCAGACACCTTAGGCTGATGCCGGATCAGCATTCCCGCTGCTCATCAGCGACTAAACTGAGACCAAGAGAAGTTTCTTGGCCTGCATAGGCCAGAGTTCACAAACAGGTGCTGGCTTTCAGTTCGTCCACTCGGAGCAAATTTCTACGGACATTTCCATCGACGTTCTTTAGCCCAACTTCTGCTCGCCGAATAAGTCTCCAAAGCCAAAATCGTACTGATCGGTTTTGAAGATATTCTGAATGTCGGACCGAACAATCGGGCACAGTCGCCATTCGAGATTCAGAGAGGAATCCGATTCGATCATCGATTTGTGGGCCATCTCACTCAAGATGCGATGCGTGAAGGAACTTCCACGCTGCATAGCTGCACTCAGTTCTCGGAAGGTCGCCGTCTCACGATCAAACAGAAAGCGCAAGACGATAATCTCATCGAGCTGACTCAAGGATCCGGCTCGGATCTTGAGAAACTGCTGGAATTCCTTGCTGCCAGATAGCGTGATCCGGGTGGTGAAATGATTGTCCCCGTTCTCAAAGACTGGGAAACCCAGACCCTGCTGGAGTACGCTCTCGTAAATTGCATCGATTCCACGCCCGACTTTGTCGCAGAGACCCAAATACCTGGCACCTTCAGCCAACAAGAAATTCCTGTAGATGGGAGTGCAATAGAGTAGGGTCTCGGCCGACAGTCCGGTACAGAGTCCGCCGGGGCTTTCAAATTCAATGGCTTCGTCGGTAGCCCGGATCACGATCGGAGAGTGTATTCGATAATCTCGATGGACATAGCAGTTCATCAAGACCTCTCGGATGCAACGCTCCGGAATCATCGGACATAGCGACGGCAGGATCGAATTGCGGGTTCCGCAGAGTTGCCGGAAAGAATCGACAATATTGGTCGTCAGCCGCTTCTCTTCCATTCGGCTCACCACGATCGTTTCAAGACCGGGGCAGTGGTGTCGCAAGGACCCTTCAGTACCAAAGAGCAGCAGGCCCGCGAGGGTGATACTCGGAGGCCTTTGAGCATCCGAACATTGCGAGGGATTTTCAACCAGACCTATATGAGAAAGGAAATCGATCTCCGACTCCCACTGCTCACTTGATAAGCCAAACTTCTTCTTATGTTGCTGGATCGCCCAACCAATCGAGCCGACCGAGAGTGATTCGATTTGAGCAAATGACACCGGAGCCTTCGTGCGGTCATCTTCTGCCGCCACATAGTAAGGTCGGCAATCTTTCCCATTCCGAATACGGGAGAGGCCGCCAACGGTCTGGTGACCACCTACGCGCCGGCTCTTGGCAACGAAGACAGCGAAACATTGTGCGACAGCCAGTTCCGTTGCTTCCCGCAGAACAGAGCTGGCATCGACGACCCGAATTTCTACCGGTGGAACTGTACCATCCTGGATTCGCTGAGCGATCCACTCTGGTGTGACATTAGGATGTGGCGAAGCGGAGAATTTTCTCATACCGCAATCACCGTCTTCAATCCCCAACAGCAAAATGCCGCCGTGAGCATTTGCCAGACAAGCGGAAGAGTCGCTGGCCTTCTCCGATAA
>Ga0207667_10008333_pt1 | contig 12329 bp, 10 predicted proteins | sample KBSCornC52_FD_184301 | JGI IMG/M metagenome (GOLD analysis project Ga0207667, IMG submission 184301) | Corn rhizosphere microbial communities from Kellogg Biological Station, Michigan, USA - KBS Corn C5-2 (SPAdes) (version 2) | ecosystem: Host-associated > Plants > Roots > Rhizosphere > Soil ...
AACCATGGCCCACTCGCGGCACTGGCGATGGTGTACGTGCTCACCGCGCTACTCACCGAGCTGATGGGGCACAACCCGTCTGTGGTGCTGATGGTCGGCATCGCCGTCAGTGTCGCGCACGCCGTGCATGCCGATCCGCGTGCGTTCGTGGTGGCGGTCGCGTTCGCCGCGGCGACTTCGTTCGCGACCCCGGTCGGGTATCCGACCAACACGATGGTGTATTACGCTGGCGGCTATCGCTTCCTTGACTTCACAAAGGTCGGCGTGCCGCTGATTGCGCTGTTCTGCGCGCTGTCGATGCTTTTGATTCCCAGGATCTGGCCGTTCTGATCGTTGTGTTTTCGACACTGTCGACATCCCTGTCTTGCTTCCCTCCGACGCCCGCACGACTCGGGATAGGCCGGACCGCTGCACTGTCAACTGCGCACGGCATCCATGCCTTTTCCCGCGCGCATCCTGCGCGCTGCCGCAAGGCAGATTACTTGGCCTCGCTTCCGGCAAGGCCAAGGATGGTCGACCACGAAACCTTCGAGGGAGGGCATCGATGACATCCCTGCCCGCGCCAGCGAAGAAAAAGCTCGGGTTGGTGATCGACCTCGACATCTGCGTCGGCTGCCACGCCTGCGCGGTCGCGTGCAAGGAATGGAATGACGGCGGCGACTTCGGTCCGCTGCCCGATGACGATCCCTACGGCGCCGAACCGCTCGGCGTGTGGTTCAACCGGGTCCACTCGTACGAGGTGCTGCCGCTCGCGGCAAGCACCACGCACGACCCGACAACGCCGCGCATCCATGATCCCCAGCCCGCGCCTGCGGCGCCGGCTCGCCCGCTTGACTCCAGGGGGCGGGGACAACCAGCAACTTCGCAAATCCCGCATATGGTGCACTTTCCCCGCTCGTGCCTGCACTGCGAGACGCCGGACTGCGTGACGGTGTGCCCGACCGGCGCGAGCTACAAGCGCGCCGATGACGGCATCGTGTTGGTGGATCAAGACAAGTGCATCGGTTGCCAGTTGTGCGCGTGGGCGTGTCCTTACGGCGCGCGCGAGATCGCGTTGCCGCATCCCAAGGCACCGGCATCCGACGCAGGTCGCAAGGGCACCAAGCGCGGCACCATGCAGAAATGCACGTTGTGCGTGGATCGCATCTACAACGAGACGCTGGATGAGGGCGATCGCCAGCCGGCTTGCGTGCTGGCCTGTCCGACCCGTGCACGGATGTTCGGCGATCTCGGTGATCCCGATTCGGACGTGTCGAAGGTGGTCGCCGAACGCCAAGGGTTCGCGCTGATGCCGGAGTTCGGCTATCAGCCGGTAAATCGATACCTGCCGCCGCGCGCGCGCCGCGACGGTTCGGCTTCCGCATCGCCGGCGGAAGTCGCCGAAGAAACCCTCGACACCGGACAACTTCCACCCTTGCTGCGCTGGCTGGACAAGGCGCTGTCGCGATGAAGCCCGCTCTCTCGGTGATCTTTTTCACGGTGCTGAGCGGCACCGGTTACGGTTTGTGGTGTCTGCTGGGCGCCGCGCTCGCGGCGGGCCTTTACCCATTCGCCGGAGACGGTGTGCTGGTGCCGCTCGCGTTCGGTTTCGCGCTGGTAACCGCAGGCCTGCTCGCCTCCACCTCGCATCTCGGGCGGCCTGAGCGCGCGTGGCGCGCACTCAGCCAGTGGCGTTCGTCGTGGCTGTCGCGCGAAGGCATCGCTTCGCTCGTGACCTATCTTCCGATGTTGGCGGTGGGGTGGCTGGCCTTCGCCGGCGACGCGGGATCCGGCCTGCGCACCGCCGGCGCGCTGCTTTCGCTGTGTGCCCTTGCGACGATTCTTTGCACCGCGAACATCTATCGCTCGATCAAGACCATTGCGGCTTGGCGCACGCCACAGGTACTGCCGTTGTATTTCATGTTCGCACTGTTGTCCGGCGGCCTTTGGTTGTGGGCATGGCTGGCGCTTGCGCCTGGCCGCGCGACCGCCCTTGGCTTTCCGCTGGCGCTGCTGGCGCTGGCGGTGGTCGCGGCCATCATCAAGGTCGATCATTGGAAACGCATCGACGCGCTACCCCGCAACACCGCAGGGCATGCGACAGGACTGGAAAGCATGGGCCGGGTACGCGCCTTCGAAGGCCCCGTCACCGAGGAAAGCTATCTCACCCGCGAGATGGCTTTCGTGCTGGCGCGGAAACACGGCGTGCGCCTGCGGCGGATCGCGCTGACACTGTTCGCCCTGGTGCCAGTGCTGGGCATCGTGATTGCATTGCCGAGCGGCGCGATGTGGCTGGCTCCCATTGCGGCGTTTGCTGCCATTGCCGGGCTGTTCGTGGAGCGCTGGTTGTTCTTCGCCGAAGCGCGTCATGCAGTGGCGGCCTTCTTTCCGCAAATGCAGGCTTGAAAGTCCGCGTAGCGACCCCATTCTCCCTCACACAAATTTAACAAGCATTCAGTGCTCGACATGCAGCCTGTCGAGCAGAGCCTAAGGAGTTGTCCCATGAATCTTTCCCGCATCGCCGCGCTCGCGGCGATTTCCGTTTTGTGCGTGCCCGCGTTTGCGTGGGCCGACGCGCCTGCCGATTCCGGATCGAACTGGAGCGGCAGCGGCGAGTTCGGCCTCGCCAACGCCACCGGCAACACCAAATCGCTGAACGTGGACGCGAAGTTCAAGCTGGCCTACGAGAACGACATCTGGAAGGACGCATTCTTCCTCGACGCCAACCGCGCCAAGAGCAATGTCAAGACGCCGATAGTGCAGGATGGGGTGGTGATCGGCCAAGCGACCACCTACCAGACCACCGCCAATCACTTCGACGTCGGCGGCTCAGCCGGCTACAAATTCAATCCGCGCTCGTATCTGGTCGGCGCAGCACGCTACGACCACGATGATTTCGCGCCCAACCGCTGGCAGGAAGTCGCGTCGATCGGTTTCGGCTACATCGTCCTGAAGAACGCGCGCAGCGAACTGTCGTTCGAAGCCGGCCCCGGCTACAAGCGGTACCAGCCGCAGACCTACACCCAAGTGGACATAAGCGTGTCACCGCCGGTGGCTACCGTGGTAAAACCGCCGGCTCAGAACGAGGCGATCGGCCGCGGCTTGATCAATTACAAGCTCGCGTTGACCGACAGCGCCAGCCTGCAGGAAACGTTCCTCGCCGAAGTCGGCAGCGCGAACAAGTACTACCAGAACGACATCGGCGTGGCGGTGGCGATGACCAGGACGCTGGCTCTGAAGGTCGCGTACGAAAATCGCTACAACTCGGACATCGTGCCGGGTACCCGGCACATGGACAGCCTGTTCACCACCAATCTGGTGTACAGCTTCGGCGCGTCGAAATAATCAACTGCACAACGGGGCCGGGATCAAGCCCGGGGCAGGCCCTGCCACGATTGGACAAAGGGGGCGCGGCCAAACCGCGCCACGGACCGCGACGCCAGACACTTCGCGTCTTCGAGCCGGTCCATGGGAATCCGGTTGGTTGGCTGACATCATGTGCGCGGATGCAACAACGCGTCCGCACCTCTTTCTCCCAGCAGTCGTGCAACTTCGCGACCCAATGCCGCCGGATCGTTGCCACCGGCATCGGCGTGCAGCAGGCGACCGTCATGGGCATCGCCGAGCAAGCCCCACAGGCGCAGTGTTCCGTCTGTGCGTGTCTCGCACCATGCGCCCAGCGGCATGGTGCAATCGCCACCCATCTCGGCGTTGAGGGCACGCTCGGCAGCCACGCCGCGACGGGTCGCCGCATTGTCCAGCACCTTCACGAATTCGATCACGCGGCTATCGCCGACGCGGGTTTCCACCGCGATCGCCGCCTGACCCGGCGCCGGCAGCCAGTCCGGCGGCGCGAGACGCGAGCGGATGCGCGCGTCGAAACCCATCCGTTGCAAACCAGCAACGGCAAGAATGATCGCCGCGTACTCCCCCCGGTCGAGTTTTGCCAGCCGCGTGCCGACGTTGCCGCGCAAGTCCGCGATATGGAGATCCGGCCGGCGCGCCCGCAACTGCGCGCTACGCCGCAGCGATGAGGTGCCGACGCGCGCGCCGCGGGGCAACGCGTCCAGCGCCGCGTAATCGTTGCTGACGAACGCATCCGCGCAATCGGCGCGTTCCATGATTGCCGCGAGCGTGAATCGCGGATCCAACTGCGCCGGGACATCCTTCAGCGAATGCACCGCCAGATCGGCCCGCCCTTCGGCCAGCGCGATTTCCAGTTCCTTGAGGAACAGGCCCTTGCCGCCAATCGCAGACAATGAGCGATCCAGCACCTCGTCGCCGCGGGTGGACAGCGGCAACAGCTCCACGGCAAGTCCGGAATGTGCGTCGCGCAAAAGCGCAGCGACGTACTCGGCCTGCCACAAGGCCAGTGGACTTTTGCGGGTGGCGATGCGGAGCGTTTCGGTCATGCCAATGACGCGTGGTCAGGAACGTTGCAGTATCGCACCACAGCCGCCGCGACGCAGCGATTCAGGCCTCGGCCCCGCGCAACGCGCGCACCGCTTCCTCCACCTCCCGCGCGTTGCTGGAAGCACCATCCAGGGGCGCTTCGACCGCAAGCTCGATGCGCGCGCGAAAACGCCGCGGCAACCGCGCGCGCCCGGGTTTCGAATCTCGCCGGCTCCACATGCTGCGCCACAAGCCGCGCAGCGCCAGCGGAATCACCGGCACCGGTCGTCGCGCGAGGATTTTCTCGACGCCCGGCCGGAACGGCGCGATTTCTCCGTCCAGCGTCAGGCCGCCTTCGGGAAAGATGCAGACGAGCTCGCCTTCGGTCAACGCGGTGTCGATTTCCTCGAACGCTCGCGCCATGAGCTTGGGGTTTTCCTTGCCGCCCGCGATGCGAATGGCCTTGGCCGCGCGAAACACGAAGCTCAACACCGGCACGCGAAAAATCTTGTAGTACATCACGAAGCGCACGGGCCGTCGCACGCTGCCCATGATGATCAGCGCATCCATGAAGCTGACGTGGTTGCACACCAGCAGCGCGGGACCTTCGTCGGGGATATTCTCAAGCCCCGTGGCACGCACCCGGTACAGCACGCTGATCAGCAACCAGTCCACGAAGCGCATCAGGAACTCGGGCACCAGCAGGAAAATCCACAGAGTCACCGCGGCATTCAGCAGCGCCGTGACGAGAAACAATTGCGGGATGGTCAATCCCGCCGCCAGCGTCCCGAAGGCAAATACCGCCGCGACCACTAAGAACACTGCGTTGATGATGTTGTTGCCGGCGATCACGCGCGAAAGTTCGCCCCGCGGGGTGCGGCTTTGCACCAGCGCGAACAGCGGCACGATGAAGAAGCCGGCGAACAAGCCGATCAGCGTAAGGTCCAGCGCGATCCAGCCATTGCCCGGCGTGCGCAGGAACGTCATCCAGTCGATTTCTCCGTACGACGGCGCCGTGTGACGCGCGAAATACAGCAGGATGCCGAACACCGTCATGCCGAGCGCCCCGAGTGGCACCAGGCCGATCTCGACCTTGTGCCCCGACAGGCGCTCGCAAAGCAATGAGCCGATGCCCACGCCGATCGAGAACAAGGCCAGCACCAGGATCTCCACGCTGGCGCTGCCGCCGAGGTACAGCCGCGTGTAATTCGGCAATTGCGCGGTGACCACGCCGCCGAAGAACCAGAACCAAGAGATGCCGAGGATCGAGTTGAACACCGCGCGCTGCTTGCCGGCCAGCTTCAGCACACGTCCGCTTTCGGCAATGAAATTCCAGTTGAATTTCAGACCCGGCGCCGCGGCGGGCACGCGCGGAATCGCGAGGCTGGCGATGAGTCCCAGCGCCGCGACGCCGATCACCAGCGCCGCGGCGGCCATCCAGCCGAAATGCGATGCCATCGCCGCACCGCCCGCGATCATGCCGATGAGGATCGCCAGCGAGGTGCCGGTTTCAACCAGCGCGTTGCCACCGACCAGTTCGCCGCGTTCGAGCACCTGCGGCAGGATCGCGTACTTGATCGGCCCGAACACGGTCGAGTGCAATCCCATCAGGAACAGCACCACGAACAGCAGCAGCGGACTGCGTGAGTAGAAACCCCACGCCGCCACACACATCGCCGCGATCTCGAACAGCTTCACCCAGCGGATCAGCGTGTGCTTTTCATATTTCTCGGCAAGCTGGCCCGCGCTCGCCGAGAACAGGAAGAATGGCAGGATGAACAACGCCGGTGCGAGGTTCGAATAGAACCCGATCTGGCTGGTGGTCAGGCCCAACTGGAACCCGACCAGCACGATCGTCGCATTGCGGAACGCATTGTCGTTGAACGCGGCCAAGGATTGCACCGCGAAGAATGGCGCGAAGCGCCGCTGGCCGAGCAGGCGGAACTGGTTCATGGGCTCCCCTCGTGCGGCGTAAGCCTATCAAGCCCGCGTCACGCAATACGAATGCCGAATGCCAACGGCGCGGGAACGGGTTTCCCGAACGGCTCCGGGTCAGCCGTGCCGGCCCAGCGCGCGATGTCCAATGTCATGCCGATGGAACGCGCCATCGAAATGAATACGCTCGACCGCAACGTACGCGCGCTCGCGCGCCTGCGGAAGATCATCGCCCAACGCGCAGACGCACAGCACGCGGCCGCCGGCGGTGATCGTCTTTCCATCCGAATCGAGTTTCGTTCCGGCCTGGAACACTTTCACGCCCTCGCCGACATCGGCATCCAGCCCCGAAATCAGGTTGCCTGTTTTGACCTGGCCGGGATAACCCTGTGCCGCGACCACGACGCCGAGCGACGGTCTGGGGTCCCATTCCGCGTCGGCGCGGTCGAGCTTGCCGTCGAGTGCAGCTTCGATCAGGCCGAAGAAGTCCGATTGCAGCCGTTGCATAATCGGTTGCGTCTCGGGATCACCGAAGCGCACGTTGAACTCGATGACTTTCGGTGCGCCGGTTTTGTCGATCATCAAACCGGCGTAGAGGAACCCCGTGAACGGCGCGCCTTCTGCAGACATGCCCTGCAAAGCAGGCTCGATGATTTTTAGGCGAATGCGCCGCTCGACTTCGGGCGTCACCACCGGTGCGGGCGAATATGCACCCATGCCGCCGGTGTTCGGACCGGTATCGCCATCGCCCACGCGCTTGTGATCCTGGCTCGACGCCATCGGAACGTAATGGGCACCATCGGCGATCACGATGTAGCTGGCTTCCTCGCCTTCGAGGAATTCCTCGATCACGACGCGCGCCGACGCCTCGCCGAACGCGTGCGCATCGAGCATGTCGCGCAAGGCGAGCTCGGCTTCCGCCAGCGTCATCGCCACCACCACGCCCTTGCCCGCGGCCAGGCCATCGGCCTTGATAACGATCGGCGCACCGTGCTTGCGCACGTATTCGAGCGCGGGTCGCAACGTGGTGAACACCGCGTAATGGGCGGTAGGAATCTGATGGCGGGCGAGGAAATCCTTGGTGAAGGATTTGGAACCTTCAAGCTGCGCCGCTGCAGCGGTCGGCCCGAAGATGCGCAAGCCTTCCGCGCGAAATCGATCCACCACACCTGCGACCAATGGCGCTTCGGGACCCACCACGGTGAAATCGACGCGTTCGTGGGCCGCGAGTTCCAGCAAACCATCTAGGTCGGTCGCGGAAACATCCGCGTTGCGCATGCGTGGCTCGCGCGCAGTGCCGGCATTGCCGGGCGCGACGACGATTTCGTCGACACGCGGAGACTGCGCGAGTTTCCAGGCCAGCGCGTGTTCGCGACCGCCGGAGCCGATGACAAGGATCTTCATGGACGCAATCGCGCAACGAATGGACCGCGCATTTTAACCGGCCAGCGCCGCAAGCAACGCCGCGCGCGGCAACTTGCCCGTTTCGCTGCGCGGCAGCGCATTGACCCGTTTCAGCGGACGCGGCAGGAACACCGGATCGATGTCGCGCCGCAATGCATCGAGGATGGCACTGGTATCCAGATCCGGCGCCACCACCAACGCGGCGATCCGGCGCACCCCCATCGCGTCGGTGTCGTCCATCTGGAACATCACGCCATCGCACACGCCGGGCACCGCCAGCAGTTTGTGCGTCAGATCCCCCAACGATGCGCGCTTGCCCGCGATCTCCAGCAGATCGGTGTTGCGCCCGCGCAGGCGGTAGCGCCCGTCAGCCAGCAGCTCCACGATGTCGGCCAGCACCACCGGCTGCGCCAATTGCGGTGCCTCGATGCGGGTGCCATCCGGCTGCGGATGCAGGGTCACGCCCGGGTAAGGCATCCAGGCGTCCTCATGCGCGGTGCGGCGATGCGCGATCACGCAGGTTTCGGTGGAACCGAATACTTCCTGCACCGGCGCGCCGTAACGCGCCTCGGCATCAAGCGCCAGATCGCGCGCAAGCGGCGCGGTGGCGGAAACGATGCCCGATATCCGTGGCAGCGCCTGTCCGGAATCAAGCAGCGTGCGCAAGTGAACCGGCGTGGTCACGAGGATGCGGGGTTCAGGCAGTTGCTGCAGCGAAGCCGCGATGTCGGCCGCAAAAAATGGCTTGCTCGCGCACACCGACGCGCGACCGAACAAGGGCAGCAGCACTGAAAATTCGAGCCCGTACATGTGTTGTGGCGGAACGGTCGCCACGACGTGGTAATCGCCACCGGCCAGCGCGCGCAACAGCGCATCGTTGTGTTCTGTCGAGATCGCGAGTTTGTCCCACTGCTTCGGATTGGCGCGCGGCACGCCGGTCGAACCGGAGGTATACCCGATCGCTGCCAGCGCAGTCCCGGCAACCAACGTTGCGGGACCCGCGAAGACAGCCTCCGCGTCCGTCGTGAAACGCAGATAGCCCGGCGGCGGCGGATCGAGGTCGGCATCGCCCAGCGTATAGCTGTCCGAATGTGCGGCCAGCGTTTCGTCGATGGCACGCGCGGCACGCGACGGCGGCAGCAGGTTGGTCTGCCCGCGCGCCAGCAATGCGGCGAAAGCGACCAGGAACGCGTACCGGTCTTCGCACAGGTTGACCGCCGCCTGCGCCGCCGGAAGGCGCGCAGCCAATGCTTTGACATCGGCCAGAAATTGGTTGACCGTCACCGCGCGGCCCTCACGCCACGTGATCACACGCTGCGGCGACGCGGCCGCAAGCAAGGGCCGCGGTGGCCCCGCCACCTGGCTTTGCGGTGTTTGGTAAACGCTCGACACAGGAAACCCCCAGTCCCCTCAAGCCCGAATGATAGCGCCGCTCACGGCATCCGTGATCGGCGTGGGCTTGTCGAGACCGCCCAGCGGCGCATCCAGCACGCCGTCGGGTTGGTCACCGAAGATCGTGCGGATATCGGCGGCGCTGCGCGCGGGAGGCTCGCCGTGGCGATTGGCGCTGGTGGAAACGATGGGACCGCCGAATGCTCGGCAGAGCACGGCCGACGGCATATGCGCGGTGACGCGCAAGGCGATCCCGGCGTGTCCGCCCGCCACCCATTCCGGCACGCGTGACGAGCGCGGAAAGATGAAGGTGTGCGCGCCGGGCCAGATTGCATTGGCGCGCGCGAACGAATCTTCCGGAGCATCGCCGATCCAGCCACGAACCTGATCGAAATCGGCCGCTATCAGCAGAACGCCCTGCTCCGAAGGTCGCCGTTTCATAGCGAAGATGCGATCGAACGCGGACCGGTTGTCCGGATCGCAACCCAACCCGTACACGCCTTCGGTGGGATAGGCGAGCACACCGCCTGCGCGCAGCAACGCGGCGGCGGCTTCGACTTCCTCGATGTCGAAAACGCGCATGGATCAGACGTCGAACGGTGGCGTTTCCGTATCGGGCGGCACCAATGGCTCGCCACGCGCGGCCTTCTTCGCCGGAGTTTTCTTTGCGGCGGACTGCTTGCGCGCGGATTTCTTCGCGGCCGTCTTTTTCGCCGCGGTTTTCTTTGCGGGTTTTTTCGCAGGCGCCAGCTTCTCGACAGTATTTTTCTCTGCGTTTTTTTTTGCCGCCGCTTTCTTGAACGCGCTGCGCCCGCGCCGCACCGGCGCTGCCTCGATCAGCGCCTTGCATTCGCCGTGGGTGAGCGATTTGGGTTCGCGATCCTTCGGAATCTTCGCGTTCTTTTCGCCATCGGTGATGTAGGGGCCATAGCGGCCATTCAGCACCTGGATGCCGTCGCCGAAATCGTTGATCACGCGGTTGGCGATCAGCGCCTGCTTCTCGCGAATCAACTCGCGCGCGCGTTCGAGGGTGATGGTGTAGGCGCTCTCGTCGCCCTTTATCGACGCGTAGAAGCTGCCTTTTTTGACGAACGGCCCGAAGCGCCCCATGCCGGCGGAAATCTCCTCGCCATCCATGTCGTTGCCGAGGTGACGCGGCAGCTTGAAGAGTTCCAGCGCCTCTTCCAGCGTAATGGTGTGCATGCTCTGGCCGGGCAGCAGCGATGCGAATTTCAGTTTCTCGTCGCTATCCTTGTCGCCCAGCGCGGCATACGGTCCGTAGCGCCCCAGCCGCACCGACACCGGCTTGCCGGTCTTGGGATCGTCACCCAACAGGCGCGCGCCGGTCGCCTCGCTGCGGTCGACCGACTCCATCTTGTCGTCGACCAGCGCCTTGAACGGCTTCCAGAAGCCGGCCATCAGCGGGCGCCATTCCTCCTCGCCGCGGCTGACCGCATCGAGCTCATCTTCCAGCTTCGCCGTGAAGTCGTAATCGACGTACTGCGTGAAGTGCGCGGTGAGGAATTTCGCCACCGCACGACCCACGTCGGTGGGCCTGAAGCGGCGCGAATCGAGGGTCACGTACTCGCGCGACAGCAGGGTCTGGATGATGCTGGCGTAGGTTGACGGACGGCCGATGCCGTATTCCTCCAGCGCCTTGACCAGGCTGGCTTCGGAATAGCGTGGCGGCGGTTCGGTGAAGTGCTGGTCGGTCGCGATTCCGGTGAGCGGCACCACCTCGCCCTTGTCCAACGCCGGCAGCTTGCGCGATTCCTCGTCCTCGGCCGACTTCTGGTCACGGCCTTCCTCGTACACTGCGAGGAAACCCGGATCGACCACGGTGGTACCGGTGGCGCGGAATGCGGAGTTACCGCCGCACGGGAACTCCACCGAAACCGTATTGAGCGTCGCCGGCTTCATCTGGCAGGCGACCGCGCGTTTCCAGACCAGTTCGTACAGCTTCAACTGGTCGGGGGTCAGATATCCCGCAACCGACTTCGGCGTGCGCAGCGCCGAGGTTGGACGGATCGCCTCGTGCGCTTCCTGCGCGTTCTTGGACTTGGTCTTGTAGACCATCGCGTGTTCGGGCAGGCCCTGCTTGCCGAACTCGCGTTCGATCGTCTGCCGCAGCTCAGCCGTAGCTTCGCCCGAAAGGTGCGTGGAGTCAGTACGCATGTAGCTGATCAGGCCGACGTTGCCCTCCCCGCCCAGCGACACGCCTTCGTACAGGCCCTGCGCGATGCGCATGGTCCGCGAGGTCGTCATGCCCAGCTTGCGCGCGGCTTCCTGTTGCAGCGTGGACGTCGTGAACGGCGCGGCCGGACGACGCTGGCGCTGCTTCGACTGGATGTCGCCGACGACGAGCTTGCCGCCGGCGGCTTTCAGCAACGCATCGCGCGCGGCGCGGGCGTCGTTGGCGTTGGTGAGATCGAACTGTTCGAACTTCTTGCCGTTGAGTTTCACCAGCCGCGCAGTGAACTCGCCGTCCTTGTGCGCGAGCTTCGCCTCGACGGTCCAGTATTCGCGCGGCACGAAGGCTTCGATCTCCTCCTCGCGCTCGACGATCATCCTGAGCGCCGGCGACTGCACGCGCCCGGCGGACAGCCCGCGCTGCACCTTGCGCCACAGCACCGGCGACAGGTTGAAGCCGACCAGGTAGTCCAGCGCCCGACGCGCCTGCTGGGCGTCGACCAGATCGTGCGACAGCTGGCGTGGGTGGGCCACGGCTTCCTTGATCGCGCGCGGCGTGATTTCGCTGAACACCACCCGATGGGTTTCCTTGTCCTTCAGCAGGCCGCGCTGCTTCAGGATCTCGCTGATGTGCCAACTGATCGCTTCGCCCTCGCGATCCAGGTCGGTTGCCAGATAAATCGACTCGGCGACCTTGGCCGCCTTGGCAATTTCGTCGACGTGCTTGACGTTCTTGTCGATCAGCGCGTAGTCCATTGCAAAGTCGTGGTCGGGATCGACCGCGCCTTCCTTCGGCCTGAGGTCGCGGACGTGACCGTACGACGCCAGCACCTTGAAATCGGCGCCCAGGTATTTGTTGATCGTCTTGGCCTTGGCGGGCGACTCGACGATGAGGAGATTCTTGGCCATGTCTCGACAGAAATTCACGGGCGGCCGGGCCGCCCCCTATATATAGTGAACGCATGCGCAGGGTGGGCGTGTCAAGCGTGACCGGCCGCAAGCCGCTGCCAGCGGCCGTTCACGGCTGGCGCCACCAC
>Ga0207667_10008335_pt1 | contig 12327 bp, 16 predicted proteins | sample KBSCornC52_FD_184301 | JGI IMG/M metagenome (GOLD analysis project Ga0207667, IMG submission 184301) | Corn rhizosphere microbial communities from Kellogg Biological Station, Michigan, USA - KBS Corn C5-2 (SPAdes) (version 2) | ecosystem: Host-associated > Plants > Roots > Rhizosphere > Soil ...
CAATTTGTGCCTCGGCTGACGCGGACTGGCTCGTCTGGCTCAGCAGCTTGTCCATCAGCCACATCTCAATCTTCTTTTCGATCCACTGTTCCACAAAATTCACCAGCTGAGACAAGATGTCTTGAAACATCTTGCCGAAAGCCTGGCTGGCCGTTTCCGTTCCCTGCATCCAGCCATTCAATGCAGTGTTGAAGGAAGAGGAAACCTGTTTGAAGTATTGGTCGAATTGCTGGCGACGCCGAAGAAGAGATTGCTGCTCGGCTTTTTCTGACTCGGCCCTGTATTTATCGTCCAGCTTTTTGAGTTCCGCATCCACCTTTGCCTGTTCCACCAGGTTGCCTTCAGCGGCCTGGCGCTTGGCCTCAAGCTTTGCGCGTTCATTGGCGTAGGTTTCAGCCATCTCCCACTGAAGTTGTTTTTCATAGTCGGTTTGGCTGATTTTGCCAAGTTGCAGTTCAAAAGTTAAGCCGTTGCTCCGCGATCTGTCCCATGGCTTGATCATGAGCCTTGGCCGATTCAAGGATGATTAGCTGAGTTTGCTTTGCATCATCAGCGGCCTTTTTCTCCGCAGCATTTATTTTTGCGATGCGCTTTTCTTCGGATTCAGCTAGGGCACGATCCGCTTCTATCCCAGTTTCAGCCTGATCCTGGTAGTACTGTTTCACCGCCGCCTGAAGCTGTGAGTGCCCGCGCATCGCATGAGCGATCCATGCATCTAGCCCAGCTTTTTCTTTTTCCTGCTCATTTCTAACGACTTGGCCGGTCTTTGCGGTTTCAGCTTTAATTGTCTGGTTGGTCTTTGCGGTTTCAGCTACCGCCTCTTTCAATGCCGCGCTGTAACCTAATTCGGCTGTTTCGAGCTGTCCAAGCGCTTCTCGCACCTTACCCATGTTCATGTGATCGGCCTCTAAATCAAAGCCGAGTTGCTTCAATGCAGCAAATTGTGCAGACCTTGTGGGCTGATTTATGGCGGATTGCAGCGCGGTCCATGATCTTTTGGCCTCGTTGAATTTCGCCGTAAGTGCGGGTATGTCGCCGCCAAGATCTTCCAGTCTGAATGCCAACCTAAGTTTTTCTTTGCCAACTTCGCTTTTTTTGGCTGCAAGCTGAGTTTCTCGCCCCAAAGTCTTTACTCGAGCGGCAGAAGCTTCCAGTGATTTATTGGCCGATGCAAGGGCTTTGTCTTGCTCTTTCATCGCATCCGTATAGATGAAGGTGTCCGCGATCAACTTGCTTAGTTTGTCAGCAACCTCGGCAACGACCTGGGCAAAGGCGATGATTTCTGCCGGACTGAATGCCAGCCCGAGATCGATGCCCAGGGTCTTGCTTAGTTCACCAAGAGACTTAAACGCGCCTGCAACGTCGCCATCGAGAGCGTGGCTCAATGCTTCGGCGGCTTCTGTACCTTCCTTCAGCGATTTGTTGACCTTCTTGAGCGCTTCGTCGGCTCCAGATGGGTCGGCCTTGAGTTCGATGTTGACAGTTTCGGACATATTGTGTCTCTCCAAGCTAGTTCTCAGTGCAATAAAAAAGCAGCCCGCGGGCTGCTTGGTCATGAATCTGGCAATCGGCTATTGTGGACGCCAACCGTCAGTATATTTTTTGAACTTCATGGTACCGCTGAATATTTGATCTTCTGCTGGTATGGGAATCGGCAGTCTGGGAGTGCCTACTAGAATCCAATTCAGGTGTTCACGTTGAGATGGAGTCATCCTCGCGTAGGCTCTTCCATCCTTGCGTAAACTCCGGCCAAGATCCGAAGCCTTCCATCTCCAGGTGTACTCTACCTGCGGTTCATTTTCGTCTGCGGTAACACCGGTCACTTGCACAAGCTCTGGACTCGCGATCGGCAATTCAAATGACTGGGTAACGCATCCATTTCCGGTTTCGGGTGAACCAAGCGTCTCACCCGCCGCTTTCATGGCTGTTGTTCCCTGTTCTGTGAGCGCAACTTTCCAGAATCCGGGCCCATCCTGAGTTACTGTAAATACCCAGCCGCTACGGCAGTTACGGTATTGATTTCCTTTTCCGGAGTCCAATCAAAGTGGGTTTCTTTACCGTTCACATCGAAAATGCAATCAGCTCCCACGCGACCAACATTAAGCAACATGAACTGGCGATCCTGGGCAAAGTGAGACCGAATCGCGTTGACTGCGGCTGAATGGCTCATTGTCCCGGAGCAACCAACAAACGTACAGAGCAACAGAATGCACGTTTTTTTCAATGAGCAACTCCCATTACGCAGAAGGTCCCAACTTTCAACAAGAGCCCCACAGGCTGCCTGGTAAAAAATTGTCCCTTGTTTATTTAGGCCGCCATCCATCCGTATATCTTTTCAATTGAACGGTTCCCTTTTCTGTGTAACCTTCAGGCGGCACTGGGATGGGAAGTTTGTGTATCCTGCTTAGGACAAACCTTGCCAGCATTGTTCGTTGATGTTGATCCAACGCTGCAAAAGCTTTTCCATCCTTGCGCAATTCTCGACCGAAATCTGTAATATTCCATTTCCACAGGTACTCGACTTCAGGAGCATTTTCGTCGGCCGTGACACCTGTGACTTCCACCAGCTCGGGCGTGGCGAGAAGGAAGCTTACCTGTTGATAATCGCATCCCTTCAGCGGAGGCTGTGGAGCCGGCTTACCTAGAACAACTGCTTTCCCTTTTTCCGTAAGTGCCACCTTCCAGAACCCGGGTCCATCCGGTGTCACGGATAAATATCCAACCGCTTCAGCAGCAAATCTCTCGGAGCTCTCTTCAGGTGATAAATCCGCGGGGTGTTCCTTACCATCGTCCATGGTGTACACGCATTTGGCTCCCACCCGACCAATCTCGGTAACAATGGTGTTCTGGTCCTGCGCAAGAGGCGATCTGATCACGTTGGCAGCAGTTTTATTGTTCAGCTTGTTGCTGGAACATCCAGCTAAAACCAACAGCAACACTATCCCGACCTTGCGCATGAGCTACTCTCCTTTGGAAAGCGAGATACTAAGTGAACATTTGCGCATTGCAAAGCAAAAAGTGAACGATCTCTCACAACCGTAACATCTTAAAGTCTTGCGCTCCATTATCGGCACGCAACGCTTTATAAAGTTAAGCCTTATAAAACTGCGGAAGCTTCTTGCTCGCGCTTCCTCCAGCAAACAACACAGCCTGCGTAAGCTCGCCAAAGTTGCTCTGGCCTTGGCGGCGAGCTTTGCCGGCAGAGCTTTTCTTGCCGCCCATCAGATATGCGGCCACCAGTACGTGAGTCGGCGGATAGTCCTTCCAGTACACCATCAAATCATTTAGCTCCCAAAGAGTCAGCTGCTCGATCTCATGCAGTGTCCACCCGGTAGCGGTGGCGACGTGGCCAAAGACAAACGGCCAGTCGGCTATACCGGTACCGGGGTCGGTTCCCCCGCGGCCGCCTTCTTAAGACCGGAAACTTCCAGCATGGCGTTGAAAAGAACATTGAAATCGTCAAAGGTAAGGCCGTTCTCAAGCTGCTCGGCGGTAAGGTCCTGATGAACCTTCCTTACGGCGTTCTGGATCACAGGCAAATACCGGAGCAATGAAGCCAGCCCGGAATTTTCCGCCGAAGACTTATCCTGGAACAGTGAGTCCAGTTTGCGTAATTCACCGAGCGTAAGCGATGAGACTGTAAGTTGTCCCAGCGATGTGGGGACAGTTTGTTGCTTGAGCATGATTTCCTCCTGATAGAAATTGGCAAAGCCGATGTGTGAAAAAAGCGGGCGCGGCAAGGGGGCCCGGCCCGCATTGGAGAGAGAGCTATTCGTTGGAGTACATGTCGATGATTTGCCCGGCGGCGTTTGCGAAAGCTTCAAAATCGAACTCGGGGATAATGAAATCCTCCTGCTTGGTGGCAAAGCTGAGTTTCGAGGCCACAACCGAGTAGAGCAGCACGTTGAATTGGTTGCCGTTGTAAACGTTTTCCAGCAGCACCTGGATGGTCGGCGCAAAGCCCATGAGCTGGTTGGTGATATTGAGCTGTGATCCGACAGCCGCAAGCGAGTATGTGTAGCTGATAAGAGCTACGGCGCCAGCCACGTTATCCGCAGAGGCGAACGTGTAAACCCCGCCTGCAGTGACGGAATATTGTCCCAGCACAGGGGCGGAGGCAACGCGCGTAAATGGGAGCCCGGTGGCCGCGTAGCGTACTCCCCAATCCTGCACAAACACGCCGGAGTTTGGCGGAGCAATGGTCACCTGGAAGGGCGTAGCGGGGATGGCATGAGACTCATCGAGAGACACCTGTTTCATTCCGGCGGGCATCGTCTGGCCGAAGAACAGGTCATTGAGCATTTTGCCGTTGATGGCGGCAAACTTTGATTTACCCGTGATCTTGCATTTTCCCCAGGCCACGGCCTCAGGAAACTGCTTCTGTCCGTAAAGCTGCTTGACGTCGCCCGAGATATCGAGCGAAACGTCCTGCAGAGTTCCGAACTTCATGGGCGTGGGGTTCGCAGCGGTATTGCCGCCTACGGGAAAGCCCCACAAGGTGCCTGATCCAAATTCAAACATTTTTGTTTCTCCTTTTGGGGAGCCGGCCCTGCACTCCCATAAATTGAAGGCCGCCGAATGAACGCGGCCTGTGAACTGAAGGTGGTGTCTACGCGGTGGTGAGAATTTCTACCGGCACAACGGCGAGCGCCATGGAGCCAATAACGTTTTCAACGATCTCTATCTTTCCTTCGATACGGCAATGCGAAACCTTGCCGCCCAGTGACTGCGCAATTCCCGGCGTCGCGCTACGAATGGCCGCTTCTACTGCATCCAGAAGTGAATTCAGTTCGGTGGAAGGGATGGAATTTGGTTCGCTGTCTCCTGCGGTGTAAATAACGAGATCGACCGCCATTTTGGCGTGAATCGGCAGGCCATTCACGCTGGTTCCCGTCAGCTCGTCCTTTTGCACCTGGTACAGCGACGGACGGTCCGCGGGCGAGAGCTGCGAAGGATCCTGCCAGCGCCGGCTGACCGTTTTGAACGGACCAGCCGGCGTGAGGAGCGCGCCCTGCAACACGGAAAACAGCGCCGAATTAATTTGCTCACGGGGAAAAATCACTCCGACACCTGAACTTGCTGGATTGCCTGCTCAAGCAGATCAGGCAATGCCTGTTGAAGATCATTGATTGCGGGACGCAGGTAAGGCCGAGGCCGAATGTAAGGGCGCCGTCCGTCTTTCTTTTTGAATGGCCCCGCCCGTCCGGCAAAGCCCCCGTATTCTTGTATGCGAGCGTATTTCAAATCCGAACCAATGCTGACGCTCAAACTTTTGCCGTCAATCTTGGTCTCTATGGATTGCAGGACCGAATTCATCAAGTTGCCGCTGCGCGAGGTAAGAAGATCGCTGGACTGACCTTTGCTCGCTGATCCGGCAAAATATTTTGGTACTGCCGTGCTCAGCGATTGATAAATGAGCGGCTGCAGAGCCTCATAAACCTGAGCTACAACGCGAGGCGCGAGTCCGGCAAGCCGCTGCTGAAGTTGCTGGACGGCGGAATCGTCAATCTGAACGCTAATCACAGAGCCAACCTCCTGTACTGGCTGAAAATGGCCATGGAGCGCGGCGGAACATCGCCCATGTCGAACGAAACATTTACCTGGCCGCTCATGCTGTTGGATTTTTCGCCAATGCGCACTCGCTGGCGATAGGTCAAGGCGAATGCCTCAATCGCCGCCTGCTTCAAATCAAGCGGCACACTCGGATAGCCTGCGGAATATGAAAGCTGAACATTGTGCACACCGCGGCAGAAACGAAAGCCGCGCAGCAGAATGCGTCGCCCGTCCCACAGATAACCCGCGGTTGTGGGAGTAGTCGCCGCCTGAATATTCACGCCATCGATGCTGACGCTGCTGACAGCGGTGATGGGAAAATTGCGCGGCAGCAGCCGGTCTGAACCATTTCCGTCATAGTTTTCCGTCAGCGAACCGAGCACCGATGACAATATGTGCGGGCGGTCAATGTATTGCAGCACTTGCAGGCTTGCGTTGGTGATAAGGCTCTGCAGAGTCACATCGTCATTGTTGCCCTGGTTGGGCAGCCATGATTTGAGTTCTGCAACGGTGCAAAGATCGTCAGGTGCGGCAGCCATTGGTGACCTCCAAAAAAAGAAACAGTTTCCAGCGCAACGCTGTTGTGTGAAAGTTGAAAAGAGAAAGGCAGTCTGGGCAGAGGGACCTCAGACTGCCTTCCCTCTCCTGCAAAGCCTGCTGGTTGGCAGGAGAGGAGCATCGGCGGCGATGCGCGAGAATCAATACGCCGATGAATCGGTTATCCGTTAGCGACGTTGGCAATCACGCCAAGCGAGAACGGTGCGCGGCAGACGAGGACCTCGTCGGCATAGACGCCATAGACATACTGGCGAGAAACCACGGGCCACTCGATCTGGTAGTAGTCGCGGCGGCAGCGGACGAAAGAGACGTTGTCCACGCCGGAAAGCGGGTATGGGATCTCCGAGCTGTTGAAGAAGATGGTCCCCGGAGCCAGGTTAGGATGGATGCGGATATCCAGGAACTGCTGCGTGAACTTGTTCCAGTACTTGGCAATACTGGCGCCGCCCAGCAGAGCTGGCTTGTCGTCTTCCGATCCAGTGCCTCCCGGCAAAGTGAAACGGAACAGTGGCACGCCGCCGGAAGCAACGATCTTCTTGTTGATGTTGCGCGCTTCCTGCGAGTTTACCCAGATTTCCGTGGGGCTGAGTCGCTTGTTGTCCCAGAACCACTGCAACGCCGTATCAATTTCCAGGATGCCGTTGGCTTGGTCGGCGGTGAGAGTGTTGCCATCGAGCGAGGCGAAGTACCCGGCATTGGACTTCAACGCTTGCGTCAGAAAGCCGTCGAAGACCAGAGCGTTCGCGGATCCATCCGTGTTGGAGTTTGCAGCATTGGCCAACTGCGTGCCCGCGACCGGAGCGCTGATGGTTACCTTATTCACGGTGGTGATTGTGTTCAATGTCGCAGTTGCAGCGCTGGTGCCGATATACCACGCGTATCCGGCTGCACCTTTCACAGCGGGTACAGTAGCGACCACGGTCTGCTGGCCAGCAGTGGTCACGGCAGCGGACGATGCCAAGCTGATGGCGCTGGCGCCCGCACCATATTGAGTTGAAGTGCCATCAATGTTGACACGCGTTACCTGACCATACGGTACGCCGCTGATCGAAACAGTGGCATTGGCCAACGCGCGCGCAGTGAGCGCCGTAACGAAAATAAGTAGGCTCAATCCTGAGCCCAGTGTTCCGCCATTGGCCAACGCAACGGTCGGCGCTGTTGGCGTTCCCAAAGGCATGGATGCATTTCCGTTAAGAATGATGTTCTCTTCGCCGATCATAACTGCGCGAAGAAGCGACTGAACCAGCGTGGCTTTGTTGTCAAACTCCTTGCCGCCGGACCAGACAGCTTCCCAGTCAATGGAACCTTCAAGACCAATTCCGGCGTAGGCTGCCGTGTAGTCCAACTCAGTGACCAACATTTCCGCAGAACGGTGGCCGACTTGAACGCCGAGTTCGAAACCCTGCGTGTTGACGCCGGTGATGGCCTTCCAGCGCGTGGCCAGATCGCCGCGGTCACTTACCTGCCGTGGCAGGCGGTTACGCAGCGGCGTGATGACCGGATAAAGTTGGAGGGCCGGTCCGCGCAGATCAAACGCGTTTAAGTTGCCAGCCACGCCGCTGATCGTCGACTGGCTGATGGTGGTTTTGTTCAAGGAGGATAGGTCCGCCTTGTTGAGCAGATCAAACGTCTGCTGACTGAGATCGCCAAACATTTTTCTAGTCCTTTTCTCCGCTGGAGAATTGCGGTTTAAAGTTGAATGGAACTTTGCGAGAGATCGCGGGTGCGGCGTTCTAGCGCAGATATACGGAGGCAGGCTGCGGCTGTTGCAACGTACGCTTGAGCAACTCATGGACGGTGGGTTCGCCGGCAGACTTGGCCAGAGCGGGACGCGCATCGTCTTCTTTGGTAACGGTTTGAGTGGGCACGCCGGTGCGCGCCACGCGGTGCGAAGACTCCTGCGGTGACACAAGTTTTTCAACCAGTGAAAGGAGATTCGTCAGCGAACGCTGGATCTCCTGGTTATTGCTCTTTATTTCGCTGCGCAAGCCGGCCACTTCCTGCTCCATTTCAGCCAACTTGGCGAGCGCAGATGCGGAGCTGGCCCGTGCCTTTTCCAATTGCGCTTTGTCATTTGCTTCCAGCATTGTGCTTTGATCTCCTGTCTTTGCTCCGGAGCGTGAATCGCCCGGGATCTTGTTGATGTCTGTGAACTTACGGACTTCGCAGGTGCCGTCGGCTTTTACGGCGGTGAAATGCGCGCCGGGAACGCAGGGGTTATCGACGACGCTTATCTCGACGGGATTGGCAGTGAAGCGAAGATACTCGCCGTCCTTCCATGCATCGACGTAAGCGCCGCCGATGGAGAAGCCGGTGTAGACGCCGAGCATGCATTTTTGCCAAGCCACGCTGTCAACGATGCGCGCGCCGACGCGTATCTGTTTCATGTCGTCATCAAAGGCGATGGCGACTAGCTTGCCGACGGCGCTCGGCACGTGCATTTCACGAACGTTGCCCAGGCTCTTGCCGTCAGTGGCTTTGGAGATTTCGTCACTCCAGCGTTTGAAATAAGGCTTGGAGGATTGGTAGTCGAAGATTTCGCCTTCTTTGTCGACGATCTCGGCGGTGGCGACGCCCCAGACTTCCTGTTTTGATTCATCGATCTTGGCGATCTGGGCGAAGAGATTCATGGATTTCATATTGGCTCCAAAGGAAAAGGCAGCCGGTGGGCTGCCTTGGTGATTGCTGTCTGTCTAGATATCGCCTGCTTCTATTCGAGAAGCGACCCAGACACAGCCGAGGACGGCTGTGCCACACGATTTTTGTCGGGTTGAAGTTCTTCTGGCGATCCTGAGCCTAGCGGTGAGCCTTTAATTTCCAGCGGGAAAATACCACGCGTCGTGATTACTGCATTGCCGGCGCCGATGGGATGCTTGCCCAGGCTTTCACGGACTTCGTCGATGGAGAGTACGCCGGCGCGAACATAAATATCATCAATCTTTGCCTGCTCGAGCGGGTTCAAGGTGCGGTCCTGCTCCCAGACAAACTCGACATCGCTAAAACCGAAGTGGCGAGTCACGATGAAGTTGATGGTGTCTGCCAGGTAGCCGAGGATTGGAACAAGACCTTCCGCGGCGGCTTGCTCTACGCTGGTTTCAGCAGTGGCGCGGTTCATAACGCTTACGAACTGTTGCGGCGAGAGACCGAAGGCATAACAGACGATACGGGTGATCCATTCGTCGAGCGCATCTTTGAGCATGGGATCGCGCGTGAACTGGAGGTTGCCGCATTCGGGAACAAAAGTGATCCGGCGGCGGCGAGCAGAGTTTCCAGCCAGCGCGCTGTCAAACCATTCCTGAAACTCGCTGATCTGGTCAGCCGACCACTCCTTGGGGACCTGCGCCAGGGCTTCCGGGACATTGCCCTCAGTGTAGTAATTGAGCAGATGAATCTGGCGGCGAAGGCCGATGTTGATAGTGAGAATGATCTGCTCGACCGGCGAGAAGCCAAAGAACTTGTGCGCCCGCACGTTGCGCGGGCGATAAATGAGCTGGTCGGCATTGAAGTCTACTGCGGGCAGGCCTTTGAGGATTTGCTGGTATGCAATTGCCGGAGATGCCGGCGTGCGGCCCATGGCGTCAATCTTGCGTGCGATGGTTGAGCCGTCAATGACTTCAAGCGCATACAGCGCTTTGCCCTGTGACCACAACTCGCCATCCTGCGAGACGATGGGTACAAGGACAGGCGCATCGAGAACGAGCAGGTCTTCCAGAAGAAGTCGGACCCACTGTTGCCAGGTATGTTCGCGGTCAGGATAAGAAAAGAAATTTGTGAGTTGTGTAAGGCGCGGGTCTTGCTCTTCATCGTCATTGCCGCTGATGGCGCTGTTGCTGGTATTGGCGGAACGCTTGGGTGCGCCGGGCTGCGTCTTCAAACGGAATGCCCACGGCATACGGCTGACCTGGTCTTTGCGCGTTTCAATGCAGAGACGAACAAGATCGAACGAATCAGCCAGCGAGCGCATCTGCTCAAAGGAGATAGGCTCCATGTTGCGCGGCTGGATGTTGATGTTATAGCCCACTGGGTAATCGAGTGTCCGCGGTGGAGTACCCGCGGGAGCGCTGGGCGCCATGGGCAGGTCTGGACCAAACCACACGTCGAGTGTATTGCGCAGCTTGCGACCGATGCGCTCGACAAAGCCAGGCTCGAGCGCAGTAAGTTTTCCGCCATTGAGTGTTTCCGGCATAGTCAGGCAATCCCCACTTTCACGCCCATCACGGCGGAAGTTTCAATGATGAATTCAATTAGAGAGTTTTTACGATACGCGGACTTCATGTGCTCATCCTGAATACGCAGGCCTTCATGCCAGCGGCATTGGCCTGCGTCATCGATAATGTATTCCCCTATCCATTTCATAATGTCGCCTCCCATCCATAATGTCGCTTCGCTCCAAACCGCTTCCGCAGCGTTGATAAATCAGGTGTCTTCTGCGCCTGCGACAGGCAGCTCGGCGCGTGGTCGGCCTCGCTGCTCGTGTTTCATAATGTCGCTTCGCTCCAAACCGCTTCCGCAGCGTTGATAAATCAGGTGTCTTCTGCGCCTGGGGCAGGCAGCTCGGCGCGTGGTCGGCCTCGCTGCTGTGTTTCATAACGTTGCTCCGCTCCAAACCGCCAATGGGGTCTTCTCGCCTCGAACTCAATTCCGCCCCTGAAGCAAGGCGCTCGGCGCCACACGGGCCTCGCGCCTCCGGTAGATCCAATCACCTATCCCTTTGCTCCATACCGCTTTGAAGCAGGCGATCGAAAAATCGAATCAGTAGCCGACGATCACGCGATCAGTACAGGCGCCAGCGGTAGCGACGTCATTTTTCTCGAAAAAAGAAACCGCGAGTTGTGGAAGCCTGACGGGCGCACCGAGCGTTCCACTCGTCACAGTGGGAGCAAGCTCGGTTGCGAGGAATGCCTGCTGCGCACCAGCCGCGATGTTGGTGGGAATGATGTAGCTGTTATAGAAGGTGAAATTCGGGCTCGACTGGCCCTGGTCGTCTGCCGTGTAGACGTTCATGACCAGATCAAAGTTCTGCGTGCACGAGGCAAACACGGTCATCTTGGTTGCATCGCCAACGCGGATGATGCTGGTGTTGGGCGTTGCTCCGCCGATGGAATTAGGCAGAGCCACGCCGCTATGCGCCAGGTCCGTGGGAGAGTAAACAAGATGAGGCATGGGACGTGGCAGTACAGGCTTGCCGTTTTTATCCAGCTCAGGAAACTGGCTGGAAGTTTGAGAGAAGACGAAAAGGGTGGTGGCGCACAGCAGCGCGAGAATAGCGAGGGATGCGGCTTTTTTGTTCATGATTGGCTCCGTGATTTCTTGTTTCCGACAGATTGATCGGCACTGATCAGACTTTGCATTTTTGCTGGTTTTGAAAGGCCAAATACATAGGTCCTTCGACTCGCCCTCGGGTCGCCATGCTCCCCTCGGGCATCGCTCAGGATGACAAAACAATTTGGATATCGCATTTACTTTTAATTGGCTCACGCGATGCAGCAGCGGAGCCGGTCCCGAGGGGATAGATCGCGGGCGAAGCGGGACGCAATACTGTACGCAGACGCCTCTTCCTCTTCTTTCCCTTTAATCTGGGAAATGGGTAGCGTTCATGGTGGCAGTCGAGGCAAAGCGATCGCGCAAGCATAGACTCGGAACGGCGGTCGTCAGAGTTAAGGGGCACGTTACATTCTTCACAGCGCGGCGGACCGACACGTCCGTTATGATCGTGTGCCATGGAAACACCTCTGCGCCAGACACAGGCTGGAGAGCATAGAAAGGCCTGAGACGGAGCGGTATTTGGTATTTGGTATTTGGTATTTGGTATTTAGTACTTAGTACTTGGTATTTGGTACGAACGGTTTTTATGGCGTGCCTTTTAGAAGACAAGCACGAAAACTCACCGTCCCAGGTTCAGACTTGGATGGCCTGAAACCAGCGGAATTGACAGAAACTTTAGCCTGTTTGAGCCTAACTTTTTACAGCGCTTTTTGACGGTTTTTGGGAACCTATCATTCTGCGATGGAGTAAGAACCCACGTGGGTCCTTGTGCTCTGCTCCCGATGTGAACGCGCATACCGGCCAAACAGGCGGATGACGCCACAACAAAAGCCCAGAATGAGGTTCCCGCAGCAGACGCAAACGGTACGCCGGCCTTGGAAAGGTTGCAGGCCGTTTGATTAAGCCGGCGCCGCTCCCGGCTATGCAGAACCAACTTCCGCCCTGCATAGA
>Ga0207667_10008336_pt1 | contig 12326 bp, 10 predicted proteins | sample KBSCornC52_FD_184301 | JGI IMG/M metagenome (GOLD analysis project Ga0207667, IMG submission 184301) | Corn rhizosphere microbial communities from Kellogg Biological Station, Michigan, USA - KBS Corn C5-2 (SPAdes) (version 2) | ecosystem: Host-associated > Plants > Roots > Rhizosphere > Soil ...
CAGGCGTCGCGATGTGCGGCGGCTGAGACCGCATCCCCCAAAATTCCGCCGCAGTTTCGCCCGCGGCGGACTAAAAGAGTGTGAGCGCGCGACAGTACAGCGCGCTCTCCGTCGCTTCGTCGGTCAGCGGTGATAGGTGAGCGGCATCTCCGTCTCGGCACCGACTCGGTCGCGCTGATGATAGGTGTGCCGCTGACCGTGACGTTCGCGGTGCTGCTCGCACCAGTACTCGCCGCCAGCGGTGGCTCGACGCGTTTCCACACAGCGTGGGCAGGGCGGCTCGATCTGCGGCACGGTCGAAGGCGCTTCGTGCGTCACCTTCGGGCGGACGACGAACACCGGACAGGGCGCGAGCCGCACCACCGCTTCTGCCACCGAGCCGAGCAAGAGGCGGGACAGGCCACGCCGACCGTGTGTGCCCATGACGATCAAGTCTGCGTCGAGATCGGCGGCAATTTGTGCGAGCTCCTCGGCGGGAGCCTCGAGCCGCAAGTGCGAAAGAACGCGCGGCAGGCGGCCGCCGCCGTCACGCTCGAGGTAGGCGCGTTTGCGCTGCTCCACGTAGCGCGCGAGCGCCAGTCTGGCTTCATCGAGCGAGAGTGAGGCGAAGCCGGGTTCGGCCGGCGCGTCGATCAGCGCCTGATTTCCGTACAGCCGCACGACGTTCACGATGTGCACCTCCGAGGGCGCTCGCGAGAGCGCAAGATCGAAGGCCTGTTCCAGCGCCAAATCGCTAGCCGGCGAGTAGTCGACGCCGACCACGATCAGATACGGCTTTGCCGAAGTGTTCATGCTTTTCTCCTTGGAGCGCGCGCGCGCTCAGTCACGTTCCTGTGCAAAAATGCTGCATCGCGCGTGCCACGCGACGCACCGGAGGCGCCCCGCCCCTCGCTCGTGCCGGCCAAGCGAGGCCCAATTGGGGCTCCCGGCCTACACCTGTGGCAAAAATGGCAGCCGCTCTGGCCGGGCTCGACGCATTCGGCTCGATCGGATACCAGCTCTGAGCCCCGCACGCCGAGCTCCGCCCCGCTCCGAATTAATGCGCCATCTCCGAAAACTCCTGCGCTTCGCCACACCGTATTCGGGGCGCTCGCTCTTGGCGCTGCTGCTCCTCACCACGTTGGTCTTCTTGGATCTGTCGATCCCCCGCTTGATTCAGCAGCTGATCGATCACGGGATTTTGCAACACGACCGCGGCGTCGTGCTCCGGACCTCGGCGCTGATGCTCGGCATCTCGTTTCTGAGTGTGTTCATCGCCGTCGGTAACAATCACTTGTCGGTCAGCGTCGGCGAAAGCGTGGGCCGTGATTTACGCGACGCCATTTTCGTAAAGATTCAGAGCTTTTCATCCGGCAATTTGGATCGCCAAAACACGGGGCAGCTCTTGGTGCGGCTGACCAGCGACACGAGCGCGATTCAGCGCGTGCTGCAGGTGTCGCTGCGCATCGGGACGCGCGCGCCGCTGCTCATGCTCGGCAGCTTGGTGTTGATGGTCAGCACTAGCCCCGCCTTGGCTTTGACCATGCTGCCGCTCCTGCTCGTCACCACGCTCGTGATCGTGTTCTTTTTGGTGAAAATGGAGCCGATGTTCCGCGGCGTGCAAAAAGAGCTGGATCGGCTGAACACGGTGCTGCAGGAAAATGTCGCGGGTATCCGGCTGGTCAAGGCCTTCGTTCGCGATCGGCACGAGCGGCTGCGCTTCGAACGCAGCAACGAGGCCTATACCAGCGTTTCGGAGCAGGTGATGCAATTTGCTTCGCTGATGTCGCCCGTGCTGACGATGTGCGTCAACGGCGGCATGGTGATCGTGATCTGGGCAGGCGGCTTACAGGCGGCGCACGGCACGCTGTCCAGCGGTCAAATCGTGGCGTTCATCAACTACCTGCTGACCACGATGGCGCCGCTGTTGATGATGACGATTCTGTCCAACGTCTGGGCCTCCGCCCTCGCCTCCGCGAAGCGCATCGACGACGTGCTCGAAGTGGTGCCCGAAATTCGCGATGCGCCGGACGCGCTCGCGCTCAGCGCCGAAAGCCCGCCGCGCATCGCGTTCGAGAACGTCACCTTCGCCTACAGCGGAAAGCCTCGGGACGCCGTGCTGAAGAACCTGACGTTCAGCGCCGAGCCAGGGCAAACCGTCGCTATTTTGGGCGCGACCGGCGCCGGCAAATCGACGCTGGTCAAGCTCATTCCCCGTTTTTACGACGTGACCCGCGGCCGCGTGCTGCTCGGCGACCGCGACGTGCGCACGCTCACGCAAGACTCGCTGCTGGCGCAGATCGGCGTCGTCCCTCAAGAATCAGTGCTGTTCTCGGGCACGGTGCGGGACAACATTCGCTACGGCCGCCCATCGGCTTCGGACGAAGAAGTGGTGCGTGCCGCCGAAGCCGCGCAAGCCCACGACTTCATCAGCCGCTCGGCGGACGGCTATGACAGCCGCGTCGAGCAGCGCGGCCAGAATTTCTCCGGCGGCCAGCGTCAGCGCATCGCGATCGCGCGCGCGCTGCTGCTAAAGCCGCTGATCCTGATTTTGGACGACAGCACGAGCGCGGTCGACGTGGAGACCGAGACGCGCATCCAACGGGCGCTCGCGGCGCAGCACCCGAATCAAACTCGGATCGTGGTCGCGCAACGCATCAGCACCGTGCTCACCGCCGACCGCATCTTGGTGATCGACGAGGGCGAGCTCGTGGCCGACGGTCGCCACGCCGAGCTGATGCGCACGAGCTCCGTGTATCGCGAAATTTACGCGTCGCAGCTCGGCGCTGAACCGAGCGCCCCGAGCGCCGCGCGGCTGGCGACGGAGAGCCCGTGAACCCGCTTCCCACAGGCAACGCGGCGGGGACCGATCCACGCGCCGGCATGCGGCCCGGGCAGATCGGACGGATCGAGAAAGCCGGCGATCCCAAGAGTGCCCTCCAGCGGCTACTGCCGTATTTGCGCCCCTTCCGGGCGGGCGTGGCACTGGTTTTGCTGCTCGTGGTGCTTTATACGGCCCTCAGCTTGGTCGGCCCGTATTTGATGGGCGTGGCCATCGATCGATTGGTGCAGACCAAGCAAGCGGCTGGCCTGCCCGAGCTGTCGCTGCTGATGCTCGGCGTTTATCTGCTGAGCAATCTGCTGCAAGCGGTGTCGGGGCGGATGATGGCGCGCATTTCGCAACGCGCGCTGAAGCAGCTGCGTGCGGATTTGTTCAGCCACGTCCAGAGCTTGCCCGTAGGTTTCTTCGATCGCAGCGCGGCGGGTGACTTGCTGAGCCGGCTGACCAACGACATCGACGCCATCAACCAGGCGATCTCGCAGAACGTGACCACCTTGGTCGCGAGCCTGCTTTCGATGGTGGGCATCGTGGTGGCGATGTTCATTCTCGACCGCTGGCTGGCACTCGCCTCGCTCGTGGTCGTGCCGATCATGTTCTGGTTCACCCGCTACGTTGCGCGCTACACGCGGCGGGGCTTTCGCGATCTGCAGCGCGATCTGGGGCAGTTGAACGGCGTGATGGAAGAAGCCGTCAGCGGTCAAAGGGTGCTGCACGCCTTCCGCCGCAAAGAATCGGCTATTTCCGCGTTTCGCGAGGCGAACGCGAAGGTGTTTCGCGCCGGTGTGTCCGCCAACAGCTACGCGCTGTTGCTCATGCCGATTACCTCGGTGCTGGGCAATTTGTTCGTGATCGTGCTTGCGGGTTTGGGCGGGTATCTCGCGCTCTCTGGGCTGGTAACGGTCGGCATCATCGCGACCTTCATCAGCTATGGGCAAAATTTCATTCAGCCGCTGCGTCAGCTCGCGAATTTGTACAACTCGATTCAAGCCGCGCTTGCCGGCTCCGAGCGCATCTTCGCCATCGTGGATGTGCCGGCAGAGCCGGACGATGCGGCAAACGCGCCGCCGCTCGGCGTGGCCCGGGGTGACGTGAAATTCGAGCACGTCCGCTTCGGCTATCTGCCCAATGCGGTCGTGCTTTCGGATCTTTCGTTCGAGGCCAAGCCGGGTGAAGTGACCGCGCTGGTCGGCCCAACTGGCGCGGGCAAAACCACGATCATCAATTTGCTCACGCGCTTTTACGAGATCGACGGGGGCCGAATCACGATCGACGGCCGCGATTTGCGGCAGATCCCGAAGCCGGATTTGCGCCGGCATTTGGGCCTGGTGCTGCAAGACGTGTTTCTGTTCTCGGGCTCGGTGCTGGAAAATATCCGATATGGGCGGCTCGGAGCGAGCGACGCCGAAGTGATGGAAGCGGCCAAGCTCGCCGAAGCCGAGCCGTTCATCCGGCTCTTGCCTCAGGGTTATCAAACCGAGCTCTCCGAGCGCGCCAATAATCTGAGCCAAGGCCAACGCCAGCTGATCGCGATCGCGCGCGCCATCCTCGCGGATCCGGCGATTTTGATTTTGGATGAAGCGACGAGCAGCGTCGATACGCGGACCGAAGCGCGGATTCAAAGCGCGCTCTTGCGGCTGATGAAAGGCCGCACGAGTTTCGTCATCGCGCATCGCCTGAGCACGATCGCGGACGCGGACCAAGTGCTGGTGATCGAAGGCGGCGCGGTCGCCGAGCGCGGCAAGCACGCCGAGCTTTTGGCCCGAGGCGGCGTGTATCAGCGGCTCTACGCGAGTCAGTTCAAAGGCGAGGCCATCTGACGCGCGCCGCGCGCCATGCGCGAAGCCGACACGCGACGCCGAAGGCTAGGCCGCTCTGCGCGTCCCGCGTGACCATCAAAAACCACAAAAAACCGCGGCGGCAGTGAATTTGGGGGGCGTGGGCGGGTTCCGGCGCAGGCGAGGCGCAGTGCGACGCGGGCAAGCTGACCGAATCGCCGCCAATGCGCGGCGATTCGGTCGACGCGCGTTCGATGAGGCGGCGGAGGCTGCCGCGGCGCAACGCGCGACGCAGCGTCCGCTCGTTCGGCTCAGAAGTTACCGGTCAGGAAACCGCCGTAGCCGTCCTTACCGATTTTGCTGGGCGTCAGCTGGAGCGTGCCCACGAAATCACGCGCGATGACCTTTTTCGGCGAGGCCAAGCCGTAGATGAAAAACACGGCACCCAGGGTTTGCGCCACGCCGTCGAGGATCAAAAACGTGCGCGTGGTGCTGTCGATGCTCGAGTCGAGGCTGTCGTAACAGGTGCTGCTCACGCTGTTCGAAGTGCAGCTGTAGGTACCGGAACGGTGACGCGCGGCCAGCGTGATCCACGGGCCCAGTGCCGGCACGGCGAGCCAACCCGTTGAGTTCGGAAAATTCTCGCTCGACGCGACGGTGAGGCCGAGCACGTACGGAACGCCCAAGACCACCGGCCCCGCGATCAACATGCCGCGGCGGGCTCGCTCTTCTACGTGGTAGCCAGCCGGGACCGGGCCGCCGTCGTACGGCATGCTTTCCGGCGGCGGGCGTGTCGCGGTTGGGTACGCGTAGGCGTAGCCGGGCGGCGGCGGGGGATACGCGTAACCAGGCGGCGGATAGCCCCCGGGAGCCGGATACCCAGCGGGCGGTGGGGCGGCACCGGGCGGGGGTGTAGCGCCAGGCGGCGCGGGCGGCGGCGCAGCGAGCGGCGCGGGCGCGCTGGGCTGCGCGGGCGCGGCGCTCGGCGGTGCGGTAGGCGCGGCTTGAGCCGCAGCTATGGCGGCCGAACCAAGGATGACGGCGGAAATCGAAAGCGAAAGCGCATGGCGCCACAAAGAACAATCCCTCATAAGATCCCTACTAGCAAAGCCATGACCATCGCAAAAGGACAAACCTTGCGTTCGCTCTCGCGCGCGTTTTGCGAGCGTCGCCGCGCGCGTTTCAGATCGCCTCTGACCGTGCCAGAATGGCCGCAGAGCTCAACGCGATGACCACGCGCACCTCGAACGACATCAGCCCCGACGGCGCTCCGCTCGAGTTGCTCTTCGAGCAAAGCCACTTGCCGCGCCTGCCCTTGCCCGCGCTGCTCGAGGCAAACTACGGCGGCCCGCTCGGCTTCGCTAGCCCGCGCGTGTTCGCCAATTTCGTCAGCTCCGTGGACGGCGTGGTGGCGCTGCCAGGCGACAGCGAGTCCGGGCAAATCATCAGTGGTCGCAACACGGCCGATCGCTTCGTGATGGGGCTCCTGCGAGCTTGCGCGGATGCCGTGCTGCTCGGAGCGGGAACGTTTCGCCACTCGCGCGGGCACCTTTGGCAGCCCGATCGCATCTACCCGGCCGCAGCGTCGCTCTTTGCCGAGGCGCGGCGCGCGCTCGGCCTCCGCCCTGCGCCGCGCTTGGTGCTCGTGAGCGCGAGCGGTGAGCTCGACGTGAACGAGCCGGCCCTGCACGACGCGCTGATCGTGACCACCCAGCGCGGAGAAGCGCGGCTCCGCGGGCGCGCGCCGGAAAGCGCGCGCGTGGTCGTGTCCGGCGCTGAGCGCATCGAGCTAGCGCGGGTGCTCGAGCTAATGCGCGAGCAAGGCTTGCAGCAGGTGCTCACCGAAGGCGGTCCGAGCTTGTTCTCGGAGCTCGTGGCCGGCGGCTTGATCGACGAGCTGTTCGTGACCAGCGCGCCGTCTTTGTTCGGGCGCTTCGCGCAAGACCAGCGCAAATCCTTGGCCGACGGTCTCGACCTCGGCGGAAAGAAAATGGAGCTGCTCAGCGCGCGGCGCCACGGCTCGCATTTGTTCCTGCGCTACGCGTTCGCGAAATCGGCTGCTTGAGTTTGGCCGCGCACTCACTCGCGCGCGGAGACGCGCGAGCAACGCCTGCGCTGGCAACGGCGAGCCTCAGCCGACGCGCTTCGATACGTCCGGCGCGATCGGCACGGTCACGCTGTGCGCGGGATTGGCGAGCAGGCGGCGAGCCCAAAGCACCGCTTCGCCCGGATCGGTGAAGGCCTCGAACGGACGCGGCTTGCGGCTGAGCCAGGACATCGCCTTGAAGATGCCGCGGTGAAGCGGCGTCGAAAGCACGATCGCGAGCCCGACCAGCACGCCCGGATACGCTTCCTCGTCCTGATCCAGGCGTTCGGCGATCAAGCGCCGCGAGTGGGCACTCAGTGACCCGACGTTGCGGACATCGACGACTTGCGCAAATGGCACTCCACGCCGGCTGAACGACGACATGCGCTCGATATGACGCTGCAAATCCGCGTCATTCAGTTCCTCGTCGGGCATCGTGACGAACACGATCGGCCACTCTCCCTCGTCGTATCGCGGTTGATCCATGGCTCGCGCTCTCCGGCCGAGTATCCGTGCGGAAAGCTCGGCTTTCAAGTCGCGCGCGCACGATCCGACATGGCGGAACCCGCCAAGTGGCGTTTCGCAACATAAACGGCGAGTTACACCGCCCGCGAGCGCGATTGAGGAGCACGGATGCGCCCCTCAGATATGTCCGCTCACAGACCCGCCGCCGTGCGCGACCGGGGACGATTCATACCGTCAGGTAGCGGGCCACGAGTTCATCATTCAGCTCCGCCATCTCGCCTTGAGCTACCGCTCGGCCGCGATCCATGATCGCAAAGCGCTGGCCGACTCGACGCGCGAAGGTGAGCTTCTGCTCGACCAACAAAATCGTCAGCTTTTCAGTGCGGTTGAGCTCGAGCAAGATGTCGGCGATCTCGCTGACGATGTTCGGCTGAATGCCCTCGGTCGGTTCGTCCAAGATCAACAACTTGGGGTGTAGCGTGAGCGCGCGACCAATCGCCAGCTGTTGTTGCTGTCCGCCCGACAAATCGCCGCCGCGTCGGCGCAGCATCGATTTCAGCACCGGGAAGAGTTTGAAGATTCGCTCCGGAACCTGCTTTTCGCCCGTGACGCCCAAGCCGACGCGCAGGTTCTCGCCGACCGAGAGCTGACCGAACACGTCACGGCCTTGCGGCACGAAGCCGATGCCACGGCGCGCGCGTGTTTCGGCGGGGCGCGCCGCCAAATCTTCGCCTAGGAATTTGATCTTGCCCGAGCGCGTGCGAAGGGTCCCCATCACCGACTTGAGGAGCGTGGTCTTGCCGACGCCGTTTCGGCCCATGAGCACCGTGCAGCTACCTTCGGGCACACTGAGCTGCATGTCCCAGAGTACGTGGGTCTCGCCGTAAAATTGATTCAGGCCCTCGACCTCGAGCATGGCCGGCCGCGCCGTGTCAGCCGCGGGCGTGGACGTGCTCGGGGGCTCGCTTCCGGCTTCGGCCGCGGATTCAGTCACATCGGGCTCGGCCTCGGCGTGGGCGCTCGCTGCTCTTTCGCTCATGGGCGTGGCTCCCCCAAATAGACTTCGACCACTCGCGGATGGTTCTGAACCGTGTCCATATCGCCTTCGGCGAGCACGCTGCCTTCGTGCAGCACGGTCACTTTCTTGGCGATGCTGCGCACGAAATCCATGTCGTGCTCGACGACCACCACCGTGCGCTCGCCGGCCAGTGAGCTCAAGAGCTCGGCCGTGCGCTCCGTCTCCTGGTGCGTCATGCCAGCAATCGGTTCATCGACCAGCAACACGGTCGGATTTTGCGCGAGCAGCATGCCGATTTCGAGCCACTGCTTCTGGCCGTGCGCGAGCTGCCCCGCGCGCTCGCCCGCATGCTCATGCAGCCCGATCAACTCCAGCGTCTCTTCGATGGTGCGCTTTTGATCCGCGCTGAGCCGGAAAAACAGACTATTCCAAACGCCCTTTTTGCCCTGTAGCGACAGCTCCATGTTCTCGTACACGGTGTGACCGGCGAACACGGTCGGGCGCTGGAATTTGCGGCAAATGCCGAGCTCGGCGATTTCGTACTCTTTCAGATGCGTCAAATCACGCGCGTCGTGGGTGAGAAAGACAGTGCCGCTATCCGGCTTCGTCTTGCCGGTGATCACGTCCATGAGCGTGGTTTTGCCGGCGCCGTTCGGGCCGATCAAACAGCGTAGCTCGCCCTTGTCCAAGATCAGGGTGAGCTCATTGAGCGCCTTGAAGCCGTCGAAGCTCACGCTCACGTTGTCGACGCACAGAATCGCCGGACGACCGGCGACCACCGCTTCCCGCCGGACCGGATCGATCGTCTTCGGACGCACGGACCAGGGCCGTTTCGGCTTGACCGACTGCGAAGCGGCTTTCGGTACGGCCTGCGCTTGCTCGGAGGTCGGGGTTTCTGCGGGGTCCACGGTGCTCAGTGCTGATGTTGCCATGGCAGGTTCAACGCTTGGCTCGGGCAAACTTCAGGCGGCCGAGCGCTCCGGCAACGCCGTCTGGGAAAAACAAGGTGACGGCGATGAACAGCGAACCGAGGACATAGAGCCAGGCATTGGGCATGGCGGCCGTGAAGAAGCTACGCATGCCATTGACCATGAACGCGCCCAGCACCGCGCCGAAGAGCGTGCTGCGGCCGCCGACAGCGACCCAGATCGCCATTTCGATCGAATTGGCGGGCTGCATTTCGCCCGGGTTGATGATGCCGACTTGTGGCACGTACAGGGCGCCCGCTACGCCGCACAGTACGGCGCTCAAGGTCCAGGCGAACAATTTATAGCTGGTCGGATTGAAGCCCACGAACATGGCGCGGCTCTCTGCGTCGCGAATGGCCCGGAGCACGCGGCCGGCCTTGGATGTGACGATGTAGCGGCACAAGAGGTACGTGACGAGCAGGGCCAACGCCGACAGTACGTAGAGCATGACCTTGGTCGAGGCCCGATGAAGATCGTAGCCGTAGATCGACTTGAAATCGGTCAGCCCATTGTTGCCGCCGAAGCCGGTCTCGTTGCGGAAGAACAGCAACATCAGTGCATAGGTCAACGCTTGCGTGATGATCGAGAAGTACACGCCGCGGATGCGCGAACGAAAGGCGAAGTAGCCGAAGCAAAACGCGAGCAGCCCGGGCACCGCCATGGCCGCGAAAAGGGCCACGCTCAGGTTGTCGAAGCCGCGCCAAAACCAGGGCAATTGCTTCCAATCGAGGAAGACCATGAAATCCGGCAGGGCGCTCTTGTACACGCCTTGCGAGCCGATCGAGAGCATCAGATACATGCCCATGGCGTAGCCGCCGAGCGCGAAGAACACGCCGTGACCCAGGCTGAGAATGCCGGTAAAGCCCCAGATCAGATCGATCGCCAGCGCGACGATGCCGTAGCACAGGAATTTCCCGAGCAGCGCCACGAGGTAATCCGGAATGTGCAGCGCGGAGCTCGGGCTCGTGCCCAAGCTGAGTGCGGGCACGAGCACGCACACCACGAGCACGGCGCTGCCGAGTGCCAGCCAACCGCGCTTCGTGTGCAGCGCCTTGAACCCGACTGCAGGTTCGGCCTTCACGAGACCTCCGCCGCGCGACCTTTGAGCGCGAAGATGCCCTGCGGCCGGCGTTGGATGAAGATGATGATGAAGCCCAAAATGAGGATCTTTCCGAGCACCGCGCCCGCCACGGGCTCGAGGTATTTGTTGACCAAGCCGAGACCGAGGCCGCCCGCGATCGTGCCCGCGAGTTTACCGACCCCACCGAGCACCACCACCATGAAGGAATCGACGATGTAGCCCTGGCCGAGCTCGGGGCCCACGTTGCCGAGCTGCGACAGCGCGACGCCGCCCAGGCCTGCCACGCCGGAGCCGATGCCGAACGTCCACATGTCGACGCGGCGCGTGGAGATGCCCATCGCGGCCGCCATTTCGCGGTTTTGGGTGACGGCGCGCACCTCTAGACCGAGGCGAGTCTTTTGCATCAACGCCCAAACGAAGAGCATGACCACGACGCTGAAAGCGATCACCGCCAGGCGGCTGTAGGTCAGCACGACCTCAGGCAGGATCTCTATGCCGCCCGAGAGCCAAGACGGGTTGGCAACGGTCACGTTTTGCGCGCCGAAGATCAGGCGCACGGTTTGAATCAAAAGCAGCGAGATCCCCCAAGTGGCCAGCAGCGTCTCGAGCGGGCGACCGTACAGATGACGGATCACCGTACGTTCCATCAGCACGCCGACCGCGCCGCTGACCGCGAACGCCATGGGTACGGCAACGGCGATGTACCAATCGAGGTGCGTCGAGAGGTGGGCAATGAAGAAATTTTGCACCACGAACGAGGTGTAGGCGCCAATCATCATCATCTCGCCGTGCGCCATGTTGATCACGCGCATCAGGCCGAAGGTGATGGCCAGACCGAGCGCGCACAGGATGAGCACACTGCCCAAGCTCAAACCGTAAAACGTGTTGCCGACTGAGTTGATCAGGAATTGGCGCGTTTCGATGGAGGAAATAGCGGCCTTTGCCGCCGCTCGAACCTGGGCGTCCGGCTCGACCTGCTTGCCGTCCGAATCTTTGCTGAGCAACCGTTCCACGTCGCTCTTGAACGTGCCGTCGGCAGCGACGCGAATCGCTTCGAGCGCACGGATGCGATCCGCCGGTTTTTCACTCACGAGATCGGCGGGGGCGAGCGCCAGCGAGAGCGCAACCTTTACGTCCGAATCCGTTTCCTTCGCCAACACTCTGCGCAGGACGGGCACGATTTCGTCACTCGGGCGCCCGAGCGCGTGAGCTGCCGCCAAGCGCACCTTGGCCGACGGTGCAGAAAGACTGAGGCTCGCCAGGGCGGGCGATAGCGCACGCCGCACGGCGTTGTCGCTCGCGGGCTCATCGAGCCTACCTTGCGCCGTGCCCGGCGCGCCGCTCAGCGCGTCCTTCAGGCCAGCGTCGGTCTTGATGAACAGTTGCTGTCGCTCATCGAAGCGCAGCTTGCCCTCGTCGAGCGCGTGCAAGACCACGAGCGCGCGCGGGTCGGCGAGCGCCGCCGTTTTCTCGACTGCAGCCGCAACTTGCGTGCTGTCCGTGCTGGCGAGCCCGGCTAGTATCGTGGAGAGCTGGTCGGCCCGCGCACTCGCGGGGAAAGCGCTCAGCGCCCCGAAGGTCAGCAGCAGCAAGATGACGGGCAGAACCAGCCGCATCCGCACGGCAAGCTCGAACTGACGAGTACGGGTCATGTTTTCTCGAAACGCGGCTCGGACTGCAGAAAAAGAGCCCCGCTGGGACGGCTGGGGGCTAACCCAGCGGGGCAAAGACTTCTCGTGTGAGGAGCCACACTGCCGCCGTCCGTGCGAACCGCACGGACGGCAACGTGTCGCCGCTCAGGGCGCGGTACTCGCGACCTTGTATTTGCCCGCAGTGCAATTGCCGCAGACCCAGGGGTAGGTCCAATCGGCGACCTTGTCTTTGCTGTCCGGCACGAATGGGCTCCAGGGCATGGCCGTTACCGGTCCGTCCGTCTTCCAAACCACCTTGAACTGGCCGTCGGCCTGCACTTCGGCGATGTACACCGGTTTGTGCAAATGGTGGTTCTTGGTGTCCATCTCGATATCGAAGCCGGACGGACCCTTGAAGTGTTGACCGGCAACCGCTTGGCGAACCGCGTCCACGTCCGTCGTGCCCGCTTGCTCGACGGCT
>Ga0207667_10008337_pt1 | contig 12325 bp, 7 predicted proteins | sample KBSCornC52_FD_184301 | JGI IMG/M metagenome (GOLD analysis project Ga0207667, IMG submission 184301) | Corn rhizosphere microbial communities from Kellogg Biological Station, Michigan, USA - KBS Corn C5-2 (SPAdes) (version 2) | ecosystem: Host-associated > Plants > Roots > Rhizosphere > Soil ...
GTTCTCCGCCCGGGCCGCGCGGGTGCGCGATATCGGCGTGACCTCGGCCATGTACGGCCGGGTGTTCTTCGTCGCGCTGACCCTCGTGGCGGCCCTGGCCCAAGCCCTGGTGTACGGACTAGGCGGGTACTACGCCCTCACCGGAAGGCTGGATGCGGGCACGGTCGTGACCCTCGCCCTGCTGCTCACCCGGCTGTACGGTCCCCTGACGGGCTTGTCGAACGCGCGGGTGGACATCATGAGCGCATTGGTCAGCTTCGACCGGGTCTTCGAGGTCCTTGATCTGGCCCCGATGGTCGACGACGCGCCGGATGCAACCGAGCTGCCCCGGGACGCGCGCAGCATCGAATTCGCCGACGTGCACTTCACCTACCCCACCGCCGCTCAGGTATCTCTCGCCTCGCTGGAAGACGTTGCCGTGCTGGACACCGCTCCGTCGCATGAGGTGCTGCACGGCGTCTCATTCCGAGCCGAGCCAGGCGAGCTGGTCGCGCTCGTCGGGCCATCCGGTGCCGGCAAGACGACGATCAGCCAGCTGGTGTCCCGGATATATGACGTGACTTCCGGGCAAGTGCTGGTCGGTGACCACGACGTGCGAGAGGTGACTCAGCAGTCGCTCCGGGACCGGATCGGTGTCGTGACGCAGGACGCGCACATGTTCCACGACACGATCCGCGGGAACCTGGTCTATGCGTCGCCTTCCGCGACCGAAGCGCAGTTGTGGGCGGCGCTCCGGGCGGCCCAGATCGCGCCTCTCGTGGAGTCATTGCCGGATGGCCTCGACACCGTCGTGGGTGACCGCGGGTACCGGCTGTCCGGTGGCGAGAAGCAGCGTCTGGCTATCGCCCGGCTACTGCTCAAGGCGCCGCCGATCGTGATTCTCGACGAGGCGACCGCTCATCTGGACAGTGAGTCCGAGGTCGCACTGCAGATAGCGCTGGACGAGGCGCTCACCGGGCGGACCTCGCTCGTGATCGCACACCGCCTGTCGACGGTCCTCGGGGCCGATCGGATTCTGGTCGTCGATGGTGGCCGCATCGTGGAGAGTGGCACGCACCTGGAGCTATTGGCCGCGGGCGGACTGTACTCGGAGCTGTACCAAACCCAGTTCGAGCGCCAGTCACCGGTGCGCGCCGGCTGACGCTCCGGCAGGTCATTCCTCGGCCCGTCGATCCGAACCTCCACGGTCGGGGGATCCCGGTGAGGGCGGGGCAACCGCGTCCAGCGCGGCAACCCATTGTCCGTGTCCGTCGATCTGGACGAGCGGTTCGGCCTGGTTTCGGCCCGGTCCGTGCATGACGAGCACCGGACGGCCGTCCGCGACGTACCGGTGCGGGGCGGCGGCCGGCTCCTGCCAGGCGTGGAAGAGCGGCCCACCGTCACCCACGGAGTCAATGGCTGCGTCGAACGCGGCCTGGCGGCTGGCTGGTACGTGCATCCGCGTCGCGGCATGGAAGACGATGCGTGGTTCGCCGCGCGGTAAGTGTCGCCCGAGCGTGGGGCACACCTCGATCGCGTCGCCAGCGATGATGGTGGGCGGATCGGCCGCCAGGCTGGTCAGCGCAGCCTCGAGCAAGTCGGCGTCAGCCTGGTTTTCTGGCCACACGAGCGCGCGGAGCCAGCGCCGCTGATCGGCGTCAGTGGCGGGGACGGGATTCAGGTCGATCCCCACCCGGGTGACAATCGGCGGTATCGGGTCGAGAGCAGGCGGGGGATGAGCGCCGATCCAGCGACTGTCGACTGTCACCGTCGCGCCGTCGAGTCCATATCTCCGGTCACCGATCAGGTACCCGAACCGGTCGACGTGCAAGTGAACGCCGGCGCTCGCACCGACCTCGATGAGGTGGATCGGAGCGCTGGAGGTCTTGGCGACCTCCGCGAGAGCAAGCCTCAAGCCGACGACCCGTCGCACGACATTGGTCTGTACGAGCCGGGTCCGGATCTGCCGATCGAGATCGTCGTGATAGGTCTCGCAGAAATCGACCAGCGCTGGGCTGGCGTGCTCCGGTCCTCGCGACCGCGCGCCGACAAGCGACGGGTAGAAGGTCCGTAATGGGTGTGGCACGCCGCTAAGCAACAAGTACTGAACTGCAGCGAAGAACAGGTAGGGAGCCTGTTGCCCGGGGCGCCGATGGAGCAGCATTTCGAGGATCGCAGGCTGCTCGGCGACCGTATGGCGCAAGACCTGGTACAGCGGCGACGTCGGGAAGTGTTCAGCCGACGGTCCGACGAATTGTTCCGACAGCTGCTCGAGCTCGCTCTTCACCCTCAGGCCAGCCGGAGCTGAACCGTGCCGTACGGATCGGCCAACAGTGGCCGGAACGCCAGTTCGGCGGCCCCGATCAGCGACGAATCGTCACCGAGACCCGGCGTCCGCAGCGTCACCATTCCGCGCGGGCCGGCCATCGCATGACGATCTAGCTGGGCCTCGATGCTGGCCGCTCCTAGCTCCAGAATCGGCGCGAGCGATCCACCCAAGACGACGACCTCGGGATTGAGCAGGTTCACCAGATTGGCAATCGCGAGACCGAGGGCGGAGCCAACCTGGGCGATGCCCGCCCGAGCGGCCGGCTCACCCAGCCGCGCTGCCTCCAGCACTTCGGCGACGGCGTGCCTGGTGGGCGGACGGAGCCAACCGCTGGCCCGCAGCAACGCCGCTTCCCCGACCAGCGCCTCCATGCACCCGTTGCTCCCGCATCGGCAGACCGGGCCGGCCGGATCGAGCACCATGTGACCGACCTCGCCGGCCAGTCCTCCAGCGCCGGTCAGAGCTTTGCCATCGACGATCATGCCGGCGCCCACGCCGATCTTCCCGATGAGGTAGATCGCGTCGCTCGCGCCCCGGGCCGCCCCTCGCAAGTGTTCCGCCATCGCGCCGACATCGGCATCGTTGGCCAGTCGAATGGGTATCCAGGGCGGGAACCGGGTGGCGAGCAGCTCATGAAATGGCTCGTCCCGCCAGCCCAAATTCGGCGCCTGGACGACCACCTCGTCCCCAATTCGCACCGTGCCCGGCAGGCTCACGCCCACCCCGACCAGGAAGGCGCCGGGTGGGACCTCGCGCTCGATCGTCGCCGCGTCAGCCAGGATCCGATCTGCTACCGCGATGCTCCCCGTGTCGTGCGGGCGCAGGTCGTGGTCATCCCGGCTGAGTACCTCGCCGCCCAATCCGACCGCGCTCGTCGTCACGTGGTCGGCGTCGATCTCGACGGCGATGACATAGGGCCCATCCGAGCGTGGGCCGACGAGGTGGGACGGCCGGCCGACCCCATCGCTGCGGGCCGGCACCCGCTCGCTGACGAGCCCGAGGCCGACGAGATCGGCGATGACCGACGCGATCGTGGACCGGTTGAGCCCGAGCAGCTGGGTGAGGTCCGCTCGGGCCAGTTCGCCGTGCTGATGGATGTGTTCCAGCACGATCGCCCGGTTCGTGCGCCGTGCCGTTTCGGGTCGAACGACGTCGGCCAGGCCCATTTGCTAACCCGCGGTGCGGACTCGGCTCGCCGGCTACCCGAGGCCGGAGGCCCGCGCCCGTCGGCGCGACAGGGCGTCGGCGGCCGCCGCGCCGAGCAGTACGACGCAGGTGATTATCAGGTTGTACTGCGGCCCGAGGCTGGGTTTCAGGCTCAGCCCGTTCGGGATGATCGCGATGACCAGACCACCGATTACCGCATCTCGGATGTGACCTTTGCCGCCGAACAACGACGTCCCGCCAATGACCGCGGCGGCGACCGCGAACAGCAGGGTGTTGCCGCCACCGGACGTGCCGTCGACGCTGGCGGTCCGCGCCGCCGAGAGCACGCCGGCCAGACCGGCCAGCGACGAGCAGAAGATAAAGGCTGAGATGCGGATCCGATCCACGTAGATGCCGGCACGCCGTGCTGCTTCGGTGTTGCCGCCAGTGGCATACAGGTGCCGTCCGAACTGGGTCTTGGCCAGGATCAGCGTCAAGATGACAAACAGCACCAGCAGGATCGGCACGATCCGTGGGATGCCCTTCTGGACGATCAGCGGGTTCAGCGATCGGTCCTGGTTGAGCAGCCAGACCGCCACGCCGGTCACCACCGCAAGCGCGCCACCTTTGACCAGCACCACCGAGATCGGATCGGCCACGAGACCATTGGCCCGGTTGTGCGCGGACCGCCAGAGCGTGAACGCCAGGTAGCCCCCGGCAAAGACCGCCCACAGGACCCAGCCCCACACGGGTGTGATGGCCGACGTGGCCGACTCCAGGTCGAAGATGAACTTCCGCCCTCCCACGTTGATCGACGCGCCCTGGCCGACGAACTGCAGGAGTACGCCCTGCCAGCCCAAGAACAGCGCCAGCGTCACCACGAACGACGGGATGCCCACCTTGGCCACCAGGAACCCGGTCAACACGCCGATCGACGTGCCGAGACACATCGCCAGCAGGATCGCGATCAGCGAGTTGTCGCTCAGATGGGTGAACCAGATCACCAGCCCCACGGCGATAAGTACCGCCGCCGGCCAGATCCGGTACACCGCCGCGCCGATTAGCGTGACCAGCATCAGCAGCGCCGTGAGGTAGTACGTGGTGCTGCCCAGGTGCGCCTTCAGGTCACCACCGTTGGTGATCGCGATCCCCATCGCCGCCGCGCACACCCCACTGGCGGTACCCGCCGACAGGTCGATCTCCCCCAGCAGCAGCACCCAGACCAAGGCCATCCCGAGCAGGATGATCGGAGCCGCTTGGGTGATCAGGTTCGCCAGGTTCGTCTTGGTGAGGAACTTGTCGCTGACGTTGGCGAAAATGATCAAGAGTACGACAAGGCCGCCAATGGCCGGCAGCATGCCCACGTCGCCACCGCGTACCCGCTGCACGTAGTTGGTGAACGACTCCTTGATCGACTTTGGCCCAACGTCCCCAGAGAAGTCGGTATCGGCAAGCGACTGCGTAGCGGTCGTGCCGGCACTTGATGCCGCCGGGGGGGTAGACGTGACGGTGGGCCGGGTCCCCTCAGGGTCTGTCATCTCGCCTCATCCCTCACATGCTCACGTCGGCCGTAGCGGGAGCAAGGCCAATCGACCCTGAGCGCCCGGTGGTGATGAGTTCGACGATCTGGCTCACCGAGCTGTCCGCCGTGCGGACTTCAGCGGCCAGCCGGCCCAGATAGAGCGCGTCCACGCGGTCGGCGACCTGCAGGACGTCGTTCATATTGTGCGAGATGATCACCACGCCGACCCCCGAGTCGGCCAGCCGGCGCACCAATGCCAGCACTTGCGCGGTTTGCGCTACGCCGAGGGCTGCCGTGGGCTCATCCAGCACCACGACCCGGCTATTCCACAGCACGGCCTTCGCAATGGCCACGCTCTGCCGCTGACCACCGGACAGGCTCGCCACCTTCTGCCGCGCTGACTTGATAGTGCGCACCGACAGGCTGGCTAACGCGCGGCGCGCCTCCTTCTCCATGAATCCCTCATTGAGAGAGAGTCCCCCGGCCCGGGCGGCCTCACGACCGAGGAACATGTTCTGCACGATGTCCAGATTGTCGGCCAGGGCCAGATCCTGATAAACGATCTCGATGCCCAGCGCCGCCGCATCACGCGGCCCGTGGATCGTGACGTGATTCCCGTCGAAGAGGATCTCACCGGTGTCGATCTGGTGGATGCCGGCCAGGCACTTCACCAGAGTCGATTTTCCGGCACCGTTATCCCCCACGAGGGCAGTGACCTGCCCCTCGTACACGCTGAAGTCGACGTCATGCAGCACATGCACCGGGCCGAAGCTCTTGTTGATGTTGCGCATTTCCAGAAGCGGGGTTTCGGTCACAACGACTCCTGTCTGCCGGCCCGTGTGCTCTCAGAGGTATTTCCTCGCATAACGGTCCATTGCGCAAGAGGGCCCGGCGTGCGGGCTTTCCGCTATGGCAAGCCCGCACGCCGGATCAGATGGTGAACCTCCTGTCGAGCTATTGAATACCAGCCGCCTTGCATTGGGTCTCGTAACCCTTGCAGACGTCCGCGACGGCGACCTCGCCGGTATCGGTGACGGTCTTGATGTTGGCCTTGGTGACCGACACCGGAGTCAACAGCACGGACGGCACGTCACGATTGCCCGTCGGGTCGTGCACCTTCGTGGTGACGCCGGCGGTCTCCGGACTCTGGCCCTTGATCAGTGCGATCGCGAGCTTGGAGGCCGCGTCGGCCTCCTTCTTGACGTCCTTGAAGACGGTCATGCACTGATTGCCGGCAAGGATGTTCTGCAGCCCCTGCACGCTCGCGTCCTGGCCAGTCACCGGCACTGTCTTGCCGTTCTGCTTCAGGATGGTGATTGCCGCGTTACCCAAGGTGTCATTCGCCGCCAGAACACCGTCGATGTTCCCGCCAGCCGCGGTAAACATGCCCTGGAAGATGGTGACTGCCTTGTCCTTGTCCCACATGGGCACCGACTGGTTGCCGGCCTTCTTGTACTTGCCGGCCGCGTACAGCGGATTGAGGACCGAGTTGTAGCCGTTGGCGAACAGCGTGGCGTTGTTGTCGTCGGGCGAGCCGTTGAGTTCCGCTACCGCCGGGTTCGCCTTGCCGGTCTTGTCGAGGCAGGCGACGAGGCCCTCGCCCTGCAGCTTGCCGACCGCAACGTTGTCGAACGAGACGTAGTAGTCGGAGCTGCCGCCGAGGGTCAGCCGGTCGTAGTCGATGGTCTTGATGCCGGCGGCCTTGGCCTTCTGTTGCACCGCGGCTGCGGACGGGCTGTCCAGACCGTCGGTGATAAGTACGGAGACGCCTTCCTGGATCATTGAGTCGGCGATGGTCGCAAACTTCGTCTTGTCACCCTGTGCATTCTGGATGTCGGCTTGGATGCCGGCATTCTTGAATGCCTGTTCCAGCAGCGGCTTGTCATATTGGATATAGCGAGGCGACGAAGTCTCGTCCGGCAAGATCACGCCGACTTTGCCAGTCGTGCCACTGCTGGCACTGCCACCACCGGTGTTACCGCCACTCGACGACTTCGAACTGCTCGAGCATGCAGCCAGGACCAGGGATGCCGCGACCCCCGTTACGACGAAGCCGATTGCGCTCTTGCGCATAGGCGTGTCCCGCCTTTCCGGTCAGGGATCGACGAGAACATGCCCGCACGACCCGAATATGTTTTCTGGGCGAACATATCTCCGCCATAGCCGGGTCGCCAGGATCGAGACCGACTCGTTACGACTTCCCTCCCGACCAGTTAGGTCGGAAACGTTTGTATGTCAGAGCAGCGACCGCAGAACGTACGGCATGATCCCGCCGTGCCGGTAATAGGTGGCTTCGCCCGGAGTGTCGATCCGCACTCGGGCTTGGAACTCCCGATTATCAGCAGTAACGGTAACGGTGCGCGGAGTAACGCCGTCGTTCAGTGCCTCCACGCCGGTGATGGTGAAAGTCTCCTCTCCGGTAAGGCCGAGCGACTGCCCGTTTTCACCATCGAGGTATTGCAGCGGAAGCACGCCCATGCCGATGAGGTTCGATCGATGGATCCGTTCGTATGACTCGGCGAGAACAGCGCGCACTCCGAGCAACGCGGTGCCCTTGGCCGCCCAGTCCCGAGATGATCCGGATCCATACTCGGTGCCCGCCAGGATCAGCAGTGGGGTGCCGGTGCGGGCGTAATTCACCGCGGCGTCGTAGATAGTGGACACCGGACCGTCGGGCTCGGTGAAGTCCCGAGTGAATCCGCCCTCCGTGCCGGGTGCGAGCTGGTTGCGCAACCGGATATTGGCGAAGGTGCCGCGGATCATCACTTCATGATTGCCGCGCCGGGAACCGTAGGAATTGAAGTCACGGCGTTCGATGCCGTGTTCGGTCAGGTACCGCCCGGCCGGGGAGTCGGGCTTGATCGACCCGGCCGGTGAGATGTGGTCGGTCGTCACCGAATCGCCGAGCTTGGCGAGCACCCGGGCGCCGGCGACGTCCGAGACGGGCTCGGGCTCGCGGGCCATCCCATCGAAGTACGGGGGCTTGCGGACGTAGGTCGAGTCCGGGTCCCACTCGAACACGTCGCCCTCGGGCGTCGAAAGGTTCCGCCACCGATCGTCACCAGCGAACACGTCGACGTAGCCGTCGGTGTACATCTCGCTGGCGATCGCCTCGTTCACCACCTGCTGAATCTCCCGCGCGGTCGGCCAGACATCACGCAAATACACGGGCTGACCGTCCGTGCCGGTGCCGAGCGGATCCGTGGTGATGTCGATATCCATCGACCCGGCGAGCGCGTACGCCACGACCAGAGGCGGAGAAGCCAGATAGTTCATCTTGACGTCGGGGTTGATCCGGCCCTCGAAGTTGCGGTTGCCGGACAGCACGCTGACGACCGAGAGATCGGCCGCGTTGACCGCTTCCGATACCTCGTCCGGTAGCGGCCCGGAGTTGCCGATACAGGTCGTGCAGCCGTAGCCGACGAGGTTGAAGCCGAGCTTGTCGAGGTACGGCGTAAGGCCCGCACGGTCGTAGTAGTCCATGACCACCTTCGACCCTGGGGCGAGCGAGGTCTTGACCCACGGCTGGCTAGTCAGGCCCTTCTCGACCGCCTTCTTCGCTACCAGCGCTGCACCGATCATCACCGATGGATTGGACGTATTGGTGCAGGACGTAATGGCGGCGATGGCCACCGCGCCGTGATCGAGGACGACCTGCTCCCCGTTCTCGAGTGTCACCGGAGTCGGCGTGGAGACGCGGCCATGGGCGCCGGTAGCCGCCGACAGCACCGGGAACACATGGTCGGTGGCCGCCGCCGGATCCGATGCCGGGAAGGTCTCGTCGACCGCCTCGTCGATCGAGTCCCGAACCGAATCACCGTTGGTGAAATCGGCAAGCGCCGCCCGGAAGGCCGTTTTCGCGGAGGCGAGTGGCACCCGATCCTGCGGCCGTTTGGGTCCGGCGAGGGACGGTTCGATGGACGCGAGATCCAACTGGAGTGTCTCGGAGTAGGCCGGCTCCGCGTCGGGGTCATGCCACAGCGCGTTGGTCTTCGCATAAGCCTCGACGAGCGCAACCTGATCGTCCGGGCGACCGGTGAAGCGAAGGTAGTGGAGCGTCTCGTCGTCGATGGGAAATATCGCGCAGGTCGACCCGTACTCCGGGCTCATGTTGCCGATCGTCGCGCGATTGGCGACCGGCACGGCCGGCACTCCGCTGCCGTAGAACTCGACGAACTTCCCGACGACGCCGTGCCGGCGGAGCATCTCGGTGATGGTGAGCACGAGATCGGTCGCGGTCGAGCCGTCGGGGAGTTCCCCGGTCAGCTTGAATCCGACCACCTTGGGAATCAGCATGCTGACCGGTTGGCCCAGCATTGCGGCTTCGGCCTCGATGCCTCCTACCCCCCAGCCCAGCACCCCGAGCCCGTTGACCATCGTCGTATGCGAGTCCGTGCCGACGAGGGTGTCCGGATAGGCAACGCCTTGGTGCTCGAACACCACGCGGGCAAGGTATTCGATGTTCACCTGATGGACGATGCCGGTACCGGGTGGCACGACTTTGAACTGATCGAACGCCGTCTGGCCCCAACGCAGGAACTGGTAGCGTTCCCGGTTGCGCGAGTACTCGAGTTCCACGTTGCGTTCGAACGCGTCCGGGGTCCCGAACAGGTCGGCGATCACCGAGTGGTCGATGACCAACTCAGCCGGTGCGAGTGGATTGACCCGGGCCGGGTCGCCGCCTAGATCGCGGACGGCTTCGCGCATCGTTGCGAGGTCGACGACGGCTGGCACCCCGGTGAAGTCCTGCATGACTACTCGGGCCGGGCTGAACTGGATCTCGGTGTCCGGCTCGGCCGCCGGATTCCAGTTCGCCAGCGCCGCAATCTGCTCGGGCGTCACGTTCACGCCGTCTTCGGTGCGCAGCAAGTTCTCGAGTAGTACCTTCAAGCTGAACGGCAGCCGGTCCGTTCCGTCGACCGCGCTGATGCGGAAGTAGTCCACCGAGCGACCGCCGACCTCGAGGCGATCGAGGGCACCGAGGCTGTTTCTGCTATCGGGCACGAGGGCTCCTTCGTCGAAAGTGTCTCGACGTCAAGATATCACCGGTGGGTCACGCGGTTTCGTCCGGCATTCGCCGGAGATTCGTAGTCTGACTAAGTGGAGCGGAGCAGCGACCGACCCCCGACACGGCGGTCGCCAAGCCGACGGCCGCCGACGGGGTCGAATCCGCACAGGGCGCCGGCGATCCGGCGAACGACCGCCGCTGGCGGCGGATCCGCCGCCGGGTGGGACTGGGCTATGCCGCCGCCCTGGTCGTTCTGGTCGTGACGGTCGGCGTGCCCACCGATCGGGCCAGCTTGCTTCTCGTCATCCTGGCCGGCCTGGCGATTCCGTGCCTCGGCAAAGGGTGGCGAGCGTTCCGCCGAGTACTGCTGGACTGGCTGCCCTTCACGGCTGTGCTCGTCGTGTACGACGTCTCTCGCGGGCTCGCGACCTGGGTCGGCTTGCCGTTGCACATGTCAGACATCGCGGCGGCCGACCGCGACCTGTTCGGCGGGACCGTGCCGACGGTCTGGTTGCAAGATCACTTCCTGCATCCGGGCGCACCGACGTGGTACGACGCGTTGGCCACGCTGGTCTACATCACCCACTTTCTGGCGACGCCGATCGTGGCCGCGGTGCTCTGGCTGCGCAATCGTGAGGTCTGGATCCAGTTCATCACCCGGGTCATCGCCTTGTCCGTCGCCGGCCTCGTGACCTATGTCTTCTTTCCCGCGGCGCCACCCTGGTACGCGGCGCGGGAGGGCGTCATCGAGCCGGTAATCCGGGCCTCGTCGCGCGGCTGGCTGTGGCTGCACATCAACCATGCCGGGAACCTGCTCAGCGCGGGTCAACTGGCCGCCAACCCTGTCGCGGCGATGCCCTCGCTCCACACGGCGTTCGCCACCCTGATCGCATTGTTCGTCATCGGCCGACTGCGATCCCCGTGGCGGTGGCTGATCGTGCTCTATCCCGTCGCCATGGGACTGGCCCTCGTCTACCTCGGTGAGCACTACGTCGTCGATCTCGTCGCGGGTGTGCTCTACGCGGTCGCGGTACACCTGGGTGTCTCGGCGTGGGAACGCCGCCGGGCCCGCCGAGTCGACCCAGTGGTCCGGCTCTAGACACTTTTGTCCAGCTTTAGTGCTCGTTGGTGCGTGTGATTCTCACGGGACTGCTGGCGCATGTGGGACGCAAGTGGCACTCTGGATTCCCAGCGTGGTCGGAGCACAGGGTCATCAAACGAGGAGATCGCGGCGGTGCGCGCACGACGTCGGATTGGGGTGGGCCGTCGCTCTGCCGCGCTCATCTCGATTCTCGCGACGGTGGCAGCGGTCATCGCGGTGCCGGTCACGGCAGTCGCGGACCCGCCGCCGAACCCGTCCGACCAGCAGATCAACGGTGCCAATCAGGCGAAGGACCAGCTCGCCACCGAGGTCGGGCAACTGTCGGCGCAGATCGCGGTCATGCAGAGCAAGCTCGATCGGTTGAACCTCGTGGCCGAGCGCGCCGAGCAGAAACTCGCGCTCGCACTCGAGCGGCTCGAGCAGGCCAAGGACGCTGCGGTGAAGGCGCAGGCACAGGTCAAGGCCGCGCAAGCGGCGATCACGAAGGCCCAGGCTGACTTCGTTGTCTTTGCCCGGGAGGCGTATACCAGCGGCCAGCCGCAGGGCCTCGCCGGCGGCCTGTTGACCGCGAGCGATCCCAACGCGCTCCTGCAGCGGGGGGACTACCTCCGCTACGTCGCGAACTCGCAGCTGGCGGCCATTGGTGGCCTGAGCCGGGCGACGGTGGCCAAGTCCAACGCCGACGCGGCCGCGCGCAAAGCGGTCAACGATCAGACAGCCGCCACCGCCGCTGCGGCGCAGGCCAAACGGGACGCCGACGCGGCCGTCGTCGCTGCCCAGGCCGAGCGGGCCCAGCTGACCCAGCAACTGGCTGATAGCAACGCAAGGCTGGATGCCGCCAAGAGCAAGCTCGCGGAACTGAACAACCAACGCACCGCCTATCTCGCGTGGAAGGCGGAGCAGGAACGGATCGCGCGGGAGCGGGCGCTGGCGCTAGCCCGGGCCCGGGCGGCCGCCGCGGCAGCGGCGGCCGCGCGAGCAGCGGCCATCGCCGCCGCCGCTGCGCAGGGTGGCCCGGCCGCCGCTGCCGCCGTCACCATGAACCCCGGTGCGAGTATCGCGATCGGCGCGAGCGCGGGTGGCGGATGGTCGTCCGCTGCGGCTAACACTGCGGTGGCGCGCGCGATGTCGACACTGGGCATCCCGTACGCATTCGCCGGCGGCACCTTCTGGGGGCCGAGTCGAGGCGTCCCGGTGGACTTCGACTCGCGCAACGACGGCAATGTCATCGGCTACGAC
>Ga0207667_10008339_pt1 | contig 12323 bp, 12 predicted proteins | sample KBSCornC52_FD_184301 | JGI IMG/M metagenome (GOLD analysis project Ga0207667, IMG submission 184301) | Corn rhizosphere microbial communities from Kellogg Biological Station, Michigan, USA - KBS Corn C5-2 (SPAdes) (version 2) | ecosystem: Host-associated > Plants > Roots > Rhizosphere > Soil ...
GGCGCCGAGGATGACGCCGGTGGTGGCGACGAAGGCGACCCAGCTCGACGCCTGATAGGCGCCGACCAGGGCAAGGAACTCGCCGACGAAATTGGCGGTGCCCGGCAGGCCGACCGAGGCCATGGTGAACAGCATGAACAACAACGCGTATTTCGGCATGTTGTCGCTGAGCCCGCCGTAGCGGTCGATCTCGCGGGTGTGCAGCCGGTCGTAGATCACGCCGACGCAGAGGAACAGCGCGCCTGAGACCAGGCCATGGGCGAGCATCACCATCAGCGCGCCGTCGATCCCCTGGCGGTTGAAGGTGAACAGCCCGATGGTGACGAAGGCCATATGGGCGACCGAGGAATAGGCGATCAGCTTCTTCATGTCGCGCTGCACCAGCGCGACCAGCGAGGTGTAGACCACCGCGATCATCGACAGGGCGAAGATCAGCCACATGAAATGGGCCGAAGCCTCGGGGAACATCGGCAGCGAGAAGCGGATGAAGCCGTAGCCGCCCATCTTCAACAGCACGCCGGCAAGAATCACTGAGCCCGCGGTCGGCGCTTCGACATGGGCGTCGGGCAGCCAGGTGTGGACCGGCCACATCGGCATCTTGACCGCGAAGCTGGCGAAGAAAGCGAGCCACAGCCAGTTCTGCGCCGCGACCGGGAAATCGGATTCCATCAGTGTCGGGATGTCGGTGGTGCCGGCGGCGTTGGCCATCCACAGCATCGCGATCAGCATCACCACCGAGCCGAGCAGCGTGTAGAGGAAGAATTTATAGCTCGCGTAGATGCGCCGCTGTCCGCCCCAGATGCCGATGATCAGGTACATCGGAATGAGACCGGCCTCGAAGAAGATGTAAAACAGGAACAGGTCCTGCGCCATGAACACGCCGATCATCAGCGTTTCCATCAGCAGGAAAGAAGCCATGTACTCCGGCACGCGCTTCTCGATCGAGGTCCAGGACGCGGCGATGCACATCGGCATCAGGAAGACGGTCAGAACGATCAGCATCAGCGCGATGCCGTCGATGCCGAGCGCATAGGAGAACCAGGGCGCGAACAGCGGGATCGATTCCTGGAATTGCCATTGCGGCCCGCCGGGGACGAACGCCGCCCAGATGACGATGCCCATCACGAGATCGACCAGCGTTGCGGCGAGCGCGATGCGCCGCGCCATCTGCGCATTGACGAACAGGCACCAGAATCCCGCCAGCAGCGGGATGCCGAGCATCAGCGACAGGATCGGGAAGCCGAGCTGGTTCATCGGCTCAGCGCGCCATCGCCCAGGTCGCCGCCCCGGCCAGGCCGAGCAGCATCACCAGCGCATAGGTGTAGACATAGCCTGATTGCAGCCGCCGCGCCGCGGCACCGGTGCCGGCGATCATCGCCGCCACGCCATCCGGGCCGAAGCGGTCGATCGTCCCCTCGTCGCCGCGTTTCCACAGCAGCCGGCCGAGCGCGAAGGCGGGACGAACGAAGATGAGATCGTAGAGTTCGTCGAAATACCATTTGTGGAGCAGGAAGGCGTAGAGGCCGCGGGCGGAGGTGGCGACGCGCGCCGGCAGGCTCTTGTCGAGGACATAGAACCACAGCGCGACGACGAAGCCGGTGATCATCGCCACTGCCGGCGCGTGTTTCACCCAGACCGGCACCTCGTGCATCGCGTGCATCAGATGCTCGTCGAACGAGAGGCTGCCGCGCCAGAAAGCCTCGCCGGTCTGCGGCCCGACGAAATAGCCATTGAACGTCAGCCCGGCGAACAGCGCGCCGATCGACAGCACGATCAATGGGATCAGGATCGTCAACGGGCTTTCGTGCGGGTGATAGCCGCCGGTGCCGGTCACCGCCGCATGATGGTCGGCATGGGCGTCATGCGGATCGGAGCCGGCGCCCTCGGCCGAGATGTCGCCGGAATGGTGATCGCCGTGCGCGTCGTGCAGTGCGTGCTGGATATGCTCGGAGCCGGCCCAGCGCGGCTCGCCGAAGAAGGTCAGGAAGGCCAGCCGCCAGGAATAGAAGCTGGTCAATGCCGCGGCGAAGGCACCGGCCGCGAAGGCCACCGGGCCGATGCCCCCGGCGGCATAGGCCGCCTCCAGGATCGCGTCCTTCGAGAAATAGCCCGCCGTGTACCAGAAGCCGGTGAGCGACAGCGTGCCGACGGTCATCGCCCAGAAAGTGATCGGGATGTGCTTCCTGAGGCCACCGTAAAACCGCATGTCCTGCTCATGGTGCATCGCATGGATCACCGAGCCGGCGCCGAGGAACAGCAGCGCCTTGAAGAAGGCGTGGGTGAAGAGGTGGAACATCGAGGCGCCAAAGGCGCCGACGCCGGCGGCGAAGAACATGTAGCCGAGCTGCGAGCAGGTCGAATAGGCGACGACGCGTTTGATGTCGGTCTGGACGAGGCCGACGGTCGCGGCGAACAGCGCCGTCGCCGCCCCGACATACATCACGACATGCATTGCCACCTCGCTGGTGACGAACATCGGCGACAGCCGGCAGACCATGAACACGCCCGCGGTCACCATCGTCGCGGCATGGATCAGCGCGGAAACCGGGGTCGGGCCTTCCATCGCGTCGGGCAGCCAGGTGTGGAGGCCGATCTGGGCGGATTTGCCCATCGCGCCGATGAACAGCAGGATGCACAGCAGCGTCATCACGTCGAAGCGCATGCCGAGGAAGCCGATGGTCGTGCCGGCATAGGCCGGCGCCGCCTGCAGGATCGCCGGGATCGAGATGGTGCCGAACAGCAGGAAGGTGCCGAAGATGCCGAGCGAGAAGCCGAAATCGCCGACGCGGTTGACGACGAAGGCCTTGATCGCCGCCGCATTGGCGCTCGGTTTGTGGTACCAGAAGCCGATCAGCAGATAGGACGCGAGGCCGACCCCTTCCCAGCCGAAGAACATCTGGATGAGGTTGTCGGCGGTCACCAGCATCAGCATGGCGAAGGTGAACAGCGACAGATAGGCGAAGAACCGGGGCTGGTCCGGATCGTCTTCCATATAGCCCCAGGAATAGAGGTGGACGACCGCCGAGACCGTCGTCACCACCACCAGCATCACCGCGGTCAGCGCGTCGACCCTGAGCGCCCAGGCGACGCTGAGCGAGCCGTTGGCGTCCGGCGGGCCGGACTGGATCCAGTTCATCACCGGCAGGATCTGCTCGGCCGGTGCGGTGCCGGCGAGGTACTGGAAGAAGATCGGCCAGGCGAGCGCGCAGGAAATGAACAGCGCGCCGGTCGTGATCGACTTGGCGGCGACATTGCCGAGCGCGCGGTTGCCCAGCCCCGCGACGATCGCGGCGATCAGCGGCAGGAAGACGATGAGTTGGACCACCCTGCCGCTCAGCCCTTCATCTGGTTGATGTCGTCGACCGCGATGGTGCCGCGGTTACGGAAATAGATGACCAGGATCGCCAGGCCGATCGCCGCCTCGCCGGCAGCGACGGTCAACACGAACATCGCAAAGATCTGGCCGACGAGGTCGCCGAGATAGGCCGAGAAAGCGACCAGGTTGATGTTCACCGCGAGCAGGATCAGCTCGATCGCCATCAGGATGATGATGACGTTCTTGCGGTTGAGGAAAATGCCGAGCACCCCGAGCACGAACAGGATCGCGCCGACGGTGAGATAATGGCCGAGCCCGATCGTCACTGGATCTGAACTCCCTCGCCGACGGCCGGATTGGTGTTGCGGGTCGCGTCCTCGGGACGCCGCGTGACCTGGCGGTTGATGTTCTGGCCGCGCACGCCGGTGCGGGCGCGGTGGGTCAGGACGATCGCGCCGATCATCGCCACCAGCAGGACCAGCCCGGCGCCTTCGAAGACGTAGAGATAGCGGGTGTAGAGCAGCACCCCCATCGCCTGGATATTGGGGACGTTGGCGGGTGTCGGCGCGGTCAGCGCGCCCGGCCCGATCGCCCCGGCTTTCCACGCGCCGAAGGCGATGATGATCTCGGTCAGCAGCACGACTGCGATCAGCGTGCCGAGCGGAAGATAGCGCGACAAACCGGAGCGCAGCTCGGCGAAATCGATGTTGAGCATCATCACGACGAACAGGAACAGCACCGCGACCGCGCCGACGTAGACGATGATCAGCAGCATCGCGATGAACTCGGCGCCGAGTAGCAGCATCAGCCCGGCGGCATTGAAGAATGCGAGGATCAGCCACAGCACCGAATGCACCGGATTGCGCGCCAGGATCACCAGCATGGCGCTGGCGATCACGAGCGTTGCAAAGAGGTAGAAGGCGAAGGCCTGGATCACGTGTTTCGATTGCCCCGTTCGGCTGCGCGCTTAACGATAGGGTGCATCGGCGGCAAGGTTGGCGGCGACCGCGCGTTCCCAGCGGTCGCCGTTGTCCAGCAGCTTCTGCTTGTCGTAAATCAGCTCCTCGCGCGTCTCGGTCGAGAACTCGAAATTCGGGCCCTCGACGATCGCATCGACCGGGCAGGCTTCCTGGCAGAAGCCGCAGTAGATGCATTTGGTCATGTCGATGTCGTAGCGCGTCGTCCGCCGCGAGCCGTCGTCGCGTGGCTCGGCCTCGATCGTGATCGCCTGCGCCGGGCAGATCGCCTCGCACAGCTTGCAGGCGATGCAGCGCTCCTCGCCATTCGGATAGCGCCGGAGGACGTGCTCGCCACGAAAACGTGGCGAGAGGGGGTTCTTCTCGTAAGGGAAGTTGATCGTGTACTTCGGCTTGAAGAAGTATTTCAGCGTCAGCCAATGGGCCTTGACGAACTCCCACAGGGTGAACGCCTTGATGTGACCGGCGATGCTCATGACATGGCTCCGGAGTGGGTCAGCAGCAGCCAGCCCGAAACGAGGAAAACCCAGAACAGCGACAGCGGCAGGAAGATCTTCCAGCCGAGCCGCATCAGCTGGTCGTAGCGGTAACGCGGCACCGTCGCCTTGACCCAGGAGAAGACGAAGAAGAAGGCGAAGATCTTGAGGAACATCCAGAGGATGCCCGGAATCCAGTAGAGCGGCGCCCAGTCGACCGGCGGCAGCCAGCCGCCCCAGAACAGCACGGCGTTGAGCGCGCACATCAGCAGCACATTGCCGTACTCGCCGAGCCAGAAGAGCGCGAAGCTCATCGACGAATATTCGGTCTGGTAGCCGGCGACGAGCTCGCTCTCCGCCTCGGTCAGGTCGAACGGGGTGCGCGCGGTCTCGGCCATGCTCGAGATCAGGAAGACGACCGCCATCGGGAACAGCAGCGGGTTGAAGCCGAAGCCGTTGAAGACGTGCAGGACATGCGCCTTTTGCGCGAGGACGATGCCGTTCAGGTTGAACGTGCCGGCCCACAGCACGATCGAGATCAGCACAAAGCCGATCGAGACTTCATAGCTGACCATCTGGGCGGCCGCGCGCAGCGCCGAGAAGAACGGATATTTCGAGTTCGACGACCAGCCGGCGATGATCACGCCGTAGACCCCGAGCGAGGATACCGCGAGGATGTAGAGCAGGCCGACGTTGATGTCGGCGAGCACCGCCTTGGCGCTGAACGGGATCACCGCCCAGGCGATCAGCGCGACGGTGAAGGTGAGGATCGGCGCGAGCAGGAACAGCCCGCGATTGGCCGCCGCCGGGACGATCGTCTCCTTGAGGAAGACTTTCAGGCCATCAGCGAAGCTCTGCAGCAGGCCGAAGGGTCCGACGACATTGGGCCCGCGCCTGAGCGCCACCGCGGCCCAGATCTTGCGGTCGGCGTAGATGATCATCGCCACCGCCAGCATCAGTGGCAGGGCGATCAGCAGGATGAAGATCAGCGTGGCGAGAAACCAGCCGAAACCGAAGCCGAGATAGGACTGGAAGACCGCCGTCATTCCGCCGCCTCCGCGACGCTCTGGCCATGGATCAGCTCGGCCGAGCAGCGCTGCATCGTGCCGCTGGCGCGGGCGATCGGATTGGTCAGGTAGAAGTCGTCGATCGGATAGGCGATCTCGCCCGAGACCCAGCGGCCGGCGACCATCGGCCTAGCTGCCTCGAATGTCCCGAGACCTTCCTCGACGAGATGCGGATGGCGGGCGCCGATCGCCGCGCGCAGCTGATCGAGATTGTCGAACGGCAGCGTCTTGTCGAGCGCGTCGGACAGCGCGCGCAGGATTGTCCAGTCCTCGCGCGCATCGCCTGGCGGGAACACCGCGCGCTCACCGCGCTGGACCCGGCCCTCCATGTTGACCCAGGTGCCCGGCTTCTCGCCATAGGCCGCGCCCGGCAGGATGACGTCGGCGTGGGTGACGCCGCGGTCGCCATGCGTGCCGATGTAGACGGTGAAGGTATTGGCGAAGGCGCTGGTGTCGAGCTCGTCGGCGCCGAGCAGGAACAGCGCCTTCAGCGCGCCGGCCTTGTCGCGGATTGCATCGACGCCGCCGTCGGTGACGAAGCCGAGATCGAGCGCGCCGACACGGCCCGCGGCGGTGTGAAGCAGCGACAGGCTGGCGCCGAGCGACAGAGCGGTGGTCGCCGCAGAAGCATGGGCGCCGTCATGCGCCAGTGCGCCCATACCGACGATCACCGCGCCGGCCTGGCCTTCGAAGGCCTTCTTCACAGAATCTGGCAGGGATTCGAGCGCCGAGAGGCCCTCGCCCAGCCATTCCACATGATAGGTCAGGTCGACCTGCGGGCCGATGGCGAAGACCTTGGCGCCGGCCTTGATCGCCTTGCGGATGCGGGTGTTGACCAGCGGTGCTTCCCAGCGCGGATTGGCGCCGACCAGCAGGATTGCGCGGGCCGCCTCCAGCCCGGCGATGGTTGCATTGAAGCGATAGGCGCCTGGCGAGGACACATCGAAGCGCGCGCCGTCCTGGCGGCACTCGTGCAGGCTCGAGCCGTAGCTCTCGAGCAGCGCCTTCAGCGCATAGGCCGCCTCGACCTCGACGAGATCGCCGGCGATCGCCGCGACTTGATCACCGGTCGCGCCCTTGAGCGCCTGGGCAATCGTGGCGAAAGCTTCTTCCCAGCTTGCGGGCACGAGTTTGCCGGCCTTGCGGATGTAGGGTTTGTCGAGCCGATTGCGGACGAGGCCGTCGACCGCGTGGCGGGTCTTGTCGGACGCCCATTCCTCGTTGACCGCCTCGTTGACCCGCGGCAGCACGCGCAGGATCTGGCGGCCACGCGCGTCGAAGCGGATGTTCGAGCCGACCGCGTCCATCACGTCGATGCCGGGCGTCTTGCGCAGCTCCCAGGGACGCGCCTCGAAGGCATAGGGTTTCGACGTCAGCGCGCCGACCGGGCAGAGATCGACGACATTCCCGCTCAGCTCGCTGGTCACCGCGCTTTCGAGATAGCTGGTGATCTGCATGTCCTCGCCGCGACCAATCGCGCCGATCTCCGCGACCCCGGCGACCTCCTCGGCAAAGCGGATGCAACGGGTGCACTGGATGCAGCGGGTCATGATCGTCTTGACGATCGGGCCCATGTATTTCTCGGTCACCGCGCGCTTGTTCTCGGCAAAACGGCTGTGCCCCTTGCCATAGGCGAGGCTCTGGTCCTGCAGATCGCATTCGCCGCCCTGGTCGCAGATCGGGCAGTCGAGCGGGTGGTTGATCAGGAGAAACTCCATCACCCCTTCCCGCGCCTTCTTGACCATCGGGCTGTCGGTGCGGATTTCCTGCTTGTCGGCGGCCGGCAGCGCGCAGCTTGCCTGCGGTTTGGGCGGCCCCGGCTTCACCTCGACCAGGCACATCCGGCAATTGCCGGCGATCGAGAGCCGCTCGTGATAGCAGAAGCGCGGGATCTCCTTGCCCGCGGCCTCGCAGGCCTGGAGCACGGTCGCGCCGGCGGGGACCTCGACTTCGATGCCGTCGACGGTGAGCGTGGGCATGCTGCTACTCCGCCGCCTGGGCGACCGGCGCTACGCCGTGCCGCTCGTTGATCCGCCGCTCCAGCTCGGGGCGGAAATGACGGATCAGTCCCTGGATCGGCCAGGCCGCCGCATCACCGAGCGCGCAGATCGTATGGCCCTCGATCTGGGTGGTGACCTCCTGCAGCATGTCGATCTCGTGCAGCTCTGCCTCGCCCGAGCGCAGCCGCTCCATCACCCGCCACATCCAGCCGGTGCCCTCGCGGCACGGCGTGCACTGGCCGCAGCTCTCATGCTTGTAGAAATAGCTGATCCGGCTGATCGCGCGGACGATGTCGGTCGACTTGTCCATGACGATGACGGCAGCCGTGCCGAGCCCCGACTTGAGATCGCGCAGCCCATCGAAATCCATCGGCGCATCGATGATCTCGGCCGCCGGCACCAGCGGGACCGAGGAACCGCCGGGGATCACCGCCAGCAGATTGTCCCAGCCGCCGCGGATGCCGCCGGCGTGCCTGTCGATCAGCTCGCGGAACGGGATCGACATCGCCTCCTCGACGACGCACGGCTTGTTCACATGGCCGGAGATCTGGAAGAGCTTGGTGCCCTTGTTGTTCTCCCGTCCAAATGAGGAGAACCAGACCGCGCCGCGGCGCAGGATGGTCGGCGCGACGGCGATCGACTCGACATTGTTGACCGTCGTCGGGCAGCCGTAGAGGCCGGCGCCGGCGGGGAACGGCGGCTTCAGCCGGGGCAGGCCCTTCTTGCCTTCCAGGCTTTCCAGCATCGCGGTTTCTTCGCCGCAGATGTAGGCGCCGGCGCCGCGGTGGACGAAGACGTCGAAGTCATAGCCGGAGCCGCAGGCATTCTTGCCAAGGAAGCCGCGGTCATAAGCCTGGGCGACGGCGGCGAAGAGCGTCTCGGTCTCGCGGATATATTCGCCGCGGATATAGATGTAGGCGGCCCGCGCGCGCATCGCGAAGCCGGCGACCAGCGCGCCTTCCAAGAGCTTGTGCGGATCATGGCGGATGATCTCGCGGTCCTTGCACGAGCCGGGCTCGCTCTCGTCGGCGTTGATGACGAGGAAATTCGGTCGGCCGGGCTTGGGCTCCTTGGGCATGAAGCTCCACTTCATGCCGGTCGGGAAGCCGGCGCCGCCGCGGCCGCGCAGCCCCGAGGTCTTGATTTCCTCGATGATCGCGTCGGCACCCTTTTCCAGCAGCGCCTTGGTGTTGTCCCAGTCGCCGCGCGCGAGCGCCGCGTCCACGCCCCAATCCTGGAAGCCGTAGACGTTGGTGAAGATGCGGTCCTTGTCCTCCAGCATCTAGCGCCCCCGCACCATGACTTTTTGGGCGACGAAATAGGCCAGCGCCGCCAGCACGATCGCAGCGGCGATACCGACCAGCCCAAGCGCCAGCTTGAGCACGACGTAGAGGATGACGAGCCCGAGCAGGATCGCGATCAGCGCGCCCATCACCATTTGCTCCGGTAATCGTGGTTCTCGGTGACCATCTCGACCAGCGTCGTCGGCCCCCCCTCCGGCGCGGAGACGCGGCGCGCGATCTGCGGACCGGGCGTGGGCGCCTCGCCCCTCGCCAGCGCCTCGAGGATCGCGGTCGTGCTCTCCTTCGTCAGATCCTCGTAATTATCGTCGTTGATCTGGACCATCGGCGCATTGGCGCAGGCGCCGAGGCATTCGACCTCACTCAGCGTGAACAGGCCGTCGGCGGTCGTCGCGCCCTTCTTCAGCCCCTTGGCGTAGCAGGCGTCGAGGACGTCGTCCGAGCCGCGCAACATGCACGGCGTCGTGCCGCAGACCTGGACGTGATAGCGCCCCACGGGTGCGAGATTGTACATGGTGTAGAAGGTCGCGACCTCATAGGCGCGCATGAACGGCATCGCGATCTGCGCGGCGACATATTCGATCACCGGGATCGGCAACCAGCCGTTGGTATGCGTCTCCAACCCGACCTGGCGCTGGGCGAGATCGAGCAGCGGCAGGATCGCGGAATGCTCGCGGCCCTTGGGATAGCGCGCAATGATCTCCGCGGCCTTGGGCACATTCACCGGAGTCCATTCGAAACTGCCCCAGCGCGCGCGGGTCTCGGCCTCGTCGGGGATCTTGGGTGCCTCGGCCATCAGTACACCCGCCGGCAGTTCTGATCGGCCGAGACCGCGATGGTCTGGCCGATGCATTTGACGACGATCGACGGCTTGCCCGCGCCGAGCTTGCCCTGAAGAAAGAGCGCGTCGCCGGAGGCCGCCTTCAGCTCGAAGCCGAGCTCGAGCAGATGCGCCAGCGTATATTTCTCGGCGGGCGCGAGCGCGAGCTGGCCGGCGCCGGCCGTGGCGAGGAGCAAGCCGAGCGCGATCACCGATCGCACTCCCCGAAGACGATATCCATCGCGCCGAGGATCGCGGTGACGTCGGCAAGCATATGGCCTTTCGACATCATCTCCATCGCCTGGAGATGGCTGAAGGCGGTCGGGCGGACCTTGCAGCGGTAGGGTTTGTTGGTGCCGTCCGAGACGAGATAGACGCCGAACTCGCCCTTGGGGCTTTCGGTCGCGACGTAGACCTGGCCTTCCGGCACATGGAAGCCTTCGGTGTAGAGCTTGAAATGGTGGATCAGCGCTTCCATCGAGCGCTTCATCTCGCCGCGCTTGGGCGGCACCACCTTGCGGTCGAGGCTGGCGATCGGGCCCTCGGGCATTTGCTGGAGGCACTGGCGCATGATCCGCGCCGACTGCCGCACCTCCTCGACCCGCACCATGAAGCGATCGTAGCAATCGCCGCGCGTGCCGACCGGGATCTCGAATTCCATCCGGTCGTAGACGTCATAAGGCTGGCTGCGGCGGATATCCCAGGGGATGCCCGAGCCGCGGATCATCGGGCCGGAGAAGCCCCATTTGATCGCGGTTTCCTTGTCGACCGTGGCGATGTCGACATTGCGCTGCTTGAAGATGCGATTGTCGACAACGAGGCTCATCGCGTCCTCGAACAGCTTCGGGAATGTGTCGAGCCAGTCGGCCATGTCGGCGAGCTGCTTGACGGTTATATCCTGATGCACGCCGCCGGGGCGGAACCAAGCCGCATGCATCCGCGCGCCGCTCGCGCGCTCGTAGAATTCGAGCGTCTGCTCGCGCACCTCGAACAGCCAGAGGTTCGGCGTCATCGCGCCGACGTCCATGATATGGCTGCCGAGATTGAGCATGTGGTTGGAGATGCGGGTCAGCTCGGCGAACAGCACGCGCAGATATTGCGCGCGCAGCGGCACCTCGAGCCCGAGCAGCTTTTCGATCGCGAGCACATAGCTGTGCTCCATCGACATCGGCGAGCAATAGTCGAAGCGGTCGAAATAGGGCAGCGCCTGGAGATAGGTCTTGTACTCGATCAGCTTCTCGGTGCCGCGGTGCAGCAAGCCGATATGCGGATCGACCCGCTCGATGATCTCGCCGTCGAGCTCGAGCACAAGGCGCAGCACGCCATGCGCGGCCGGATGCTGCGGCCCGAAGTTGATCGTGTAATTCTGGATCTCGAGATCGCCGGGCGTCGGCTGTTCGCCGGGCTCGAGGTTGAGGGTCGTCGCCATCTTAGCGCTTCACCTCGTCTGCCTTGAGAGGGGTCGGCGCGCCGGGCGCCTCGGGCGAGGCTTTCTCGTCGCCGGGGAGATGATAGACCGCCCCCTCCCAGGGGCTGAGAAAATCGAAGCTGCGGAAATCCTGGGCGAGCCGGACCGGCTCGTAGACCACCCGCTTGCGCTCCTCGGAGTAGCGCAGCTCGACATAGCCGGAGAGCGGGAAGTCCTTGCGCTGGGGATGGCCGCGAAAGCCATAGTCGGTGAGGATGCGGCGCAGGTCCGGATTGCCGTCGAACAGCACGCCGTACATGTCGTAGACCTCGCGCTCGAGCCAGCCCGCGACCGGCCAGATCGAGGTCACCGACGGGACCGGCGTGTCTTCATTGGCGGTGACATGGACGCGGATGCGGTGGTTGCGCGTCAGCGACAGCAGGCAATAGACCACCTCGAAGCGCTCCGGCCGGTCGGGCCAGTCGACCCCGGCGATCTCCATCAGCTGCTGATATTCGAGCCGGTCCCTCAGCGCGAGCATCGCCCCAACCAAAGTCTCGCGGCGTACTGTCACGCCGATCTCGCCGACATGCTCGGAGATCTCGACGATGCGATCGCCGAGCACCTTCGCGATCGCGTCGGCGACCCCCTCGTTGGAGGCGAAGCGGGGCGCGGGGCTGGTCATCAGCGTTCGATCGTGCCGGTGCGGCGGATTTTCCGCTGCAATTGCATGATGCCGTAGAGCAGCGCCTCGGCGGTCGGCGGGCAGCCCGGTACGTAGATGTCGACCGGCACGATGCGGTCGCAGCCGCGCACCACCGAATAGCTGTAATGATAATAGCCGCCGCCATTGGCGCAGCTGCCCATCGAGATGACGTAGCGCGGCTCGGACATCTGGTCGTAGACCCGGCGCAGCGCGGGCGCCATCTTGTTGCACAAGGTGCCGGCGACGATCATC
>Ga0207667_10008345_pt1 | contig 12314 bp, 9 predicted proteins | sample KBSCornC52_FD_184301 | JGI IMG/M metagenome (GOLD analysis project Ga0207667, IMG submission 184301) | Corn rhizosphere microbial communities from Kellogg Biological Station, Michigan, USA - KBS Corn C5-2 (SPAdes) (version 2) | ecosystem: Host-associated > Plants > Roots > Rhizosphere > Soil ...
TATTCTGTGCCGGCCGTTACGGCGGTTTTCAACAACCAAAGCGTAACGACGTTGGCCGCACAGAATATGGTGTTTTTTAGCGGTGCTGGCGCACAAGCACCGTGGTCGTACATGACCCAACACCACCTTGATCACGCACTGCCCTATGACCACTCCGCCTACATTGCAGCGCCGAACTTAGACCTTGGGAGTTCGGCTGGATTACCGAATTACACGTTTGAAGTATCCGGTATGTGCCTTTACACAAGCACAATGGATGCGCATCCGGCGGTGTTTCTTGTTGACTATTGCACAGATCCCAATCACGGGGCGAATTTCCCTTATCTTGCTCCGGTAGATAGTGATCAGTTCCAAACCTACTGCACAGCCAACAACTTCTTTTTCTCAGCCTGTGAACAGCAGCAGCGTGCCGCGCAGGACTTTATCAACGAAGTACTGCAAGCGACTAATAGCAACTGCGTGTGGTCGCCGGGTACAGGCTTGCGATTTGTTCCATATGGTGATACGGCGATTACGGGTAATGGAGTTACCTATACTCCAAATCTAACACCACTTTACTCGATTGACGACAGTGACTATGCGATAGATCCTAACACCGGCACCTCGGCGCCCGTTACGGTGTCTATTATCCCTGCCAATCAGACCTTTAACTGTTGGCGGATAGAATTCCTTGATCGCACAAACCAATACAACACGGCCATTGCGGAGTATCGCGACGAGTTGGACGTCGCAACAAACGGCTTGCGGGTGCAGTCTGCTGTTTCGCTGCATTTGATTAAGAACCGAGCAGTTGCGCATCAAATTGCCACGTTGATGTGTAACCGCAATCTGTACATCCGCAATACGTTTGCTTTCAAGTTGCGGGCGGATTTTTGTTTGCTTGAGCCGATGGACCTTATAGCGATCAACGATAGCCGGATGGGCATTGTTAATCAGCTCGTGCGCATTACGGACGTTACCGACAATCCTGATGACACGATTGAAATTATCGCGGAGGAAATGGTTGTTGGTCCGGCCGCCGCGCCCCTTTACAACAATCAATTTGCACAAGCCTACGTGCAGAACTTCTTAGGTGATCCGGGACCTGTTGCTAAACCCTACATGTTCACATTCCCGCCCTCGCTCGCGGCGCCCGCTTCAAACGGGTATGAGCTGGGGATTGCGGTAGGCGGTGCGGGGGGCGAATGGGGCGGGTGCGGGGTGTACTTGTCGCTCGACAATATCACGTATTGGCGTGTGGGTGTGGTGGATGCGCCAAGTCGTTATGGCACGACGACGCAGTTGCTACCAGCGGGGAATGACCCCGATACCGCCAACAGCGTGTCGGTGCAATTACTTCAGTCTAGCCCTCTAACAATGACTTCAGGTACACGGGCGGATGCGGACAATATTCTAACACCGTGCATCGTGGATGGAGAAATTATTTCCTATCAGACGGCCCAGGCGTTAGGTGACAACGCGTTTGTGCTCACATACCTTCGGCGTGGTAAATACGGTAGTACGAACACTGTTGCGCATCCGGCGGGCAGCAATTTTGCCGTTATTGACCAGGACATTTTCCGGCTCGCTTTTGATCCCGGTTACGCGGGGCTGCCGTTCTGGGCTAAGTTTGTTTCATTCAACTTGTTTGGTGGAGGCGTACGCTCGCTGTCAGAGGAAGTTGCATACCAGGGCTTTTTCCAAGGGCAGAACGCAGGTGTGCTCGAAGCACCGGGCGCTTTGCCGTTAGTGGCGCGCAACAGCGCGGTATGCACGGGCAATCAAATTTACAAGAAGTTAAACGCCGCCGCCGCATGGGATTCAGATTGCTATAGCGAGGATGCGCTTTCGGGCGGTTGTGTTGCTCGGGTGGTTACGCGCACGCCTATGTTGTACGGCATGTTTGGGTTAAATTCAGACCCCCTTACCGATGAGAGTTTCGCGTCACTGGATTACGCGTGGTACGTGTCGGGTGGATTTTACCAAATCTATGAAAATGGGGGATTGGTTGATACGATTCCCATTACCGCTACTACCGACACGCTACTCGAGATACGGTACGACGGTAAATTTGTTACCTACTTTGCCGACAACATTAATTGGCGAACAATACCGGCTCCCGGTAAGTCGCTGTATTTTGATTGTTCGTTGAACTCGCCCAACTTCGTATTCGACAACGTTTATTTTGGATTGTTGAATCCAGCCACCCCCACTCCTTTTGTTGCCCGCAACGGCACGTCAGTAAATGGGGTCACATTTGCTAAAAACCTTGCCAACACGACGGCGGGTTGGAATGCGGATGTGTATTCGCTTGAGGGATATCCTACAGCGCACGTGTTTTGGAAGGTAAGTGCGTTAACGGACGTAATGGTGGGATTGGGGGTAAGGCCGGGACTTGATTCTGGTTACAGCACAATTACAGCGGCGATTGATTGTACAGTAAGCGGTGCCCTTTACATTTTCAAAAATGGAACAGGCGTTACGGCGGGCGCTGCTTACCTCACAACCGATGTGCTGGGGGTGACGTGGGACGGGACTACCTTCAGATTTTTGAAAAATGGATCGGTACTAGATTCAGCGACCGGTGCGTCACTGGGCGTACCGACCGGCTCGGCAGTGTATTTGGATACGAGTTTCTACGCTGTAGGCGCAGCTATTAACTCCGTGGACTACGGTCCTACACCGGATGCACTCTTCCAAGATACCGTACAAATTCGCAATAACGCGGCCACGCTCATTGCTTCGGGTGGCGTTTCCACCACCACCACCGGTGTAACGAATCCGGCGGGCACGTGGTACTTCTCGTATCTCAACGCAACACCCGCTCCCAATTACGACTGTACGATGATCATTACCGCGACACTGAACGCGGCGCAGGTAGCAGGTACGTTTGGTGATATAAAAATGGGTGTGTGGGGGCTGCGGCAGTGGTCTAACTCCCCGACCGGATCGCCCATTGTAGGCAATGATCCCGCTGTCGCCCAAAGCGCGTTCTTTACACCCCTGCAAGTCGTTCCCACCGGCAGCGGCGCTGTCCAATCCATTACTTTGCAAGCCATGTTACCCTTTACGTATAAAGCGGGCTTTTATAATTTCATCACAGGCGGCACTGCCATTGTAGTACCGTCCTCCGGCAGTCAAACAATTAATTACGGCTCGGTGGTCGTAGATATAGAGTTTGTAATTCGATGAGACACTTTCATTTTTACCATAAAGACACAGGCGTAATTCACGACAGTTTCGTGAGCACGAATCATGCGAACGAGGAGCAGGTGCAGGCTTTTGCACGCAATAACGCACCGCCCGACCACGAGCCGATTGAGGGGCAGTTGGATCCACAATACCACTCGATTGAAATTGTTACACGGAAAGTAATTCACCACACCCCACGTCCAGAAGCTCGGTTCCGGGGCAAGGATGGAAAATGGACTTCGATGCACGGCTTATTAGGGATATCAACACCAGCGAGCGGTGCGAACTTACCGCCTATGTCGACACCGAAGGATGGTGGACCGTCGGGTGGGGACACAGACTAGACCCCATGCTACAGTGGAGTGGGTACACGATCACCCAACAGCAAGCGGATAATTGGCGTACAGTGGATTTACAGAAGGCACTCGCGGGCGCGGAGCGGACACCGGAGTGGCCGTACTTGGATACGGATTGTCGGCGCAACGCGGTGGTTGAATTGTGTTTCAACATGGGTGCGGGGAGGTGGCTGGGATTTGTCGATACGCGAGCCGCGATCCGGCTCCATAACTGGAAGGCGGCGCACGACGAATTGTTGAACAGCAAGTGGCGCACGCAGGTGCATGAAAAGCGCGCGAATCGGCTTGCTAACTATTTGCTCACCGGCGCCTATCCGGTATAGTTGATTGCGCTTAGCAGGCGTTCGTTGAAACTGCGACCTTTGAACCACTATGAGGAGAACTTCATGTCGAATTAGATAACCTAACGGGAGTCTTTCGACATGAAGCGATCCTTACGGCGCTGGCAGCAGCGCGTTGCACGTGCACATCGTGTGCGTATTCTCATTGCTTACGGCTACTACCGTCCGTGTTGGTATCGTCCGGATGTGTATCGCTATGAGCAACACCCCAACAAGCGTTTGCAAATTATGACCGAGCCCTCCGGCGAGTGGAATCGCACGATGCACATTCGCCCCGCGCGTATCCGGTCAAATCAACTTGAACGGCTTATCGAGCTGGGTCGCGATCCGGACAGCCTTAATTTCCCGAGCTACCGCCGGCCACACGTTTACTACTGGTGACGCGCGTATAGTTGTAATGCAGTCGGTAAAACACTTACGACCTCCCTTGTAGGTGTCGACTGCCGGATGTTGACGCGCACAGACCATGGGCCTCGAGTTTCGGTGTTGTTGTTCTCGAGGTTTTCCACTGCGCTATACGTCCGTAACTTTCGCCGGGAGCTGACCACTCCCGGCATTTTTACGAAAGTACTTGCAATGTGTATCGAATCGAATTTAGTATATAGACATGTTTAGATCCTTAGTACCTTCACGTCTAGCCTATCCGGCGCAGCAATGTGTCGTCGCGGCGACGTTTGGGCGCGATAGTTGGAATATTATGCCAACAGCGCCCCGACTCGAAGGTACCAAGCTCTAATCCCTCCTGCCCCCGGTGCAGGACGGGGGCCAAAAAGGAAAGCAACCGCTCTCCTTCCAACACCCCCAAACTAAATCACCGGACGTTCTTTAACAATTCGGTTGACATTTAGGTTTGAGCGGGCGTGGTCTAGTGACTGGGCCTTGCGCTTCCAACGCAATGAGGTGGGTTTGATTCCCACCGTCCGCTCCAAATCTAACACTTTGCTGTAGGCAACTGCACCGGGCGTGTAGGCTCCGCTGTTAACGGAGATGCGCTGGGTTCGAGCCCCAGGCCTACAGCTAAGTGTTAGAACCTGCCTCTACACCTGGGGTGAAACTCGACTGTCTATCGAGTGGGTGACGGGTTCGAGTCCCGTTGGAGGCGCCAAAAAGGACTGGAAAACACTGACGGCTGACCACGATAAAAAATAGGTCGTCAACGATTTTTGAGGATACGAGAATTGGCTGGGTAGTCGGCCTAACGACGTTCGAGGAGCCGCTGGTAGAAGCGGTGACGAAAATGGTGGTCTACGGACCACCTGCGAGCAGCTAGCCAAGCGGCGCGAGCCGTGACGTAAAACGAGGCGTCTGATGCACGCCTATTGTCATCCTTTTTGTTTATGCCCGGACCGTTGGGACGGCGCCGACTCCTACAAAGTTGGTGGAGTGAGTTCAATCCTCACATCGGGTACCAACCATGCGTTGCGCAAGTAAGGAGTGGTGGCCGCTCGCCTGGCTGTAAACCAGGTCCCTTTAGGGCACGAGGTTCGATTCCATCCGCGACGCACCAGAACGCAAGTCCGGCTCTGTACGCCCGTCCATGTCCTGTAGCATGTGGGTACTAGCCCACGGGATATTCGGCGCAGATGACCGGAAGCGTAACTTTATAGGTCGCTAGCTCAGCGGCAAGAGCAGCTGGCTCTTAACCAGTTGGTCCAGGGTTCGAATCCCTGGCGGCCTACCAGTAAGTCGAAAAGCGATCAACATGTAGCAGTTAATTACCGGTGACGTTGCTGTTATGTGCGCCTGCCCAGCCGTCAGATGTTGGGCTAGACCAAAGAACCACGGGGTTGTGTTGCGGGCAACGGGTCTCCCTTGCAAGGAAACCCTGCGGGTTCAACTCCCGACAGCTCCACCAATTTTTATGGACGTGAATGCAAAGTGTCTCGCGCAGTGCGGTTCTCAACCGTAGCCTAACGAGTTAGAGTCTCGTCACGTCTACCAGTGTTTGTCGTGCGGTATACTTAGTAGCTCTGCCGCACAGACCGCTCTCGCCTGGCAAGCCAGCGCAGGTTACGACGCAGCAACGGTGCGTAAGTCGTGCCAGGTACCTGTCTCCGCCAGTGGCGCATGCGCCTCACACGAGTACCCCTATGCGCCAGAGCCACTTAAATTTTACGGACCGTATGCGTCTCGGTGATGCAACGTGCCTTTCAAGCATGTTAGGCGGGTTCGAATCCCGTACGGTCTACCAAATTAGGACAGTGCCGTGTCCCATATCGAGTGGGGCTATGCAAGCTGTATAAAGCAGGATCGATGATGTTAGATAGCGCTGTCTAACGGAGGTTTGCGCGAATGCCAACGCGGCACCAGCGCACTGTCCTAATGCTCATTTTGCCTCTGTGGTGAAACAGAAGACACACTGCGTTCAGACCGCAGCGCCCGTAAAACGGCATGGGGGTGCAATTCCCTCCAGAGGTACCAACTTTGTCGATCAAGCCCAGCGCACCTCGGAGTGCGCCGTGACTCGCGCCACGCGATCGACCGGCCGCAAGCCGTGCGCGGGAAGGCACAAACAATGGGCCGTTGGCTCGGTAGCCGGACTCCGCTGTGACCGGACTCCATAAATGGTTCGACTCCATTACGACCCTCCAACACGCACCCGTGGCAGAGCAGCAAATGCAGGCGCCTGCAAAGCGTTAAAATCGTCGGTGCAAGTCCGGCCGGGTGCTCCAATTCTAACATGTGGGTATAGCTCAGTCTGGTCAGAGCACGTGCCTCGGGCGCACGGGGCCGTAGGTTCAAATCCTGCTACCCGCACCAGCCAATGCCGAACGCCGGGCGATCCAGGCGTGACAGGAGCGGAGAGACACTCGCCATCGGAGTGTGGGTCAGTGGCTGATCGCGTGCTTTGGGAGCACGACAAGGTAGGTTCGATTCCTACTACTCCGACCAACTTCAAGGTATAGTGAATATGTAGGGTGTTAGCTCAGTCATAGAAGAGCACTGTCGAATCCGCAGACGTGCGGAATAACAGAGGTCTTGGTGCAAATCCAAACATCCTACTTCACTACACCTTTAACGGCCCGGTCCAGTGCCAATGCAAGCGCTGGAGGTGTCGCGGTTACGCTGCAATAGCCGCACGGCTCGGTGGGTGCCGGACAAATACCCACATCTATTTCGCATGCGAGGCACATACGGATGCGCACCCGGCTGATAACCGGGAGGCAGTTGGTTCGAATCCAACAGCATGCACCAAATTCTTTCGTGGCGACTGTTGATAACACTCGTAGCTCAGAGCACCAGAGCGCTCCCTCCTTTAAGTGGGAGATGTCAGAGGTAGCGGCAAATCCTCTCGGGTGGTTGCCCATAATGCAACAGTGGGACGGACGAAAGAACTGAACATGCGGATGCACATGGTGTGAGGTATCGTTGCCAACGACGCCGCTGATGGGTTCGACTCCCATTTTCCGCTCCACCCTTCGCCCTCGCCGGCCGGATCGGTAGCGCGCCTTCTAAGCCGCAGACTGTTGGTTCGACTCCAACCGAGGGTGCCAGCTGTGTCGGGAGCGTTACTTGCTACCGCCCACCCGTGTTAGAAAAGGAGTTTCCAACATGAGTGCTGCTGCAATTCTCGTTCTCGTATTTTTGATCGCCGCTGCGATCATCACGATCATGTCGATGATAGGCAAACCGGGCCCACTGCTGCACATTGCGGTGCTGCTGATCTGCCTTATCCTCGCCATTACCGTAGTCGCAGGTACTGTTCATCTGTGATACCCACGTCGGCGGAACGAAAGTGGCCTCCTAAGCTACCAGCGTTGGTTCGACTCCAACCGTGGGTGCCCATTCATCCTCGTGGTGGAATAGCAGACACAGCGGACTTAAAATCCGTTCAACTGCGGGTGCAACTCCCGCCGGGGATACCAACTTTTGCCTCTGTGGCGGAACAGCAGACGCACCGGCTTCAAATTCCGGCGCCGCAAGGTGTGTGAGTGCAACTCTCACCAGAGGTACCAGTTTCTTAGCAGTAGTAGGACGAGTAGACTATGTTGACAGTAAAATTCTATAAGTACGGGCCAGAAGCGCCCGCTAAGCCCTCATACACAGAAGCGATATCAGTGCGTGAGGCGAAAGCCGTCCACGTAACGTACAAGGAAAACTTGTGCGCGGTTATACAGTGCGGCGACGCACCGGGTGAAACTACAGAGGTAACAGTGGGAATGGACCAGTCCTGTTCCTACAACGTCGCCTACATTATGAACGAGGATGGTAAGACTATTGAAACGATCCGTTGAAACTATTCCTCGCGTGGTGAAACAGCAGACACGCAGTGTTGAGAACGCTGTGCCTTAACCGGCGTGCTGGTGCAAGTCCAGCCGTGAGGACCAGTATTTGCCTCGATAGCTGAGACAGAGTAGCGCTGGCCTGAAAACCCAGATACGAAGGTGCGAGCACTTCTCGAGGCACCAATTCAAAGTTCGCTGTATAGTTCGGTTGTCGGTGCTGTTGGGACACGTAGCGTCCATAAGTCCGGTCTGTCCTTTGTTCTCCTGTAGGATAGTCCCAACAGCACCTCCTCGAATTGCAATACCGGGTTGGCCGCGTATCCGGTATATAAGAGGAACGCGGCATTGTTTGATGCGGGATAGAGCAGAGGTAGCTCGTCTGGCTCATAACCAGAAGGTCGGGGGTTCGAATCCCTCTCCCGCTACCAGGTATGGGGGTGTTGGTACGGCTTTAGGTGTATTGGCGTATTCTAGACATGCGCATTCCCTAACCCCTGCCTCCATCCCCGCCCAAATGCGTTGCATGCATGTAGGGAGCTGATAGGTGCCACCGCGTGTTAGTCCGTTGCCACGAAATGAAAAGCGAAGCGGGCACAATTTTGCGGTATATGGTCGAAGGTAGTTTCGCCACGGTTTCATAAGCCGATTTAAGGCTGGTGCAAGTCCAGCTACCGCAACAAAGAAGTACGAGGGGCCTGCGGGGTTGGTTGGGTAGCTCCCAACTCAGTGTAGCGTCGCTAACTACACTGCCCGCCGCCCCTCGGAAAGGAGCAATACTCGATAGCACTGGTGTGCGGGTGCGCCTTATAAGCGTGCGAGAGCGGTCGGACTGGCTGCAACGGGTTAGGTTCAAATCCTACATCGAGTACCAACATTGAAATACATCGTAGTAAGTAACACAAACTTGCAGTACTTTAATAACGAAGTCACTGACTACCTAAACAAAGGGTGGTTATTGGCCGGTGGTGTGGCAGTGTGCGAGCGCCTGTGTTCAGACACGCTAAACCATTTATTTTACTACCAAGCCCTTTACAAACCGGTGTAACGGCCATACCGGCAGGCCTTTAAGGTAAGTGCGCGGCGAAAGCGCAAGCCGTACTCGCGCCTACTGCCGCCGGACAGTTTTCTACGCCCCTGCCTTCGGAACAAGGATCCGCCGCTACGAACGGCAGATATGTTGGTTCGAGTCCAACCGGGGGTGCCACTTTAAACTCCACGCCGTCGGATACGGCGCGAGCCCTCCGAAGGCTTGCTGTTGTTGGTTCGAGTCCAACCGTGGAGGCCAATTTACTGCCTCTCAAGTTCTGCGAGCGGAACGCATCTTTGGTAAAGATGAGGCGCGACGTGCAATTCGTCGGTGAGGCACCAACATGTTAGTATGCATATTGAACCGGCCGAAAGGCCAGTAAAGGCGCCAGCGTCTGGTTCTAATTGCAAAATCCGCCGGGCCTTTCCAATACCTGCGTGTGCACAGGGGCTCGGCGGTACTTTTCGCCCTACAAACACAGATAGCGGTGTAGCTGCCTTGTAAGTAGCGAGGGTTGGCGCAAGTCCAACGTGGGGCTCCATGTATAATTCCAACATGAACTGCAGACAGTGCGGCAAACGACTACGAGGATGGCGCGCGGTGTTTTGCTGCCGATGGTGCGAGCATGTTTGGTACAGTCTTCTTATTCCGATAAGCTCGGTAAGCATTGCCGGCGATGCGCCGCATTCGTAACGCGGAGATAGATGGTTCAACTCCATCACTGAGCACCAAACATTCCTCGTATAGCTCACACGGGTGAAGAGCATCCGGCTTTTAACCGGACGGTCGCAGCTCCCCAAGCTGCTGCGGGGACCAATTTACGGAAAGTAAAACGGGCAGGCGCTCGTACCTGTTTGCTAAACAGAGGGCATCCTAACGGGTGTGTGTTTCGAGTACACTGCTTTCCGCCAAACATTCCTACCGGTACTTGCTGGTCAAGACTGGTAGGGGCTTGCGGTGATGCTGGGCCCGGCGCCGGGTAAGGGTTTGCCCCCTACTTAAACCTAACCGCCTTAGATTTTACGGATGGTAAACTGACACGGTGTCAGCACTGCCTCGAAAACAGATGGAGTGCGCAAGCGCTTGTGGTTCGACTCCATTGCCATCCGCCAGAAAACACTTGCTAGACGCCATGGCGGCAGTGTCGCTCCTGCTGCGCGTTGGTCGTGACGCAAGGTGCAGTAAGCGACTGCACCCGCGCGCAAGTGCCCTTATACTCGCAAACGAACCGGCCGAAAGGCCAGTAAGGAACAAGCGCAGTTCCGGTTCAGCTGCTCGGTGACCCCCGGTGTGGACGCACCTGTCCAAGTGCTATCCGCTGCACCGGGCCTCACCTACTTTTCGGATACCCGCACTGGCGCGCTCGCCCGCCTTGAAAGCGGTGTTAGGGTCTTAACGGGCCGTGTAGGTTCGACTCCTACGGTATCCGCCAACATTGGAAGGTAAACGAGGCAGGGCCTCGAGCCGCTTGGAAAGCGGATGGAACGCGATAAGCGTTTGTGATTCGAGTTCACTGCCTTCCGCCAGAGTGCATGGGCGTCCCGTCGTAGGAATCTTCCCCGCTTGCGGGCCACAAAACTTCCTAGCACCGATGGGCACGCGGCGCCCGGCACGCTATCGAAACAGTGGAAACTGCTCAGGTTCCGCGAATAACTCCCCGTGCCACTCGCACCAGTGATTGGATTTGCGCGCATTCGTGCCGGCATCGATGATTTGCATATTGTGGTGTACGTTTAAACCGCATACGCGCTTGTGTGTGAGGGGGATGATGTGGTCCAGTACGTACTTGCGTCGTTTCGCTTTCGACAGCTCGTGCGCCTTCTGCTTAAGCCGTACGACTTCTTTACGCGAGTACCAGCGTGGTGTGGCAAGATGTACTTGCACGATGTAATCGCGGCGTGCGTGCTTTTTCAACCACGCCGGCTCATCGTTTGCCAGTATTCGTGCGCGTAGTGTTAGACTACCGTAGATAGGCATAGTTTCACGGGTCGGTGCTCGGAGCGAGCTATGGGACTCCAAACCCCAAAAGTAGGGTGCAACTCCTTACCTTCCCGCCAATTTCGCAGCAGCGACCTGCGACAAAAACCGCCAGCAGCCGCACGGCCCCTCGTGCTTCGGTTCGCGTCCACAAACATAGCGCGGCCCGCCAATCTTTTGCGAACGTCGGCACGTAGGCTTTTCTTGAGGCCGGATCGCTCCGCAAATAGCAGTTTTCTCTGTTGTCATAGAAATTCTCAGGTGTGGGTTGCTGGCATCCCCACTGCGCTCTGAACGCAGTTCACGTTGGTTCGATTCCAACCGCCTGATCCATTTAAAAGGGTTTGTCGCCGTACATCGGCCACCCGTCGTGATCGATGTTTATTCTGTCTGCAGGTGATGCACTGCGCGCTACCCTATTAGCGATAATGATCAGCAGTTGGATCACCACACGTTCAAATCGACTCATTTTTCACCTGTGGGTTACTGGTATCCCAACGATGCTTTGAACATCGTACATGATGGTTCGATTCCATCCGGGTGATCCAACACCAAATGTCACCGAATTGTTACACGCGCCGGTTCCACGCCTCGGCCGCAGTCTCTCGTGTGGTGTAGTGACCCGGCGTCACCACACCGCAGCTCGTGTTGGAACAGGACACGGCAATAACGTACTTGTCGTGTCCTTGGTAGCGCTTGCTATTGTCAGCAAATGCGGCCGGATGCCCGCAAAACGGACATGCTTTGAGCACACCCGGCTTGGGCAAATCCAGTGACACGTCGCGCAAGATTGCCCACTGTTCCAATCCTGCAACGGTCGTTCGAAGACCCATTACGGCTGTGTAGCAGTGACAGTGCTTGGCAGCGACAACGAGATAGTGGTGTTGACTTGCGTAATGGTAATCGAGCCGCTTGCCGGCGTGCCAAACCCGCTGCCCGTCGCTGGCATTGCTTGCACGGCAATTTGGTACGTGTCCGGTGCGAGTCCTGTGAAGGTCACATTGGCAGTGCCGGGCGCGACGTTTTTGGCAGGCGGGGTGTTGGCGGTGTTGTTTTTCGCCGTAAGTGCAACGTTGATGTGGTCAACGACGCTGCCCGCCGGGAAACCGGCCACGCTGTTGTAGGCGATCGACAGGGCTGCATTTTGGGTAGTGGACACAGGAGTACCTCCGGAGGTGTGCGTTTGAAGCCATTGTTTGTACGCGATGCCGGTGTT
>Ga0207667_10008347_pt1 | contig 12310 bp, 16 predicted proteins | sample KBSCornC52_FD_184301 | JGI IMG/M metagenome (GOLD analysis project Ga0207667, IMG submission 184301) | Corn rhizosphere microbial communities from Kellogg Biological Station, Michigan, USA - KBS Corn C5-2 (SPAdes) (version 2) | ecosystem: Host-associated > Plants > Roots > Rhizosphere > Soil ...
GTGCCCCCGGGGCCGTTCCAGCCCGGGTGGGCTGACGCAGCGAGAGTCTAGGCGCGCGGCGGCCGGTGGGGAGGGGTCCTTCGGATCTGGCAGAATGACCCGCTGAGTACCGGCCGGTGCGCGGAACCCTCTCGCCGCTCCCGGCCCGTCCACCCGGACGATCCCTGGCGGGTGTACCCCACCCCGCCGGCGGATCGTCCACCCTGATGAAGTCTGGAGCACCCACACCCGTGGCAACCAAGATCAAGCTGATGCGTCTGGGCAAGATGCGTGAGCCGCACTACCGCATCGTCGTCGCCGACTCCCGCACCAAGCGGGACGGCCGGGCGATCGAGACGATCGGCGAGTACCACCCCAAGAGCGACCCGTCGGTCATCAAGGTCGACGGCGACCGCGCCGCCTACTGGCTCGGCGTCGGCGCGCAGCCGACCGAGGCCGTCGAGGCCATCTTCAAGGTCACCGGCGACTGGCAGAAGTTCAAGGGCCTGCCGGCCCCGGAGCCGATGAAGCTGCCGGCCGAGAAGCCGAACAAGCAGGCGCTGTTCAACGCCGCGCTGGCCGAGGCCGACGGCGGCCCGGCCGAGGGCGCGGCGGCGACCACGCCGAAGAAGCGCGCCGCGAAGAAGTCAGCTCCGGACGCGGCCGAGCCGTCGGCTGAGGCCTCGGCCGAGGACGCGCCGGCCGCCCCGGCTGAAGCGCCGGCGGAGAGCTGACGTGCTCGAGGAGGCCCTCGAGCACCTCGTGCGCGGCATCGTGGACCACCCGGACGACGTCCGGGTGGACATGATCGACAACCGGCGGGGCCAGCGCCTGGAGATCCGGGTGCACCCGGAGGACCTCGGCCGGGTGATCGGCCGCAACGGCCGCACCGCGAAGGCGCTGCGCCAGGTGATCACCGGCGTGGGTGGCAAGGGCATCCGCGTCGACGTGGTCGACGTCGACCGACGCTGAGCCGGTGGCGGACGATCTCGACGAGTTCGTCGCAATAGGGCGGGTCGGTCCGGCCCGCGGCGTGCGCGGCGACGTGTTCGTCGAGCCGTGGACGGACGTGCCCGCGGAGCGGTTCGCCGCCGGCGCGGTGATGCGCACCGAGCCGGCCGCGGCCGGTCCGCTCACCGTCGAGACCTCGTCGCTGGCCGGCGGCAAGCTGGTCGTCCGGTTCGCCGGGGTGGACGACCGGGCCGGGGCCGAGGCGCTGCGCGGCGTCCAGCTGCTGTTCCCGGCGGGGGAGCGGCCGGCCCTCGACGACCCGGACGAGTTCTACGACACCGACCTGGTGGGGTTGCAGGCCCGCGGGACGGACGGGACGCCGATCGGGCCGGTCACCGACGTCGTGCACGCGGCCGGCGCCAGCTACCTCGCGGTGGCCGTGGCCGGCCGCGACCACCTCGTCCCGTTCGTGGCCGCGATCGTCCCCACCGTGGACGTCGCCGGCGGGTACGTGGTCATCGACCCGCCCCAAGGGCTCTTCGATTTATGAGCGCGTGCGCAGGCGAGCGTCCGGCGGGTGGACTGAGGAGTCGACGAGCGCAGCGAGGAGCGACGAGGGAAGCCGTCGGGTCAGCGAGCCGAGCAATCGCGCAGGATGCATCGTGAGCGAGATGCGGCTCGACGTCGTCACGATCTTCCCCGACTACCTCGCCCCGCTGCGGCAGTCGCTGCTGGGCAAGGCCATCGAGCGCGGGCAGGTCCAGGTGGGCGTGCACGACCTGCGCCGGTGGACCGACGACGTGCACCGCACCGTCGACGACACGCCCTACGGCGGCGGCCCGGGCATGGTGATGCGCCCCGAGCCGTGGGGCCGCGCGCTGGACGAGCTGGCCCCGCCTGGAGGCCCGCAGCCGCGGCTGATCGTCCCCAGCCCGGCCGGGACGCCGTTCACGCAGGCCGCCGCGGCCCGGCTGGCGGCGGAGCCGTGGCTGATGTTCGCGTGCGGCCGGTACGAGGGCATCGACGCGCGGGTCGCCGAGTACGCCGCGCAGCGGATGCCGGTCGAGGAGATCTCGCTGGGCGACTACGTGCTCTCCGGCGGGGAGGTCGCCGTCCTCGTCATCGCCGAGGCGGTCAGCCGGTTGCTGCCGGGCGTGCTCGGCAACGAGCGCTCGGCGGTCGAGGACTCCTTCGCCGCCGGGCACGAGGGGTTGCTGGAACCGCCGGCCTACACCAAGCCGGCGTCCTGGCGGGGGCTCGAGGTCCCACCGATCCTGCTGTCGGGCAACCACGCCGCGATCGCGGCGTGGCGGGCGCAGCGCAGCCGGGAACGTACGGCCCAGCGCCGGCCGGACCTGCTGACCGACCCGGACTGACCCGGACTGACCCGGACCCTGGGACGCCGCTGGCGGCCGGTTTCGGGATCGCCCGGCCGCTGTGGCATCATCGTGGGGTTGCCCGAAGCGCGGCCGACGAGCTCGGTGCGCGAGCCTGCCCGCCGTCCGGCGGCCCGGGTACGAGACGAAGTAGACGACAACGAGAGCGAAGCGCTGACATGAACACCCTCGACACCCTCGACGCCGCGTCCCTGCGCAGCGACGTTCCGGACTTCCGCCCGGGCGACACCCTGAAGGTGCACGTGCGGGTCATCGAGGGCAGCCGCTCCCGCGTCCAGGTCTTCCAGGGCGTCGTCATCCGGCGCCAGGGTGGTGGCATCCGCGAGACGTTCACGGTCCGCAAGGTCAGCTTCGGCGTCGGCGTCGAGCGGACCTTCCCGGTGCACACCCCGGTGATCGAGAAGATCGAGCTGCTCACCCGTGGTGACGTGCGGCGCGCGAAGCTGTACTACCTGCGCGAGCTGCGCGGCAAGGCCGCCAAGATCAAGGAGAAGCGCGAGAGCGTCGCGCGCTGACGCCTCAGCAGCCCGGTTCCCCGATGACGGACTCCGCCGGAGCCGGCGATCCCGAACTGCCCGCGGGCGGTCAGCCGTCCCCGGGCGATGCGCCTGGTTGGCGCCGCCGCTGGGCGTCCTTCACGAACGGACGCAGCGCCCGGCACCGCGCGCACAAGGCGGAGAAGGCGGCCAAACCGCGCCGCAAGGCGCCATGGTGGGAACTGCCGCTGCTGGTCGTGGTCGCGATCGTCATCGCGATCCTGGTCAAGACCTTCGTCGTCCAGCCCTTCTACATCCCGTCCGAGTCGATGGAGAAGACGCTCGCCGGCAGTGCCGAGCGCGGGCACGACCGCATCCTGGTCAACAAGCTGATCTACGACTTCCGCGACCCGCACCCGGGGGACATCGTCGTCTTCCACGCGCCGGACGGTTGGGACGACGAACCGCCGCAGACGCCACCGAGCAACCCGCTGCTGAAGGTGGTGCGCGGCTTCGGCCAGCTCGTCGGCGTCGTGCCGCCGGACGGCGAGGTCCTGGTCAAGCGGGTGATCGCCATGGGCGGCCAGACCGTGAAGGGCGAGTCCGACGGCAGCGTCTGGGTGAGCAAGGACGGCCCCAAGGGCCCGTTCAAGAAGCTGGTCGAGCACTTCGTGTACCGGACCGACGTCCACGACCACGGCCGGGCGAAGTTCGGGCCGGTGACCGTGCCGAAGGGCCGTCTCTGGGTCATGGGCGACCACCGGGACGACTCGAAGGACTCGCGGTTCCACTGCGGCCCGAACGCCACTGACGACCCCAACCCCGACGACACCTGCGACGCGGTCGCCAGCACGGTGCCGGTCGACGACGTGATCGGCAAGGCGTTCGTCGTCGCGTGGCCGCCGTCCCACTGGCGCACCCTCGGCACGCCGTCCACCTTCGAGAGCCTGGCCCTCGGCGACCCGCTGCCCGGCGAGGTTGCCGGTGCGCTGGTGCTCCCGGTGTTCCTGGTGCGCCGCCGGCGCCGGCGCCGGCGCTGGGCGGAGCGCCGCAGCGGGTAGCCTCGGGCGGGTCATGGCCGCGCCCGCACAGTTGATCACCCGCCCGGTCGCCGGGGCTTTTCGCCCGCCGCGGCTGATCGTGCGCCGGGACGGCCCGCTCGGCGGGTACGAGTCCGCCCTCGGCCGGGCCGGTTTCGAGCTCGTGGCCGGGGCCGACGAGGCCGGCCGCGGCGCCTGCGCCGGCCCACTGGTCGTCGCCGCCTGCATCCTCCCGCCGGGCCGCCGTGGCCGCATCGACGGGCTGGACGACTCGAAGATGCTTACCGCCGCTACCCGCGAACGGCTCTTCGGTGAGGTGACCCGGCGGGCGCTCGCGTACTCGGTCGTGATCATCCCGCCGGAGGAGATCGACGCCTTCGGCCTGCACGTGGCCAACCTCGCGGGCATGCGGCGCGCCCTCGGCACGCTGCGCCCGGCCGCGCAGTACGCGCTCACCGACGGCTTCCCCGTGAGGGGGTTGGGCATGCCGTCCACCGCCGTGTGGAAGGGCGACGCGACCGTGGCGTGCATCGCGGCGGCGTCCATCCTCGCGAAGGTGACGCGCGACGCGATCATGACCGACCTGCACGCCGACTGGCCGCACTACGGCTTCGACCGGCACAAGGGGTACATCACCGCCTCGCACTCCGCGGCGCTGACCGATCACGGGCCCTGCCCGCACCACCGCCGCCGGTACGTGAACGTCCGGCGTGCGCTCGGGCGCGCGGAGGTGGAGGTGCTGGGCGAATTCGTGGGCGAGAATGGTGTGGTGGATCCCCTCGAGGCGGACCTCGCCGGCGAGATCGCGTGATCGGGTGCGCATGATCTACACGGGTCGGACGGAAGGACGCAGGCGATGAGCGCCGAGGATCTCGAGAACTACGAGACCGAGATGGAGCTGCAGCTCTATCGCGAGTACAAGGACATCGCCGCCCAGTTCAGCTACGTCGTCGAGACCGAGCGTCGCTTCTACCTGGCCAACGAGGTCGACCTGCGCCCCCTCAACAGCGACGGCGAGGTGTACTTCGAGCTCACCATGCGCGATGCGTGGGTGTGGGACATGTACCGCCCGGCCCGCTTCGTCAAGAACGTGCGCGTGTTGACGTTCAAGGACGTCAACATCGAGGAGCTCGACAAGCCCGACCTCTCGCTGCCGGACAAGGACGGCTTCGGCTCCTAGCCGGTGGGGGACGCGGAGGACGACGCCGCCGCCTACGAGCTGCTCGAGCGGATCCGGTGGGTCGGGGCCGCCCCGCCGTGCCCGCACTGCGGCGCCGGCGACTGCTCCTTGCTGCGGCCCCGGGACGGGCTGACCCGACCGACCCGGACCGGCGCCCGCTCGGCCCGTCGCGTGTGGCGGTGCCGGTCGTGCCGGCGCCAGTTCTCGGTGCTGACCGGGACGGTGCTGGCCGGCAGCCGGGTGCCGGCGCGGGTGTTGGTCGCCGTCCTGACGGGATGGGCGGCCGGCGGACGGTCTCGGGCCCGTGACGTGGCGGCCGGCCACGGCCTGACCGCCGAGGCGGCGCGGCACCTGCTGCGCCGGGTCGACGCCGCGCTGGCCGCAACTGGCGGCACGGACCCGTTCGCGGCCGTGCTGGCTGCGCCCGGCGGCGACGAGCTGCGCCGGCGCCTGCCGGCTCGGCAGCGGCCGCGCCGGCAGGTGGGTCCGTCGGCCGATCACGGGACGGGCTGACGCCGGGCGGTTTGTCATGCCGCCGTCGGCGGGCCGTCCACAGGCGGCGCCGCGAGCCGGGGCGAGACCTCTCGCTCGGGCACGGTGGGCCCATGCGGGTGAAGGACGCGGTGGGACGGTACGGCGAGCAGCTCGCGGCCGCGCACCTGGAGGCGGCCGGGTTGGTGGTGCTGGCGCGCAACTGGCGCTGCCGGGAGGGCGAGCTCGACATCGTCGCGCAGGACGGCGACGAGGTCGTGTTCGTGGAGGTGAAGACCCGGTCCTCGCTCGCCTTCGGCACGCCCGGTGAGGCCGTCGACCGGCTCAAGGCCGCGCGGCTGCGGCAGCTGGCGTTGCGCTGGCTCGCCGCCGCCCGCGAGCTCGACCCGGAGCGCAGCTGGGCGTCGATCCGCTTCGACGTGGTGTCGGTGCTGCGCCGCCGCTCCGGGCCGCCGGAGATCACCGTCGTGCGAGGGGCGTTCTGATGGCGCTGGCCCGAAGCTTCGCGCTGTCCCTCGTCGGGGTGGAGGGGCAGCTGGTCGAGGTGCAGTGCGACATCTCGAGCGGGCTGCCCGGCCTGACGTTCACGGGCCTGCCCGACGCGTCGGTCACCGAGTCCCGCGACCGGGTCCGGTCGGCGGTGGTCAACTCGGGCGCCACCTGGCCCAACCAGAAGATCACCGTCGCGTTGCTGCCGGCCGATCTGCGCAAGGTCGGCTCGCGCTTCGACCTCGCGCTCGCCGTCGCCGTGCTGGCCGGGACCGGCGCGGTGCCGGCGGGCGCAGTGGCCGACGTTGCTTGGATCGCCGAGCTCGGGCTGGACGGCCGGCTGCGACCCGTGCGGGGCGTGCTTCCCTCCGCGCTCGCCGCCCGCCGGTTCGGGGTGACGCGGGTGGTGGTCGCGGCCGCAAACGCGGCCGAGGCCGCCCTCGTGCCCGGCGTGCAGGTGCGCGCCGCCGAGAGCCTCGCCGACATCATCGGCTGGCTGACCGGGGACGGGCCGGCGGTCGCGACCGCCGAGCCGCCGGACGGCCCGCCCGCGGACGCCGGCGGTGAGCCCGATCTCGTGGACGTCGCCGGGCAGACCGCGGCCAAGCGCGCCCTCGAGATCGCCGCGGCCGGGGGCCACCACTTGTCGATGGTCGGCACCCCCGGCGCCGGCAAGACCATGCTCGCCAAACGGCTGCCCGGACTGCTGCCGGCGCTGGACGACGCCGCCGCGATGGAGGTCACCGCGGTGCAGTCCGTCGCCGGGCTGCTCGGCGACCGGCCGCGGCTGGTGCGCCGCCCGCCGATGCAGGCACCGCACCACACGACGTCGCTGGCCGCGCTGGTCGGCGGTGGGTCGTACCTGGCCCGCCCCGGGGCGATCAGCCTGGCGCACCACGGCGTGCTGTTCCTCGACGAGGCGCCGGAGTTCGCACCGGCCGCCCTCGATGCCCTGCGCCAGCCGCTGGAGGACGGCTTCGTGGTGCTGCACCGTAGCGGCGGCGCGGTGCGCTACCCGGCCCGGTTCCAACTCGTCCTGGCCGCCAACCCGTGCCCGTGCGGGCAGCCGTCCCGCAGCTGCATCTGCCCGGCCCAGCAACGCCGCCGCTACGACCAGCGGCTGTCCGGTCCGTTGCTCGATCGCATCGACCTGCGGGTGCGCGTCGACCCGGTCCGGCACGGCGAGCTGTTCGGCGGCGGGGAGCCACGCGAGACGAGCGCGGCCGTGGCCGTGCGGGTAGCCGCCGCGCGCGCGGCGGCGGCCCAGCGGTGGGCCGGCCACTGGCGCCTCAACGCCGACGTGCCCGGCTCGGCGCTGCGCGAGGGGCACTGGCGGCTGCCCCGCGCCGCCCTGCGGCCGGCGAGCGCGCACCTCGAGTCGGGCTCGCTGAGCGCCCGCGGCTTCGACCGGATGCTCCGGCTGGCCTGGACGATCGCCGACCTGGCCGGCAAGGACGCACCGGACGCCGGCGACGTCGGCGAGGCGCTGTTCCACCGCACCGGGCAGTTGCGGACGTGGGCGGCATGAGCGCGTCGGTCGGCGAGGACGTCCTGCTCGCCCGGGCGTTCCTGAACCGGATCGCCGAACCGGCGTCGGTGCCGCTGTGGTGGGCGGTGCGGCAGGCCGGCCCGCTGGAGGTGGCCCGGGCGATCCGCGCCGGGCAGGCCGGCGACCTGATCGACGGCGGTATCTCGGATGCGGTCGCGGCGCGGGCCGCCGAGGCCGACCCGTACGCCGACCTCGAGGCGGCGCAGCGGCACGGCATCCGGATGGTGGTCCCGGAGTCGGCGGAGTGGCCGCACTTCGCCTTCTCGGCCCTCGAGCGGGCCGGCGAGCGGCGGGCCGTGCGGTGGCTGCGGGGTGACCGCAAGCAGTCCGAGAGCGGCGAGCCGGTGCCGCCGCTCGCGCTGTGGATCCGCGGCACCCTCGACCTGAGCTCGGTCGGCGTGCGCTCGGTCGCCCTGGTCGGGGCGCGCAACCACACCGACTACGGCACGTACGTCGCCGAGCTGTTCGCGCGGGGGCTGGCCGCCGACGACTTCACGATCGTCTCCGGCGGCGCGCTCGGCATCGACGGTGCCGCCCACCGCGCCACCCTCGACGTCGGCGGCGCGACCGTCCTCGTGTCGGCCGGTGGTCTGGACGAGCCGTACCCGCCGGCGCACGCCGGCCTGTACGAGCGAGTCGCCGAGTCGGGGCTGTGCGTCTCGGAGAGCCCACCCGGCAGCGCGCCGCGCCGGCGCCGGTTCCTCACCCGCAACCGGCTCATCGCGGCGCTGGGCACCGGCACCGTGGTGATCGAGGCGGCCTACCGCTCCGGCGCGCTCAACACGGCGACCCACTGCGCGACGCTGGGCCGGGTGCTGATGGCCGTTCCCGGCCCGATCACCGAGCCCGCGTCGGCCGGGTGCCATCGCATCCTGGCCCGCGACGAGGGGCGGGCCCGGCTGGTGACCTGCGTCAACGACGTGCTCGAACTGGTGGGTGGGATGCGCGATGCGCGCACCGAACCCGACCCGGCGCGCCGGGACGAGTTCGACCTGGTCAGCCGGCTCGACACCGTCGAGGCGGTCGACCGGCAGGTCTTCGACGGCTTCCCGGCCCGGGCCTGGACCGATCCGGGCCGGTTGGCCGCGGCGACCGGCCTGTCGGCGATCGCGGTCATGCGCTCGCTACCCTCGCTCGAGCTGGCCGGCCTGGTGGAGTCCTCGGTGCAGGGCTATCGGGTCTCGTCCCGGCTGTGGAACTCGGTCGCGGGGCGGGTCGCCGGTTCGAGTACCGAAGCGGAAACACAGCGTGCCCGGGTCATCACTCCGTAGCGTCACCAGAGGCTCACGCCCGCACGACGGGCCGGATGTCACGATCACTGCACAGCTCGCCGAGGCGGCGAGCGGCACCACACGGTCACGACCCGGCCGCGACAGAACAGACTCGTCGCGCAGTGCCCGTACCGCCTGCGGGGGCGGCACGGACCACGCCGACGCACAGACCCCGTGGCTGGGTCCGGTCGAACCCCACCCCGACCGGGCCCAGCCCCGGGCACCCCGGCTCCGGCTGGAGTGCCCGGCTCCAGGACGTTGGGGAGCGCCCATCGGGCGACCACCTGCCAACGCGACGCCCAGGGTGCGGGGCCGGTGATCGCAGACCACGGGGGAGTCGGCGAACACCGGTGAGGCGTTGGCAGGGTGGGCGTCCGTCAGCGGGTAGGGTTCGCCGCGTGCGGCTCTTCGCGCCCGTCCTTCTCGTGGTCACCGTGGTCGGCGCCCTCACCGCATGCGGCAGCAGCACCGGTGGCGCCCCCAGCACCCCGACCAGCGTGAACGCGCCGGTCAGCACCCCCGTGCTGGGCACCCAGACCGCGCCGTTGCCGGTCGACCCGCCCGCATCGCCCGAGGCCCTCGCCGCGTTCTTGCAGCAGGGCTTCGCCCGCTTCGGCTCGGCCCAGATCACGTTCAGCACGGCGCTGTCCGGCAACTCACTGGCCGGCGCCGGCCGGGTGCGGCTCGCCGGCGGGCAGGTCACCGGCGTCGACGTCACCTCGACGGTGTCGAAGATCGGCGCGGTCCACTACGTGCTCACCGGCGACGGTGCCTACGCGGCGATGCCGCAGCCGGTCGCCGGCAAGCGTTACGTCCTGCTCGGCGGATCGCAGAACAGCGATCAGCTGACCCGCGCCGCGATCGGCCTGCAGGCGGTCAAGCTGCTCGCGTCCCCGGCCACGTACCGCACGCTCGTCCTCGCGGCGCCGACGTTGCGCATGGTCGACCGCGCCGGCGTCGCCGGAGTGCCGGCCATGCACTACCGCGGCCCGGTGTCGGTCGAGCGCATCCCGACGAGCGACCCGGTGCGCATCGCCCTCGGCGCGTTGAACGTCACCGCCATCGCCCTCGACCTATGGGTGGACGGCGCCGGCCGGCCGGTGAAGGCCTCGGCGCCGGCCGGCGGCCGGGCGAGCGACGTGACGTTCTCGGCGATCAACCGCCCGGTGACCCTGACCAGCCCACCCGCCGACCAGGTCGCCCGCTGAGCCGGCCGTGAGCGCCCGCGCGCAGGACGCCGACCGCACCGGCCGGGTCGACGTCGCCGCGCTGCGCGCGGCCCTGCCGGCTGCGCTCGCCGAAGCCGTCGACGCGTACGAGCGGCACCTGCGCCTGGAGCGCAACCGCTCGCCGCACACCGTGCGGGCCTACCTCGGGGACGTCGTCGGCTTCCTCGACCACTTCGCCCGGCTCGGTGGTCGCCGCCCGGCCGACGTCGAGCTGCACCACCTGCGGGGCTGGCTCAGCCGGCAACGGCAACTGGGGGCGGCCCGGGCGACCATGGCCCGCCGTGCCGCCGCGCTGCGGACCTTCACTGCCTGGGCGGCCGCCACCGGCCGCAGCCCGGCCGATCCCGGCCAGCAACTGGCCAGCCCGAAGACCCGCCGCACGCTGCCCGGCGTGCTGCGCGTGGACGAGGCCGAGCAGCTGGTCACCGCGGTGCCCGACCCGGAGGCGCCGGAGCCGATGCGGCTGCGCGACCGGCTGGTGGTCGAGCTGCTCTACGCCGCCGGCATCCGCGTCTCCGAGCTCTCCGGCCTCGACGTGGACGACGTCGACCGCGCCCGCCGGGTGCTGCGCGTGCTGGGCAAGGGCAACAAGCAGCGCACCGTCCCGTACGGCCTGGCCGCCGACGAGGCCCTCGAGGCGTGGCTCGCGCGGGGCCGCCCGGCCCTGGCCACCGACGCCTCCGGGCCGGCGCTGCTGCTCGGTGCCCGCGGCGGCCGCATCGACCCGCGGGCGGTGCGCACGATCGTCCACCGGCACGCCGCCGCCGTCCCGGGGGCGCCCGACCTCGGCCCGCACGGGCTGCGGCACAGCGCGGCCACTCACCTGCTCGAGGGCGGCGCCGACCTGCGCACGGTGCAAGAGGTGCTCGGTCACGCCAGCCTGTCGACGACGCAGATCTACACGCACGTATCGGTCGAGCGGCTGCGCCGTACCTACCAGCGGGCCCACCCGCGGGCCTGACCGGCCGCACCGGCATCACCCCGGCGCCCGCGGCCAGGGCAACAGCACGACTGGCCCGAGCGGGCGCAGCAGCGTGAGCGGATCGAGGTACGCCGAGCCGCGGCGCGCGCCCCAGTGCAGGCAGGACGCCGGGCAGCCCGCGTGCCGGCCGGCGATCCGTCCCACCGGCTCACCGGCGCGCACCGCCTGGCCCGCGTGCACCAGCGGCCGTACCGGCTCGTACTCGGTCGTGATGCCGTCGGCGTGGGCCAGCACGACGACCCCGCGCCCGGCGACCGGCCCCGCGAAGCGGACGACCGCGTTCCCGGCGGCTCCGACCGGCGTGCCGGCCGCGGCCGCGAGGTCCACGCCGCGATGCCCGGCGGCGTAGGGCGTCGGCGGTGGCACGAACGGGCGCACCACGGCGCCTGGCACCGGCGGACGGTACGCCACCGCCGCGGCCGGCGCGAGGGAGGCCGGCCGGACCGCGCCGCCCGCGCCGCCTGGGCCGCCCGACGCACCGGCCACGACCGGGCTGCCGACGGCCACGACGACGGCCACGAGCAGGACGACGCGGTGCACCCGCCGATCCTGGCCCCGAAGACGGTCGCGCCGCCCGGGGCTGTGGACAGCGCAGCCGGCCGTCCACAGGCCGTCACCGCCGGCGACCGACCCGGCTCAGTTGCCCGCGAAACCTCAGACCGCGCTGCCCGCGGTCGATGAAGTCAGCGAAAAAGGAGCCCATCATGATGACCCCGTTCTTCGTCGTGACCCAGGAAGTCGCCGCGCTCGACGCCGCGCTGCGCGACGCCTCCTACGAGCTCAACCGGTCCCGCGCGTCGCGCCGGCAGCGCCGGGCCGCGCGCCGGGCGCACGTCGCCGCCGACCGCCGCCGCTGATCGTCTCGAACCCGGGCCGGAGCGCCGGCGCACGGACGGGTCCGACCGCGGGTCCGATCGCCGTGAGTGAAACCTGCGCGCGGCTGTCGGAGATCCACGACAGAATGGTGCCGTGCCCCGCCCCAACGGACCGCTCGTCGGCCGAGCTGCCGAGCTCGGCCGCCTCGTCGGCGCGATCCGCGCCGCGCAGTCCGGGCTGCCGGCGGCCGTCATCGTCGGCGGCGACGCCGGCGTGGGCAAGACGCGCCTGCTGGGCGAGCTCCTGGGCAGCGCGGCGGCCGACGGCGTCCTCTGCCTGATCGGTCACTGCGTCGACCTCGGCGACACCCCGCCGCCCTACCTGCCGTTCACCGAGGCGTTCACCCGGCTCACCGCCGAACGCCCGGAACTGGGCGACGACCTGCTCGAGCGCTTCCCC
>Ga0207667_10008349_pt1 | contig 12309 bp, 11 predicted proteins | sample KBSCornC52_FD_184301 | JGI IMG/M metagenome (GOLD analysis project Ga0207667, IMG submission 184301) | Corn rhizosphere microbial communities from Kellogg Biological Station, Michigan, USA - KBS Corn C5-2 (SPAdes) (version 2) | ecosystem: Host-associated > Plants > Roots > Rhizosphere > Soil ...
CGCCAGGTTGATATGAGCGGGAGTGCTTACTATTCTGCCATCCGCTTTATGAATAATAATGGCATTGAGAAGGCGGCAAATATTTATACCTCTTCAAAACAAACTATTATAATCGACTTCAACAGTGAAGTAAAAAATAATGTTACCGTGCAGATTGTAAATATGAGCGGACAAGTTATTGTTCGCCAGCATTATGGTCAGGCTTCTTACCAGCTCACCCTTAATATGGTGGGTGCCGGCTCCGGCGTGTATGCAGTAAAAGTTAGTGATGGCAATGGCTGGAGCGAAGTTAAGAAAATAGCAATGTAGTTTAAATGGTCCTCATATTAGGTAAACAGTAACGTTCCGCTGTGTCTACAGCGGAACTTTTTTTTTAAATAATAGGTATTTATTTTTTGCATAACCGTCACAGTTACAAAGGCTTCGAAATTCAGTCATTTATAGCTATGGTTTATTCCCATTTCTTGTATTATATTCACTAAATTATGCTGCCGTGTTTGCGATACCGGATTTGATCCGAAATTCAAACTCAGCAACGGTTTCATTATTTTTATAACAATTGCTCTGGCCATGTCGGCATTTGATCCGGAACGTCATATAACCAATATTGACTATAAGATTGTTGCTGCTTTGGAAAAAATTTCTGAGGTGTTCAGGGTATTGCTATGGACCGAAGCAAAAGAACATAAGTTAAGCCCCATTCAGCTGCAACTGCTGATCTTTCTCAAATATCATACTTCCGAAAAACATCGTCGTATTGCCTCCATGGCCAGAGAATTTAATCTTACAAAGGCCACTATCAGCGATTCAATAAAAGTGCTGGAACAGAAAGGATTGATACACCGCGCCGATGATGAATTTGACTCCCGCAGTTTTAATTTTTCGCTTACTGAAAAGGGTATGAAGCTAACCGGTATGATCGAGAATTTTACGCTGCCGCTCGATGGCGCTATTGCCGAGCTGTCGCCACAGCAAAAAGAATTCTTCCTGTTATCGGTGCTTGATCTTATTTTTCGCCTGAATCAAAATAGCATTATTTCTACCCAGCGCATGTGCTATAACTGCTTTTATTATGGTGGCGACAGACAGCAGAACCACTTCTGCAACCTCATGCAAAAGCCATTAAAAGTTGATGAGTTGCGTATTGAATGTCCCGAGCACACAATGAAAGAGAAGAGTACTCAACAATAGCAATCCCCTTCATGAGTTCATGCTGGAACTCGTTAGGTCGTAAAAGGCAATATGTTTCGGGGTTATCCCTTTACTTCCATGCACAGCTCAACCAGCACACCATTCGTATTTTTAGGATGAAGAAAGCAAATGAGTTTGTTATCAGCGCCGCGTTTAGGCTTTTCATTCAGCAAAACAAATCCTTCTCCCTGTAGCCTTTTCATTTCGGCTTCAAGATCTGCTACTTCAAACGCAATGTGATGAATACCTTCTCCTTTTTTTTCAATAAAACGCGCAATTACTCCTTCGGCACTGCTGCTTTCGAGCAATTCAATTTTTGTATCGCCCGTTTTGAAAAAGGCAGTGACAACCTGCTCGCTTTCTACCGTTTCTGTTTTATAACAATTTGTATTTAAGAGCTTTTCGAATAAAGGAACCGATTCTTTCAACTGGCGTACAGCAATTCCGATGTGTTCAACCTTGAGCATATTGTTTAATGTTTTAAACCTATAATTAATTATTGCCGCCTCACAATCAAGTTGGCAGTTTGCAGTTAGGCAGTTAGCTTCGAATATAGGCTTTAAACTGCCAATTGCCTACTGCGAACTGCTTACTGGCACTGCCTTTAAAATAGAACCATTTCGGCTAATTTTGTGTTTATTGAACGGGCAGATGAAAACAGGCTCAACATGCTGAAACTACCGATATACCTCGATTATAATGCTACCACACCCTGCGACCCGCAGGTGATGGAAGTAATGTTGCCATACTTTACTGAACAGTTTGGCAATGCTGCCAGCCGTAGTCATTCTTTTGGCTGGCAGGCCGAGGAAGCTGTTGATTATGCCAGGGAACAGGTAGCCAGGTTAATTGGCGCAGAACCCAAAGAGATCATTTTTACATCGGGCGCTACAGAAGGCGATAACCTGGCCCTTAAAGGCGTGTTTGAAATGTATGCCGGTAAAGGAAAGCATATCATTACCTGCGTAACCGAACATAAAGCAGTACTGGATACCTGTAAACATATTGAAAAGCTGGGCGGAGAAGTTACTTATTTGCCTGTAAATAAAGAGGGACTGATCGATCTGCAGCAACTGGAAGCAGCTATTACCCCTCGTACCATTTTGATTGCAATAATGTACGCCAATAACGAAACGGGTACGGTTCAGCCCGTAAAAGAAATTGGCGCTATAGCCAAAAAGCACAACGTCATTTTCTTTACCGATGCTACCCAGGCAGTAGGTAAAATACCGGTTGATGTAATAAAAGACAACATCGATCTGCTGGCCTGCAGCGCTCATAAAATATATGGCCCCAAGGGGGTAGGCGCCCTGTATGTTCGCCGCAAAAATCCACGGGTTAAATTAACTGCTCAAATGGATGGCGGCGGTCATGAAAAAGGTATGCGCAGTGGTACCCTGAATGTACCAGGCATTGCTGGTTTTGGCAAAGCCTGCGACATATGCCGCCTGCAAATGGAAGAAGATTCCCTGCGGATGAGCCATTTGCGCGATAAACTGGAAAATGCCCTGTTGCAGCTGGAGGCTACTTATATAAATGGCAGTCGCGAACACCGCCTGCCTCATGTAGCCAATATTTCATTTGATTATGTAGACGGGGATGGACTGATGATGGGATTAAATAAAGAAATAGCCCTGTCGTCGGGCGCGGCCTGTACCAGCGCTTCTATGGAGCCCAGTTATGTACTGAAAGCTCTTGGTCTGGATGATACGCTGGCTCACAGCTCTTTACGTTTTTCGATCGGCCGGTTTACCACCGAAGAGCAGATCGATTTTGTGATAGAAAAGGTAACAAAAACCGTAAATCAGCTCAGGGAATTGAAAATTAGCTGAATCGCCTGTTGACGGATTGAAAAAGCTTGTAAGTCAATTGAATACAGAAGTACAATAAATTGATTAATTTTAAACAAACAGCGTAAAAAAACGTTATTAGAAAAGTACGTGCGCACCCTCCTTCGCTAAAGCTACGGCGGGCTAAGCATTTCAAATTTTCAAACTATGATTTTCGTTAGCGATAAAGCAAAAGAAAAAGTTCATAAACTGATGGAAGAGCAGTCCATTGCCAATGATCCCAGTTATTTTTTACGGGTTTCAGTAGTAGGCGGTGGTTGTTCGGGCCTCAGTTATAAAATGGATTTTGATAATCAATCCAAACCCAGCGACCAGGTGTTTGAAGATAATGGCGTTAAGGTAGTGACCGACCTGAAGAGTTTTTTATATCTGGTAAACACTACGCTGGAGTTTTCAGAAGGATTGAATGGCAAGGGTTTTTACTTCAATAACCCCAATGCCAGCCGCACCTGCGCCTGCGGAGAAAGTTTTTCGGTATAGATACCAGATTTAATATGCTAAGATCTTGCCCGGCTCGTAACAGAGCCGGGCTTTTTTATGCCCTTTCATAGGAATGATAAGGCTAACAGAAAGAACTAAACAACATTGAACACAGACTTTAGCCATGTTAAGTTTGGGTTTGGTGTGCGTTTGGTGTGCGTTTGGTCTGGGTTTGGTCCCTGTTTGGTCCCTGTTTGGTCCCTGTTTAACCTTTACAAGGTAGCAAAACGTCACGGCTGTGTTATTGCCTTATATTGCCAGACCTTGACCGTTGAAGAGGCTATTTCCGCAACCGGTTGACGATTAAAAAATATGTTTCCGGAGGTTCTTATGCTGAAAAAAACTTATAGGTGCGGAATTAATACTGAAATGGCTTTTTTAGCGGAGTTTGCGCGAAGTCAGAAGAGCGACTGGCCTATCTAAAAATAAAAATCCCCCGTTGTGGCGGAGGACTTTTTATGCAGTAGGTTTCGGCTATCTATGTATTGAATTGATGCGCTCGTTTAGTAAAAGCTGATCATAACATGGATACCGGACTCTGATTTTTTCATGGATGGTTAAAAAACGACTATGGTGCAATATAGTAAAATTGGTGAAACGTGCGCCAATGAGCGCATCTTTTATTTACATATACTTATAATCCCTTATTTTCGTACCCATGTGGTCCGTTTGCAAAAAAGAATTCCGGCAGTTTTTTAGTAGTTTGACCGGTTATATTGCTATTGTTGTTTTCCTGTTATTGAACGGTCTGTTTCTGTTCGTATTCCCCGACACCAATATCCTTGATTTCGGGTTCGCCACCCTTGACAAATTTTTTGAGCTGGCTCCCTGGATCTTGTTGTTGCTTATTCCTGCTATTACTATGCGCAGTTTTGCCGATGAGTTTAAAAGCGGCACGTTTGAAATTTTACAAACCAAACCGCTCAGCCGCTGGCAACTGGTAACGGGTAAATATGCCGGTTCATTAGGCGTAGTCATTATTGCCCTGGTTCCCACCATTATATACGCCATTAGCGTACAGCAGTTATCTTCTTCAGGGGGTATCGATATGGGAGCTACCATTGGTTCCTACATCGGACTGATCTTCCTCGCCGGTGTATTTGTAGCCATTGGTATAGGCTGCAGCAGCTTAACCAATAATGCCGTAGTGGCATTTATAGCAGGCGCTTTTTTATGTTTCATATTATACAGCGGCTTCAATGCCATCAGTCGTATACCGGCTTTTCAGTCGGGCGCCGATTATTATATCGAAATGCTGGGCATTGATTTTCATTACCGAAGTGTAAGCCGCGGCGTAGTAGACACACGTGATATTATTTATTTTCTGAGCATAATTTCTTTCTTTCTCATATTTACCAATCGCAATTTGTTGAAACGGTAACAGTTAAAGAATATCGAATGTCGAATGATCAATTTTCAATATCGAAGTAAAAGCACTTCAACATTCAAAGTTTAAAATTCGAAATTGGATATTAAAAGCGGTAACAGCATGAACAAAATTCTGGCTTCAAAAATCTGGTGGCTGATATTATTGATCGTACTGGCAGGCATTAATTATCTGGCATCAATAGCTCATGCCCGCATCGACCTTACCCAGGAAAAACGATATACCCTGTCGCCCGCCACAAAAAATTTATTAAAGGGGTTACACGATAAAGTATCTATTACTGTATTGCTCACAGGCGATATGCCTGCCGGTTTTAAAAAACTATCCAACAGCACGCAGGAAATGATGCAGGAGTTTAAAGAACTGGCCGGCAGCAATATTCAGTTCAAATTTGAAAAACCCGGCGAAGGATTAAGTGATACCGCCAAAGAAAAATTGCAGCTGCATTTAGATAGTCTGGGTTTAAAACCTACTAATGTAAAAGTACAGGTTAAAGCCGGCGAGTCAAAAGAAGAAAGACTGGTTTATCCGGGAGCATTAGTTAAATACAAGGACAGGGAAGTTGCTGTTGATCTGTTACAGGGCCAGAATATGAACGGCGGTGTGAGCTCTCTCAATAATGCCGAAGCTTTGCTTGAATATAAATTTGCCCGTTCTATTCAAAAAGTTACCACCGATACGGTGCCCGCTATCGGTTATCTTTTTGGCAATGGCGAACCGCTGAATTATAATGTATATGACCTGGTTGATCGTACATTGAAGGAGGAATACCGCTTTGGGTTTGTTCCTATTGATAGTGTACCGGTTATTCCACAGGTATTCAATGCACTGGTAATAGTAAAGCCAACCAAATCGTTCAGCGACCAGCAGAAGCTGAAGATCGACCAGTACATTATGCATGGCGGTAAGGTGATATGGCTTATTGACAGACTCTATGCCGAAATGGACAGCCTCATGCGCAGCCACAGTGATTTTGTAGCATTTGACCGCAACCTTAATCTCGACGACCTGTTATTTAAATATGGGGTTCGTATTAATGACAATCTGGTGCAGGACCTTCAATGCGATAAAATTCCATTGGTAGTTGGTAATTATGGTAATCAGCCTCAGATGCAACTGGTGCCATGGCCGTATTTTCCGTTGTTATCGGGTTATTCGGGCCATCCGATTGCAAAAAATCTGGATAATGTGTTGTCTATTTTTCCCAACTCGATCGACACGATAAAAAATAATATTCATAAAACGATCTTATTGGCCAGTTCAGAAAGTTCGCGTATTATCAGTACACCGGCCATTGTAACGCTCAACAGCATTAAAACAGAAGATGATCTTAAAACTTTTAATCAGTCTTTTATTCCCGTGGCTGTTTTGCTTGAAGGAAGGTTTTCTTCCTTATATACCAATCGTTTGTCGCAGGCCACTATGGACACGCTGGCCGGCTTATACAGGCAGCCTTTCAGGGCTGCTACAGAAAAAGAAAGCAAAATGATCGTTGTGTCTGATGCCGATATTGTTTCAAATGTCGTAACCGCCAATCAGGGACCGTTACCGATGGGATTCAATCAGTTTACCAATTACCAGTATGCCAATAAAGACTTTTTTCTCAACTGTATACAATATCTCACCGACTCATCAGGTATACTGGAAACCCGATCGAAAGATTTTACCCTTCGCCTGCTCGACACTAAAAAAACTGAAGAAGAAAGAAATAAGTGGCAACTCATGAATATCGGGTTGCCCATTGTTGCTGTGTTGCTGTTTGGATTTATTTACCAGGCAGTACGCAAAAGAAAATACCAGGGAAAAGTGGTAAGTAATAAGTTATAGGTTATAAGTAAGGCAAAATTCTTAACGCTGAATGCATAATGCCGTGGTTTATTACCTGGCACTTACAACTTACTACATAAAATCTACGACTTATAACTAAAGCTTATCTTTGACAATCATTATTATATCCAATGACGAGGGAGCAGATTACGTTTCTAACGTTTGGCATTTTACTGATACTGGCATTGGCATTTGACCTTGGGTTGCTAAGTAAGAAGTCGTCTCTGATTACCATTAAAAAGGCAGTCTGGCAGACAGCTTTTTGGGTAACGCTGGCTATGTTGTTCTTCGGATTTTTATGGATAGAAACCAACCATGTTATTGCGCTGAAATACTTAAGCGCTTATTTGATGGAATGGTCTCTGAGCATTGATAATATTTTTGTATTCATATTGATCTTTGGTTTTTTTCGTGTGAAAGAGAAATTTTATGCAAGAGTATTACTCATAGGCATTTTAATGGCCATATTATGCCGCATTGCATTTATATCGATTGGTATTGGATTAGTAGCGAGGTTTGAATGGATCCTGTACATCTTCGGCGCCATTCTTATTTATACAGGTATAAGTATGTTCAGGGCTGAAAACGATGAAAAAGCCGATCTCGAAAATAACCGGGTATACAAATTGCTGAAACGCGTTTTACCTATCACACTTGAAGATGGCGGCGGAAAATGGACAATCCGTAAAAACGGAAAAAAGTTTTATACAAGTTTGTTTGTAGTAGTAATTATGCTGGCCACAACAGATATTGTATTTGCCCTTGATTCTATTCCCGCCGTATTTGCTATTTCACCAGATCCGCTGGTAGTGTATACTTCGAATATATTTGCCGTACTGGGTTTGCGTTCATTATTCTTTTTACTGAAAGGCGCAGCCAACAAATTTGTCCATTTACAACAGGGCATTGCTATTGTGCTTATTTTTATTGGCGCCAAAATGCTGGCAGAGATTTTTCATGTTGAAATACCTGTGTATATTTCGTTGCTGGTGATCATTACCTGTATTGCTGCTTCCATTATCTATTCCGTTACCATAAGCAATCGCAATAACAAAAAATCGGCATCTGATACAGGTATGGACCGGGATATGCATTGACATTGATAATACAACCGGGTGAAATACTTTATTGAAAATATAGCTTCCATTGTAAAAGGAAGGATGCTCGTTCAGCATGATAATGCGTTGATAGAGCATTTGCTTATCGACAGCCGCAAACTGATCTTTCCGCAAACCTCTTTATTTTTTGCTTTAAAAGGCCCGCGTCGCGACGGCCATTCATATATCGATCATTTATATGAAAAAGGGCTTCGCAATTTTGTGGTGAGCGACCCTGTAGAGCTAAGTCACTTAGCTGAAGCCAATATACTGCAGGTGTCTGATACGCTGCAGGGGTTACAGGCGCTCGTTGCCTGGCACCGTAAACAATTTTCTATTCCGGTTATAGGCATCACCGGCAGCAATGGAAAAACCATTGTAAAAGAGTGGCTGAATCAGTTGCTTGAAGAGCAGTATGAAATTATCCGCAGTCCTAAAAGCTATAACTCCCAAATTGGTGTTCCGCTGAGCGTGTGGCCCATGAATGAACAGCATGAACTGGCGATCTTTGAGGCAGGTATTTCGCAACCCGGAGAAATGGACCGCCTCGAAAAGATCATTCAGCCTACCATTGGTATTTTTACAAATATAGGTGAAGCGCACAGTGAAGGCTTTGTAAATTCCCGGCAAAAGGTAAATGAAAAACTGCGTTTGTTCACACACGTACAAACGCTTATTTATTGTAAAGACGATCCGGAAATTAACAGTGGCGTGGCTGGCTTATGGCAACACCTCCCTAACAACAAACGCTTTGAAATTTTTAACTGGAGTCTGGTAACCGATGCCACCCTGCATGTACAGCAAATTAAAAAAGAACAGGGGCAAACAACCATAACGGCGGTTTATCAGTTTCAAACCATTTCAATAACCATTCCTTTTACCGATAATGCATCGGTAGAAAATGCTATTCATTGCTGGTGTGTACTGTTGCATTTACAAATATCCCAGGCAGTTATTGAAAGCTCTATGCTGCATCTGGGGCCTGTGGCCATGCGGCTTGAACTAAAAAAAGGAATAAACAACTGCTCTATTATCAACGACAGTTACAGTGCCGACCTTAGTTCGTTTAATATAGCACTTGATTTTTTGAGCCAGCAACAACAGCACGAAAAGCGAACTGTTATTCTTTCAGATATTTTACAAAGCGGGCGAACAGAAAAAGATCTGTATACTGAAGTAGCCCGCTCATTGCAGCAACGGCATATAAACCGGCTCATCGGCATTGGTGACAGGATCTCGCACCACAATAATATTTTTCAAACAGCCGGTATTCCGGAGCTGGCTTTTTATCCTTCGGTAGAGGCATTTAAAAAAGAACTGGAATACCGCCCGGTGGCAATACCATTTAAAGATGAAACCATTTTATTAAAAGGTGCACGTATTTATGAGCTGGAACAGATAGACCGTTTGCTTGAGCAAAAGGTGCATCAGACCGTGCTTGAAATTGATTTGAATGCAGTGGTGCATAACCTGAAACAGTTTCAGCAGTTGTTGCAACCTGCAACCAGGATAATGGCTATGGTAAAGGCTTTTTCGTATGGCAGCGGCAGTTACGAAATAGCTAATGTATTGCAGTTTCATAAAATAGATTATTTAGCAGTAGCCTATGCCGATGAAGGAGTTGAGTTACGTAAGGCAGGCATTAATTTACCGATCATGGTAATGAACCCCGATGAAAGCACTTTTGATGTACTGGTTCAATACAATCTTGAACCCGATCTGTATTCACCGGGGATCTTATTATTGTTTGAAGATTTTGTTAAAAAACAGGGAATTCAGCAGTTTCCTGTACATATAGAACTGGAAACAGGAATGAACCGGCTGGGGTTTTCTGCGGCTCAGTTGCCCGTTCTTTTGCAGGCTATCAGTACGCCGCTGTTTAAAGTGCAAAGCGTTTTTACACATCTGGCCGCCAGTGAAGAATCACAGCACGATGCTTTTACGCAACAGCAGGGCGATCTGTATATGCAAATGGTATCACAAATGCAATCGGTACTGTCTTATCCGTTCATCAGGCATGTTTGTAATACGGCTGGTGTTATTCGTCATCCGAAATGGCATCTTGACATGGTGAGACTGGGAATTGGCTTATACGGTGGCGACAGTAGTGGCGAAAGCCGTCTTGATCTACATGAAGTATCTACGCTTAAATCAACTATTGCCCAAATAAAAGAGCTGCAAGAGGGAGAAACGGTAAGCTATGGCCGCAAAGGTGTGATAACCAATAATGCCCGCATTGCTACTGTGCGAATTGGCTATGCTGATGGCTATCCACGCAAGCTCGGTTATGGCGCCGGAAAAATGATGGTGAATGGCCAGCTGGCACCTGTAGTTGGTACCGTTTGTATGGATATGACCATGATTGATATTACCGATATTTCACATGTTCAGGAGGGTGATGAAGTGATCGTGTTTGGAAGCTCCCTGCCCGTAAAACAGGTGGCTCACTGGGCTCAAACCATTCCATATGAACTACTTGCCGGTGTTTCGCAACGGGTGAAGCGGATCTATTTCGAAGAATAGGCCAGCGCCCGCCGGGCCAGCGTTACCGCATGATTATTATTTAAATGGATGCTGCATACCTTTCAGGTCTTCTGCAAAAAACATTATCTTTGGAAACTAAATTTTAGCGTAGTGAAGATCAGAACAGTTGCAATCGTAATCTTAGCAATAATTATCGCCGATCAGGCTTTAAAGATATGGGTTAAAACCAGCATGAACTATGGACAACAGATCCATTTGCTGGGCCGCTATTTGCGCCTTTATTTTATAGAAAATGAAGGGATGGCCTGGGGCTGGAAATTTGGTGGGGATTGGGGTAAGCTGGCACTTACCATTTTCCGTTTGATAGCCGTAATTTTTGGTGTATTCTATATTAAGAGTATTGTTGAAAAAAAGTATCATCCCGGTTTTATTCTCTGCGTAGCTATGATCTTTGCCGGTGCGCTGGGTAATTTGATCGACAGTATGTTTTACGGAATGATCTTCTCACGCAGCGACGATGGATTACCGCTGGCATCTTTGTTTCCGCATGGTGGTGGTTACGCCGGATTTTTACACGGCAAAGTGGTGGATATGATCTATGCTCCCATCATTGAAAATAAGATCCTGCCTTCATGGATCCCTTTCTGGGGCGGTGAGCGTTTCACGTTTTTTTCACCCATCTTTAATATAGCCGATGCTTCTATTTCAGTGGGTGTTATTGCCATCCTGATCTTCCAGCGCAGGTTCTTTAAAAAAAATCCTCATGAAGAATCTGTTTCACATCTTGATAATAGCGACCCTGTAAAAGACACGGTTAAAGTGTATAGCGGGAACTAACAATATTGAATAATACTAATGACAAATGCCGAAGTGAATATAGCTTCGGCATTTTTTATTCTGTTGAAGAAGCAGCTGTGTCTAGCCATCGTTGAAATGCGGCTGTTTCCAATTCCTGATCTTCTTTTATTTCGCGGGCAAGGCGTTGAATAACCTGGTTATAGCCATAGTGTATGATCAGATCGGCCATTGCTATGGCGCTGATGTGATGTGCTATCATCATGGATGCAAAGTCGTGATCTATGGAACCATTCACCTGTTTCAGATGACTGTCCTGATCTATTTTCTCCGTGCATATTTCCATCTTTATATTAAACTCAAAGTTCGCGGTACCTGGCATGTATGTTTCCAGAAATCCCTCCAGTTGAGCAATTTCTTCTTTATGTTTTTGTATGATCAGTTGCGCCATTTTTTTTATTACAACATCGCATCCCTCTTTCAATTCAATCTCGGCCATTTTAATAGCGCCTTCATGATGCATTTTCATCATTCTTGCAAAATGGTGATCGGGGTCACCGGGAGCCGGTACAACATTTAGGGTATTGATCATTTCATACATTTCCATCATCAACCTGTTCTCTTTCTGCTGGTGTGTTTTCATGGTTTTTCACTTTTTCATCTATTAATGGAAATACAAAGTTCACGCCACCAGAAGTGTGGAATTGAGGTAAAGGTTTGGGGTATAAGGTTTAATCTTTATAGTTTATTGTTTGGGGGTTGCCCCTAAAATGAGGCGTGCCGCGGTACCCGTTAAGGGCCGCGGCACGCAGCTATATGGTTTAGTACTATTTATGGAAAGGCTGAGTAGAGTTGTGAACGTACAAGTGTGCGACGCAACAAAAGCCAAATAGAAATACTGCAGCTGATAACCACAAAGAACAAAACTCAAATGCTAGATCTTTCCTACCATTTGGGCCGGATCAACCCATTCGTCGAATTGTTCCGGTGTTACATAACCGAGTTTTACTGCCATTTCTTTTAAGGTAGTACCTTCTTTATGGGCTTTTTGTGCAATTTCAGCGGCTTTGTAATAACCGATCTTTGTGTTGAGCGATGTTACGAGCATCAATGAATTATCAACGTGCTTTTTGATGTTGGCTTCAATAGGCGCAACACCTACAGCACATTTATCATTAAAGCTTACACAGCCATCGCC